>VFQR01000612.1_pt1 | contig 42867 bp, 31 predicted proteins | sample 3512321 | NCBI WGS metagenome assembly VFQR01 (sample SAMN10412374, study PRJNA504923) | tailings metagenome | isolation source: Relicate 3 Philex TSF1 revegetated site | place: Philippines: Tuba, Benguet | collected 2017-08-29 | reverse complement strand
GTATATCAACAGCTGAAGTCTGGTGCGGCTGTTTCATTTTTCCTCAACGCCGCAGATGGCAATCGTTACCTCATTAACGCCTACCTCACGCAAAAAAACTACTTCAGCGTTGTAGGAATGCCTGCCCCTGAAAGTGCTAGTTCGCCAACCCTGCCGGTTCACACGCCAATAAAAAATCCAACCATCGATGGTCAATCGATGCACGATTTACTCCTCGACCTTTCCAATACCTACATTAATCTACGGCCCGAACAACTCGATCATACCATTCATCAATCGCTCGAACAAATGGCTACTTTCGTCTCAGCCGACAGGGCGTATATTTTCAGGTACGACCTCGACTTAGGGCATTGCAGCAATACCCATGAATGGTGCGCGGAGGGGATTCAACCTGAGATAGAAAACCTCCAAGAAGTACCGGTAGACATGATACCCGATTGGATGGAGCGGCACAACAATGGCGAGCATTTTTATATTGCCGATCTAAATAACCTCCCTCCCGACAGCGGGTTGAGAGAAATCTTAGAGCCTCAAGGCATCAAAAGCCTCATGACCGTACCCATGATATCGGGCAATCAGTTGGTAGGCTTTGTAGGTTTCGATTCGGTGGTGAATCACCATTTTTACACCGAACGGGAACGCGTGCTGCTTGACTTGTTTGCCCGCATGTTGGTGAATGTACAACTTCGAGCTAAAAGTGAGCGAGAACTTGCTGCCGCACGCGAAGCAGCAGAAAAAGCCAATAAAGCGAAGTCGGAATTCTTGGCCAATATGAGCCACGAGCTGCGCACACCGTTGAACGCTGTAATTGGCTTTTCGGAGCTACTTTTGAGTACTCCACTAAACAGTACCCAGCTGCAATATGCCGAAAATGCCAGCCAATCGGCCAACTCATTGCTCGACCTTATCAACGACATCCTTGACTTTTCGAAAATAGAAGCAGGCAAACTAGAGCTTGAGCCTGCAGAAGTTTCGCTGAACGAGATCGTAGATCAGGCGGTCGATATCATCAAATTCCAAGCAACACAAAAAGGGCTCGAGTTATTGGTGGACGTGGATCCTGAAGCACCAGAACTGATTACGACCGACCCCGTTCGAACGAAACAAATACTGGTTAATCTGTTGAGCAATGCCGTGAAGTTCACCGAGCAAGGTGAAGTGCTGCTGCGTGTTTACCGCGACGAAAAGCAGCTTGCATTTGAAGTACGCGACACGGGCATCGGTATGCACGACGAACAAATGAAAAAGCTATTCACTGCATTCAATCAAGCCGATGTATCCATCACGCGGAAGTTTGGAGGTACAGGTTTAGGATTGGCTATTTCATCATTTTTAGCAAAAAAGCAGGGCGGTGAAATTCGCGTGGAAAGTAACTACGGTAGAGGTTCTACTTTTACGCTGGTACTGCCTTGTGCAGCTCAATCAAAACTGGTAACCTATCCGCCGCTGAGCATTATCCAAAATGTTTGGATCTTGGAGCAGCATGCCCCTACAGCACAATTAAGTGCCTCCAAAATTCAACGACTTGGCTTGAAGCCTACGGTATTTACGACAGTAGAGAAACTTTTACAAGCCATACACCAGCAAACCGCGCCCGACGTCATGTTGATTGATGAAGCGTCGGTTGAACATTTAAGCAGCGACGAATTATTAGCCTTATTTCTTCAACTGCCCGAAACTTGGAATAAAGCTGCTTTGTACTGCGTGCACCTCAGCGGTCGCAACCGCGAAGATGCGCTGTATGAAAAGGTAAATCTCAAGGGTCGCATCGAAAAACCACTGCGCATACACACCCTTTACCAGCAGCTCACCGCATTGGAAAGCGGCCAGCATACTTTGTTGAACGAAGAGGTGTCGAAAAAAGAGGAAGGGTTTAGACGTCGTTTTAAAGGAATGCGGGTACTGGTAGCCGACGATGTGCCACTTAATGTGCTGCTCACGCGCAAAATGTTGCATCAAATCGATCCAGACATTGAATTGATTGAAGCTGCGAACGGTGAAGAAGCCATACAAAAAGCCAATAGCGAAACGTTCGACTTAATTCTCATGGACGTGCAGATGCCCGTTTGCGACGGCTTAGAAGCGACTAAACACTTGCGCGAGCAAGGCAATGCTACACCAATTTTTGCCTTGTCGGCTGGAGTAGTCACCGAAGAACGCAGCCGCTGTATCAGCTACGGCATGGATGGATTTATCCCAAAGCCAGTACAAAAAGTATGGCTGGAGCAGGCACTCGACTTTGCTCAAAAAAGTAAGTAAAAGCTGAACTTTTTGCCCTGGTTATCCGTACTTGTGGGTATAAAGTCAAAACCATGAAAAAAATATTCCTAGTACTATTTTCCCTCCTGATGGTTGGGCAAGTTTCGGCACAAGAGCAACAAACCCTGATGGGCAGCCTCAAAAACAAAAGAGTTGGTGGCTTTGGTGGCCCCATGCTGCACATCGCGAGCTTGAACGGGCGCACCACCGTGGCAAGCGGTGGAGGTGGAGGAGTGATTTTGTACAACTTCTTCGTTGGCGGCTATGGTCAGGGGGAGTTTTACGAAAACTTCAATACCATCAATACCACTACGTACGATTTAGAAATAGGAACAGGTGGTTTATGGTTGGGGTGGACCCCAGTGGGAGAAAAGTTGTTACATCCCTATCTGTCGGTGAAAGTCGGTGGTGGTGCCATCAACTACGAAGTAAATAACGACAACTCGGTAAACGACCGTACCGATGCCATTTGGGCGCTGCATCCGGAAGTTGGAGCCGAGGTGAACATCAATAACTGGTTTCGTGCTGGAGTTGTAGTGGGTTATCGGTATATGGGTGGTGTGAATTTGAATGTTCCCAATGTAAGCGCTGCCGAATTTAACCGGCCAACAGTTGGGCTACATTTCCGCTTTGGCTATTTCGGCTATTGAAAACGCTCACAGCTCACGAATTACAACAGCCGCGGTAAAGGATTACTGCGGCTGTTTGGTTTTAGGCGATTTAGGTTAGGCGATTAACTTGTGTGACACTTTCTCGAATTGACTGTTTTAACTAGATTCGTACATGAACAAGCCCAAAAAACCTGTTCGCAAGCCTTGGAGTGCCGACAGATTACTCGGAATTAGCGCAGTACTGGTGAGTTTGATGACGCTTACCGTATTGGCCTATCAAACCAGACTTATGCGTGAGCAACAGCGGATGTCGGTATTACCGTATATCACCGTAATGAACCACGGAACGGGGAGCCGATTTTACAAACTAGTGCTCACGAACGACGGCATAGGTCCCGCTTTTATCGATAGCGTTTATGTAAAAGAAAAAGACAGCGTATACCCGCTCGACCTTCCTCAATATTTGTACGCCCGACACCGTGAGGTGGACAGTATTCAAGGATTATTAACCTCCAATATTTACGCTGGCCGAGTTGTACCCGCACAAAAAGAAATTGCCTTACTTGAGCTAACAGGGGATTCGTTGGCTCCCTACCAACTCATGGATATTCTATCCAAAATCAGGGAAGAGGGTGTAACCATTGGCCTTTTTTATCAATCCTCTTTTGGCGAACGTTGGCATTTAGAATACGGATCACCAGCCCCGGTAAAAGTTGACTAAGGTAAGGCTGCCACATCTTGTGGCTAAATCCTTCACAAAAGAATCAATTGAATGCGTACCAGCCAGCCAAACAGCTACAATTCCTTGCAGAAAAAAGGAGAAATCGCAGAAAAGCGAGTCAGCAAGGCCATTCAATTGAGTCGTTACCAGCTTGCTGCTTTCCTCGCTGTGCTAGTCATCACCTTAAATGTAGCCAATAGGGTGTTTTACATTTTGCGTGGCGAAATCACAGTAGGTACCATAGCCGAACTACACACCTTACGATACCGTCAAAAAGATTACAGCCAGCATACTCCTGTAGTGAGGTATTGGCACAACGAAAAAGTCTACGAATTTAACAGCGTAGCCAACCTAGCATTCACACCCGGCGACAGTGTTCGGGTGCTCTTTTTGCCAAATGAGCCCGAAAAAGCTTGGATTTACAGTTTTGGCGGGTTTTGGCTCGAAGAGGTGATTATATCCGCTTTCGTTTACCTCGTTGTGTTGGCTTTCACCCTTGCAATGGTAGGGCGTTATGAAATATTGATAGTGGAGTTTGGTATTCGTCCATTTCAGTTTCGTTATCGTATAGTGCCGCGAGAAATTTCTTTTCTGGCATAATTTTTTCTAAGCGTTGGTTTTTAACCCAACTTCATGAAAAACTCAGCCCTATTTGTACTCATTTTCCTGTTTTTGCAGGCTTGTAAAACTCCCGACATTCGTATTCATCCCGATCTAAAGGCCGAATCGACCCGTTACACTGTAAGCGGCAAACAAGGCTGGATGATTAATCAGGTAGTTCGCTTTGGCGACTACTCCACTAGTCGTATACGTCGTGGCTGGACGGTCAAGTACGACATACCATTTATGCTGCGTTTTCAGGGCGCCAGCGAAAAACTTTCCTACATCCAATACAACGCCGACAGCATGCGAGCCGAAGTTTCGGCAATAGGAAAGTTTCGGAATACCGAATTACCCATCATCAACGAATATTTCGGTATACCGCTGAACTACAAACATTACTTTGCAGGAACAGTATTTGTCCCTTCTTCGGGCAAACACTACGATTTTATTCTCTACAACCCCAACAACAACTGGGTTGTACTTAAAACCAACGGCTACATCAAAGGAAGTGGCTTAAACTACGATATAGTGGGTGTACGCAAATTTGAAGGCCGTAAAAGCTGGAGTATCGAAAACTTCGGTTACGAATTTTACGACGGCCCGAAAGCCCGAGGCGCTGTAGAGATCATCAACAATGGAAAAGTATGGCTCCACGACTCGCTGAGCGAAGAACATAAGCTTGTGCTCGCAGCGATTTCTACGGCTTTAATGATCCGCAACACACAATTAGACGAACCGATTGACCAAGCTGTGCAAGGTAGGTGAACAAAGCCATCGGTTAAGGTGTTAGGACTTTAAACCACATGGTATGCTATACACTTTCTTACTCAGTCTCATTATGCTTGTTACACCTCCAACTAAATCGGTTTACGACTATAAATTCAAATCTATCGATGGCAAGGAGATGTCGCTAGCCCAGTTTAAAGGCAAAAAAATCTTAGTCGTAAATACCGCTTCTGAATGTGGTTATACGCGTCAGTACAAAGATTTAGAAGCGCTGCATAAAAAATATGGCAACAAACTGGTAGTTATCGGTTTCCCGTGCAACGACTTTGGCGGACAGGAACCCGGTTCAGAAAAGGAAATCGCCGAATTTTGCGAAAAGAACTTCGGTGTAAGTTTCCCAATGACCGAAAAGGTGGTCATTAAAGGCGATAAGCGCCACCCGCTTTACCAGTGGCTCATGAGCAAGTCGTTAAACGGCGTAAAGGACGCTGAGGTACGTTGGAATTTCACCAAATTCTTAATCGACGAAAAAGGGAACCTCCTCGAAGTATTCCCTTCATCGGTGAATCCGCTCGACGAAAAAATTGTATCGTTGCTATGACGGCAACAAATTGAAAAACAACCGCCTACGGGCGGTTTTTTTATGGTTAATCAAAAAGTAAACGGATACGATTAAACCTGTAAGTGCTTCGAAGGTCTTATGCCTTTGCCCGAAAGGCAGTATCTTTACCTAATTTTTACCGTTTATGTGGGTCAAATTTGCCCGATTTATTCTGCGAAATAGAACTGCGCTCTTAGTTGCACTTGGTTTAACTACAGCCGTCATGCTGTGGCAAGCTGTGCAAGTTAAAATGTCGTACGAGGGCAACCAACTGATTCCTTCCGACGACCCGGAATGGATAGCCTACCAAGAATTCAGAAAGACTTTTGGGGTTGACGGAAACATCATGGTAGTAGGTGTACAAACCGACGACCTGTTTCAACTTGATTTTTTCAATGATTGGGCCAAGGTAACCGAGCGCGTAGCTAAGCTCGATATGGTTCAAAATGTAGTGAGCATTAGCAACCTGCCCGCGCTGGAAAAGAATAGTGTACGTCGTCGATTTGATTTTGTTCCCATCGTGAAGGCGCTTCCGCAGAACCAAGACGATCTTGATGCAATTCAGCAGGCCTTGTCGGACAACAAACTTTACGAGGGCATACTGCTCAATAGTTCAAGCAATACGACCCTGATGGCCATCAGCTTCGACAGGAAGGTGCTTAACTCGCCCGACCGGGTGAAGGTGGTTAAAGAGATAGAAAAAGTAATGGATGCCTTTGGCGTACAGCACGACCTTGAGGTACATTATTCGGGTTTGCCTTACATACGTACCATTTTCGCCACGAAAGTAGCCGATGAGTTAAAGCTATTTAGTTTGTTGGCTGTAGCAGTAACCGGACTCGTTCTATTTCTGTTTTTCAGGTCTATTTCGGCCGTATTGTTTCCGGTATTGGTGGTGGTTGTCGGTGCCATTTGGGCCATGGGGCTTATTCAGCTATTCGGCTACAAGCTCACCATGCTCACGGGGCTCATTCCGCCGCTCATTGTGGTGATTGGCATACCCAATTGTGTGTATTTACTCAATAAGTACCACGATGAATTCAGAAAACACGGCAATAAAATAAAGGCCTTAAGCAGAATTGTTGAGAAAATTGGCATCGCCACACTCATAACCAACGCTACAACGGCTATAGGTTTTGGTGTGTTTTATTTTACTGACAGTTCTATCCTGAAGGAATTTGGCTTGGTGGTGTCCATCAGCATCATGCTGGTGTTTATGGTATCGATCGTCATGATCCCAACGGTGTTTAGTTATTTACCAGCTCCCGAGCAAAAACAAATCAAGCACCTCGAAAACAAGAATATCAACGCACTGCTCGAGTGGCTCATTCGTATTACTGCTAACCGTAGAAAGTACATTTTCGGCATTGCGGGAGTACTTGTACTCATAGCAACACTTGGTATCACGCGTTTGAATGCCTTAAGCTTTATTGTCGACGACATTCCTGAACACGACCGCGTTTATACCGACTTGAAATTTTTCGAGAAACATTTCAAAGGCATAATGCCGTTCGAGATTTTGATCGACACAGGACGTAAGGGTGGGGCGCAATCGACCGCACAAATGGCGAAGGCCGAAGAAGTACAACAGCTATTTAGCGAGTACCCCATTTTCGCCAAACCTATCTCGTTGATTGAAGTCATCAAGGGAGCCAACCAAGCCTATTTCAACAATAATCCCGACTACTACCGATTGCCCAACAGTCAGGAACGTGGCTTTGTATTGCCTTATCTTATCCGTACACAAGCGGGGTCGGGAGGAAACAACTCGGTTTCGGCACTTACCGACAGCAACCGGCGTATCATCCGCATTAGCATGAGCATGTCGGATGTTGGCACCGACGAAATGGCTCGTTTTTTCAATGAAGTACAACCCAGGGTTGATAGCATTTTCGATGGCACCAACAATAAGGTGAGCTACACGGGTCAAAGTTTGATTTTTCTCAAAGGCAATACCTACCTCATCAATAGTTTAATAAGCAGTTTACTACTCGCTTTTGTATTGATAGCGCTGATTGTTGGCTTGATGTTCCGTTCAGTGAGAATTATGGTCTTGAGTTTACTGACCAATTTAATTCCACTCATGGTTACGGCCGGAGCCATGGGTTATTTGGGTATTGCCCTCAAACCCTCCACGGTTTTAATTTTTAGCATTGCTTTTGGTATCGCAGTCGACGACAGCATTCACTTTCTGACCAAATACCGCCAAGAACTTGAAAGGCACAGCTGGGACATTGCGCACACGGTTCGAACAGCCATTCGCGAAACAGGAGCAAGTATGCTCTATACCAGTATTATTCTCTTCTTTGGCTTTATCATCTTTGCAGCCTCTAATTTTGGAGGCACCATAGTTCTCGGCATCATGACCAGCACCACCTTATTGGTAGCCATGTTCTCGAATTTAATAATTTTGCCCGCGCTATTGCTTCAATTCGATAAGCGCAGCAAGCGCCACTACATGCGTGTGGCCGACAAAACCGACTCATGAAGACTAAAAAATACCCCGAATACAAGCAACTTGACCTACCTGGCATCAACCAGCGCGTACGCGATTGGTGGAAAGAGGAGCGCATTTTTGAACAAAGTATCGAAAGCCGGGCAGGAGCTCCGGCCTTCGTTTTTTACGAAGGCCCGCCTTCGGCCAACGGTATTCCCGGTATTCACCACGTCATGGCGAGGGCCATCAAAGATATTTTTTGTCGGTATCAAACCATGCTTGGCAAGCAGGTGAAACGCAAAAGCGGCTGGGATACGCATGGTTTGCCCATCGAACTGCAGGTTGAGAAAAAATTAGGCATCACAAAAGAAGACATCGGGAAAAAAATCTCGATGGAAGAATACAACCGATTGTGTCGCCAAGATGTGATGGAATTCACCGGCCTTTGGGAGGAACTCACCGAACAGATGGGCTATTGGGTGGATTTGAAAGACCCGTATGTTACCTACGAAAACGAATACATCGAATCGGTTTGGTGGTTGCTGCAGCAGTTGTACAACAAGGGACTGTTGTACAAAGGTTACACCATTCAGCCCTACTCGCCCGCAGCCGGAACAGGCTTGAGCTCGCACGAGCTAAACCAACCCGGAACCTACAAAGAAGTTAAAGACACTACGGCCGTAGCGCAATTCAAGCTAACAACGAGTGCCAGGGAGCAATTGCAAACCCTGTGCGGACAACAATTCGATACCGATGTGTATTTCCTGGCATGGACGACTACGCCTTGGACCCTGCCCTCCAACACAGCGCTGGCTGTGGGACCAAAGATCGAATATGTAGTCGTACGGAGTTTTAATCCCTACACCCATCTGCCTGTAACTTTGGTATTGGCTCAGTCGTTACTCGATCGCTACTTTAAAATAGACGGTGCCGAATTGCCGCTGGAGGCGTACGAAGCCGGGCAGAAAATCTTGCCTTACCGAATTTTACATCAGCTAAAAGGTTCAGCCTTAACGGGACTGGTTTACGAACAGCTACTGCCTTACGTACAACCCACCGATGGTGAAGCCTTTCGGGTAATTGCCGGCGACTTTGTAACCACCGAGGATGGTACAGGCATCGTGCACATTGCCCCCAGCTTTGGAGCCGACGACTTTCGGGTAGCCAAACAAAACGGCATTGGCAGCCTCACCTTGGTAGATAAAACCGGGCGGTTTTTGCCAGAGGTAAACGACTCGGTATTTCCCTTGGGTGGCAAATTTGTCAAAGAAGCCTACCTCAGCGAAGCCGAAAAAGCCCAAGAATTGGTCGAACAGCAAGAAAAACTGAAGGCAGTAATTCCGCAGCTCACCAAATATTTAAGTGTTGACGAGCTCATCACCCTCAAGTTAAAGCTCGAAAACAAAGCCTTCAAAATCGAAAAATACGAGCACCCCTACCCGCATTGTTGGCGTACCGATAAGCCCATACTCTATTATCCACTCGATAGTTGGTTTATCCGTACCACCGCCTTCAAAGAGCGCATGGTAGCGTTGAATAAGACTATCAATTGGAAACCGGAGAGCACAGGAACAGGTCGTTTTGGCAACTGGCTCGAAAATTTGGTGGACTGGAACCTCAGCCGGAGCCGCTTTTGGGGAACTCCTTTGCCCATTTGGCGCACTGCCGACGGCAGCGAAACACGCTGCATTGGCTCTATGGAAGAGCTGAAGATAGAATTAGACAAAGCCCGCGCTGCGGGTCTTACAAATCCCGACCACATCCCAGATTTACACCGCCCCTATGTTGATGAGATTGTATTGCTCAGCAGCACGGGTGCGCCCATGTACCGCGAGCCCGACTTGATCGACGTATGGTTTGACTCAGGTGCCATGCCCTATGCGCAACACCACTACCCATTTGGGCTGAAAGATCTTGCCGGAAACTATCCTGCCGACTTTATCGCTGAAGGAGTTGACCAAACCCGTGGCTGGTTCTTCACTTTACACGCCATATCTGTGATGTTGTTCGACTCGGTGGCTTATAAAACTGTGGTGTCGAATGGATTGGTACTCGATAAAGACGGCAATAAAATGTCGAAGCGACTGGGTAACGCCATCGACCCATTTAAAACCCTCGATGCTTATGGCGCCGATGCCACACGGTGGTATATGGTGAGCAATTCGCAACCATGGGACAATTTAAAATTCGACCTCGAAGGCGTGAAAGAAGTGCAGCGCAAGTTTTTTGGCACCTTATACAATACCTACAACTTCTTTGCTCTTTACGCCAATATCGACGGGTTCAATTATGCCGAAGCAGAGCTTACCAACGATGAGCGCCCAGAAATCGACCGCTGGATTTTGTCGGTGCTAAACACCCTGGTGGGGGAAGTAAACGATGCCTATGCCCAATACGAACCTACTCGGGCGGCACGTGCCATTCAAACCTTTGTAGACGAGCACCTGAGCAATTGGTATGTTCGTTTGTGTCGTAAGCGTTTTTGGCAAGGCGAGTACGACAGCGATAAAATCAGCGCATATCAAACCCTTTACAGTTGTCTGGAAGTCGTGGCGCAGTTGATGGCGCCCATCGCTCCCTTCTTTGCCGAGCAGCTTTATCGCGACTTGAACGAACGAACTGGTCGTCATAACGCCCAGTCGGTACATTTATCGCTGATGCCGCAGGTCAAAGCCAACGGAAGCGACGCAGCCTTGGAGCAGCGCATGCAGCTAGCGCAGGATATCAGTTCGTTGGTACTTTCCTTGCGCAAGCGCGAAAATCTGAAGGTGCGTCAGCCGTTGAGCCGCATGCTTATTCCGGTGATGTATGCAGGCATGCAAGAGCAAGTGGAGCAGGTGAGCGACTTAATTCGTACCGAGGTAAACGTTAAAACCATCGAGTTTATCACCGATACGGCCGGTGTGGTTACCAAAAAGATTAAACCCAATTTCAAAGCACTAGGGCCTAAATACCCGCAGCAGATGAAAGCCATCGCCGCCGCGGTGCAGCAATTCACCCAAGACGATATTTTCAGTCTCGAGCGAGTAGGCAGCTATGCACTTCAGCTAGGCGAAACGCAAGTACTTCTGCTACTGGAAGATGTGGATATCTTGTCGGAAGACATACCGGGTTGGTTGGTAGCTTCACAGGGCAAATTAACGGTAGCCCTCGATATTCAGCTCACCGACGAGCTCATTGATGAAGGAATAGCACGAGAACTGGTCAATAGGATTCAAAAGCTGCGTAAAGACAGTGATTTTGAGGTTACCGACCAGATAGCTGTGGAACTCCAGTATCATGAAATTGTTAAGGGAGCAGTAGACCGATTCAAACCGTATATTTGCAGCCAAATTCTGGCGACTAGTTTTGAATTGGTAGCCAGTTTTAATCAGCCGACCACTGAAATCGAACTCGATGAGGTGCGTTTGCAAATCGCCTTAAAACGATAAGTCATGGAGCAAAAGACCGAAAAAAACCGTTACAGCGACGAAGAACTCCTCGAGTTCAAAAACGTAATCCTCGAGAAGCTCGAGGCAGCTCGTACCGAATTTAAGTATTACCAGGATCAGCTGATGAACGCCAATGTGAATGGTACCGACGATACGTCGAACACCTACGTTACCCTTGAAGAAGGCTCAGTAACTATGGACAAAGAGCACTACAGTCAGCTCGCCTCGCGTCAGCGTAAATTCATCGACCACCTAGAGAATGCGCTCATCCGTATCGAAAACAAAACGTATGGCATTTGCCGCGAAACCGGCAAATTGATTCCGCGCGAACGTTTGATGGCGGTGCCGCATGCAACTCTTTCGATGGAAGCAAAACTGAAACAGGGCTAAGCCTTGCAAAAAAAACATCTTCCTTATGTAGTGGTAGGCCTGATTCTGCTTGTGGATCAGGCTTCCAAACTTTTGGTCAAAACTCAAATGTACTTGGGTGAGTATCACTATGTGCTTGGCAAGTACTTTCAGCTGTATTTCATCGAAAACAACGGCATGGCCTTTGGCTATGAGTTTGCAGGTGAATACGGCAAGCTCTTCCTTACCCTTTTTCGGCTCGTTGCTGTAGGGTTTATCACCTACTACATTGCCCAACTGCTCAAAAAGGAGGAAACCACCAAGGGCGCCATCGTTTCCTTGTCGTTAATTCTTGCTGGCGCACTTGGCAATATCATCGATTCGGTGTTTTACGGTGTACTGTTCGGCTATGAAAGACTCTTTTACGGTCGTGTGGTAGATATGCTGTATTTTCCACTTTGGGAAGGTTATATGCCCGAATGGGTTCCATTCATTGGTGGCGATTACTCCATCTTTTTCCGCCACATTTTTAATGTTGCCGACATGAGCATTTCGATAGGCGTGGGCATGCTCATCGTTTTTCAAAAGCGCTTTTTTCCGCAAGAAGAAAAGGTTTCGGTCTCCGAATAATTCCTGATCACACGCTTGTAAGGCTGTATTGCGTATTTTCACATTATGCACTATCGTCTTTCCCGCCACCCGCATTTAGCGCGTCATTTCACCGTTGAATTACGCTGTTCTACCGAAGGGCAAACTACACTAGTCCTGCAGCTACCGAATTGGCGCCCTGGCAGATATGAATTGGCCAATTATGCACGAAATGTGGTTCAGTTCGAGGCAACTACACCCCAAGGTCGGGTGCTTCGTTACCAGAAAATAAGTAGGCTCGAATGGGAATTGCAAACCGAAGGGCAACAGGAGGTGGTAGTTACCTACAGTTACTACGCCAATCAGCCCGATGCCGGCGCTTGTTGGGTCGACGATGACTTGTTTTACGTGAATCCGGTAAACTGCCTCATGTATACCACAGCAGCACGATATCAACCTTGTCGGCTCGAGTTGCTGCTCCAACCCGGCGAACATGCCGCCTGTGGTTTGCCCCACGAGAACGGCTTGCTGCTTGCTCGTGATTTCGATGAACTCGTAGACTCCCCAATTTTGGCCAGTGCACACCTCAAACATCATGCTTTCCAATGTGAAGGTGTATCGTACTATTTATGGTTTTATGGCGTAAATGATGTGCCTTGGCAGCAACTTGAGAACGACTTCCGCGCCTTCACCCTGCCTCAACATAAAATGATGGGCGAGTTACCGGTGACAGCTTTTCACTACCTCAACCTTATCCTCCCATTTCGCTTTTACCACGGGGTTGAACACCGAAATAGTACCGTAATTGCTTTGGGACCTGCCGATGAAGTGTTTGGTAGTCAGTACAAAGAGCTGTTGGGAGTAAGTTCTCATGAGTTATTTCATACCTGGAATGTGAAATTCATACAACCTGCACCTTTTAAACCGTACGATTATAGCCGCGAAAATTATTCGCCCTTGGGATACGTATACGAGGGCTTCACCACCTACTACGGCGATTTGTTCCTGTATCGTGGTGGCGTATTCAACTGGGAAAGCTACAGTCACGAAGTAAACGTTTACCTCAAGCGACATTTCGATAATTACGGTCGAAACAACCATAGTTTGCACGAATCAAGCATCGATACTTGGGTAGATGGATACGGAGGGCCAGCTGCACCTAACCGGAGGGTATCCATCTATGCCGAAGGCATGCTCAATGCGCTTTGTCTCGACTTGGAAATTCGAAAATCCAGTGCAAACCAGCACAGCCTCGACGATTTGATGCGGCTGTTGTACGCCGATGCCAAAGATGGCCGCAGCTACAACGAATCCGATCTGCTCAGGCATTTGCACCAGCTCACGGGCATCGATTTTAATCCCTTCTTCGAGTTGCATTACCGGAATCCTATTTCGCTGGAAGATGTACTGCCCAAAAAACTACAGTGGATAGGCTGTACGCTCGAAACAAAGTCGGCCGACGACCCGCTTGAAGCCTTTTGTGGCGTTCGTGGCATTGACCAAAATGGCAAACGAACAGTTACGGCCATTGCTCCAAGCTCACCCGCGGCTTTGGCAGGCCTGATGGTCGAAGACATACTCGATTTACCCGAAATGCCGGTAAATCACGAATGGGCACCAGGTCAAATGCTCACCTTGGTGTGGCACGACCGCATGCTTTGCACGCGAACTAATGTGGTAACTACCAGTTCTGGCTGGTTTCGGCGATACGAATTGGTGCGCTTGCCGCAAGTAGATGCGCTACAAGAAGAGGCATTTTCAAGCTGGTCGGCTGGGAAACCATAAAAAAAGCCGCCGCAAATAGTTCGCAGCGGCTTTTATTACTTGTGGGCACGTTTAGCCGCGGCCCATACTCATGAGGAATTCTTCGTTACTCATGGTGCCCTTCATGTTTTGAAGAAGGAGCTCCATGGCTTCCTGCGAATTCATATCAGCCAGGTGATTGCGTAAAATCCACATCCGTTGCAGGGTTTCTTTGTCGAGCAACAAATCTTCGCGGCGGGTACTCGAAGCAATCACATCAATTGCGGGGTAAATACGCTTGTTCGACAACTTCCGGTCGAGTTGAAGCTCCATATTACCAGTACCTTTAAATTCTTCAAAAATCACTTCGTCCATCTTTGAGCCGGTATCGATAAGTGCCGTTGCCAAGATGGTGAGCGAACCTCCATTCTCGATGTTCCGTGCCGCACCAAAGAAACGCTTGGGCTTGTGCAAAGCATTCGCATCGACACCACCCGAGAGTATTTTGCCCGAAGCAGGTGCAACCGTATTGTATGCTCTGGCCAGACGGGTGATGGAATCAAGCAAGATCACCACATCGTGACCGCACTCCACCATACGTTTTGCCTTTTCGAGTACAATATTCGCCACCTTCACATGCTTCTCAGCAGGCTCGTCGAAGGTAGAGGCAATTACCTCGGCTTTTACGCTTCGTGCCATGTCGGTAACTTCCTCCGGTCGTTCGTCGATCAACAAGATGATGAGGTAAACTTCTGGATGATTGTAAGCGATGGCATTGGCTACGTCTTTTAACAAAAACGTTTTACCCGTTTTGGGTTGCGCCACTATCAAACCTCTTTGTCCCTTCCCGATGGGGGTAAACAAGTCCATGATGCGCATGCTCAAGTTTTCGGGCTTGTGCGCGAGCTTCAGGCGTTGGTTAGGGAATAAAGGCGTTAAAAAGTCAAACGGCACCCTGTCGCGGATTTCCTGCGGGGTTTTGCCGTTAATCACGTCAATTCGTGTGAGCGCAAAATACTTTTCGCCCTCCTTTGGAGGCCGTACTGCACCACGTATGGTATCGCCAGCTTTTAGGCTATAGCCTTTAATTTGTCCCGCTGCTACGTATACATCATCGGGCGAGCCCAGGTAGTTGTAATCGCTCGAGCGCAAAAAGCCGTAACCGTCGGGCATCATTTCCAGCACACCCTCGTGGGTAGCTACATTCTCGAAAGCATATTGATCACGCAGTTGATTGCGGTCGTTGCGGTCAACGCGCTCGGGGCGATCAGCACGTTCTGGTCTGTCGGTGCGCTCAGGCCTATCGGTGCGCTCGGGACGCTCCGGTCTGTCGGTACGTTCGGGCCTATCGCCGCGTTCGTTACGGTTCCTGTCGCGCGGCTCGAAACGTCCCCCTTCGCGGGGTTCGCGTGCTTCTCGTTCGTAACGCGGACGTTCACCACCTTCGGTTCGGTCGTTGCGGAAACGGTCATTGCGGTCGAATCGAGCACGTCCTTCGGCAGGCGGTGTGCCAGCGGGTGCTCCCTCTTCCGGGGTTTCAGTTGTTTCGGCCTCTTCGTTTGGAGAAGCTGATTCAATAGCTTCTGCTTGAAGAGCCGCAATGACACGTTCGGCTGCTTCTGCTTCGGCATTGGCTTCTGCCATATCGTACACTTCCGACTCGGCATCTAAGGCGGCAGTTCGTTCGTCGAACAAACTCGGGTCGGCAGCACGGGATGGCCTGCCACGGCGACGTACAGTATTGTTCTCGGCTTCAGCAGCAGGGAGATTGGTTTCGATTGTTTCGTCTTTGACTTTAGGAGTCGCTGCTTTTGGACGTCCTCTTTTTTTGTTTTCTTCTGACACTAGAAAAAAAGTAAGGTGAATGCTCGTTATTGCCGCCCGATGGTCGGCGATAAGCTGTGAAAATTCGTGTGATGGGTTGGCGTATGCCGAAGCGCTGAGGCTAAACCTTCACAAGAATAACGATTAGGCCGTACATGCGCAATGAAAAATTAAAAAACCCATCGAGCGCTTAGCGCCAACTCGGCCTGTACCTCTACTCCACCGGTAATGACAAACCAAGGTCGGAGATCGAAGCTTACATTTAACGGTACTACGGGCAGGTAGTAATCTACGCCCAATTGGCCATCAAGCGCGGTTTGCTGCTGTCCGTTACGGGCGCCAATACTTCCCCCAGCGCCGTAATGTAAATAGCCTCCGGGAAACCCCAAAGGCCGCTGAATCAACCAAAAAGCAGTAAATAGTAAGCTGTTGCCCGATTTGGTGAACAACAATTCGTAGCCCGACTGCTCCTGAAACCACAGCCGATAGTTCACAGCTGGACTGCTACCGTAACGAAATCCCAATTCTGCCCCTTGCAATCCAGCCTGCGCTTTTAACGATTGTCGACCACCCATAACTAGAAATATGACCACAAAAAGTATAGGACGAAGCAACTTTATTCTATTTTGCAAACGCATGTGCTGATCTTCCATGAAGCGACTACTCTATATTCTTTTGGTTCTGAACGCGAGCCTTGGCTATGGCCAAACGGAGCCTGCCAAATTACGCGACCAGTTGAAAAATGCCTCACTGGCAAAAAGAGCCGAAATATACATCGAACTAGGCAAATATTACCGCGACAATAATCCCGATAGCAGTCGCTTTTACGCCGGAGAACTCCTAAAAATCGCCAAAAAAAACTTGTCATGGCAAGGTGAGGCCTATTCGATCTACAGTGCCGTAAACCGCAATCAAGGCAAAATACAGGACGCTTTACGGGAAGCCAAACAAGCCGTTGAGGCCTTTCGGTCGGCCAACGATAGTGCAGGGCTTTCTGCAGCCTATTCTAATTTAGGTACTTGTTACTATTTCGCTAGCGACTTTAAACAATCGCTCGAATACCAGTTTAAGGCGCTCCCAATTAAGGAAGCATTAGGCCAGAAAAAGGGCGTAGCGAGCATACTTTTGAATATTGGCAATGTATACCTTCAACAGCAAAACTTCGATAAAGCCAAAGAAATTTACAACAAGGCTTTAGTCATTTTTGAAGAAATTGGCATGCTCCAAGGCATCAGTACAATCCGCAATAACTTGGGCATCATAGCAGAAACAACAGGCAAATACGAAGAAGCTTTAACCCAATACCTGATGGGAAAAGCCATAGAAGAACAATCTGGAGATCTTTTTGGTCTTTCAGGTTCGTATTACAACATTGCCGAGGTGTATTTTAAAACGAACAGGTATTCACTTGCCAAAGAAAACTACCGCCTTGCCTATGAAACGGCCAATAAGGTCGACAACATCAAAATTACAGCAAATGCCTTATCACAGATTGCGCTCATTGAATTGCAGGAAGGTAACCTAGCCTCTGCTGACTTCAATAGTCGAAAAGCCTATAACATGGCACAAAATAATGGGTTTGGTATAGCCGCAATACCCGTTATACGTTCACGCATGCGGGTTCTTGCCGCGAAAAAAAACTATGCCGAAGCTTATCGTTTATCGCAGCAGTTGGCAGAAACCGAAGAAAGTAAAAACGCACAGGAAAGAGAGCAAGAGTTACGCGACATTCAGGCGAGTTACCAAGTCGATCTCGACAAACAGAAGCTCCAGCTCATGCAAAAAGACCGCGACTTGCAAGATATTTCGCTTCGCCGTCAAAAACTTCTCAATAAAGTATATACGGGTGCTATCGCAGTTGCCCTATTGTTGCTCTTCTTCATTGTAAATCGCTACTTCCTGATACTGAAGAACGAAAAGGCCTTGCAAAAAATGAATATTTCTCTTGAAGAAAAAGTGCATGACCGGACACGTGCCTTACAGGACGCTCTCGAAAAAGCGAAAACATCCGACCGGCTTAAAACCTTTTTCTTGAGCAACCTCAACCAGGAACTGAAAATGCCAATAAATGGCATTATAGGCACAGCTAGGTATTTAAAAGACCACCTCAGCGAATCAGAAAAGCAACAAATGGCAGAGAACCTGCTCAATTCAAGTCAGAGATTGTCGGAAACACTATCCGACATAATCGAGATAAGTCAGATTGAATCGGTCGGTGAAAATTATGCCTCCGATAGCGTAAACATTCTTCCCGTTATTGATGAAAAAGTAAATGCCCTCAGGTCGCAAGTGGTTAAAAAAGGACTCGATTTACACTTTCAAAGTTTCAGTGAAGTGCTACCAGTCCGTGCCGACCCTAAATTGGTTGGCAGAATTCTAGATAAACTATTACACAATGCTATCAAGTTCACTGAAACCGGTGAAATAAGGGTGGATGTTGTAAGACATACCTTGTACGATAAGGCTTACGCGGAAATAAGCGTTACAGATACAGGAATCGGCATAGCTCCCGAAGAACTTGAACAGATTTTTGAAGCGTTCAAAAAAGGAGAAGAAGTACTGTACAGAGGCTACGATGGACTAGGGATCGGGTTAACGCTTGCTCGTAAATATGCTCAGTTGATGAGCGGTGAGCTATCGGCTGAATCGGCCCTAGGAAAAGGCAGTACCTTTACTTTACGAATACCGCTGCAGGAGGTATAAGCTTTTCTGTATTTTTGCACTTTTAAAACTGAATCATGCTTCAAATTCAACTGCTTCGTCAAAACCCACAATTCGCTATAGAACGTATTCAGCATAAGGGCCTTTCCGATGCAGAAAATCTGGTGAAGAGCATACTCGCTTTTGACGACGACCGTAAGGCTTTAAAAACAGAACTCGACAACCAACTCGCAGAGCAAAATCAGCTTGCTAAAGTTATTGGTCAGCTCATGAAATCGGGCGATACCCAAGCTGCCGAAGAGGCTAAAAATAAGGTTGCAGCGCTGAAAGCCAGCTCCAAACTTCTCGAAGAACAAGTAGCCGAGCTAGAAAAAAAACAATTTGAACAGTTAGTTAAACTTCCCAACCTACCTGGTCCCCTTGTTCCTGCAGGCAAAAGCCCCGAAGACAATGAGGTGGTATACCAAGTCCCTGTTATTCCCCAACTCTCTGCCGACGCCATTCCGCATTGGGAACTTGCTAAAAAATACGACATCATCGATTTTGAACTGGGTGTTAAACTTACCGGCGCAGGCTTCCCAGTTTACAAAGGACAAGGTGCACGATTACAGCGTGCCCTCATCAACTACTTCATCGATCAGGCTACCGCTGCTGGCTATTACGAAGTACAACCGCCTATTTTGGTAAACGAAGATTCGGGCTTTGGCACCGGTCAGCTACCCGACAAAGAAGGCCAAATGTATTATGTAGGCATCGATAACCTTTACCTCATACCCACTGCCGAAGTTCCTGTAACCAATATTTACCGCGACGTGATCCTGAAGGAAGACGATTTCCCAATTAAAAACGTCGCCTATACGCCATGTTTCCGTCGCGAAGCGGGTTCATATGGCAAAGATGTACGAGGCTTAAATCGTCTGCATCAGTTCGATAAAGTAGAAATTGTGCAGATAGAACACCCTGAGCGTTCGTATGCTACCCTCGAAAATATGCGAAACTACGTGGCTTCGTTGGTCGAGTCGTTGGGTTTACCCTACCGCATACTTCGCCTCTGTGGGGGCGATATGAGCTTTGCGTCGGCCATGACCTACGATTTTGAGGTATGGAGCGCTGCGCAACAGCGTTGGCTCGAGGTAAGCTCAGTATCGAATTTCGAAAGCTTCCAAAGTAATCGCTTAAAGCTGCGTTACAAAGGAAACGACGGCAAAAACCAATTGGCTCATACCCTAAATGGTTCGGCTATGGCATTACCACGTATTGTAGCGGCCTTACTCGAAAACAATCAAGGACCCGATGGAATACGCATACCTGATGTACTCATTCCGTACACTGGCTTTAGCCATATCCGATAAATGAAGCAACACATTTGAAAGCCCGGCGAATTCCGGGTTTTTTTATGTCATCGCTTTTTTACTGCTCATTCGCATCAATAAAAAACCCCACCTCTCGGCAGGGTTCTTTTCGATTAAGTTTGGTTGGATAATTAATGTACCACTACAAAACGAGTAGCGTTGTATCCTTTTTTGGTTTTCATGATGAGCGAATAAGTGCCTTGCTGCAATTCACCTACCTCAACGGTAAAGCTTTCGAAGTTGCCTTCGGCAGTGCGCTTGCCACTCTTCACTAGACGACCTGTGATGTCAACCACGTCGTAGTTCATTTCTCCCAAGAAATCATCACCGCTTACACGTACTAAGATGCGATCGTTAGCAGGGTTTGGATAAATTACCACTTCCAAATCTTTGCGTTTTAAATTCGGAACACTCAAAAAAGTATTAAAATCTACCCGAATGGCCGGAATAACATTACGACCAAAACCGTCATTAAATGCTGAGGTCACAGGTTCAAATCTCAATATAGTTGCAGGTTGTCTCATGTAAGGTACCGTGGTGTTGTAATCTACTTGCTCATCGCAAAGAATGTGAACTTTTTTACTCCCTTGATAAGTAACTGAAAATATATAAGTCGTTTCGTATTGAAGGATTAACCCAGGACTACCATACCTAGCCTCTTCAATAATGAGCGTTTTAAATTCGTATGGTTCATTCCTAGTGTAGGTGTAAATGCCCTCTGCTACAAAATAAAGTTCTCTAAAGTCCATTAATGCATCATTATTATGGTCATTCCATTCGTACACTGTAGCTACCATGTGTTCATTATTCAATGAATCAGTACTATCTATTGCAAATGCCGCAGTTAAAAGGTCGGCTCTAAGTATTGCCCCTCTAGAAGTTTTAAAACTCGCCCCTAACTCAATGTACCCTCCCACAGGGTTTGAATAAGAGCTCGTATACAAAGGAACTAAGTTGGGCGTATCTAATCTTGATTTCGACCATGTACTCGGGGTGATCATATAATTAGTAGTAACACTGTTGTCATCTGGGAAATCTTCAGTCCCGTTCCCCGTTACCGTATATTTTAAATCATTCCAACCGTACCTGTATCCAGTAAATGGGTCAGGTGATAAAAACGGTATAAACATAGAATCGTTAACTGCCAGACTAGCGATAAGCGTATCGCGATTGTAAAATACCACTCCTCTATTGGTTATGGTTGCACTTACGGTAATTGATGTACGTGCGTTAGTTCCATAATTTAAAATACTTACGCCCAAAGGAAAATTAAGCCGAGCTTGACCTGCTCCCGTAAGTGCATTTATCGGTGTCGCCCAATTTGGCGCTCGAACAACTTCTTTGCTAGTTATGACCAAATCGTTTGCAAATAGCCCGCGCTTATTGCCTAAAATCACTGATACATTGCCTGAATCTATTTGTTGGCGCAATAATGAGCCTGCGTCTTGTGAAATCATCAAGGTTGGTATAGTAACCTGGGAGCTATTTGGTCCGGCCACTAATACGCTTGGAATGCCAGCTGAATTATTAACGACTACTACGCCAATAGCTCCAGCTTGCTGCGCTCGTAGGGCCTTCAATCCGAAATCACAGGAACCACCGTACAAAACCACAATTTTACCTGTACAAGCAGCTGCATTTGCTAATGGAGTATTGCATGCCAACGAATCTCCAGCGCTACTATCACGACCAACAATTAAGGTACCCTGCGCCACTAGCGTATCGAGATTATGTCCCCATCCTGAAGTAGATGAACGGCCAAATGCATATTGTCCTTTTAAATTTGCCGGGCTGGTTACAAAAAAGGTGATTTGTGCCGTCACTTCAACCACTGATAAGCAATATAACATCAGAATAAAGCATAACCCGTTTCGCATAACATCACAATTAGAAGCGAATCAAATAGTTCGAGTCTGAATATAATAATAAATAAAAAACCCCGCCTCTCGGCAGGGTTCTTTTCGATTAAGTTTGGTTGGATAATTAGTGTACCACTACAAAACGAGTAGCGTTGTATCCTTTTTTGGTTTTCATGATGAGCGAATAAGTGCCATGCTGCAAATCGCCTACCTCAACGGTAAAGCTTTCAAAGTTGCCTTCGGCAGTGCGCTTGCCACTTTTCACAATACGACCTGTGATGTCAACCACGTCGTAGTTCATTTCTCCCAAGAAATCATCACCACTTACACGTACTAGGATGCGATCGTTAGCAGGGTTTGGATAAACTCCGATTTTGAGGTCGTTACGTGTTTCATTTTGAACACTAGTAGTTAAAGGCTGGAAATCCACACGAATTGCTGGCATAATTTCTCGGCCAAATCCGTCAGAATACCAAGCATCGCTATACAATACCACCGCGCGCTGTTGAATATATGGTACAGTAGTGGTGTAATCAACTTGCTCGTCGGAGGCAATGAATGCTGTTTTGGTTCCAGGATAGAATAAAGAGAAAAGGTAGGTAGCTGAGTCAGCCATCACTACGCCGGGCTGGCTAGTTACGATGTCTTCGAGTAGCATGGTTTTAAATGCATAACGCTCGTTCACAGTATAAGTGTAAAAACCTTCTGCTAGTTGGATCAACTCGGAAGCATCTACAACATTGTCGCTGTTGGCATCCTGCCACTCATACATACGGGCTACCATGGCTTCACCGTTTAACGAGTCAGCAGCACCAATCGTTAATGCTCCAGTTAAACGCATAGCTCTTAGGCGTGAACCTTTGTTGGCCAAGAAAATAGATCCCAACTCAACCGCACCACCACCACTACGAGTGTAACCGTTGGTGTACTGCGGAACCAAGGTTGCTGAATCGATACGGCCTTTTGACCAGCTTGTGTCGCTAATGATAAATCTCGTGGTTACGCTGTTATCGTCTGGGAAATCTTCAGTACCGTTACCTGTTACTGTATACTTCAATGCGTAACGACCTAGACCATGGCTAGCAGGGTCGAACGTCAGGAAACTAACAAACAAAGAATCATTTACTGCAATAGAAGCAATCGTAGTGTCGCGGTTGTAAACAACGGTACCATTTTTCGTGATGTTTGCATTCACGGTTACAGAGGTACGTGCATTGGTACCGTAATTCAAGCAGCTTACACCTACCGGTACCTTATATCCACCGTTGTTTACTACTTGATTCACTGGCGTTGCCCAGTTTGGTGCCACCACAACTTCTTTGATGGTCATACCCAAATCGTTGGCAAACAAACCACGTTTGTTACCAATAATTGCCGTTACATTACCTGCATCGATTTGTGGGCGAAGGAGTGCTCCTGATTCTTGAGAAATCATCAACGTAGGAATGGTTACGTTAACACCATTCGCGCCAGCACCCAAAACGATAGGCGCACCTGCAACGTTGTTTACGATAACTACACCTATGGCACCAGCCTGCTGTGCACGAAGTGCTTTAAGGCCGAATTCGCATGAACCACGGTACAATACCACAATTTTACCGGCGCAAGCAGCAGCGTTTGCAAGTCGAGTATTACAAGCTAGTGAATCGCCTGCTGTGCTATCACGACCAACGATAAGTGTGCCTTGAGCAACGGTCGTGTCGAGATTATGACCCCATCCGGTATCGGAAGAACGGCCGAAAGAATACTGACCTTTTAAGTTGGCCGGGTTGGTAACGAAAAAGGTGATTTGCGCAGATGCGCCAAGGGCCGTTAAGAGCACCAAGGCTACGGCTAAGAGTAAGTTTCTTTTCATAGAATTGGTTTATTTGTTACCTCAATAATAAAAATTAACTTTCAATTAACCTTTTTTGACACAACCATTAATTTTCTTTTAATACATTTTAGCGCAAATTTTACAATTCCTGAATCTTGTTCTAAAAAACCGCATATCGACTCTATTTGAACCATTTTTGTTCTTACGTTCACAAAAATGAACATCACTGAAATGTCATTTTGTCCCGGAAGACATTAAAAATTACCAAAACAGTGTAAAAAACCGTCAAAAACCTTAAATTTGATATTCTCAAACATTCCTCAATTATGAAAAGAATCTTACTGAGCGTTGCTTTGACAGCAACAGCCCTTTGGGCAACGGGTCAGTCGGTACGCCCTACAGGCCTGACTTCCCTGCGCATGTACCAGGATAATCCTGCTGAGCGCTACCAAGAACCCGCTATGCAAACCGAAAACACCGTATTGCTATCGGAAGAATTTGGCAGCGGTTTGAACGGTTGGCAGAGCCTTGGTTTTAAAACCAGCAACAACACGGCAATAAGCGACACCACTGGTGTTTGGGAATACCGCGGTACAGCTACTGTTCCTCCACGCGCTACAGGTTCACGTGGTGCTTTTGGTAGTGCAGCTCCTTTGGCTTCACCATCTACTGCCAACGGTTTTATGATTTTCGACTCTGACTGGTTAGACAATACTGGTTCATCTACTGGCTTCGGAACTGGTGTATTTCCTTCACCTCACCGTGGTATGCTGGTATCGCCTACCATCAACTTCACCGGCATCACTGCCGGCACCATGGAGTTCTACCAGTACTACCGTCGTTTTGCCGGCCCTGGTGGGTCACAAACCGTACCTGCAACGTACATCCTCATTTCTACCAATGGCGGAACAACCTGGAGCGATACCATTACCTTGAACGCCGATGTAGCCGTAAACAGCGCAACAGCTAACCCTGCTCGCGTGAAACTTCGTTTACCTGCAAGCGTTGCTAACAGTGCTAACGTAAAAGTTGCTTTCCTTTTCAATGGCGACTATTATGTATGGATGATCGACGATGTGATCGTGCGTGAAGCTCCAAACAACGACTTACAAGTAACTTCGACTCGTTTCCTTCCCGACACGGCAAATGGCCGCACCTTGGAGTATGGTCAATTACCTATCTCAAACACTACGCCTATCTTCTATCAGGCTCGTGTTCGTAACTTCGGTCGCTTAGCCCAAACCAACGTTCGTATTAACGTTACCGTTGCCGATACCGTTGGTAACACCTTGTTCACTGGTTCTTCGGCACCTTTGGCTAGTTTGGCACCAAATACCGACACTTTGTTATCGGTTAGTACTGCTTACAATGCTACCGATAAGCGTTATACCCGAGTAAACTTCACTGCTGTTGCTGATAGTGCCGATTTCGACAATACTGACAACACCCGTATCCGTCAGCAATCAATCAACGATTCAATTTTTGGATTAGACGTGGTGCTTGCTGAACGTCAAGGCACGATTGGTACAGGTAGCGGATTTGCGAATAGCACTTCGATGAAGTTTGCCAACTTGATCGAACTCACTACCCTAGACACCATCACCAGTGCGACTGTTCGTATAGCTTCGACTACACAAGCAGGCTCTTCGTTCTTTTTCTCAGTACGTACACCTTTGGCCAATGGTAACCCAGGTGATGTAGCCGAAATCATTTGTGAGTCGGATGTATACACGGTAACTGCACAGGATATCACACGTGGTTTCATCACAATACCAATTCCTGAATCTCTAGGTGGCATTCAGCAGGACCGTATACTCGAGCCAGGCGACTATTGGTTCGTAATCGACTTGTTCAGCACACCTACTGCACGCATCATGTTGCTTGACGACCAAACCGTTACCATGCCAACTTTTGCAACCTTGATGTTTACCGATACTTGGTACAACAATGGTAATGCAGTACGTTTCCGTGCTAACTTCGGCATTACACCAATAGGTGGCTCTGTAAATGAAGTGCGTAACGACTTGAATATCAAAGCATATCCTAATCCTGCTCGCGACTTCATTTTAGTTGATCTTACTGCTAACGATAACCTTGGTAAGGTTTCTTACCAAATCACCGATGTTACCGGACGTATCGTTCGTAACGAAAGCACCATGATTGTTGGTACTGCCGATCAACTCCAAATCGATTTGAACGGTATCCAAAACGGTGTATACTCAATCGTTATAAATACTTCAAAAGGTTACAATACCAGCCGTTTCGTAGTTTCGAAATAAGCTAACCCTCATCCATGGAAAAGTCCCGCCGGTTCGCCGTGCGGGACTTTTCTTTTTTAGCCCCATCTCGTATTTTGCAAACATGCTGCATAGCCTTCGCGCTTTTCTTATTCATCGCTTAGAAGCACCTTTACCTGGCCTTGATGTTCAGATGGAAATGTCGCCACCGTATCGGGGAAGGCCCGACCGAAATTGGGTCATGGAGCAAAATCCCCGATTTGCAGCGGTAGGTATAGTGGTTTATCCTACTGCAGAAGGTTACAAACTTGTGCTCACCAAGCGGCCATCATACCCTGGTGTGCACAGTGATCAAATTAGCTTTCCGGGTGGACAAGTGGAGGCAAGCGACATACATCGTGCACATACCGCACTTCGCGAAACTGAAGAAGAAATTGGCTGGCCGGCGGCAGAACTGGAGATTTTAGGGCATATGAGCGAATTGTACATACCGCCCAGCAACTTTTTAGTTCAACCTGTAGTATTGTACTCCACTCAAATACATCCTTTTCAACCCGATCCCTTGGAAGTAGCAGCTATTATAGAACTGCCTTTGGTACAATTACTCGACGAAAAATACAAAAGCACTAAAAGTCTCGAAGTGAAAGGATCCGTCTTCGAAACACCTTGTTATTTATTTGACGATCTATTGGTTTGGGGTGCAACAGCGATGATGTTGCATGAATTTGAAATTATCATTGCCCCTTATTTTGAATCACGCAATCGATAGTGCTGAAAGCGATAATTTTCGCTTTGTTCAATGGCATCCATTATTTGTTGTAGTATTTGCTCTGCCGGAGCCTCGTAATCAATTTCCAATGGTTCTTTGATACGCACATCCAGGTCTACACCCTTCTTTTTTAGCTTGAGTCCCTTTTTATTGAAGGCTCGTCTGAAGCCATTAATGACCACAGGTACAACCACAGGACGGTTCTTTTTGATTAAAAGTGCAGTTCCCTTCCGGCCGTCGGCATAGGGTTTCGTGGTCCCTTGAGGGAAAGTAATCACCCATCCATCGCGTAGTGCAAGGTCTATTTTTTCAACATCTCGCGTATCCACCTCCCTGTCTACTTCTTGCCCTTTTGCACGCCAGGTTCGTTTAACCGTAATTGCTCCAGCTAGCGTAAAAAGACGAGGAATGAATCCACTTTCTTTCATGGTTTCTTCGGCAGCTACATAAAATACTCGTGTATATGGCTTGAGTAAATAAATAGGTGATTTGAGATTATCAAACGTCCCCCATTTTGCACTGCATATGGCATGTAGAATAGCAATTACGTCGCGATAATAGGTCTGGTGATTCGAAATGATGAGCACATTGGTATCGGGGAGCTTCGCCAATACCTTGCTATTTTGCAAGCGCATGCGGTTACGCATATTCAAGCCAATGAAGCTGAAAAGCCCCACAGCAGTGTACATGATACGTTTTATCAGTACCGAATTCCCGAATATATCTTTGCGAAATGGATTCATCGAAGCTTCGAAGATGCAGAATTTCGGTGAAAAACGATTAAAAAGCGTAACGATCTACTAGATATACAAGAGCCGCCATGGCTGCAGCTCCGAGTTCTAATTCGCGACGATTGACCGTTTCAAGCACATCACTCGCAGCGTGGTGGTAGTCGAAATACCGCTGCGACTCGGGTACATAACCCACAAGCCAAATATTCCCATCGCGCAATGGACCAATGTCGACGCCTCCAAAGCCCGGTTTAATGTCGTGTATGCCATAGGGCTCAAGTAGGGGCACGAAAGTTTGTAATTTTGCGAGGGCTAAGGAATCCATTTCCATGTGGAACTCACGCGGAGCAAAGCCCCCACGGTCGCTCTCTAAGGCCATGAGGTGCTTCTGTGCATGGATACGTGCCCAATCGGCATAGGCCAATCCACCCCGTAGTCCATTTTCCTCATTCATAAATAAAACCACACGGATGCTGTGCCTCGGCCGTATGCCCAAGGCTTTGTACAACCGCAGTACTTCAATAGACTGTACCACTCCCACCCCGTCGTCGTGAGCGCCCTCACCTACATCCCACGAGTCGAGATGACCGCCAATGAGTAAATAGTCATTGGGTTTCTCCACGCCACGAAGTTCACCAATGACATTATAAGACACGGTGTCGGGTAAGGTTCGGCAATTGGTTTTGAGGTAAAAAGTAAGTTTGGCGTTTTCCCGAAGTTGTTTACTCAGCTCCTCGGCGTCACGCGTGCTGATGGCCACCGCTGGAATCTTACGCCCAGCATCGCCATAACTACAGGCGCCCGTATGTGGAAAGGTGTCGATCAAATGCGTAATGGAACGGATGATGACTGCTGCTGCCCCCAACTTGGTGGCTTCGCTCACACCACCATAACGAATTCCTACACAACCGGAGTAAGCATCAAACGTATTGATTGGCCGCTGATCCAGTGCCTTATTGATGAAAACTATCTTACCCTCAATCTGCTCGCGTCTCATTCGTCTTAGGCTGTCTACATCGGGTACCTCAACCAACTGAGCCTCGAGGCCACTGGGATCGGTGGCTATACTTCCACCAAGTGCCAGCACCCGCACTCTGTTTTTGTTCTCTTGTTGGATACTTCCAACCCTACGCTCCGACCTGATAAAGGCTTCTTCTCGGGCACCTCGTTGCCATACGGGCACTTTCACTTCCTGAACCCATACACTATCGAACCCCAAACGAAGCATCTGGTTGCGTGTGTATTTCACCGCCTCGTACGACGCTGCACTTCCGCTCAAACGGTGCCCTACCTTCTTGCACAAATGCTCTAGCATTGGCCAGCTTTGACCAGCTACCAACGCCGAATCAAATAAGCGCCGTATGAGCAAGCTGTCGCCATTGGCAGAGGCCCAGGAGCTGCTGAAACTCAATAAAATCAGTACTATGTAACTACGGGCGCCCAACTATTCGATTGTAAATGATGGTTTGAAGCGGCGTGCGATTTTCCGTCATTTTCCAGCTGTAACGAGGAACCGGATAGGCATCAATCACGCCTTTGAAAGTCAATTCCCGTGTTTGGCGATACACTTTAATGGTAAAATTATCGCCGGGTTTCTGTGCTTTTAGCCAAGCATCGAAATCGGTTATTTCTTTTCCGTTCACCGTAAGCAATACATCTCCCACATTTAGGCCTGCCTTCTCGGCTGCACTGCCAGAACGAATGCTTCCAACCACAAAACGATTGCCCGAACGTTGCCAAGCGGCACCCAAATACGGCATAGTTCCGTCGTTGGAGTCTTGCACAAACATTCCAGCATGTGCGAGGTAGCGATTAAAGTCGACTTGAGTGGTTCCCAAAATGTACTTCTCCCATATAAAATCGGCCTCATTGCCCAATTCGGCACGTAGTTCAGCGAGGAATTCTACATCGGTAAACCCACGGTTTAGTGACAAATAATATTTGTCGTACAACTTTTTCATGAATTCATCGAGACCGGATTTGCCACTACTTGCCTGTAGCAAGGCTAAATCGAATACCAAACCCAACATTGCCCCTTTGCGGTAATACGAGATGCTGATATTGCCCGAGTTTTCATTTCGCATGTAAAATTTGATCCAGGCATCCCAACTCGATTCTGCCAACGATTGAATTTTATCGCCAGCTGCTCCGTGCACACTCTCTATGCCCGAACGCAACACTTCCAGATAATCTTCTTCGCTCTGTAAATTCACCCGTCGGGTGAGTAGGTTGTCGTAATAGCTCGTAAAGCCCTCCGAGAACCAAAGCATGGTGGTGTAATTTTCTTTGCTGTAATCGAATGGCCCTAAGGCTGCAGGTCGCAACCGCTTTACATTCCACAAATGAAAATATTCGTGCGCCACGAGACCGAAAAAATCGCTGTAACGCTTGTCGTCTTCGTATACATCGGGGCGTGCTTGCAAGGTGGTTGAGCTGCTGTGTTCTAAACCACCGCCACCCTGTAAGCCATGATGTACGATAAACAAATAGGCTTTATTGGGCTGATGGCCGAATATCTTACTTGAAGCTTCAATAATTCGTTTATAGTCCTTTTTAAGCCGCTTCTCAGGGTATTTGTCAATACCAAACATGGCGACCATATGGGTTATACCATCGGCTTCAAAGCTAAACTCCTCATGATTACCAATTTCGACTGGGCAGTCAACCAATTGATCGTAATCGATCGCTGTTCGCGTCCAAGGGTCAGTTCCATTTTGAGGAAGCGTAGTAGAAATGCGCTTCCAGCCGACGTATGGTTCGAAAGTAACCGTATGGGGTTGCTTCATGGCGTCGAGGTGGTACATAAACAGGGTAGTGCCATTGAGGTATGCATGCTCGGCATCTACAAAACTGGTACGAACGGTGAGTTCGCGCGCATAACTGCGGTAGCGAACGGTCAAAGTTTTGGCGCCGCCGTGGTCGATTTCCCAGCTACTTTTGCTTGCCTTTCGGCTCGGTACAGCTTTACCATCCACCGAAGCGCTAAAGCTGTCGATGTTTCGGGCAAATTCGCGTACGAGATAGGAACCTGGCGTCCAAACCGGCAAATGCAGTGTAGTTTGGCTTTCATTCAATCCACTAACGGTAAGTTCTACCTCGGCATAATGCGTATTGGGCTGCGGAAAGCGCACTACATACCGTAAATTGGGTTGCGCAACAGTAGAAAAGGCTGCCAATAAGAGTATCGACAGCCAGAAAAGTGCTTTCGTCATTGACTTCGGCAAATGTAAAGAGGATTAATGATGATGATGCCCGTCGGGTCCATGTGCGTGGCCATGCGCCAGCTCTACAGCTTCTGCGTCGCGCACCGATTCTACGGTGCCGCTAAAATGTAAATCGAAGCCCGAAAGTGGGTGGTTAAAATCCATGGTTACCGTTTCAGCCTTTAGGCCGATTACCTTGCCACGGTGTTGCTGACCGTTGTCATCTTCCAAATAAAGGTATTTCCCAATGCTTACGTTTTCGGAATCAAATTTCCCGTTCTGATCGGTGAAAATCGCATTCGGCAAATCCATAATTGCATCTTGCTCAATAGGGCCGTAAGCATCCATCATGTCGATAGTAAAGGTAAAATTGTCGCCTACTGCTTTACCTGCAAGCTGCTGCTCGAAGGCTTCTGGCAAGCCGCTGTGGCCAACTAAAAAATAGAATGGATTCGCCTTGTCTACAGTTTCGATTACGCGTTGTGGAACGTCGGTGGCGCTGATGCTTAGTTCATAGCTTAGTGCTACCACTTTTTCAGAAGAGATGGTCATGGTAAAAAAATGAACCTACAAGATAGTGAAACAATACCTATTTACACCGAAGCATGGCTGTACTTTGCTCAGGAATCTGCCTTAAAGTGCATTTATTGGCAGCAAAAGCAACGGAACTTTGCTTTTTTCAGCAAGCCTGCTGCTTAGTCCGGGCACGAGTAAACGTTCGAAAAAACTGTATTGATGTGCGCTAACGACCAACGCATCGGGGCGTTGTTTTTCGCTATGCTCAAACAAGGCTGCGATTACATCTTCTCCTTCTAGTTCAATTTCAGCGCTATGACTTGCGCCCAACGCTTCTTTCAGCCAAAGACGGTGGCTCTGCTCAACGGCGTCTGGTTTATGCCCTTCTTCACGCACATAAACTGTTTCTATACGTGTATTGAGTCGTATGCACAACGCCAAGAGGTATTGTAGGTGACCGGGTTTTCGATTTTCGAGCAGGTTTACCGCATACGACAGGCTCTTCCAGCCTTGAAAAGTGGAACCTTGTGGAATCAACAAGGTTGGCATGACCATATTTTCAACAATCGAACGACTAACTGATCCAAAAAAGAGGGTATCGAGCCCTGACTTTTGCTTACTGCCCAAAATAAGCAAGTCGTAGGGATGATTTCGAACTGCAACTTTAACTGCTTCTTCGGCCTCACCATAAAACAAATTACTACTCAAACCCACACCCATTTGATCGGCTTTGGGTTGAATGTGTTGTATAAGTCCCTCCATACCTGCTTTTGCATCGGCCTCGAGTAGCTCTTGCATATTGTGCATCACCAGTGCGGCCGAACCTTGGGTACGATACGCATGCAACACGTGTAGTCGGGCGCCCAGGGCACCTGCCAATTCAAGGGCGTAATTCACGGCCTCGTTGCCATGTTCCGAAAAATCTGTGGCTGCTAACAAGTGCATCATACGAAGTTATTTGCACTTTGAAGTTAGCCAATTTTCCTGGTTTGCCCGACTTCTCCTTCAGAAAGCAAGCGGGTCGGGGTGCTTGAAAACAAAACCCAGCTCAAGCAGTGCTTTTGACTGAATAATGCGCCTTTTGCCGCCTTCAATTTCGTGCGCTGGTGGAGCAAAACCATACCGTTCACTTTGCTGCCGAGCAACCCCGCGGCGCTCGGGATGATGTGGAGCCACTACATTGAATATTCCAGAAATAGCTTGTTCTTCCAAGAAATTCAATGCACCTATTACATCGTCGCGATGCACCCAGTTCACTGGCTGATCAGCTTCCTCGAGCACCTTTTCCGACCAATAACGCGCAATCACACGGCGTTCGTCGGCCAAGCCGCCACAACGTAGTATGCGGTAGTTGTTTCCCCACTGCTGAACTTCCCTTTCGGCCAAGGCTACAGCATGATCTACAAGTACTTCCGACGACTCGTCGTATTCACCCGCCTGGGGTGGATAAACTCCTGTTGAGGAAATAAAAAGTACTGTTTTTGACGGGTTGTACGGCCATGCTCGGAGCATACGAGCGATCCACTCGGCATACGCTTTTGGCGCTGACGACCTCGCCGGAGGCACAGCAAAACAAATACAAGTAAATGGGGCCAAACGTTGCTCTAGCCCATAACTTTCACCCGCATCGGCGAGGTCGAGTCGCCAGGACTGCAATCCACTTGCTTGCAATTGTACGATACGCTCCTCGCTTCTCGTTGTGACCACAACCTTGTGTCCGTGATCTTGCCATTCGCGAGCCAAAGGCTCACCGAGCCAACCAGCCCCAACAACCAGACGACGATCAACTGGATTGTACATCGCGGAGCCGTTGAAGAATCAGAAAAAGACACAATAAAATCAACGCTTCGGGATAAGGCAGCTTGTACAAGCGGCCGTCGTTGGTGCACTCAAGGCGAAAGCTCAAAAAACGTTCGGTGATATGCCAGTCGAGCACCACTTGTTGATTTTGATCGATCAGCTGAAAATGTCGCAGAAAAAAACCCTTTTGAACAAAGGTGAATCGATGATTAAACCAATGCAGGTGATCGGACCGCCAGAAGAGCTTACGCTCCACCATGGCCGCTTGAGATACCCCTTTTATGTTTACCGCTAACCGTGGACTATACCACTTTGGATAATGAAAATGAACTTCTCCGTTACTCCAATAAGCATGTGCATTTCGGCTCCATCGACTTGCTCGGGTAAAAAGCATGAGGAGATTGCCTGTTTCGTCGGTTCCCTCAAAACTTTGATTGAGTAATTTCTTTTTCAGAAAAATTAAACTGCTAGTATGGAGTTCTAGCGGCAGTAGCTTGAGTTCATTCGTCGTTGCTTCCATGTGGTTGGCTTTGATGGTTACCCCCTCTGCGCTTGCGTACGGCTTGTGTTAGAAGATATTCCATCTGTCCGTTAACCGACCGGAATTCTTCGTTGGCCCATTGTTCTATTGCTTCGAGCAATTCGGGGCTTATGCGTAAAACAAAAGGTTTCTTGGGTTGCGCCATCTTAATGGTACAAAGTTCCGGTATTCATCACAGGTTGCGCCGCTCTGTCGCTACAAAGCACTACCAAAAGGTTACTCACCATGGCTGCTTTGCGTTCCTCGTCGAGATGCACAATGTCGCGTTCGTTGAGTTTTTCGAGTGCCATTTCAACCATACCTACAGCCCCTTCAACGATTTTATGTCGTGCCGCTACTACTGCTGCAGCTTGTTGGCGTTGCAACATGGCTCCGGCAATTTCTGGGGCATAGGCCAAGTGCGAAATGCGTGCTTCAATGATGCTTATTCCTGCCAGCTCAAGTCGGTCTTTGAGCTGCGCTTCCAAGGCATCGTTAACCAGTTGGGCATTTCCTCTGAGGGTGACTTCGGCATGCCCGTCGTCGAAGTTATCGTACGAATAGGCGCCAGCCAACGTCCTTACTGCCGCTTCACTCTGTATTTCTACATAACGGGCATAATTATCGACTCCAAACACAGCCTTAAAGGTGTCTTCGACCTGCCAAACCAGAACTGCCCCAATTTCGATAGGGTTGCCCACTGCATCGTTTACTTTGAGCTTGTCGCTATTTTGATTGCGTGCCCGTAAGCTTACTTTGGTTTTGGTCAAAAATGGATTGGCCCAGTAAAAACCATAATCTTTCACCGTGCCTTTGTAGGTTCCAAAAAGCACAAGTACAGTTGATTCATTGGGATTGACTATAAAGAAGCCTCCTAGATGAATTAACCACACCAGCGTAAGCACTATTCCAGGCAACCAATACAAGCTTCCAGAATTTTGAGCTTGAAGCACGAAACTGGCAACTGTAGCTGCCAAGACTACCATTCCAGCGATTAGCCAGCCGTAACCAGATTGAGAACGAATTACTTTTTCAGAATTCATAATAATATCATTTTGATATCACAAACTTGAAAAAAAAAATCCGACTATCGCTAATCGGAAGTGTTAAATATCTGTAAACGAGCTTTAGGACGATTTCATAAGGGCAGTTATCTCAGGTAAATGCTCCTTCGTGAGCGGTTTGCTGTAAAAACCTTTGACATCAGGGTATGTATTTGCTCGGTCATAATCGGCCTGGTCAACTGTACTCGAAAGCATCACAATGGTCACAGGAGCAGGTAGCTCGTGCTTCATTCCCGAATATAAATCGAGAAAATCCCATCCATTCATGACGGGCATATTGATGTCGAGGAAGATAATCTCAGGTAACTCTTCTGGATGGTCAGAGATTTTAGATTTGAGGTATTCAATTCCCTCTTTTCCATCCCTGCAGCTCGCCACTTGGTTTGAAAACCCCGTAATATTCATGAGTCTGGTACAGACCATGATTAGTATAGGATCATCATCAATTATGAGAACGCGCATCTGCTTGATTTTTCAAATAAACTGTAAAGGTCGTTCCAATATTTACCTGGCTATTCACTTCAATACGTCCACCCAAACTCTGCACTTGTTCGTTTACCAGGTAAAGGCCTAATCCTTTGGTCCCTTCAACCTTGTGAAACACCTGATACATGCCAAATACACGGTTTCGATAGCGTTCGAGATCAATACCCAGACCATTGTCGCTGAACGAAAGTACAATAAAATCGTCAACCAAATCGGAATTTATGACGATTTCAGGAATACGTTCAAAGTGCCGAAATTTGAGCGCATTGCTAATAAATTGTGCGAAAATACCCTCCAACTGATGTTTGGGATAATAGATACTTTTTACTCTGAAATTTGACACAACAGTGGCTTCGTAAGCTACCAGTGGTCCTGCAAAATCGAATCGAACCTTCTTTAACACATCAGCAAAAGATACAGCATCGGCCAGAGCATGGACATCTGCGCGCATTCGAAGCACCTCTAACAAATCCTGCAGCTTTGCGTCCATTACACCAGCTGAAGTTTGAATCATATCGATGATTTCAACATTCATTGGGTCGTTTAAATGTTCGCGATTCAAAAAACTCATCAGCGAACTTATATTGGCAACAGGAGCACGTAAACTGTGCGAAGCAATAAAAGTGAGCTGTTCAAGACTCCGGTTCTGACGTTTGGTTTCTTCTACCAGCCTATTTTGTGCTGCTATTGCTCTTTTCTCCAACGATATATCCTGACATGTACCGTTAAACCAGCTAGCTTGGTTGTTCTCTGGTTTGCGTAAAGTACCAATTTGACGAACCCATCTTTCCTCTCCGCTCTGGCTTATCAGACGGTGCTCTACTTGAATAAAGGTTGTTGTACCAGCGGTAACGTCCTGGAACCGACTTTGGACCAGCTCCCGATCGGCTGGGTGGATGTTGGAAAAAAACAGCTCCCACGATGGAGGAGCATTGGTAACCAGGTCCATGACCTCATAGGTTTGTGGCGACCACAACAATAAGCCCGAATCCAGTTTGTAATCCCACGAACCAATGCGCGCGATGGCTTGCGCCTGAAGAAGTCGCTCCCGACTGTCGGCCACCGCTGCTTCTGCCTTCACGCGTTCAGTTACGTCTTCACCTACAACCACTCCGCCACTAATTGAACCATCGCTTTCTTGTACAGGTCGATAAACCAATCTGAACGTTCGTTCTCCCGCTTTTCCCCCTTGGATAGCCTGGGTAAGGTCAATTACCTCACCTTTCAATACCCGACGTAAGAGCTGTTCAACAACTGGTTTAGCTACAGCGTCTAAATGGGCGGTAATTTTTTGACCAACTTGCAAAGGCTCACCGAAGTAGGCCTGGTGCAAGGCATCCGCTGCATGGTTGAAAGCCACAAGATGATGCTTACGATTAAAGAGCACAAACGATTCCCCGGTATGATTCAAAAGTTGCTCCAGCGAATAACGCGACTCTGCCAGTGCATTTTGTGCCGCACGCCTGTCGCTGATGTCGTTAAAATGAAGGACTATACCATTAATGAGGGCATTCGTGAGTTGGTTCTGTATTCGAAACTCACACCACATCGCTACATTTTCCTTACCCCGCATACGCAATTCGCTACGAATAATACCTGTGGGTTGAGCAAGAACTTGCGTCAATAGTTCACGTGCTTGGTTTACATCCGTAGGCCACACAAAGTCGAAAAAAGAGGCGCCTAGTCGTGCTTGTAAGTCGTATCCCAAAAGCGAAGTGCAAGAGGCATTCGCAAACCGAATACTGCCATCCACTTCAATAATCACCATACCATCGGGTGCTTGTTGTACCAAAGCCGAGAATAAAGCTTGTTGCTTTTCTAATGCATAGGTCACTTGTCGGGTGCTGCTGATGTCGCGTATGCTCAGGAAAACACCATCAACCTGACCTTGGCTATTGAGTAGCGGTGTGTATACGGTATGCAGTGCCAAATAACTTCCATCTGCCTGTCGAAACTCCCGTATTTTATCGTGCTTTAGTCCACTTAATACTTCGTGGTACATGGCGCGATAACTCTCCTGTTCGGTTTCAGGAATCAACGAAAAAGCCGAATCACCGATAGACAATGATTTTCGAAGTAAAGGGTAATAGGTTAGTTGGGCCGCCTTGTTTAATTCTACGATTTTCAAGTTCCGATCGAGTAAAATCAAACTTTCATTGGTGTTTTCGAGCAGCATGCCCAACATAGCCCCTCGACGCTCGTTCTCGTTTTGCAATTTCAAGCGGTTGCTCAGCGGATGTACAAAAAAGCAGTGGAATGTTTCGTCGGGCGTTACCGTGATGGGTACAATGGTCACTTCAGCTGCGAGCAAATTCCCATCGGGAAGGCGGAAATCCAGTTCGCCAAAAAAACTGCGCTTGTTTTTTCCTGCTGGCAGCGCCCTTTGAACATTGGGATGATTGGTGTCGATAAATACAGATAAATTCTGCCCGTTGATTTCCGAAGCAGGTCGACCAATAAACGCACAAAAAGCAAGGTTGGCCGTTTCTATTCGGGTATCTCGTAAGATGAACATGCCATCCACCCCGTATTGAAAAATCGCCTGCAATTCCAAATATCGTCGCTGGAAAGCGTCCATGCCCGAATCAATTCCGAGCTCTCGCTTCATTCTCCGTATTTGTTCTTCAGCAGATGCTAGCATACTTAAATCTAATCAAATTGAAACTAGCATCCCCATTCTGACTTTAAAAAATAGCAGCACTGTTCTATCTTCGTCCCTTACCACTATGCTCGAACAATTTACTTTCCATTACCCAATTCACATTCGCTGGGCCGATTTAGATGCCCTGAATCATGTGAATAATGCTGTTTATTTGAGTTATTTCGAACAGGCACGTATCGATTACTTCCGAGAAGCTGTGAATTGGGACTGGCAGGTTGTGGGTATGATACTCGCCAAAAGCACCATTGAGTACTTTAAACCCCTTTTGATACGCGACAAAGCCGAGGTTTGGTTGCGTGTATCGCGACTAGGGAGCAAAAGCTTTGAGATGGAAAACATCGTCGTTCGAAACACGGAAAATGGCCCAGAAATCATCACCAAGTGTACTTCGGTATTGGTTACCTACGACTACCGAAACGAAAAAAGCGTGCTCGTCCCAGAACATGTACGCGACGCCGTGCTCGAAAGAGAAAAGCCTGGAAGTGTACTTTTCTAAGTGACTAACAATCAATCGGGAGTAAAAAGAAAATATATTTTAGATATTCTTATCCTTTTATTTAATTTATTGTAGCTTTGTTATAAGAACGCTGGAGAAAGCGTTTTTTCAAGTTATGTAGTATGTCCCTGCTCTCTAAATCAGCCGAATATGCGATACGGGCTAGCATCTTCATCGTTGCACGCTCACAAGCAGGTCACAAAACAGGCCTCAAAGAAGTCGCTTCTGCTATAGGTTCTCCGGTATTTTTTACTGCCAAAATACTCCAGGGCCTTACGCGACAAAAGCTCATCTCATCGATAAAAGGCCCAAATGGTGGCTTTTATGTCGACCCTGATTCCCGCGATATCACCCTACTTGATCTCGTACAAGCCGTTGACGGCACCGACTTATTTACCGAATGTGGACTGGGTATGAAACAGTGTTCTGATGCAAATCCTTGTCCCATACACGACCAGTACAAACCCATTCGCGAACAAATCACCAGCATGATGGAACGAACCACCATACAGCATCTCGCGAGAAGAGCTGTCATGGATGCCGATGGCAAGTCGATTCGTGGACTTAGCTTGAAAAAAGACTACGTACTCGAAACTGTTCAGCAACATTTTCGGATGAATGGACACAATTGAGTATTCGAAAACCGATCAGAAAGGATACCCAATACCAAAATTCAAAATCAAATGCTCCGCGCTCCAACTGCTCTCCGCAGGGAAAGAATAATCGAACCAACGGCTTCCTTCCTGGAGCCAAGGTTTTCGCAAGGGAATGGCCAAATCGAATCGTACAACAATAAAATCGATATCGAAGCGAAGACCCAAGCCGCTGCCCACCGCGAGCTGTTCAAAAAACCGACTCGTGAATCTACTTCCCGGCAGGTCGGGGTTTTCGCTGGCCAACCAAACGTTTCCAGCATCGATAAACACCGCCCCTTTGAGATAACCCGATATCGGAAACCGATATTCTAAATTTCCTTCCAACCGAATATCACCGGCCTGATCATAAAACGATTGTACGTCGGTATTCGGAGCACGATAAACTCCCGGGCCCACTGATCGGATACGAAATGCCCGTACACTGTTCGGGCCTCCGACAAAAAATTGCTTGATGTAGGGCAACGAACTAGTGCTACCCAGAGGTATGCCGTAACCGAACAGCAAGCGCATCGCCATCCGCTGCTGACGCCTTAGTTGCAGCAATTGCCGTACATCTAAATCGAAGCGAAGGTAGTGGGCATACGATTGTCCAAACAAACTGCCTCCCTCATTCCGAGCACGTTGGATGATGTCGACCACATTGCCTGACACATCCAAACCTGCTTGCACATACCATTTCGTACGGTCGCGCAGCTCTCCAAGCTCGCTGTAGGTAAAGCCAAACACAGTACCAAGGATGAACCGTTGCTCAAAGCTGCGTTGCAAAAATCGGTTGTTGGCCAAAATACTATCGAATATCGTGGTGGTAGAAGCTAAACCGGTAAAACTGGTTGCCAGCGGCTGCCATTCCAAGTTCATAAATCGATTCCGGTTCCATTGTACCCCATACGACAACTGAGCCGAATTGAGCACGTACAACTGCAAGCGGTTCAAACTGCTTCCTCCTACCGAAAAGCGAGTTTGCGGAACTCCATATCCCAACAAATCGGGCACTTTAAACGGAGCAACAGGTCGTGGGAAGCTTAGTTCGGTTTGCAGACTGGCGTCATAAGCAAACAGGCCCGTAGAGCGCCCACCCGCTATCTGCGTTTCGAAGCTAAACTTGCCGGTAATCTTCAAAATTTCTCCACCCTTAAACAAATTGCGGTTTTGATACGAAATAATTTGAGCTGGCCCGGCGAAGTTGTTCGATTTTGCCAGCACTTGCGTTTCAAAGCGTACTGCGCGGCGATTGAGCGGAGAAAGAAAGATTTTTGCCGCGAGCGGGGCAGTACCTGAACTATCTACATACACCGAATCACCAGCATCGTAACTCAGCTGCACATACCTAAAATTATTGACGCCTGTTAACCTGTTTACTGTAGCTTCTTGTCCTGCCAAAGTATACAACTCACCAGGACGAAAACGTATGTACGACGCCAATCGGTCGGGACGGAAGCTATCTGCACGTCGATAGAACAGCATATTGGCTACCGTATCGGTGAGATAGGCTTGGGTTGTGTCGTCTTGCACTGCATAATCGGGATAAACCACAATTTCGGCTATGCGATACGGAAAAAGTGCCTCGGGAGGAGTAGCACGTTTGATGGAAAGATATAAATCGTAGGTACGATTAGCTTGTGCGGTATCGGCTCTGAAAATTAGGAAATCGGGGTGAAACCGATAATAGCCGTACGTTTTAAGATAGCGGTCGATGCGCTCCCGCTCGTCGCGGAACACATCCAAATCGAAACGTGACCCCGCATGCAACAAACTTTTGGGCTGCGCATCGCGTATCAGCTGACTCACCACCGTGCTGTCGCCGCGGTAGCTGTAGTTGCGAAGTCGATAAGGCTCTTTCGGGGTAATTCGATACGTAACTGCAATACTCCGACGGCCTGTATCGATTTTGTGGGTAACAGTTGCGTCAAAATAGCCGCTATTGGTAAGGCGGTTTAGTAGCAAAGTTTCTGTTTTAACAGCGTTCAACTCGCTAGCCAGCACAGGCTTTTCTCCAAATTTCTCATTCATCCAACGGGCAGGTTTGCGGGCATTAGGCCGCTGTGCCCGGTAGTACCACCAAATTCCCCAATATTGGCCAAACAACTTGCTGTTGGGTACGGGACGAAAAGTTGCTTCAAGCTCTTCTTCCAGGCCGCGGGCGAGACGCTCGTCGGAGTTTTCGAGCACAAGGCTGCTACCGCCAAACAAACGTTCACCGGGAGGCAACTTACGCTGTACGCTACAAGAAGTCACCACAAGCAGGATAAAAAGCAGCAGCAGCAATCTCATGGCTGGCCTCCTCTCGCTGCTTGCTTCTCCTTTTTCCGCTTTAAGAGCTCATCGAAACCATTAAACTCACGGTTGAGCACCAGAGCCATCCCCGTTATGGTAAGCGGACCTTCAACCAAACCTTCGGGTTGCTGCCGTCTAAATCCGCGTAGTCGTAGGGTTCCTTCAGGATTGAGCAAATATTCTACGTTCACATTGCCCACTAGATCTTGTCCTGCACTACTGCTTCCTTGCAAATCAACTTGTCGTTCGAGCTCCAAAACCAATCGGTTGTCGAACAATTGCTTCCGCAAGTTTACTTGTAGCTGAGTATGGTCGGTTAAACTGCCCGATTGGTATTCTTGGTAGGTGTCGAGATTTACGTTCAGCTCCACCTGCCTGAAATACTGTGCACTCAATTGATTCAGCTGACCGCTTAAAAGCTGGCTGGCACTAGACCGTGCCAATCCGGTTGCAGCTCCGCCCGCCTGAGGATTACTGCTCAATCCTGCGGGTACAAAACGATTGAGTACCAAAAGCGAAAACACCTGTTTATTCAGCTCAGCCTCATCTTGATTGAGTTGCTGAATGCGTCCATAAACATTGCCATCGAGTGCGCCGCGCTGTTGTTCGGGCATATCGAGCCGAAAACTTAACGACGGTTTGAGTAGCTCACCGCCGATATTCAGATACAACTCGAAAGGCAATTCCTGACGGTAACGTTGGCGAAGTGCTTCGTCGGCAACACTGAGCTGTGTACTCATGAGGTCGGCAGCACCTGTTTTAACCCGGTAAAGGGCTTGTAAATCGAGCCGTGCCTTCATCGGGTCGCCCGACCAAATGACCCGACCTCCGGGCACCAATTCAAACTTCCTTCGCGCTAGTTCGTACATACTTAACTCGTACGAGCCCTTGCTAACTTCATAGGTGCCGGCTAGTCTTGTTTGGCCATTAGGATCTTGTTCGTATACAAGAGCCGCTTTTCCCGATAGTAATAAATGGTCACCTGAGCGTTCATCGAGCACCAATTTAAGCTCACTCTTTGGGGTGAGCTCCAAGGTAGAACGTATGCGTATTCCACTCAAAGGGTTGATGCGCACGGGTTGTTCGTCTTCCAACGAATCGGTTGCGGGGTCGTACCTACTAAAAATCACTACACCATCGCGTTCTACTACATCAACTTCCGATTCAGGCACCACCAAAGTAATGCGGCTGCTATCCGACAAACGGACCTTCCCGTCGATAACCAGATTAATCGGCGTACCGGTTAAACGGATGTCGGCATTTGCCCTGGCTTGGCCATAAAGCAATGGGTTATCGCTCTTGGTTGCATTTAGCAATTGGAAATCGCGAGCGCTCAACGACAAATCGAGTAGTTGTTTACCCGATTCTGGGGTTCGAATGAAGCCATTGAGCACCAGCTCGCGTTCTTTTTCGTCGGTGAGCACAAAGCGGCTTAATTGAATCTTGGTTTCATCAAACGTGATGGTTTCATTACCCAAACGGTAACGCGAGTTGAGTGGAGCGATATAAGCATCTGCTTCTGCAAAATGTAACTCGCCTGCGTATTGAAGCTGTTGCAAGCGGCCCGCGAGCGTTAATCTGCCTTGTAAATAGCCGTTGGCTTCGCGCAATACACTATCGCTAAGGAGCACTAAAGGACTAAGATTAAGTCGTTCTACGGTAAGCTCGGCCTCCAAATCATCGACCCCACGTTCACCACTGTAAAAAGCAGCCATATCGAGCTTGCTTTCCTGTCCGTCGAGCGATAGCTGCAGGCGGTATCGATCGTCGGTTGCGACGGCATCTACAATCAAGGTGCCGAGCTGTAACCCAGCCGCCTGCAGACTGTCGATGCGAAAGTCGGAGAGCAGCGTGCGCTCTTTCTCATTGAAAC
>VFQR01000610.1_pt1 | contig 42999 bp, 32 predicted proteins | sample 3512321 | NCBI WGS metagenome assembly VFQR01 (sample SAMN10412374, study PRJNA504923) | tailings metagenome | isolation source: Relicate 3 Philex TSF1 revegetated site | place: Philippines: Tuba, Benguet | collected 2017-08-29 | reverse complement strand
TGCCCGTCAGCCTTAGCTTTCTGCTCTCTCCATCATTTTTGTCCTGGTACCTTGGAGTTGGGTAGACAAGTGCAAGCTAGAGTTTAATCTATCCCGTTAAGCTTTCATCGCAGAAGCAGAGTTTTCCCATCCCTAGGGAGAATTAAAATAAGGCTTTTTGACTAGATGCTTATTCTGCAACACTTCATGTCGAGTAAAATCCTGCCAGATTTCCTGCTTGTAGCGTTTTCCTGTTGACGAGCAGCTGTTTAGAACTTTGCTGAAGGTATCGGAAAGATCAGAAACCACGTTATCAAGTTCTTCAATATCTGCTCTGATCTCTGGATGATCAGCAGCAATTTTGCAAAGAGCCTTCAAGATTCTATTTGATGGTTGATGCCAAGAAAAGCCTAATTTATTGAGTTGCCCTATGTGCTCTGTGTAGGCCAGAAGGTTGGTGCTTGCATTAAGTTTCCAGCCCTTAGCTAATTTAGTTGGTGAGATTACAGAATACCTTAGCTTTTGTTTTGCTAATTTAACCTTAAACTCATATTCCATATAGTCAACAATTATTCCCTTCGCAGAGCTAAATTCTTCAGTAGCGCCAAGCTCTCTCAATCTTGACCAATGCATTTTGCACAGTTTGTAAAAGCGTAAGTATTGCTCCGCTGCGGAATTGTAGATTTCAACGTCCGTTCGCTTAAATCCTCTGACTCGAAGTTCGTCTTGAATGGTTATCTTTGCAGAAACGTCTATCTGTAACTCAAGGATAAAAAGCTGCCTTGCTATCTGAGTGTTGTGTAGCCGTGTTTCGATACAGAAGCCATAAATATCAGGCCACTGCTTATTTACCTCTATATCCTCTGTAGAGGGTATTTGGCTTATGCGGTCTACAAGGATGTAAATACCGTAGACTTCCTGTTCACTCCTGGGGCTTTTGGATGAGCATTGTACTGAGAATTTGCCAGGTGCCAGTTCCTCTAAGGAATAACCTTTCTGCTTAAGAAATGGCTGCAGCCGTCGCAAGAACTCTATGTCCACGGGATACGAATCTCCAAATGGAATAGTTCCCACGTATTATACTGTACTAGTGGGCTTCCACCAATTCTTGGCTTTAGCTGTGCGATCGCGAGCAGCCAGATAATTGTAGGTAGCATTAGCTTCCCGAACTGAGTGGCCCATTATTTCCGCCAATGCCTCATCTTGATCACGCCTGCCGTGTTGGCGCTGCCAAGTAATCGCTATGCGACGAAAATCATGAGGAGTCGTTCGTTTGGGAGATCCAAAAAGATAACCAGTGGCTGAGTACATTGCTCGAGCCACCAAACCGCATAATTGGGTGTCGTTGTAGGGAGTACCTAGAACGTCGAGTTTTTGGTTTCGCAGCTTGATAAACACTCTTTGATGGTGGGTTGGTACTTTTGGTCTCCACACATTGAGCCATTCGTCTAGGTCATGGGTGAGAATGTCGGGCAAGAAAAACTCACGCTCTTTGCCAGTTCTGCCACCCACCTTATGATCGAGAGGTTGGAGACGCATAACATATCCCTCTGGCTCTCGAAAGAGAGTCCTCCCAAACTCAAGCTCTCGAATCTCTCGCTGGCGAACAGGACAGTATGTCAATATTGAAATAATTAGGTACCGTTGCCAACTAACCAGTATGGCTTTAGTGCGGCGCTTTTCACCGGTTGCTGTCCGGGGAGCGCAGCATTTCCTGAGATACTGATTGACTTGCATGCATTCCTGCAGCGTTAGGAGCTTTTCCTGAAGGGCTTCCTTCGAAATTGTGCGTTTTGGTTCCTTCTTGTGCTTGACAGCTAGTTCAGATAATAACGCTCGGATCAACTCAACGGCTTCAATATCACGGTACTTAGCAGATTTAGATTGCCGGTAGTGAACCCATTTAGCTACGTTGAGTGCCGCTGCTGCCATGTTCATCGCCCAACCATAAGAATTGCCGCGATCGCTAATTCCGTAGGCTATGAAATCTTCTAGCAAGTCGCGATCGCTCATCAGCTCTAGCCGCAACTCATCTAGGGCAAACCCCTCAGCGTGATTTAACCACCCAAGAAACATAAGGGCTGCTGACCGGTAGCTCTTGAATGTCACCGCTCGAACAGGGTTATCTTGGCGTTTAGGAACTTCAGGTGCAGTCATAAAGCGATTAAAGCCCGACAACTGCGAGTCTAATAGAGGCGTAATTTCATGGGGTGCTAAGCGGTAGGTTGTCGTTGAATAAGCCCGCTTGCCCTTGCGATCGCCACCCAAGTTAAACCCTTTGACCTTTCGTGGGGGAGTGCGTTCGCCCTCATATACACCAAAGGCACTTTCATACCAGTCTTGCTGTTCCATCCACCTAAAGAAGCGACTCAAGACAGAACGATAGTTGGCTAAGGTACCTTTGCTAATTTTTAGCGAGACGCCAATTGCGTCAAAGTGTTTATGCACATCTCGAAATTCTCGAAGCAGAACCTGCTCCATAGCTGCACATAATCCGGGGTCATATTTCAAGTCTGCTTCGCAGATTGTGTAGCTAGGCAAGATATATTTTCTCAAAGTAGTCTTAAGATTCCCTATGAGCTTAGGATTATCTCGACAAATCTCGCAATGCTTGAATAGATCAAATGCTTCTGACAGAGTGTTTGGCTCCATACTTCCTCTGAGTATTAAAAATCGTATTATAAGCTCGTTATAGCTCAAATATTATGGTTCTTTGCAGGTCTATCTAAAAATATCTAAAGTCGCTCAAACGTATTTCTGTCAAGTGTTTCAGACTTCTTCGGAGAGTGCTTGTTAGGATTTGATATGATACAATCCTATGGCTTTGTATGAAAGATATTTACGGGCAAATATGGGTTTTTATGGATTTTATTGTCTTTAGTGTCTGTGATTTCTGAGACTTGTGGAGGCTTTTTTAAATTCCCTTATTATTTTGCCGATGGTTGTTTGAACGAGTTGAATTAGCGTTGCTGTATGCCGATATGTGGAGATGCTTGGGCGGCAGCAAAATCTTTTTCAAGCGAGACTATGGCGTTCTGCTTGAGGTCCAGGCAAAGATATTGGGGTACTGCTTGACTAGACTACAGTTCAGCCCAATTTAAGGTACGACGCATGCTGATCGTCGGGGGGTAGCTATGGCTCCTACACATTGTTAGTGGTGCCATATAAAGCTCAATAGGGCAGGAGTAAAAGGGAAACTCTGTCTGAACAGGTCAAGGTGGCCGTGTCTCGGTACGCGGACCATGAAGTAACTCTTATGGGTAAGAAGGTGACAGAAGCTGAGTTGTAGGATGCCTCGTGACTGGTTCAATCTGCAGAAATGGCTGCATTCAGCCACAACCAGTCTGATGCTCCATTCAGGTAGCGACTTGCCGATCGCTATGGGCAACATAGGCCGAGTCGACAACAGCGCCCATCAGTGCCACTGGAGTATTGGCCGAGGAGTAGTACCTCACATCCTCAGGAAAGGTTTGGCTGAGCAGATCGATCGCTCCAATTCGCCCCTGACCAGGGCGTACGTAGACAACCAGAATGGGTCGTCCAATTCGCAGGTCAATCAACCCTTGAATTACTTCATTGACCAGAGCATCGCGTTTTTTATAGCCGACCTCCCGCACCGCTCCATCGGGGGAAGCAATCTCGGGTACCGCTAAAACATTGCAATTGACAAAGTCAATCACTAAAACGCTGCCCAGTCGCCCCTGGGGTTTCTGGCCTGGATGCCACAGCCGCACGTCTGAGAAGCCTCGCCCATTCAGTAGGGCGTATTCCAAGGGCTCCTTGCTGGGTTGAGCGGGGACGTAGTAATCCACCACGGTGTTGCTGATGATTTGCTCGGTGCGGAAGGTGCGCTGGATGTTGCGAGCCTCAGCTTGGATGAGAGGTTCAATGTGGTCAGATAGCTCCTGGCGCACCATACGGGTGGCCATTTCGCGAGCATCGTCGAGGTTGCTTTTGAAGAACCAGGTGAGCAGCCCGCCTAGCAGGGCTAAAAAGCCCAGGAAAACGGTGTTTAACTGCAAGACGAACTCCAGCTGACTCTTCAGCAGCTCGACCTCAGCGGTAGGTGGGGGGGTTGGAGTCTGGGCCAGCAGCGGCAGAGCAAAGTCAACCAGAGACACTGAACTCATAGGGATGACGGTTTGAGGGCTGACTCAGGATATAGCAGGACGGGGGAAGAACGAAGAACGAAAATTAAAGAACGAAAAGCAAAGTTTTAACTCAGTTCATCTAGGCGATGGAAATGCTCCAGGGCCACGCTGCGGATTAAGCTGTGCTGTCGCAGGGTATAGCGCTCTGACTCGTTGGCGAAGCCTTGCCCTGGGCAAATCGCCTCTTCAACCAAAAAGCGATCGCGCAGGGCATCCAAGGCCAGCAGCCCTTTCTCTGGGGTGCAGTCCCAGTAGTCTAGATGGCTGAGCCACCAGTCTTCGGGAACGGCACAGCGGTAGACTGCTGCCTCGCAGAGCAAAATGTAGGCAAACTTGGCCTCTTGGCGGAGACGCTGAAAAGTTTGCTCCAGGCGCAGGCGTACGTTGCGGCGCAGGGTTTGGGTGAAGCGGTCGAGCTGCCATTTGTCCTCAGTCCCGATCGCTTGGCCTATGGCCGCTGCGGCGATCGCACTTTCCACCGTCTCAATTTCTTGGCCATAGCGCTGCCAGTAGGCCACCACATTGCCAAAGTAGGGCCGACTGCCGATCTCACCGGCGATCACCCGCAGGGCCAGGGGGTGTCCTTCGTAGGCTTGGCCCATGCGCACCAGGTAGGTATAGCCTTCAGCATCAGGCGATGGGGCCAACCCGGTTTTGTTGAACAGGGCCAACTGCTCTGGGGCCGATAGGCCGGTGAGCAGTTGGGTGACCCAATGGTTGCGGTAGCGAGTACCCACCGCCAGCAGTTGGCTGGGCAGCTCTTGGGAGGTGAGAATGATCCGGCTCTGGAAGTTGTCTGCGGCTAGCACCTGCTGAAAAAACTGCAAAAAACCCTCATCCTTAAATTCGCTCCAGCCCTCTTGCTCGTTGCCCTGAAGCCATTCTTCTAAAGAGTCGATCAGCAATAGCTGGCGGCGGGACTGGAGCGCCTGCATCAACCGGGCTAAAAGCTGAGGTCGGTCGGTACGGTCGTTTGGTGTGACAACCTCTCCCAGCTTTTCCAGCATCCGCACCGCAAAGCTGCCAAAATCTGGCACCTGGTCTTGGGCTTCTACGGTTTCTCTCAGGGGCACCCCGAAGACCGACAGCTCCAGCGAAAGCCGCTCGGCCAGAGCCGTTTTGCCCACCCCCGCAATGCCTGTGATTATCAGCAGGCGACAACGATCCTGCACCTGCGCTGCCAACTCCGCTACCAGCACCTCTCGGCCCACCCAGCCCTCGTCATAAGCATAGAAGGTCATCGGCGAGGCTGATCCCTTAGCGATTCTCGTCCCGAGAGGCTTCGCCATCGCAGCCGATTGAGTTTCCCCTGGAGCCAAAATCAGCTCCCTCGGCTCCAGACCCAGAGCTTCTGCAATCTCCTCAAACTTAGCGATCGATACCCTTACCCCCCGGCAAAAATTGCTCACCGTAGAAAGCGCAATTTCCAAATGGGCCGCCAGATCGCCCTGGGTGAGAAACCCGTTGCGCTCTAGGGCGATCGCCACCGCCTGCTTGTGGTCGGGATGTAGGGCAACGGAGCGAGGCATGGGGAAAGAGAGAAGAAGGAAGAACGAAAAGGGAAAAGGCGGATGTGGCTCAATTTTATCCTCCCTTTTGGCTGTGATCCCAATAGGAAGACCTGTGGGTTATTAGCTCTGCGCGATCGGCAACCCATCGATCTTCGTTCTTCTTTTTTCGTTCTTCAGGCATGAACTCAGTCACGAACTCAGTCCCAACTTAGGGCTGAGCTCACATACCCCCTTGCGAGGATGACCCTGTGAACCGAAGGAGGCCACTGGCCCAACCCAGTCACCTTCTTCGTTCTTCGTTTTTCATTCTTCTTTTTTCCTATGCACCTCTATCGAGAACAACTCGCTACCGCCTGGCACCTGGTCGAACGGGGCAGCCAGGCCGCTGGGGTGGATGGCATGACGGTGGATTTGTTCAGGGGCATTGCCCCGGAGCAAATTCGGCTGCTGCATCAGCAGATGCGGCAGGAGCGCTATGTCGCCAGCCCAGCCAAGGGCTTTTATCTGCCCAAAAAGAGTGGAGGCAATCGCCTAATTGGTATTCCCACGGTGACAGATCGGATTGTGCAGCGCTACCTGCTGCAAAGCATCTACCCCAAGCTGGAGGATGCCTTTAGCGATGCGGCCTTTGCCTATCGCCCTGGCCTCTCGATCTACACCGCTGTCGATCGGGTGATGGAGCGCTATCGCCACTCCCCGGCCTGGGTGATTAAGGTTGACATTCAGCAGTTTTTTGACACCCTCTCTTGGCCGGTGCTGCTGCACCAGCTCGACCAGCTGGGTCTGCCGCCCCTATGGGTGCGGTGGATTGAGCATCAACTCAAGGCCGGGATGGTGATCAATGGCCATTTCTATCGGCCCAACCAGGGAGTGTTGCAGGGCAGCATTTTGTCTGGGGCGCTGGCCAACCTGTATTTGAACGACTTTGACCGCCGCTGCCTAGAGGCCGATATCACTCTAGTACGCTACGGCGACGACTGCGTTGCCGTGTGCCAGAGCTACCTCGAAGCCAGCCGATCCCTGGCCCTCATGCAGGACTGGATTGAAGACCTCTACCTCACCCTGCATCCCGAGAAGACCCAGATCATTCCGCCTGATCAGGAGTTTGTGTTTTTGGGGCATCGGTTTCAAGGGGGTGATGTGGAACCGCCAGAAAGGCAAAAGGTAGCAAGCAAAAAGCAGAAAACGGCCAAGGCGGTGTGGGGGCCGCCGAAGGTGTGCAGCATCGTGAAAAGTCCCCAGCCCATAGCGAAATCATCCACTGACGAATATTGGAGGGACGGCATGACCACTCTGTACGTGACCGACCAGGGAGCCTATTTACGGGTCAAGCAGCAGCAGTTTCAAGTATTTCATCAGCAGGAGCTGCGCTGCTCAGTACCTGCCAGCCAGATTAGCCATGTGGTGTTATTTGGAGCCTGCACCGTGTCGCACGGGGCGGTGCGGCTGGCTCTACAACGGCGCATTCCGCTGCTATACCTGTCGAATAAGGGCCGCTATTTTGGCCGTTTGCAGACCACCGGGCAGGCCAAGCTGGAGTATCTGACCCAGCAGGTTTACAAGTCTCAAGACCCAGACTTTATTCGCACCCAGGCGGCCAGCACCATTGTCGGCAAGCTGCACAACTCGCGGATTTTGCTGCTGCGGTTGAACCGACGGCGCAAGACCGAGAGGGCGACCCAGGCCATAGCCACCCTGGCGGAGCTGATGGAAATGGTACCCACCGTCGACTCAGTGGAGGCCATGCTGGGCTATGAAGGCACCGGGGCCAATCAGTATTTTCAAGCCTATGCCTCGTTGCTGAAAGGCCGGTTTGAGTTTGAGAAGCGCACCCGCCGCCCGCCCACCGACCCAGTCAATAGCTTGCTGAGCCTGGGCTATACGCTGCTATCGCAGAATGTGCACGCCATGGTTGAGGGCGTTGGCCTGCACACCCATTTTGGCAATCTACACAAGCCCCAGGCCAACCGGCCCTCCCTGGTGTGCGACCTGGTGGAAGAGTTTCGCGCCATTGCGGTGGATTCTTTGGTGGCCTACCTGATCAACTCCAACATTTTCAAGCCGGACGACTTTACGCCCCCCGATGAACGCGGCGGAGTTTACCTACACCCCGATGCGATGAAGCGCTTTCTCAAGCATTGGGAGGAGAAGCTGCAGCAGAGCGTAACCCATCCCCATACGGGCTACAAGGTCAGCTATCGGCGCTGTTTAGAGTTGCAGGTCTGGGAATATGTGGCCTGTTTGATGGGTGAGCAGCCGGTGTATCGACCCATGAGGATGGAGAAGTAATGTTCTACCTCGTCACCTACGACATCGTGCTCGATCGCCGCCGCAACAAGGTAGCGCACATCCTCGAAGGCTACGGCATGCGGGTGCAGAAGTCGGTGTTTGAGTGTGTGCTGAACCCCGATCAGCGGGAGATGTTGCAACGCAAGCTCAGCCGCTACATCAAGCCCGAAGAAGACCAGGTGCGCTTTTATCCACTTTCACCTCGCTATCGCAAAAAAGTGCTCGTTCTGGGGCTACAGCCCCAGCGAGAAGTTGACGACGTGGCCTTTATTGTCTGACCGGAGAAATCATCATGCAGAACTTTGTTCACAGCTTTCGAGACCTTCAGGTCTATCAGTTGGCCTTTGAAGGCTCGGTTGATTTATATCGCCTGATCCAACAATTTCCTCAGGGTTTCGATACGTACCTGGCGGCAAAGCTCCTATCGACATCTCGGGCGGTGCGCGCCAATATTGCTGCGGCCTGGGGTAAACGACGCAATTTGGAAGCCTTGATCGGCCATCTCAGCACGGCTCAGCTGGAGGCAGCCGAGATGCAAATTTGGATTGAAGCGGCTACTGGTGCTGGGTATCTCACGGCTGACGTGGGGCAAGGCTTGTATGACCGCTATCGCTGCATTTATGTGGCCCTCGATCAGCTGATGGCGAGCGCGATGGCGACGGCCAAGCGGCGGCAGGGGAGCCGGGGGGCGATTTGGCGGGCGACGGCCTGATGGGAAAGAGGGAAAAACGAAAAACGAAGAACGAAAGGCGTAATTCGTAAACAGCAGGATGAATTTTCCTCTCTTTCCTTTTCGTTTTTCCCTTTTCTATCTTCACTTTTAAAGGGACAACCACCATGCACGACTTCATTCACAGCTACCAAGAGCTTCAGGTTTATCAACTGGCATTCAACTGCTCGATGGATATTTACCGCCTCTCGCGAGGGTTTCCAGAGGAAGAGCAAGACCTGCTAACGCGGCAATCGCTGACGGCATCGCGATCGGTGTGTGCCAGCCTTGCCGAGGCGTGGGGCAAGCGCCGCTACCGCAAGGCCTTTGTGGCCAAGCTCAGCGATGCCCAGGCGGAGGCGGCAGAGATGCAGACCTGGGTGCAGGTCGCTATTCGGTGCGGGTATTTAGACACTGAAGCCGGACAAGAGCTATTTGGCCACTATCGAACCATTTTTGCCGCCCTGGAGCGGTTAGCCGACAACGCTTCTGTTTGGGTCAAACCTCTGGAGTAATCATCATGCGGAAACTCATCCTCAAATGGCTTAGGCAAGCTTTTATAACGTTGCAGGTGAAACTCAAGCAGCAGATTGACGGCATGTCGGGCAAAGACCGCCGAGACAAACGACGACTGATGAAACACCTCTCGACCCTACAAGCCGAGCAAAACCTTATGCAGCAAGAGTCCGCAGAAAATCAACGGCTAGCCAATCTAGAAATACGGGGCCTAGCAGCGCTCAAGAAGCAGGCCGAAGACGAACGCGACGACCTGCAACTGCAGGTCTGGGAACTTGAACAGCAGCTTCAAGAACTCATGGGCTACCTGGCTCAAGCCCATGACAACCCCGTCCAACTCCAAAGCGTGGTGCCCTGGCCAGCACTCCACTCCACCCCAGCAACCCTGACGCCAGATTTATCTCTGATCGTCCTAGGTCTGGTGGGCGGGCACCCTGCTACCCGGCGGAGCGTGATCAAAGAACTCACCACCCATTACGGGCTCAAACACTGGGTCACGATTCCGCCGTTGCGAGAGGCCAGCATCCGCAAGGGCAAGCTCAAGAAAAAGCTCAGCCGCTGTGACTTGATCGTCATCATTGCTGACTACATGAGCCACCCCCTAACCCACGCCATTTATAGCCTACAAGCCTCAGGGGCGCTAAAAGGAGAGGTCGTATTGCTAAATTGCCACGGCAAAAGCGGTGTTCTCCGCGACATTCTGCTGCACGTTAATCGCCAAAATGTTGAGAAATGATTCGTTTTTGTTGGCAATAGCAAATTATTTGGCTAGTATCGCTATATAGCTGGCCCTTTCGCTAGGGTCTGCCGAACCTGGAAAACCGCATTATTTCGTTGACCCCCGCGAATCGCTTACTCTTCAAGGCTTCCAGCCTATTTCTCAGGCTGTCTATTGACAGCGATTCGCAATAATTTCACCTTCCGTTAGACTCCCATGAAAATGGCTATCTAGAACCCTTGTCTTGTAAGGGTTCTAGAGGCCGGGGGTTCAATTCCTCTTACCCCGCAAGGGGACGGAAACCTCCCATGACCTAGTATCATTAGCTATTCCAGCGTCAAATGTTCAATTCCTCTTACCCCGCAAGGGGACGGAAACTCGGCGAGGGCTTCCATAAAGAAGGGGTTGCTGTGTGTTCAATTCCTCTTACCCCGCAAGGGGACGGAAACCGTTGGGACAGGGGACGTTTTCGTCTTGGTCGCCCTCGTTCAATTCCTCTTACCCCGCAAGGGGACGGAAACTTTGCCGAAGCACCCATTCTTATTGCCACCATCACGTTCAATTCCTCTTACCCCGCAAGGGGACGGAAACGTTGTAGCACTGTGTCAGCAGTAGCTGACTTGGATGGTTCAATTCCTCTTACCCCGCAAGGGGACGGAAACAAACAACGGGGTTGGAGAAATAATTCCATTCAACAGTTCAATTCCTCTTACCCCGCAAGGGGACGGAAACACTCCCCAGCCAAGATAGCCGAGACAGTTGACCATCGTTCAATTCCTCTTACCCCGCAAGGGGACGGAAACCAATATCAAGCCGATCAAGATCTTGCGAGGGCTTGAAAGGTTCAATTCCTCTTACCCCGCAAGGGGACGGAAACGTAACAACTGGTTCAGGGCTAATATTCTCACCGTTCAATTCCTCTTACCCCGCAAGGGGACGGAAACCATAATTAGCGCTCAGACCGAATGCACCTCCACCAGGTTCAATTCCTCTTACCCCGCAAGGGGACGGAAACATTCTCAGCAGCAGCGTTTATCATTTCCATGATAATCGTTCAATTCCTCTTACCCCGCAAGGGGACGGAAACTCAAAGTCTTGCATGAAACTTTTCCACCTCCCTAGTTCAATTCCTCTTACCCCGCAAGGGGACGGAAACGGTTAAGATGGCGCTGTGCCTCTCGTTCAATTCCTCTTACCCCGCAAGGGGACGGAAACGCTTACTCCCACAAGGAGAGCAAACAACAGCATAAAGAGTTCAATTCCTCTTACCCCGCAAGGGGACGGAAACCTCCAGTGTTAGGAGGTCAGCGTCCGTTCCACCCCGTTCAATTCCTCTTACCCCGCAAGGGGACGGAAACTCAGAGTGAGGGACGGACCAAATTGGAGAGCACTGAGTTCAATTCCTCTTACCCCGCAAGGGGACGGAAACCCGAGCACCCCTAGTGAAAGAATTGCAACTCCTCCTGTTCAATTCCTCTTACCCCGCAAGGGGACGGAAACAAGTTGAATACCGCTTCCACATCTGCAACCTCAATAGTTCAATTCCTCTTACCCCGCAAGGGGACGGAAACAACGAACAGGCGCGGTCCAGGATTTCCACGAGGGTTCAATTCCTCTTACCCCGTAAGGGGACGGAAACGCGACCTCACTAGGAGGCTCATTGCCGAGGCACGGGTTCAATTCCTCTTACCCCGCAAGGGGACGGAAACGTTGCTCTAGAAGTTTTTCGCCTCCTAGGATAATTCCAAGTTCAATTCCTCTTACCCCGCAAGGGGACGGAAACACACACAGGGTGACGGTTTGTAGGTTAACTTTCATAGCTGTTCAATTCCTCTTACCCCGCAAGGGGACGGAAACATCTGTGATACCGTTAAACACTAAAATACGCCGGGTTCAATTCCTCTTACCCCGCAAGGGGACGGAAACAGGCAAATCGCCGTTGCGGGTTGTGCTATGCCCACCGTTCAATTCCTCTTACCCCGCAAGGGGACGGAAACCCCAATATAGAACCCTGCGCTATCCTGGGTTGCAAAAGGGTTCAATTCCTCTTACCCCGCAAGGGGACGGAAACCTGTTGCCACCCAAAAACATTCCCACGGTCAGAACCGTGGTTCAATTCCTCTTACCCCGCAAGGGGACGGAAACGATGTACCAGGTGTACCATGAATAGCCGTACCAGGTTCAATTCCTCTTACCCCGCAAGGGGACGGAAACCGGAAGACAAGAGTAGTAATGGTTGCCTGCCTTGTTGTTCAATTCCTCTTACCCCGCAAGGGGACGGAAACGAAAGTCCACTTATCGGAACCCTCCGCACGAGCAATGGTTCAATTCCTGTTACCCCGCAAGGGGACGGAAACCAGGCTGCGTTGCAGACTTCACAGCCAGTGCATTTGTTCAATTCCTCTTACCCCGCAAGGGGACGGAAACGCACAGGAGGCGCTTAGAGCCAGCAGAGTTTCGGTGTGTTCAATTCCTGTTACCCCGCAAGGGGACGGAAACTAACCTACTCTCAGCCCACCGCCGACATTGCAAAAATCATAGAATTGGTAGAAACCATCGTTGTCTATACATTTCCCCACCGTTCATACCAGGAAATAGCCGCTATGCTCGGACTCACCACCATCCAAGAGACTCGTGTCTATCGAGAAGGTCGCGAAGAGGAAGCCCTTTCACTGGTTTCTCGGCAGTTGACCCGCAAGCTGGGGGCACTCCCCGAAGCCTTGCAGGGCCAAGTGAACCAACTTTCTCTAGAAGCTTTGGAAGCGTTAGCGGAGGCTTTGTTTGACTTTACAGAGGCATCAGATCTAGAGCAGTGGTTGTCCCAAAGCCAACATGAAGGTTGAAAAGCTGCTGCTGCTGTCTTTAGAGCTGTTTCGATACCTCAGTTACGGTTGAGGTTTCCTTTCCTTATTCTGACTGCTTCTTCGCCAGGGCAAAGCCCTACATCCTTTCTCCCCCATGCTCTCTGCCCTCGGCATTGACCCCGTCCGCATTCGCCATGTGCAGCCTCGCACTCGCCGCACCCACTGGCAAGCCATTGTCAACTGGCTGACCCGCTACCAGCCCCCAGCGGAAGGCTCAAACCTAGAGCAGGTGCGGGGCTACCTGGAGGCATTTCACCACCTCTGCGAAATTGAAGAATGGCAGCGAGCGCTGAGCCTGATGCTGCACGAGCTAGATACCCCCGCCCAGGCCCAGTTGCACTACCAGCTCAAGCTGTGGGGCTACCTGCCCGAACAGTTGGAACTCTACACAGCCCTGGTTGATCACGTAGACCCCCTGTGGCAAGGGCGTTTGCTGCAATTTTTGGGGGCAGTGCACCAGGCCCAGGGTAACTATGGTCAAGCACAGGATTATTGCGATCGCAGCCTGGCCATCTTCCAAACCGTAGGCGACTCGGTGGATCGAGGTATGGTGCTGAGCCACCTGGGCGAAATTCGCTATGCCCAGGGCGACTATGCCGCCGCTATTGACTGCCAGCAGCAGTGGCTCACCATTGCCCGCCAGGCTGGTTTGCGCGGAGGCGAGGGCATTGCCCTGGGCAGCCTGGGCAACATCTACGAGTCCCAAGGTGACTACGCCACCGCGCTGGAGTACCATCGCCAGCACCTGGCCCTGGCCCGCGCCGAAGCCGACCTGGAACTGGAGGGGGCAGCCCTCGGCAACGTAGGTAGCTGCTACCACGCCCTAGGCCAGTACGAGCAGGCCAAAACCTACCACCAGCAGCACCTGACCCTGGCCCAGCAAATCGGCCATCGCCAGGGGGAGAGCAACGCCCTGGCCGGATTGGGCAGCGCCTACTACAGCCTGGGGGAGTATGACCTGGCAACCCACTATTTTGATCAGCAGCGGCAAATTGCCCGGGAGATCGGCGATCGCATGGGCGAAGGCAATGCCTTTGGCGGTCTGGGCAACGTCTGTTTCGCTACCGGCGACTTTGAGCAGGCACTGGCCTACCACCGTCAGCATCTAGCGATCGCCCAAAGCCTGGCGCATTCCCAGAGCACTTTGCACGCTTTGGGGAACCTGGGCAATGTCTACAGCGTTACTGGCCAATATCCCCAGGCAGCGGACTGCTACCGGCAGCAGATGACGCTTGCCAAAGCCATTGGTGACCAGCTAGGAATGGGATTAGCCCTCGGCAATTTAGGGGTGGTGGCCCACGCATTGTGTGACTACGGCGAGGCATTTGAGGCGTTGCAGCAGCAGTTAGCGATTGTGCGAGAGATGGGCGATCGCACCCGCGAGGGGCAGACGCTGAGCAACTTGGGCAACACCTACAGCGCTGTGGGTAACAATTCTCAGGCGGTGCAGTGCTACGAAGCAGCGATCGCGATCGCGCAACAGGTGGGCGATCGCCAGGGTGAGGCCAACGCACTGGGCTACCTGGGTAACCTTCACCACGGACAGGGACAGTTTCAGGCCGCGCTCGATTACCATCAGCAGCATTTGGAGCTAGCCAAAGTCCTGGGCGATCGGCCAGGGGTTAGCCGCGCCCTGCAGGGGTTAGGCAATACCTACATGCAAATGGGCAACTACGAGCTGGCCCTGGAATATCACGAGCAAAACTTAGCTCTGGTCAGAGCCATGGGCGATATCGCTGGGGAAGGTGCAGCCCTGGGCAGTATCGGCAACGTCTACGACGAGTTACACGACTACAGTCAGGCCGCGATTTACCACCGGCAGGATCTGGCGATCGCGCGTCAGATTGGCGAAAAGCGAGCTGAAGCTGCCGCCCTGGGCAACCTGGCCAATGCTGAGAGTGAGCTGGGCCAGTATGAGCAGGCGGTAGAGCACTACGGGCAGACCCTGGCAATTGCGCAGCAGATTGGCGCTCCGTTAAGCGAGGGGTTGACCCTGGCGAACCTGGGCGAAACCTTGACGAAGGTGGGTCAATACGATGCTGCCCTGGCCAATCTGCAAGCTGGGATCAGCATCCTCCAAGAGCAAGGGGCGCGATCGCTGGAGGCATCGGCCTATAAATATTTGGGGTTGCTGTATGAGGCGATGGGCGATGGAGAGAAAGCGGAGGCGGCGGTTGAGCGAGCGCTGGCTATGGCTAGGGAGGTGGGGATGTAGGGAGTGGGGGAGTGGGAGAGTGGGGGAGGCGAAGAGGATAAAATTAAGACAAGTCCAAAGGTCTTTCTTCTTTTTTCGTTTTTCTCTTTTGAGCTGCCCCCCATGGTTACCCTACAGCTACGCCAGCTAGATGTGCCCCCAGGGCAGCGATTGCTGCTCCACGATGTGAGCTGGGATGAGTTTGAGGCTATTTTGGCCGAACTGGGTGATCAGCGCGGCTCTCGCATTGCCTATAACAACGGTTTGCTAGAAATTATGGCCCCGCTACCAGAACATGAGTCGGACAAGGAAATCATTGGTGACTTGCTGAAAGCATTGCTAGAAGAGTTGGATATTGAGTTTCGCAGTCTGGGCTCAACGACGTTTAAGAATGCCACCATGCTAAAGGGGATTGAGCCGGATCAGTGCTTTTACATTCAAAATGAGGCGGCGGTGCGCGGCCAAAACCGGCTGGATTTGACTATAGACCCACCACCGGATCTGGCTCTGGAAGTGGATGTTACGTCTCGCACCCATCCAGATACCTATGCGGCATTGGGTGTACCTGAGCTGTGGCGACGGGAAGGGCAAACCATTCGGATCTATCAGCTCCAAAATGGTCAGTATGTGGAGGTAGACAACAGCCCTACGTTTCCGGGCTGGTCGCTGCAAACAGAAATTCCTCTCTATGTGGCCCAGAGTCAGGTGGAGGGGCGAAATCGGGCCATGCGATCGTTTCGGTTGTGGGTGAGGAGCAAAATAGAAAATTGAAAAAGTAATGAATGAAGAGTATAAAGCCTAGCGCCCTCACTCCTAGCCTCTGTGAGCGACTCTGCCGCCAAAGTTGAGGAGGCAGAGCCTCGGTGGGGTTGCCTAGGCAGAACCTCGGCAACAGCGTAAGGCGTCAACCTGAGCCCCGTTCAGGTTATCCTTTCATCTTTCTGCCTTCATCCTTACTTAAAGTTTCCGGCCCCTTGCGGGGAATGGGTTAGGAAAGCAGTCCTATGAAGCCCACGGTCCTTTGGACGTTGATGCGTTTCCGTCCCCTTGCGGGGAATGGGTTAGGAAACAAATGCGCGACGTTCATCAAGTCGGCGACAGCTACCAGTTTCCGTCCCCTTGCGGGGAATGGGTTAGGAAAGTTGAATCGTGTTATCCATCATTTGATGAAGGGTGAATTTCCGTCCCCTTGCGGGGAATAGGTTAGGAAAGATGGATATACTGTAGCTGTGACATATATATTCTTTACCCTGTTTCCGTCCTCTTGCGGGGAATGGGTTAGGAAAGGATCCTATTTGGAACCTTTACCCACCCAGGTTTTCAGAAGGGTGAATCGACGCAATACAAAAATAGCCTCAATTCACCCTGTTGAAAACATCTATTTAGGAAACATTAGACCGTCGAAACCTGCTATGGGAGCGGCATCGACGAGCTAGAAAACTATGTGGTTTTCAAGGTTCAAAACTAATGGGTCAATAATAACTTGCGACACCAATTTGCGACTGTTGCATCCCGCACATTTCACACAACGGACATATTCGGTAGGGGCTTTGGCGGGTCGCTGCCGATGGTCAGCGGCATAATTGTGCGGTGCATTGCTTCGCGTTGGCGGAGCCTCGCCTTAGCGTTATGCACCGCACAAAAATCTCTGGTTTTAAGCCTGACAAAGCGCTAACAGAAATGGCTTACGTCTCCTACGGCATTGGCATATACACATACTCACCCTGGGCTCGGTCCATCTCCATATAGTTGATCTTAGGGATGACATGCCAGGTCAAATTAGCCGCCGCTAAAATCGCCACATGGCTGGGGCCTGTCCAAAACAACGTCAGCTCTTGGGCACCATAGTCTCTGCGAAAGCGCATGATAGACGCAACGACATCAGCAATCAGCTGCATGGCCTGTTCAGGCGTTTCTATGGTCTCAGAGCCAATCCAAAAAAGTGGCAAATTGGGTACCGCCTGCTGAGCATCTCGTATGTACAGCTCCTTTGTCTCTCCGGTAGAGCCGACACCCAAAGCAATTTGCGGCTGTGTTTCAGTCAGGTGCTGAGCCATATCATTTACTGGCTGGGCACTGTTAGGGTTTCCTCCAGGTAAAAGGTTTACACGCTCCTGCCCCTGGTTTGTCACGACATTGCCAAATCGGTCGTAGCAGTAGAGGTCAATGTTGTTGGTTCGGTCGAAATGCTGCCCAAGTGCCCATGCTAGGCTAGTTTGGGCATTGCTGAGCACCATCACCCGACGGAAGTTGTTACGTGCCACGCCCAAGGCGTAGGAGAGGGCCGTGGTCATCGTTTGAGCCATATCCTTCCAGTCTGGGCCAGTGATTAACTCTACTGGTTTGCGTAAACCCAAGTTAGGGCGAAAGGTCAGTGTTGGGGCATTGAGTCGGGCAAGGTTATCAGGGATGGGGGGCAACCCTCGACGCAGGCCATTTCCCCGCTGATCTAAGACGATTAGAATTTCCGACGAATCCTGGGGAATAGACCGCTGATACGCTGTAGCCGCTATCTGTTCAGCGATCGCATCGTGATCGGCAGTCGTTGGCGGTTGCTCGCAAATGTAACCCCTTTGGTTGACCTTGCCTTCGTAGTCTAGAAAGCGATTACGGAGCAGATCGTGGTTCTTGACCAGTTCTCCTGGCTTGCCTAAATAAACAGGCAGAATGTGATCATATCCGTCTTGTGCTTGCAGCGCCCATTCTAGTTCGTTTTTACACCAGCTAGAATTTGCTGAAGCTTCTGAGAGAAAGATGGTCAGGGTCGCCTGCTGCTGAACGGCCTGCTTGAGAGCTGTGTCTAATGGACCCAACTCTTTCAGCTCGTTTTTGTCTAACCAGGCCAAAACACCACGCCGCCCAAGACGCTGGGCCACAGCCTCAACCAGAGCACCATCTACAGAAGCGTGAGATAGAAAAGTGGAAACAAAGTGAGATGGGCGCGAGCCTGTGGGGGCAGGGTTCATGGTCGTTAGCCTGTAAATTTGACGTTTTTGGGTGAGCCATCTGGCTTGAGGGCCGTGATCTCCACGGTGACGGTCTGACCCTCAGAGAGAAGTTGGGCGTGTTTGGGTTCTTTAGCGGTCAGCCGCAATGTACCCAGCATTTCGTAGGTGACTTTATTTTTGTTAACACCCCTCACAATGGCCTCTAGAGTTTGCCCTTCAAAGAACTCTTGACTAGCGACAACAGCCTGGATCTCCGCTTCTCGCTCTGACTGAATCGTCGGCTCAGAAATTTCGCCAATGGGGCCAGAGGCTTTGTAGTACTGCATCAGCCGGGCCGCCCAGCCCAAGATTTGCAGCATTGTGTCTGCATCGTCTTTGTAGGTCTCCAGATATTTCTGACAAATGGCGGTGATACTCTGCAGGTAGCCCTGAGTTTTCTTGCTGTGGCCAATGCGATCGCCGTTACGGGCCAGGGCATTCAGGTAGTCAAAGTACTTTTTGCCCGCATCGGGGCGATCGCTATAGGCCCGCAGATAGCTGAGTGTTTTACGAAACTCATTGAGGTCGGTTTGGTCGAGCACCAGCTGACGCGCGATCGCATCGGCCACCTGCCACTGGGTACTGGTTAAGTCGGTTGTCGCCTGCATTAGTACATGCCCTCCGGTGCGGTGCGATCGGTCGGCCATTTGAGAATGTCGGCCAGGGCTTCAAGCTGGGGCTTTTCGACCAGGCTGCGATGGGCGGCGGCTATGGCGTCATCGACAAAGCGTTTGAGAGCATTGTCGATGAGCTGGTTAGAGTCAGGAATCGCGTACTGGGTGTAGCGCTCCTTCAAGCTATGGGGCGTTTCAACCGCCTTGATCGCCACGGTCATGGTGCCCATACCGATGGGCTTGCCGCCGCCAACTTTGAGGGCCATGGGGTATTTAGCATCTTGCCCCAGCACAATCAGCAGCGTGCCTAGCTCGGCCTGGGAGAGGTTAGAAAACTGGAGGTCGGTCTTAAACACAAACTCGGTCCCCGCCTGCTGTACAGGAATGCCGCGATCGCCGCCGCTGACTGCTTTCACCGCGTTGTAATAAAACTTGCGCCCCACCGCCTTGCCCTGTTGAAAATAGGCCCGGCGTTCATCAGGCCGGGGGCGATAAAGCGATGGCATAAACCCCGTGGCCGATTTGGCGGTCTCACAGGTGGCATCGGTGAAGTGAATCAGCCCTTGCCAGTCCATCGCCCCAAAGACCAAGCTGGCGGGGCAAAGCTTTTCTTTGTTGCGGCAGGGCAGTCGATTTTGCGGCATGTCTTGCTTGTATTTGCCGCTGACCACTGCCAGGGTGCTGTTGGTAATCGCCTCAAAGGCCGATCGCACTACCCCCTTAAGAGAACTGCCGGGAATAGTGAGTTGCCGCTGTCGCCCCTGGGCCATAGTTTTGATTAGCGGGATGCGATCGCCCACATCAGAACCCATAGCTACAATGCCCGTGGAAACGTGCACCGCTGTTTTGACGGTGAGCTTGAGCACCAGCTTGCCGTGGAGGCGATCCTTACGGTAGCGATCGTGGCCGACGGGGTGCTTGAGCTGGGGCGCTTTTGGCGGAAAAGGCACCAGGGCGTAGGGCTTGTCGATAGCATTCTCGCTATCGTTGGGTACAGGGCGACGAGGTTTAGGGCGGGGTGGGTTGGTAGTCATAACAAACTAGCTCACTGTGAGCGAAACAAAGTGGACGGTAGCGGTTTCTGGATCGGTAAAGTAGCGCTGGCCAATGTTGAAGTCTTTCTCCCTGTAGTCCAGCCCTTGGGGAAAGCGAGTCTCGGTTTTGGGATAAGGGTGAGCATCTTGGACATGGACATCCCACTGAATTTGAACATTCCGAGAGTCATTTATCGGCTCAAAATTCGGATGAACCCCATTAGCACTCAGCAGTAAAACGCTATAACCCTTACCCTGCTGTTTCCAACGCAGCTCTTTTTGGCTGTCGAACAGTTGGCCTTCAGGGCTGGGAAAGTCTGGGGGTAAGGTCTGGCAAAAGCCGCTGACTTTGTGAGGCCACCGGAGAAAGAAACAGGATTTTTCGGTTTGCTGCTGCTCAAGGAGCGATCGCAACTCATCCGCCGAAGCCACCGTGCGGGTGCCGACATAGGCACTCATGCCGCCACCCCCAACACTTGACTCCAAGATTTCACCGACCGGGTAAACAGGTCATTGACCCGCTCTGGGCCAGACCAGGTGAGCTGCACACCAAAGCCCAAAGCCATCTCGGCTCCGGCCACAGGAGTATCTTGCTGGTCGGGCTGGGGGAACCCGTAGCGCCCAGCTTCGGTGACGTCTAAAAATTCCCCTACCCCAAGCAACAGAGTTTTATTCCACCGTTGATTGGAGCCGATCGCTTTAATTGAGTCGCCATCCAGCACGCAACCGGGATACTGCACCACCGCTGAGTTGAGCTTGGCTTCGACCAGGCCCATTCCGCGAGACTTGGCAAAGCCGAGGCCAAACCAACCATCGTTGAGGTCGCGCAGTACCAAACCAATCAACCCCAACTGGGCCAGAGTGAAGTTTTTAAGGTGAACTTTGGTGCGAAACTCGCCGCCTGTGCAAACCTGGTAGTTAAACGGCCCTACGGCAACCGAGCCAAACACCCGATCAATGGCGACGCCGTTGCGCTCCTCAATTTTGAGCTGGGTGCGATCGACAGGGTAGGCATCTTCAATGCGGATGCGGCTAGCGATCGCCGTACTGCCAAACATTTGATCGGTAAACGACGAGAGCCGATACACCTGCCGGGTATCTGGCTCTTTTTCTAGTTCTCTAAAGGCACTGCGGTCGAGCGGATCACTTGCCCAGAGCTGGCTGGGATCTTGGGGTTGACTATCGCTACCCACTGTTCTCACAATGCGCTCGGCGTGGGCACGGATAGCCCCTTTGAGGGAACTGCCCGGCAAATAAATCGAACGCCCCCCTGAGTGATAGGTCTCAACAAACTCCATATCGGGTTTGGTGGGGTCGGCCCCTTCTTTGCCCGACTTGATCAGCATGGGGCCGCAGGGGGCAATGGTGAGATCGATGGTGCAGTGGTTAACAAATCGCTTATGCATGAATTCTCTCCTCGGTGCTTAACTGAGTCAGGTGGTTGAGCAGAGACATTGACCAGCTTTGTTTCAAGTCTTCAATTTGCTGAGGTGTCTTGATATAGCTTTGAAGCTGACCTTCCACTAAATGTCTTAGATAGTCGATCAGTTCTTGAGGATTACTTGGGTTGACCCACATCATTTCATCCAGGTGCAGCTTAACGACGCCCAGCCCCCGCGATCGCCCGCCACCCAGGGGGATCATTTCATTCTCAAATTGATAAAGGCCCACCATCAACAGCCCCAGTTCCCATTCTTCGGCATTTTCGACTACGGCTTTGAATTCAAAGGGGGTACCGGCAGGTACTACTTGAAAGTCATAGAGTTTGCCGTCGGAGGCGGTTTCGGTATCGCGGTCAATAGAGACGCCATCGCGCTCTTGGTATTGGCCAAACCAGAGCTCGGGTAGCACCGTCAGGTCTCTGACCTGAAATTTTCCGGCAGCCCAGGGAGAGCCAAATACCTGGGAGACCAGATCGGTCTTTTGTAGAAGGGCGGCGGTTAGAGCTGCGTCGTTATTTTCATGGAGTTTCTTTTGGTCTTTCAGCCAGCGCATTTTGGTTGGCCCAACCAGTTCGCTCGGGTCGATGGCCAATTCGCTATCGATACCACGCACAAAGCTTTCCAGGCGCGATCGCAGTGCTCCCTTAAAGCTCGACCCAGGAATCAGGGGTCGCCCAAGGGAATCTTTGACCACGGGCAGATCTGAGCCAATGGGTTCAGTAGAACGGCCCTGGGAAATGCGGAGAGCAGTTACGGTGGTGAGGGTACCGCTGAGTTCTAGGCGGCTTTTGAACACATCAAACATAGGGCTTGTCTCAGCTAGGGATTAGCGTTTTGCTTTAACTGAATTCTTGTTTGAATTCTCATTCTGAGAATTTAGATATTTTAGGTAGCGAGCACCATAACCAAGGTAACGACGGATCAACTCAATCCAGATATCGTCAAGGGCATTAGGCGCACCGGCTTCTTCGGCAACTTCTTTTGCCCATTCTAAAATTTTGCCTCCCTTGCCTTTTTGACCAATGTCTAGAACGATAGTTTCTGCCAAGGACTCTTTACCCCTACCCCACTTCTTATCTCGACCAACTTGATAGCGAAGAAAGTTTTTGATCACCTCTGGGCTTTCAGTGGTATCGGCAACTCTCACTAAATTGCGAAATTGAGACTCTTCAAGATCACCGTAGGAAGCTGGTTTGTCTAACGCTGCTTGAACCAACAAAACTAATTGATCTTCTTTCTTGCGAATGCCTTTTTGCACTTTAAGTGCCACCGCTGGGTTTAAGTCTTGACTCACGCTGCTGCCTCCCGAAATACACGATGAAATTCGCTACAAACTTGCACCTGGCCAAACCCTTCCGGGGTTCGATCCCCTACTCCCCGCCGTTCTAGTGCGGCTAGTGCCGGAAGCCACCCTTCAAGATTGGGAGTGCTAAATAAATAAACGGCCCCTTTAGTTGTGACCAGCTCCACATCTTTCATCAGGCCCCAGGCGGCATTCCAGCCCGAGCGGTAGTCGTAGCTGCTATAGGTAGCCTGAAGCGTCAGATCAGAGTCATCAACCCCAGCCATCTGGCAGAGCATAGCAGGTGAAATTACCGTGGTACGTCGCCACTGCTCGGTGAGAATGGCATCTGACTGCAAATCGAGGGTGAAAAATTTGGTGGTTTCGGGCAGAGGCGTTTGGGGTGAGCCAAAGAGGTTGCCCCAGGTTTGCCAGCGATCGCGCAGCACTTTATTAAAGCTATGGACCCGGCGCTCCGTCTCAGACTGATAATCGCTTACCTCTGTCTGAATTTCGACTTTGCCCAGCCCTCGTGAGGTCGAGCCACCGAGCCGGAGGCTGCTGGAGGTAAGGTACTCGGCTAAGACCTGGGCTAACTCAGCATCCTCCAGGCGAATGGTGCCGCTAAATAGGGTGTCTTCACTGCCTTTTTTCTGTGTCTCGTTGATGACCTGAACGCTATAGAGCACCTGCTCTTGGGCGGTTGCCCGACGGCGGTTGATGCCAACTTTGGTCAGCAGGCGAGTAGCCACCGAGTGAGAGCGGTATTGCTTACCCTCTAGGCTGTAGAACCCGCTAAACGGCTCTACCCTGCCGCTATCTTGGGGGCAGCTGGGGTCGTACAGGTGACCATAGCCTTCGGCACAAAAGCTGTCGATCAGGGTGTCAAAGACACCGCCGCTGCTGGACTTCTCAGTCCTAAAGCCGGGGGAAGTTTTGGAGCTGACGGCGGTGGCGGGGAGGACGTGCGACCGCAGCCCGGCCCCGGTTGGGTAGGCATTGCTAAAAACCGCCGCGCCCTCATCCACAAATAGAGCCTGAAAGTCGCCCCCCGGCTGGTCACCGCTCTGAGGCGACTGGCGCAATATCTGCGCGGCCACGGCTCCACGAATCACCGACCCTGGAATGTACTCCTGAGCTTCGCTGATGGAGCCGCCCGGTTTTTGGCGACCGATCGCTAAGGGCGACAGGGCTTGAATAGTCAACTGAATCTCTTTCATGGGTTGCTCCCCATTTGAAGTAACTCCCAGGCGTTTTCATCAACAGTGGCGGCGTCTTTATCCCAAGTCCAGGTCAGCCAGCCCAGGCCAGCCGACTTGCTGCCCCCCAGGGCGTGGATGTGGTGCAAAGCGGCAAGAATCAGGGCTTTGGCATAGGCAGGGCAGTCTGGCTCTAGGTGAATGTGGCCCCCGAATGGCAGCTGCACATTCACTGGCGAGGTCTCTAGTAAGAAAAGTTTTTGGTCTTCTGCGGTGCGGCGGCGACGGTTGAGGGTGACGCCGGGTCGCAAGACCTCGGGCAGAGTGTCTGGGGCGACTTGGCAGACCAGATCGTCTACGACGATTCGTGAAGGCAAGGCCGGGTTGCCAAAGATCTGGCAGATCAAACAGTGGCGCTGGGAGCGGCCATCCGCAAATGCTTTGTGCTCCCTACGCTCAACAATATAGTTGTCGCGCTGAAAGGCCGACTGGGTTAACCCCACCTGGGGGCACATGGACTGAGGCACTGGAGATTCACAAATGGGCCACCCCAACCCTCTGGCCAGTTTTTCGCACTCGTGGCGCAGGCGGCCTTTCAGCTGAGAGCCGGGAATCAGCAAGCGACCATCGGCAGCTCGAATGATCGGCTTATCGGCCAGCGAACCTGAGGAACCGCCAGCCCCGACGCAAAGGGCGCTGTCGATCAGGGCCATTAGCTCAATAGAGGTTTGGGTCGTTTGGAGTAAATCGCGGAGCAAAACCATTACCGCACCTCCTGGGTAGCTTGGGTGGTCGAGGCAGAAGTTTGGTCTGGCTCGTCAATGAAAGGATAAAGGTCTATCAGCTCTCGCCAGATCGTTTCGTAGGTAGTGCCCGAGTCGTCTTTGAGCGACATCCAGGGTGCCAAGTTGCCGCCGTTTTGGTCGTCTTTGGGTAGGCACCAGGCGGTTTCAAAGTTTTCTTCGAGCAAGTCTTGCTTGTCTTTGGCCAGGCGCACCCGGAAGTAGCGGTAGTTGAGCATGGCGGTGTGCTTGCCCCGCTCTAGCAAACTGCGAATTTGGTAGAGCTGCGATCGCGGAAAGTCTGCCGCTTTCAATGCCTCCGCTGTCTTCAGCAATCCCCCAATCTCATGCAGGGTGTAGGGTGCCCCGTAGAGTTTGAGCTTGGGCTTGCCGTCAATGACTAACCCCGACTCGCGGAATTCTTCGACTTTAGACGACAGCATGGTGACCGACTTCATCACTAAGAAGTCGATAGTGCCGCCGTGGTAGTGCAGGGTATCTTTTAGGGCTTTGGCTTTTTTCTTGGCCGACTTCAGCAGCTGGTTGGTGAGATTTTCGGCATAGTAAATTGGCGTATCGTCTGCGGTGATCAGCACCCCTACCGACATGCTGAGCTGACACTGCGAGGCACTGGCCTGGGCTGACTGATAGCGGTGGATCCCCTGCTGTGGCTGGCTACCTTGGGGTGGCAACCTGAAGGAATCGTCTAGATCTAGCAAAATACGCTCAAACTCTTCGCTGATAGTCTTGGCGATCGCCAGTGCCCGGTCAGCTGGTACCACCAGCATCACGTCATCGCCACCGATGGTCAGAATTTCAAAGGGATGAATCCATTTGCCGTCTCGGCCTTGAGTTTCACCATCGTCAATGTTGTGTAGGCGGTGTGGGCGCAAATGCTGGGCCAGGGCATGGTAAACCGATTTTTCGGTAGCCTCAGAAACGACGTCGCTAAATTGCTGATAGACCTCAGCGGTAGTGAGCGTTTTAATGAAGCTCCCCATATTGTTGCCATCGGCATAGATGTAGGCTACAAAGCCTTTGCTGGCGTTGCCTACTTCTCGCAGCGATCGCGCCTCTTGAGGGGCTTGGTCATTGGGGTCATACAACGCTTTCAGTCTAGAATTGCCCCTTAAGAAACTGTCGTAGCGCTGCACCCAGCTTTCTACCGAGCCAGCCTCCCAGCTAAACCCGGCCTGGCGAAACCAATCATTGCTCTGATCTTCTCGCTTGGCCATACGGCCTACTAAAAGCTTTCGTGCTGTAGGCTCTGATAGCCAGGGTGAGTTAGGTAGTGATGGTGATAGTACCTGCCGCACCGCTGAGCGCTTGTCGGTACTGTCGCGCCGCACGTAGGGATGGGTCTCATACATCGGCGGATAGCGTCGACTGGGGCGGTTTTCTGAGGGCCAGTCGTGGCCGCTGCGGCGCTGGCTAAAGCGGTTAGATAGTTTGCCCACGAGTTGGTTAAAGCTATGGCGCTGCTCAAACTGCACCGTCAGATCAGGGCCAGGTTTGCCATAGTAGGCTTCAACCAAATGCTCTGAAGCGTTTTGCTGATACCACTCCAGCCAGTTGGTTTGCTCAATTGGGTCTTTGAGCAGACCAAACCGCAGCTCTAAAAACCGAAATGACTCGCCTACGGCGCAGGAGTTAGCGGTTAAGGTTTCTGAGGTGTAGCGTTTTTCGATCGCATTGGCCAGCTGGTGCACATAAGCCGATGGGCAAAAGGCGAGAATGTTGCCCCCGGTGGAATAGACGATCAGCTCGGGAATCAGAGCCTGGGCCAGGCCGGGAGAATCGTCTGTTGTACCCAGGCTACGATCGCGCACTTGCTGGCAGTAGTCTCGCGATCCTTGGCATTGTGGAAAGCGATCGGAGTCTTCGCCGTGGAAGAAGGCGGGAAGATCGACCAGGTTAATGCGGTCTAACAGCGCCGAAGCCCCGCGAATATCTTGCAGCTTGGAGGCTTCAAACACGTACTGCTTGATTTTTGTGGCCCCGCCGTAGACCAGGCCAATTCTGGATTGCCATAGCTGAGGATGTGTCTCCGGAAGCTTTGTCAGCTCATCAAGAGATTGAGGATAGTCAAGCTGATCGAGCTGACGGGCTTGCTCGACATATGAGCGCACCGCTTCCGGTACCGATTCACCATTCAACATGGCTTGCTGCATTTTGTGCAGGGTGCCTCGATCAATCTGGGGTTCGAGTTGGTCTCCCCAGGCGAGGCACCAGGTGATCGCAACCTCAATAGCCAATGTGTTTTTGTCTGTCACCATGTCATTCAATCCAATCTGCAAACGTGGGCTGCTGTGCGAAAGTCATCAGGGTTACGTCAAAACTGCGATCGCACCTGCTCGATCAGAACCTCTGGCAAGGGCTGGGGCTGCCCCTGTATCCAAGGCCCACAGGTGATTTCCAGGTAGGGCTCCTGGCGATGGATCTGGGCTGTGGCCTCTAGGGTGCTGTGAATGACGGCGACCGGCTTTAGATTGCCCCGATCGCCGCAAAACTCGTGCCATTCGTCTACCCTATTGGGGTTAGAGCTAATCACCAGATAGTGAGAACAGGCTTCTAAAATCGGCACCTTTTCTGGCTGCACCAGGCCGCCCACATCGACAATTACCAGGGGCTTGCGCCGCCGCAGCTGCAAAATTGCCTGGGCCTGATACGGAAAAAACCTCGCCGTTAGCCCTCCTTTGTAGAACAGCTTGAACGCTTCACGGTCTGCCGCTGTAGCCGACTCCGGCAGTTCTAGGGTCCAGTTGCCTTCACCATCCCACTGCGCCCGCTGCAAAAACACATCCGGATACTCTGGCAGCAAAGCCCGAAACAGGGCATGACTAAATACCGACTTGCCGCTATCCGGTGGCCCCACCACCAGTAGGGCCGCCCCCAGGCGCGGTTGCCGCTGGCCTGCTGGCAGAGAAATTACCTGCCCCACCTGGGTTTGGCGGGAATGGGTGGTGACCACGACCGCACCGCCCAGCCGAGGGTCAACACAGGCTACCCAGGCAGTGGGGTGCAGTTCGTGTACCAGGTAGGTGTAGAGCCAGATTGGGGCGCGCCCGGTGATTACGACTCCAGCGGTGGTGTCGATGCCAGGGGGTAAAGAAAGGCCCACCAAATCGTCAGGTTGAATCAGCCGATCAGGGCGGTTGAGGTGAATAGTGAGTTTTTGAAACCTGAGGCCATTGACCTGCTGTACCTCTCCAAGCTGGAGGTGGATAGAGGCCGGGGCGATAGAAATCGCAATGGTCACGATACAGACACCTGATGAATGAGCGATCGCGGACAAGCTGCCGCTAGTATGGCATTAGCTTTGAAGGGGGGGCTTCAAAGTAAAAAAGAAGAACGAAAAACGAAAAACAGTCGGGTTTCGCCTTGTGGTTTGAGTGGCTGGTGCCTGCCAGGCAATGACGACTAATCTAAATCACTCTTACAAAGGTTCCCCGCTATTTCGGAGACTTTACAGAAGCCTTGACTAAAAACCAGTAAATTTCCCCTTGCTTCATGGATATTGACTTATTAGCCCAAGTCAACGACAGGCTGTGCTCATGGCGGTAGACCAGTTTCCCTATGGGCCGACGCCCCAGGTGCTGCACTGGCTCAGCGAAGGACAGCTGAGCAGTCGCCTGATGCGATCGGTGCGCTGCTGGGTGTGGTTGCGGCAGCTCTACGGCGGTAACTTGGCGAATTTGCACCAGCCCTTTACCTACGGGGATGTGCGCGATCGCAGCTTTGCCCCCAGTCATCCCAAAGCCGAGGCCACTTCGCCAGAGCACATTAGCCGCCACTGTCAGGGTACGAGCTGTCTCTGCCAGCAATCGACCCTAGAGTTGCTGTGGCCAAACCAGGGTGGACATTTGGGCGCTTGGGTCGCGGCGGTGGCGGCGCTAAGCGGGCTGGCGACCGACTCTATCGAGCAGAGCTTGGCTACCTACCCCTTTGACATGGTGCATCGCACCCTGCGAGATGATCTCAAACACCTGGTCGCCCTGGGCTGGCTGACCTCAGTGGGGCGGGGCAAATTTCAAAAGCAGCCCCCCACGGCCTGGCCGCAGCCACTAAAAGCGATCGGCTCTGCCCAGAACAACGACGCCCTGTCGACCCATGAGGTGAAGAGCCTGCTACAGGTTTTAGAGCCGATCGCGTTTTTGCAGCCCCAGCTAGCGGTGACGATCGATACCCTGTGGCGGCAGGTGGCGAGCCAGGGGCAGAGCAAGGCGCTCACCTCCCCTGAACCCCAGCGCGTCTTCATCCACCTTGACTACATCTGGCCCGAGGAGGTGCAGGAGCAGGTTGACCAGCACCAGGCCGATATCGAAGCGCTGTGGCAAAGCCCCGATGGCGGCGTGGTTCAGTTCGACAACTGGAGCGCTCGCCGCCAGCAGCTCGACTCGGTGACGGTGTACCCAGTGTGCATTCACTACGCGCGGCGGGCCAAGTACCTCAGCGCCTATGGCCAAACCCCCGATGGCACTCTGGGCTGGCACAACTATCGCCTAGACCGAGTGCGATCGCCGCGCCTGCGGGTGTTGCCCTGGGGTGATCCGCAGGTGCCCACCCGGCTCAAATACCTGCGCGATACCGGGCAACTGCCCACCCCAGAGCAGGTGCAGGCCCAGCTCGATGCCGCCTGGGGGTTTAATTTTTACCTGCCCAGGGCGCTGCTGATTCTGCGGTTTCCGCCGGAGTTTGCCCGGTGGTATGTGGATGACACGGTGCGGCACCCGACGTTTGCGGCGGTGGACTACGCAGACCTGGCGGCGCTGGTGCAAACGCAGGTGGCGGAGGCCCCAGAGCGAGTGGCGATTTTGCAGGTGCTGGCCCAGCGGCCCCCGGCGGATGCCTACTACTGGGGCTGGATGCGGGTGGGGGATGTGAATGTGACGATGCGCCTGCGCGACTGGCGACCAATGGGGGAGGTGATCGCGCCGCTGGTGGTGCGGCAGCAGATGATGGCGGAGGCGAAGGAGGAGTTGGAGCGGTATGGGGTGGTGGGGTCGGAAGATTGAGAACTAATGAAATGGGTTGATGATTTGGGGTTTAGCGGCTAGGATTGCTTGCAATGACTTCGCTTCCTGAGGGGGTCTGCCGAACCTTGAAAACCGCATAGTTTCGTCGACCCCCTCAGATGCCTCTCCGTACAAGGGTTTCGGCCCTGTTGGCACGAGGGTTGTTGACAGTAATTCTCAATTATCTGACCTCAGATTGGATCCCCTCAGATTTGGGGTGTTGAAAGCCTTGCCCTGTAAGGGTTTCAGGCCGAGGGGGTTCAAATCTCATTACCCCGCAAGGGGACGGAAACGATGCGATAACGGCGAGAAGTAAATTTTTTTGCAAATGTTCAAATCTCATTACCCCGCAAGGGGACGGAAACAGCATGGATGCAATTACGCTCAGATCAGGACTAACGGTTCAAATCTCATTACCCCGCAAGGGGACGGAAACCATCATCGCCTCCCGACATGAAGACCTGGATTGAGTTCAAATCTCATTACCCCGCAAGGGGACGGAAACTTGACGCTCTCTTTCTTTCCTGGCCGCCCCCTCGTTCAAATCTCATTACCCCGCAAGGGGACGGAAACTGGTTAGGTGGCTCAAGAGCAACTGCATTAGAGTGTTCAAATCTCATTACCCCGCAAGGGGACGGAAACGTGCAGTACCTAGTGGGCTGCACTACCACATTACGAGTTCAAATCTCATTACCCCGCAAGGGGACGGAAACATGCGAGAGAGTCCATCCAGCACGAAGCTGGCTGTTCAAATCTCATTACCCCGCAAGGGGACGGAAACATTTATCCCGGCGTACCCCAACTCTGCGACCTCTCGTTCAAATCTCATTACCCCGCAAGGGGACGGAAACGGGAAGGGGCTAATGTAAACCTCCTCCACTCCTTGATTCAAATCTCATTACCCCGTAAGGGGACGGAAACGGGCCAGCAGCTTGGGTCTGCGTGGCTTGGCGGTTGTTCAAATCCCACTACCCCGCAAGGGGACGGAAACAACTGGTTAGTTGCGTACTCATCTTCCTTCTTGCAAGTTCGAATCCCATTACCCCGCAAGGGGACGGAAACGTGATAGTCAACTCTTCACGAAGGATGTCGATTATCTCTGAGTCACTCAACCTCTTCCCCGTAAGGGGACTGAAACAAGTCATCGTTGTTGTTAAGCAATACCTGGGCTTGGTTTTTTCAAACCACTTCCCCACAAGGGGACGGAAATAGATCACCATCTCCGTCAAAGTCACCCATGTTAAAACTTTCAAGCCACTTCCCCGTAAGGGGACGGAAACAATGGCTTCGAGTTCGCTGTGAAGCGATATATGCGAGTATCTTTTCCTAACCCATTCTCCGTAAGGGGACAGAAACGCTTTGGCATAGGCCTCAGCATGTTGCTGTTGGAGCTGCTCTTTCCTAACCTACTCCCCGCAAGGGGACGGAAACAGCTAAAATATTTCGCCACATTTCTGCCTTCATCCTTTCCCCCAACCCAGGCATTACAATGCCTACAGATATTATCTCCAGTCATCAGCCCATGGCTACCATCACCATTGACGTGCCCGATGAGCTGTCAGAGCAGTTGCAGCAATTGGGCGATCGCCTGCCTCAGCTCTTGCAGCAGTGCTTGCAGCAGCCCCCTTTGCCCGCCAGGGTTTATCGCTACGTGCTGAGCTTTTTGGCCAGCCAGCCCACGCCAGCAGAGATCGCCAACTTCAGGCCCACAGAAGACATGCAGGCTCGGTTGAAAGAGCTAGTCATGAAGGCAAAAGAGGGCGATTTGTCTGCCTCAGAAGCCGAAGAGTTAGCCGAGTATGAACGTATCGAGCATGTCATGGTGATGATTAAGCTAGGCAATTTGCCTTATCTGACAGCCTCACCCACATCGTGACAGCCATTCCCGCATCAATTCGGTGGTTGGTAGAAAGCCGCGCTAATGGTCGTTGCGAATATTGTCTGCTGCCTGCCGCCGTGAGTTTTTTCCCCCACGAAGTCGATCACATCGTGGCCCTGAAACACGGTGGTAAGACGGATCCCCAGAATCTGGCCTATGCCTGTTGGCGCTGTAACCGCTTTAAAGGAACAGACCTGGGCTCATTTGATCCTGAAACCGGAGGATTTAGCTTTCTCTTCAACCCTCGCGAACAGACTTGGGCCGAACATTTTCAGTTGCAGGGCGATCGCGTAAATGGCCTCACTCCCGAAGGTCGTACAACCGTCCACCTACTACAGCTCAACAGTGGCGAGCGTATGGCTGAACGACAGCGAGCCGCCGCGAATAGAGTGGATGATGACCTCTAAGAAGGCGTTGATGGGGTTATCTGCTCTGGCCTGGTCAAAGCGGGTACTGGTGCGGGCGGGTCAAACACAATTACAAAGGCGGCGGTGGGCATGAGTCGTCGCAAAACTTTCAGGTGGTTTTCGGCCTGGCTGCGGCTGCGAAACCGGGCGACGGTGACTCGTTGGAGCTGAGGCAGAAGGCGCACAATGCACCAGTTATAGAGGCGATCGCGGTAGGTCATGGGAGAAAGAAGAAAGAAGGAAGAACGAAAAACGAAGAGGGCGGATCCCTGTAGGCCCTGGAGCAGGGCTTGCGGGCCCGCGATATAAATGGCCAGCGTGAATTGACGGCTTCAGACAGCCGTTTCAGGGAAGTTTGATGAGAGACTGAGGAATGCGAAGCTCTCTAGTTAGCCACCGGCAGTGCTAAGCAACCCTAACTGTAAGTTGACTTGTACATCAGAACTTTAATCCACAAGTCATGTGTAAGTCAACTTGTATTGATTAACTTGCATAATGGGCAAGCCTCAGCCACTCACTTTTGCAGATTTACGAAAACGCGCCAGCTTGACGCAGCGGCAGGTAGCCGATTTGCTTAGTGTGACTGTCACCACGGTTAGCGCCTGGGAGCGTGGAACCCAGGTGCCTCGGTTAACCTTTTCTCAAACTGAAAAGCTCTTGGATGCGTTTAGCTGCACCATTCAAGACCTGGTGAATGCCACCAACCAGCGAGATCCCAATACCTGAGAGCTTCTTTTACTCCCGATTTCTCGCGCGGTGCGTTACGGCCCAGGCCAAGACCGGGCCACTCGCCAAACCTACCTGGGGCCTAACAGCACCTTACTTTTCTTCGTTTTTCGTTCCTCCCTCTTCCCTCTTTCCCTACTTTCCCCCAAGATCATCCGTACGCTTACGGAAAAGTTCGGTACTTTTGCTGACCAGTTCTCCACCCCCGCAGCGGGAAAGGTGAAGTAGAACGCTGCCGTCACCAGGAGGCCTGAAAATGTCGCTACTGTATCTCACCCAGCAGGGCACCCGGCTGCAAAAAGAGCACGGGCGCTTTGTGCTGTCGCTGCCCGATCGCACCGATGTCGCCATTCCCATGACCGAGGTTGAACAGGTGATGGTGTTTGGCAATGTCTCCCTCACCACCCCCACCATTGCCGCCTGCCTCAGTCGCCACATTCCGGTGGTGTTTTTGTCGCAGAGCGGCACCTATCGCGGCCATCTATGGAGCGCTGAGTACGACGACCACCGCGCCGAAGCGGCCCAGTTTGCCCGCCGCGACGACCTCGCCTTTCAGTGGGCGATGGCCCAAGCCATTGTGCGGGGCAAAGCCTGGAACTCAAAGCAGCTCTTGCTCAAGCTCAACCGCCGCCGCCACAGCGACCTGGTAGAAACCGCTGTGGATCGCATCGATCGCGACCTGGCGGCCATTGACCCGCTCACCGCCACAGATACCGGCCTCGATCAGCTGCGGGGGCACGAAGGGGCGATCGCCGCCCACTACTTTCCGTCCCTGGGTGAGCTAATCGCCAACCCCGACTTTAGCCTTACCACCCGCGTGCGCCGTCCGCCCACCGATCCGGTGAATGCGCTGCTGAGCTTTGGCTACATGCTGCTGTTTAACAACGTGCTCAGCCTGCTGCACCTGGAGGGGCTCAACCCCTACCTGGGCAACATGCACCGCAGCGATCGCCATGAGGCCCACCTGGCCTTTGACCTGATGGAAGAATTTCGCTCGCCCATTGTCGATACCCTGGTGCTGACGCTGCTGAACCAGCAGGTGCTGGCCCCCGACGACTTTTTGCCGCCCAGGGCCAACGGTGCCGTCTACCTCGACGACACCGCCCGCCGCCGCTACCTGCAAGCCTTCGAAGACCGCATCATGACCACTCTCCACCACCCCGATGCTCGCGATCCCGTCCCCTACCGCCGCATCATTCAACTCCAGATTCGCCGCTACAAAGCCTGCCTGCTCGACGATGTGCCCTACGAACCCTTTCGCCGCGCAACGTAGAGCTAAAGGCAAAAAAGAAGAACGAAGAGCGAAGAGCGAACTTAGATAGCACTCTACTTATCCATTCCTCCTCTTCCCCTGTCTGCCTTCTTTTTTCGTTCTTCCATTTTCATTTTTCTCTCTTTCTCCCCCATGCTCGCCCTCGTTGTTTACGACATCCCCGACAACCGCCGTCGCTATCGGCTCTCTAAGCTGCTAGAGGGCCACGGGCGGCGCGTGCAAGAGAGTGTGTTTGAATGCTTTTTGACCCAGGCCGAAATGGAGCGGCTGTATCAGCAAATTGCGGGGCGGCTGAACCATGCGGAAGACAATGTGCGAATCTACTGGATTCCGCCGAAGGCGATGGCGAAGACGAAGACAATTGGCAGCGCTAAGCCTGAGCCGCCGCCGTCGGCGTACATTTTTTAACCAAGGCTCGACAGAGGCCGCGCTTGTGGTTACAGTGTGGGATAACTCCACGCAGGTGGGCTGCACCTTGAAAACTGCATAGTTTCGTTTACTTCCGTGGATAGCTTGGCCTGCAAGGGTTACAGGCTGTTCTTTTGATCATTTTTTGTGGTTTGTGAGGTAAAATCAGGGCAAGGTTTGCCCCTCCGTGGTTTTACCGCTCTAGAAACCGCTCTGAATAACGCTTTCAGAACAAGGGACTTTCAAACCACTTCCCCGCAAGGGGACGGAAACAACGCGATTTAATGGAGCTTTGGAGGTATGACCGATGCGTGACTTTCAAACCACTTCCCCGCAAGGGGACGGAAACCCACGCCTGCCCCCAACTTAATGTAATAAACCGTACTGGCTTTCAAACCACTTCCCCGCAAGGGGACGGAAACAATTACCCAGGGCCGCACGGTCAGCACGGTGAATTTGCAGCTTTCAAACCACTTCCCCGCAAGGGGACGGAAACGTTCTGTTTTATCCCAGCATAGCCAGTTGCTAGTGTTAATCTTTCAAACCACTTCCCCGCAAGGGGACGGAAACATCGATAGACCCACAATGGATATAAGTTACATCCTTTCAAACCACTTCCCCGCAAGGGGACGGAAACTTGGGAAAATCCAGATCTTTACTGCGATGAATGTTCAGCTTTCAAACCACTTCCCCGCAAGGGGACGGAAACGCTGCTACCTTGGCCTGAAGCGACTCAATTAGGTTTTCGCTTTCAAACCACTTCCCCGCAAGGGGACGGAAACTGTAGAAGCTGGGCTAACTGTCGAGGAAATCACCGAAGACTTTCAAACCACTTCCCCGCAAGGGGACGGAAACCTGAAGTTGGATATACACCTGAGAACACAGTTATCTTTCAAACCACTTCCCCGCAAGGGGACGGAAACTCAGAGTCGCAAAGCACAGGTCAGAGTTTCCATAGTCCCTTTCAAACCACTTCCCCGCAAGGGGACGGAAACACCCGCCCATTGCGCCACTGAAAGGTGAGCTGCACCGCACTTTCAAACCACTTCCCCGCAAGGGGACGGAAACCTAGGGCGATATGCAGCTCAGATTCTCGCCGACCTCTTTCAAACCACTTCCCCGCAAGGGGACGGAAACCATGTACCCAGTAAAATATGCACGGTGCCGTCTATCTTTCAAACCACTTCCCCGCAAGGGGACGGAAACAAAACTGGGAAGAATTGCAGCGAGTTAAGCGTTCTCTTTCAAACCACTTCCCCGCAAGGGGACGGAAACATGATCCGTTTGGTTCATATTGGATGTTTTATGCCGACACGCTTTCAAACCACTTCCCCGCAAGGGGACGGAAACGGTTTAGAGATGTAGTAGATGCTCTGCCTAAAGGTGTACCGGACGACTTTCAAACCACTTCCCCGCAAGGGGACGGAAACGGTAAGGAGCGCCAGGGTGAACAGCAGCACACCGCTACTTTCAAACCACTTCCCCGCAAGGGGACGGAAACTAATGAAGCTGCTCTAGATGCTGTAGAAGCACTTGACTTTCAAACCACTTCCCCGCAAGGGGACGGAAACATCGGATGGTGATTGGTTCGGGGGTAGTGGTCATGGTCTTTCAAACCACTTCCCCGCAAGGGGACGGAAACATTAACCGTTGCTCTGGGCTTATCTTCTGTGGCAGGGGTAACTTTCAAACCACTTCCCCGCAAGGGGACGGAAACAAAGCGCTCGCCCAACCAGTGCAGTAGACCAACCTTTCTTTCAAACCACTTCCCCGCAAGGGGACGGAAACCCAGGATGTCAGGGCGGCGAATCTGCCCATCTAGGTCTTTCAAACCACTTCCCCGCAAGGGGACGGAAACTGATTGATGGCATGGTGATTAGGCGTTTAATTCCAGGAGCTTTCAAACCACTTCCCCGCAAGGGGACGGAAACGTGATTAGCCCCGCTCTTGAGCCGCAGCCGGTCAAAGCTTTCAAACCACTTCCCCGCAAGGGGACGGAAACTTTGAACTCGCCCTCTACGTTGGCGATCGCCTTATTGAGCTCTTTCAAACCACTTCCCCGCAAGGGGACGGAAACTCACACCGCCCTGCGTGTGTCCTGCTCCTGGAGAAGCTTTCAAACCACTTCCCCGCAAGGGGACGGAAACAGCGGTCATGTCGTTGAACCCTAGGCGCTGGCGGGCCCGCTCACTTTCAAACCACTTCCCCGCAAGGGGACGGAAACAAATTAGTTCACCAAGAGGCGCGATCGCCATCTACCGCCTTTCAAACCACTTCCCCGCAAGGGGACGGAAACGTGTGGTCACGCGCCACAGGCATCCCGTTCGATACTTTCAAACCACTTCCCCGCAAGGGGACGGAAACAGAGTGGGAGGCCGAGCAAGAGAAAGCCGCTGCCGCCGCACCCTTTCAAACCACTTCCCCGCAAGGGGACGGAAACCAATTTTAACGGTACGATTTGCAAGCGCTGGTTGGATCTTTCAAACCACTTCCCCGCAAGGGGACGGAAACTCCAGCGGCTCGCGGTCGCGGGTGTGCATGGCCAGCATCGGCAGGCTTTCAAACCACTTCCCCGCAAGGGGACGGAAACCTGCGGAATGAATACTTTGGGGTGAACGCTGACTGGGCTACTTTCAAACCACTTCCCCGCAAGGGGACGGAAACGTCAATCAGTGCGTCGTAGTCCATTATCTCCCCTGCTCTCTTTCAAACCACTTCCCCGCAAGGGGACGGAAACATGGCGTTGCCACCCTCAACCCCAAAGATTGCCTTGCCTTTCAAACCACTTCCCCGCAAGGGGACGGAAACCGTTCCACTGCCCCTGGTAATGCCCCGACTACGCTTTCAAACCACTTCCCCGCAAGGGGACGGAAACATTTAATCCCCGAGTTGTACCGTGTTACTACTCCTGGCCTTTCAAACCACTTCCCCGCAAGGGGACGGAAACGCAGCGGGACGGAGCCATGACATCAACAACGAGGAGATCAACTGACTTTCAAACCACTTCCCCGCAAGGGGACGGAAACCCAAGCGCTTAAGCGCCCAGACATCTCAACATCCAAACTTTCAAACCACTTCCCCGCAAGGGGACGGAAACTCGAGGGCAGCAGTCAGACACTGAAACCCGTGTGCCCTTTCAAACCACTTCCCCGCAAGGGGACGGAAACACTAGCTGTCCCTACAAGTTGACCCAGGGCACCATAACTTTCAAACCACTTCCCCGCAAGGGGACGGAAACCCTAGAGCTGCGGGCTTCCCTCCTGGCCGTGGTTTCTTCTTTCAAACCACTTCCCCGCAAGGGGACGGAAACTCGACTCGATCAAGCAGCTGCGCGGCACCGTCGCCGAACTTTCAAACCACTTCCCCGCAAGGGGACGGAAACCCGGGGCGGGGGGCAATGTCTCCATTGCCGCGCGGGGCTTTCAAACCACTTCCCCGCAAGGGGACGGAAACTGGTGGAGGTGCAGCTCGCCGGGGGGCTGCTGCTCTTTCAAACCACTTCCCCGCAAGGGGACGGAAACGGTTGGGCGGTGCATCCAGTGCCGCATCGTCAATGATCTTTCAAACCACTTCCCCGCAAGGGGACGGAAACTCTACGGCTGATCGACTTCACGCGAGAATTTGAGCACTTTCAAACCACTTCCCCGCAAGGGGACGGAAACCCGAGTAGGGCGCAATGGTGGTCAGGGTCGCAAACGCTTTCAAACCACTTCCCCGCAAGGGGACGGAAACGACGCGTAGGGCGGTGGGGAGTTGGCGTCCTCCTTCTCTTTCAAACCACTTCCCCGCAAGGGGACGGAAACAGTGTAAACCTTTGGGGGTGAGGATGCCGTAAAGAATTCTTTCAAACCACTTCCCCGCAAGGGGACGGAAACAGCTGATCGCTAAGGTCATAAATGGCATCAGATTCTGACTTTCAAACCACTTCCCCGCAAGGGGACGGAAACACTCCTGGCAAGCAGTCTCTGCTGCCGCCCTGGAGCTTTCAAACCACTTCCCCGCAAGGGGACGGAAACGAGTCTACCTTAAGGGGTGGTGGGCGCTTTAATTCTTTCAAACCACTTCCCCGCAAGGGGACGGAAACGCGAGATAGTGATTTGTGGGCAGTTGCTTGGATGTCCTTTCAAACCACTTCCCCGCAAGGGGACGGAAACGGGACGCACCACTGGCCCTCACTATCACGGGGAGTTTACTTTCAAACCACTTCCCCGCAAGGGGACGGAAACTGGAGCAGAAGCTCATGTTTTGCCCTCATATCTAGAACACTTTCAAACCACTTCCCCGCAAGGGGACGGAAACTAATCGATAAGATGGCGGCGGCTATTGATCAACGTCTTTCAAACCACTTCCCCGCAAGGGGACGGAAACAGAGATAACCTGTTCTTTGGTTTGCAAATGAGGTCTCTTTCAAACCACTTCCCCGCAAGGGGACGGAAACTCAAATACCAGGACATTAGCAGCCTGTGTTGGCAATTCTTTCAAACCACTTCCCCGCAAGGGGACGGAAACCACATTGTCCCTACGCTACGACCGTGCCCCATTAGCTCTTTCAAACCACTTCCCCGCAAGGGGACGGAAACAGTAAGAAAAAATTCTACGGATGACAATGATTTAAATATCTTTCAAACCACTTCCCCGCAAGGGGACGGAAACTAAGAAAAACATATAAATCACCCATTGGTTGCAATTGATTCTTTCAAACCACTTCCCCGCAAGGGGACGGAAACGAGCCTTGAGCCCGACGCTGACCAGGTGAGTCAGCGAAACCTTTCAAACCACTTCCCCGCAAGGGGACGGAAACCAAGATCATTAAGTTCCGCATTGCGGCACAGAATGCTTTCAAACCACTTCCCCGCAAGGGGACGGAAACGCAGACAACATACCCTGCATGGCCAGGGCGGCGAAGTATCTTTCAAACCACTTCCCCGCAAGGGGACGGAAACGCCAATCGTCTTTGAGGCCCCCAGCGGTGGGGAACTGCATTTACTTTCAAACCACTTCCCCGCAAGGGGACGGAAACAACGAAAAATTGACCAACCCATCACTGCCAGTAGTCTCTTTCAAACCACTTCCCCGCAAGGGGACGGAAACGGAAATGATAGATTTGGCGACACCCGAACTTACTAACTTTCAAACCACTTCCCCGCAAGGGGACGGAAACATCGAAGAGTTCTACATGGTGGCCCCAGCGGTCGTCAACTTTCAAACCACTTCCCCGCAAGGGGACGGAAACAGGATCAATGTACTCTTGAAGATAGAGACCGTTCTCATCTTTCAAACCACTTCCCCGCAAGGGGACGGAAACGGCTCCCAATGCAGAGCTTCCCTTCGCGCATGTGGACACTTTCAAACCACTTCCCCGCAAGGGGACGGAAACACTACGACCGTGCTTACCTCCATGCTTGAACTGTGGTCTTTCAAACCACTTCCCCGCAAGGGGACGGAAACATTTCTACGGCGAGCTGCGCGAAACCTTCGAGGGGACATCTTTCAAACCACTTCCCCGCAAGGGGACGGAAACGGACGAAACATAGATTTGAGGCAGTTTCGATACTCTTTCAAACCACTTCCCCGCAAGGGGACGGAAACATCCCGGACACCCAAGATTCACGGGTCGAGCGTTTGGCTTTCAAACCACTTCCCCGCAAGGGGACGGAAACTATCCGGTCAGGTTGCCCGTGTTTCGGCCATCGGTAGAAGCACTTTCAAACCACTTCCCCGCAAGGGGACGGAAACACTGCATCGATCGCCCCATCCCGCTTTGCCCGTAGCCCTTTCAAACCACTTCCCCGCAAGGGGACGGAAACTTGCAGCAAGCCCCCAGTGGTTTGGCAACCTGCGTTCTGCTTTCAAACCACTTCCCCGCAAGGGGACGGAAACACCCATACCCACCCATATTTCACTGTGTTTTTAGCATCTTTCAAACCACTTCCCCGCAAGGGGACGGAAACGGCAGCTGGGGCATGGATGTGGACTGCCCAAGAACCTCTTTCAAACCACTTCCCCGCAAGGGGACGGAAACCGAATCCAGGTCAGTTCTAGGCTGTGCTCCTCCACACTTTCAAACCACTTCCCCGCAAGGGGACGGAAACACTTTGGTTCGGGGCATGGGCTCAGGTGGTGGTTGCGGAATACTTTCAAACCACTTCCCCGCAAGGGGACGGAAACATAATCCAGAGCGCCTGAACGAGCGCACCCTGAAGACTTTCAAACCACTTCCCCGCAAGGGGACGGAAACAGTCTGCAACCCCTGGGCGTATAGCTGGCGGGCTAGGCTTTCAAACCACTTCCCCGCAAGGGGACGGAAACAAGGTGAGTCTATATACTCAATATCAGTAGCAAATACCCAGGGCTTTCAAACCACTTCCCCGCAAGGGGACGGAAACTTTATCTTATCTGGGAAGAAGGCACGAGCAAATACACTTTCAAACCACTTCCCCGCAAGGGGACGGAAACTTTGTTAGAGTCAATGGAAAGTTTTGGACATTATGTCTTTCAAACCACTTCCCCGCAAGGGGACGGAAACCTAATTTTTGGCCACTACGACGACGAGGGGCAACTGCCTTTCAAACCACTTCCCCGCAAGGGGACGGAAACTCCGAACGGCTTCAGTAAACCGCTTCATTGCCTCTTCTTTCAAACCACTTCCCCGCAAGGGGACGGAAACGTCATAGGGCACCCCCGTCCATCATCCGCAGGGTACTTTCAAACCACTTCCCCGCAAGGGGACGGAAACAAGGAGCACTCTGTCGAGTAATTTCGGCTTACCTCTTTCAAACCACTTCCCCGCAAGGGGACGGAAACAATACTAGAAAAAACTTACAATGAAACCGATAGTACTGACTTTCAAACCACTTCCCCGCAAGGGGACGGAAACTCTAGGGTCTTCATGCAGCGAGTGTACCGAGCGTGGAATACTTTCAAACCACTTCCCCGCAAGGGGACGGAAACTAGGAATTTTTAAATAGGTTTTTTTCTTGAGTCAACTTTCAAACCACTTCCCCGCAAGGGGACGGAAACGTACCACCGGGCCGGGCAACCGGCCTGGCTGGCTAATGCTTTCAAACCACTTCCCCGCAAGGGGACGGAAACTATCGCTTATTTTGTTTTTTGTATCATTAAAATCTTTGCTTTCAAACCACTTCCCCGCAAGGGGACGGAAACCAGATTTAGTTCTTCGAGAGTGTGCTTTAATTTTAGATCTTTCAAACCACTTCCCCGCAAGGGGACGGAAACAGACTAGGTTGCGTTCTAAGAAACAAATCTAAACTTTCAAACCACTTCCCCGCAAGGGGACGGAAACAGGAAGTTTCCCCTGCCCAACCTGTCCATCAAAACCTTTCAAACCACTTCCCCGCAAGGGGACGGAAACTATCGCCGCCCAATACTGCCCAGCCTCCCCTCGCTTTCAAACCACTTCCCCGCAAGGGGACGGAAACGGGCGCATCCAGACCTTTGTGCCGGGGGGTACCTCCTTTCAAACCACTTCCCCGCAAGGGGACGGAAACCCCATCAGAGCAGAATCGGTCACCGGGACCAGGTTTTTCTTTCAAACCACTTCCCCGCAAGGGGACGGAAACAATGAAGGGGACACCTTAGGTGATTTGGTCTGGGATCTTTCAAACCACTTCCCCGCAAGGGGACGGAAACTCAACTTAAGCTAATTCAAGGCCAAGTCCAACACCCTTTCAAACCACTTCCCCGCAAGGGGACGGAAACATCAGGGCCGCGATTCCCTCGTTCGCGTACACGCGACAATCTTTCAAACCACTTCCCCGCAAGGGGACGGAAACAGATCCGGGCAAAAGCGTTTTTATCACCCAGGGCCTTACAAGCTTTCAAACCACTTCCCCGCAAGGGAACGGAAACAAATATCATCGCCAAAATATTCATAGACGCGATCGCTTTCAAACCACTTCCCCGCAAAGGGACGGAAACTTGTAGATGCTTAGGCTCAAAACAGGGGTATCGTCATCTTTCAAACCACTTCCCCGCAAGGGGACGGAAACTAGAGATCTTCAGAGTCAATATTAATTAGATAGTCCTCTTTCAAACCACTTCCCCGCAAGGGGACGGAAACACCTACCAGCGGTGGATCAGCTCTCAGCAGATTGAGAGCGTCTTTCAAACCACTTCCCCGCAAGGGGACGGAAACAATGGGAAAGAACGAAGATGGAAAAACAAAAATAGAAAACTCTCTGCTTACCTTGATCACCTTGGCAAGACTTTTTCGTTCTTCGTTCTTCCTTTTTCTTTCTCATTCCTCACAAGGGGAGCGCTGCTAAAAGTGTTCGTTGATTCGCTACGATGACAGGCAAGCAAGTATCTTCACCATTGCGTTATGCAGACCATTGCTGACCTACCGCTAAAAGAGCGCGATCGCCAGGCCATTGATGCTGTCGTGGCCCTGCTGCATAGCCAATTCCCGGTCGAAAAAGTCATCCTTTACGGATCCAAAGTTTCTGGTCAAGACACCGACGAATCAGACATAGATTTACTGGTGCTCACCCAGCATCCTCTACCTTGACAAGAGCGCAACGCCATCACCGATGCCCTCTTTGACATTGAGCTAGCCCATGATGTCGTCATCAGCACCCTGGTAGTCGCTCAAACAGACTGGCTGAGCGGCTACTACACGCTACTCCCTATCCATCACGAAATTGCGCAACAGGGCGTAGCCGCCTGATGACACAAGACCCCCAAGCCGCTGATGTCATCAACTACCTACTGCAAAAAACGGACCAATCGCTAGAATGAGCCCAATCTGAGTTTCAGGCTAAACGGTTCGACTTTGCTATCAATCGGGCGTACTACGCCTGTTTTTATTCTGCTAGCGCAGTCATGCTCCAGCGAGGCAAGCAATTTGTCAAGCATGCTGGGTTAAGAAGTGCCATCCACAAAGATTTGGTCAAACCAGGCCATTTGGCCCCCAGGTGGGGCAAAGTTTTTGATCGAGCCTTTGAAACCGACATTCCGCAGGTTGACAGGAACTAATTTAGGAGGTAGTACCGGCAAGCCGG
>VFQR01000609.1_pt1 | contig 43024 bp, 32 predicted proteins | sample 3512321 | NCBI WGS metagenome assembly VFQR01 (sample SAMN10412374, study PRJNA504923) | tailings metagenome | isolation source: Relicate 3 Philex TSF1 revegetated site | place: Philippines: Tuba, Benguet | collected 2017-08-29 | reverse complement strand
TATATCCGCATGGGCAAGAAGGGCGAGCCGCTCATCCATGCGGGCATCCCCGAGAACTTCGCCTTCGGCCGCGCGATCACGATGCGCGAGGGTGACGAGGTCTGCCTGATCTCCACCGGCAACATCCTGCCGGAAGTGCTGCACGCCGCCGATGACCTCGCGAAGCACGGGCATTCCGTGCGCGTGCTCTCGATGCACACGGTGAAGCCGCTCGACACCGCCGCGCTCGCCGATGCGTTCCGGACCTGCCGCGTCGTGGCGACGGCCGAGGAACACTCGCCGATCGGCGGCATGGGGGCGGCCGTCGCGGAATGGATGGCGGATTCCGGCACACCGGCGCCGCGCGGCGGCTTCCTGCGCTTCCACACTGGCGACGCCTTCTTCCGCCTCTCGGGCGAGCAGGAATTCGCCCGCGAACAACTCGGCCTCAGCGGCCACCAGATCGCCGAACGGGTCGAACAGGCGCTGCACGGGAAGGCCGCGGCATGAAGACGCAGGCGATGCTGCTGGTCCAGACGGGCCAGCCGCTCGAGATGGCGGAGATCGGGATCCCCGCGCTCAAGCCTGGCCAGGTGCTGGTCGAGATCGCCTTCTCCGGCGCCTGCGGCACGCAGGTGATGGAGCAGCGCGGCCTCAAGGGCGAGGACAAATGGGTGCCGCATTGCCTCGGGCACGAGGGCAGCGGCACGGTGCTGGAAACGGGCTCGGCGGTCACCAAGGTGAAGGCGGGCGACAAGGTCGTGCTCTCCTGGATCCGCGGGACGGGGATCGAGGCCGGCGGCGCGGTCTATGACTGGGACGGCAAGCGCGTGAATGCCGGCGGCGTCACCACCTTCCAACGCCACGCCGTGGTCAGCGAGAACCGGCTCACGCCGCTGCCCGCCGGGTTGCCGATGGAGATCGCGGTGCTGCTCGGCTGCGCCGCGCCGACCGGCATGGGCAGCGTGATCAATGTGCTGCGCGCGCAACCCGGCGAAAGCGTGGTGGTGTTTGGCACCGGCGGCATCGGCCTGAACGCAGTGATGGCGGCGGCGATGGCCGGCGCGGTGCCGGTGATCGGCGTGGACCCAAACCCGCAGCGCCGCGAACTCGCGAAGGCCTATGGCGCGACGCATCTGATCGACCCGACCGAAGGCGACCCCGTCGCGGCGATCCGCGCCATCCTGCCGCAGGGCGCCGATGCGGCGGTCGAGGCCACCGGCATCCCGGACGTGATGCGCCAGGCCTTGCAGGCCGTTCGGCAGCAGGGCGGGCGGTCCGTGGTGATCGGCAACGCCAAGCACGGCTCGACGCTGACGCTCGATCCTGGCCTGTTCAACGCGGGGAAGAGCCTGCTTGGCACATGGGGCGGCGATGCGGTGCCGGATCGCGACTATCCCCGCTTCGCGCGGCTGCTCGCGGCCACGCGCTTCGATGTGCGGGCGTTGCTGTCGGCGCCATACCGTCTCGACCAGGCGACACAGGCGCTGGACGACCTCGCGGCCGGGCGCGTCGGGCGTCCCCTGATCGCGATGGCCTGAACCGCATGCGGATCGGGCTCGACTTCGACAACACCATCGCCTGCTACGATGGCGTGTTCCATGCCGCGGCGGTGGAGCGCGGCCTGGTGCCCGCCGACCTGCCCACCGACAAGACCAGCGTGCGCAACCATCTCCGCGCCATCGGCCGCGAGGATGATTGGACGGAACTGCAAGGCTATGTCTATGGCGCCCGGATGGACCTCGTCTCGCCCTATCCGGGTGTGGCGGAGTTCATCGCGGCGGCGCAGCGCGCGGGGCATGAGCTGTTCATCGTCAGCCACAAGACCCGCACGCCCTTCCGCGGCCCGGCCTATGACCTGCACGAGGCCGCACGCGGCTTTCTCGCGGCGCAGGGGCTGACGGATCGCATCCCGGATGAGCGCGCCTATTTCGAGCTGACGCTGTCGGAAAAGCTCGGGCGGATCGGCGCGCTCGCGCTCGACGCCTTCGTGGATGACCTGCCGGAACTGCTCGCCGAACCGGCCTTCCCCGCCACCTGCCGCGCCGTGCTGTTCGACCCGGACGGCCACGCGCCGGACGGCGTCTGGAAGGGACGGCGTTTCGAGCGGCATGCGGATTGGCGCGGGATCGAAGCGGCGCTGCTCGGCCGCGCGGCGGCGTGACGACGCCCGAGGCGGTCGCCCCACGGTTGCTGCGGGCCGCCGGGCTTTCGGGCGCGATCACCGGCCTCACGCGGCTCACGGGCGGGCGGAACAATCGCGTGTTCCGCCTCGATCGCGATGGCGCGCCGCCGCTGGCGCTGAAGCTCTACCACCACGATCCGCGCGACACGCGCGATCGCCTCGGTGCCGAATGGGCGTTCCTTCGCCATGCGTGGGATGTCTGCAGGTTGCGCAGCGTGCCGCAGCCGTTGGCGGCGGAGCCGGATTCGCACGCAGCGCTATACGCCTTCGTGGCGGGTGAGCGGGTCGCGCGGGTCGAGCCCGCGCATGTCGCCGCCGCCCGTGACTTCGTCGCCGCGCTGAACAGGCCGGCCGCTCGGGATGCGGCCGCGCGCCTGGCGCCGGCCTCGGAAGCCTGCTTCAGCATGGGCGCGCATGCCGGGACGGTGGCGCGCCGTGTGGCTCGCCTCGCCAACGGGCTCGATCCGGAGGCGCCGCATGCGGCGCGGGCCGCGGCGCTCGTGCGGGATCGGCTGATACCGGCCTGGACGGAGATCGAGGCACGGCTTCCGCGCGACGAGACCCCCCTGCCCTGGTGCGTCTCGCCCTCCGATTTCGGCTTCCACAACGCGCTCGCCGACGCCACCGGGACGCTGGTCTTCCTCGATTTCGAGTATGCCGGCCGCGACGACGCGGCGAAGCTGGTCTGCGACTTCTTCTGCCAGCCGGAACTGCCCGTGCCGATGGCGCACTATGCCGGCTTCCGCGACGCGCTCTGCGCCGATGCCGCACGCTGCGATGCGGTGCTGCCGGCCTACCGGCTCAAATGGGCCTGCATCATGCTGAACGACTTCCTCGCCGCCGGCGCCGCGCGGCGCGACTTCGCCGAAGGATCGGACCGCGCCGCGCGCTGCGCAGAGCAGCTCGCCAAGGCCGCCGCCGCGCTCGACCGGCTGCATGAGTTCTGACCGACAGGAGCCCCCCATGGCCTATCGCGAATTCGTCACGCTGATCCACAAATCCACCAAGCGCGACTACCTCGCCCGCGTCACCCAGCGCGACAAGGCGGAAGTCGCGGAGCTCGCGACGCAATGGGGCTACGACTACTGGGACGGCTCGCGCGAGACTGGCTATGGCGGCTACCGCTATGACGGCCGTTGGCGGAAGGTCGCGGACGCCATGCGCGACGCCTATGGGCTGAAGCCGGGCATGCGGGTGCTGGATGTCGGCGCCGGCAAGGGCTTTCTCATGCACGACCTGATGGAATCCGTGCCCGGCCTGGAGGTGGAGGGCATCGATATCTCCGGCTACGCGATCGAGCACGCGCATGGCCTGGCGCAGGGGCGCATCAAGGAAGGCAACGCGGCGAAGCTGCCCTGGCCGGACAGGCATTTCGACCTGGTGATCTCCATCACCACGCTGCACAACCTCTATATCCACGACCTGTTCAGCGCGCTGGGCGAGATGGAGCGGGTCTCGAAGGCGAACAAATACCTCTGCGTCGAGGGCTATCGGAACGAGCGCGAGAAGGTGAACCTGATGTACTGGCAGCTCACCTGCCGCGCCTTCCACACGCCGGAGGAGTGGGAGTGGATCTTCGCCAAGGCCGGCTACACCGGCGATTGGGAGTTCATCTTCTTCGAGTGATGGCGCCAACCTTTCGCCCGGCGCCGCGTTGATGAGCGGAGGGCGGCGTTCCGCGCCGCCCACTACGCAGCGAAGGGATCAGACGATGGCACCGAACAAGGCCGACCAGCCGCGCCGGCCCGAGGACAGGGAGCCGAAGCCCGGCCCCGCGCCGGTCGGCCCGGCCGTCCACGCCCCGCCGCAGACGCCGGCCGAGACACCGGAAGATCCCGGCCCGGCGCCGGTGGGTCCAGCGGTGCATCCGGGCCAGGAGCCGCGCAAGCCGGCGCGCTGATCCGCCTCAGGCGCGGCGCGGCGGCACCACATCCGCGAACATCTCGAAGCCCTTCCAGGCCGGCTCCAGACGCGGCTCGTCGCAGCGCGGAACGTAGGGCGAAACGTCCTGCACGGCGTGGCGCGGGATGTTGCGCGGGCAGTTCGGGAAGATGTCCTCCGGCGTCACGCGCACCAGCGCCTGCGCGCCCTCGAACTCCGCCATCAGCGGATCGTCCAGCACGACCTTGGCCGTGCCGTTCACGCGGAGCCGCTTCGGCTTCTCCTCCATCGCGATGAACAGCAGCCCGACATTCGGGTTCGCGCGGATGTTGCCCAGGCTCTTGAACATCCCGTTGCCGTCATAGTCCGGGAACACCAGGAGATCGGGCGCAGCGACGCGCGCGAAGCCGGGATCGCCGCCCTTGAAGGAACAATCCGGGTGACCCTCGGCATTGGCGGTCGCGAGGAAGAAGAAGCGCAGCGAGCCAATGAAGGCCGCGTCGTCCGGCGTGAAGGTGGACCGCCGCAACCGCTCGACGAGCCGGTCGGCCAGAGGGCGCGACCCGAAGATGTCCTGAAGCGCCCGGTTGTCCTGATGAAACATGGCCATGGAGCGGACCTCGCATCGCGAAGATTGCGCGAGGCTACGCCCGATGGGCGGTGCGACGGTAGTGAATTCCAGGGCGGCTATTCCGCGGCGCGGCTGGCCAGGTAATCCTCCAACGCCACGCGGCCGGGAGGCGGGGTCCACGGCGTCGGCTTGACGCCCTCGAACAGCGTCGCCTCGTCGAACCAGCAGCGCGGCGCGGGATAGCCCCAATCCATCGCATCGGCGCGGCGCGCGGCATCCCAGCGGACGGGTTGCTGCTCCAGATCGGTCATGTGGTGCGGCGCTTCCAGCACGAGTTCGACACGATGGCCGTCCGGATCGCGGAAATAGACGTACTGCACATGGCCGAGACCATGCCGGCCCGGCCCGCGCTCGACCGACGGGCCGTATTTGTAGAGCCCCGCCGCATCGCAGGCGCGGAACATGTCGATCATGCTCGGCGTGACATAGGCGAAGTGGTGCAGCCGCGGCCCCGGGCCGGCGAGGAACACCAGGTCCCAGGGGATGTCCTTGCGGTGCATGAAGACGCCGGCGAGGTCGTCCTGCGGCCCGACCACGATGTAGTCGGAGGTGCGAAAGCCGAGCGCGGTGTAGAAGTCGCAGGCCGCGGCGACATCGGCCATGTGGATCTGCTTGTGGTCGAAGCGCAGCGCGGCGCCGCCGATGTGGTCCACCGTCTCGAACAGGCGGCGCGGCACCGCATCCATCCGCGCGCAGAATTCGAGCGGCGTGCCCATCGGGTCCGCGGCCCGGAGCGTGCGGCCCTGGAAGGGAACCTCCGCCCATGCGTGGCGCAGGCCAAGCTTCGCGAAATGGTGCGCCGCGCGGTCGAGCTCCTCCTCGGTCAGCACGCGGAGCCCGACCTGTTCGCACACCGGCGTCGCCGTGGAACGGCGCAGCACCAGGCTGTGATGCGCGATCTCCTCCACGCCGCGCAGCCAGAGCGTGTCGCGATCCTGCTCCGTCACGACCAGCCCGATGACGCGGGTGTAGAAGGCCTTGCTCGCCTCCAGGTCGCGCACGGTCAGCACGACATGGCTGGCGCGGGTGATGTTGAAGGGCGGGTAGAAGACCGGCGCGGGGATCGTGGACATCGTCAGAGCTTCCTGAACCAGGGCTCGTTCGCCACCTTGAGCGGGCCGTTGATGCGGGCGACCGCGTTGTACCAGGCCACCGCCATGACGAGGTCCATCGCTTCGCGCAGCGAGAATTCCGCGACCAGCGCATCCCAGGTCGCGTCGCTCACCTCGATATGGGCGGTCGCTTCCGCGGCGTAGCGCAGCACCGCGCGCTCCTTCGCGTCGAAGAGCGGCGAGGTCTCGAAATCCGCCAGCGCCTCGAGCTGCGCGCGCGTCGCGCCGGCGCGCAGCGCGTGGTTCCAGTGGTGGTCGAATTCGTAGTCGGATTTCGCGGTCAGCGCCGTCATCATCACGCTGAGTTCGCGGTGCTTCTGGTCCATGACGGAGCCGTGCCGCATCTCCTTCGTGAAGGTCAGCAGCGCATCCATCAGGTTCGGCATGTTGGCGAGCGCGAGGAAGACATGCGGCGTGGGGTTGCCGCGCTCGCGCTGCATGCGGTCATAGGTCTCGCGGTACTCGGGCGGAGTTTCCTCGCGGCTCGGGAGCGGGACGCGCGCCATGTCAGCTCCGTCGGAAAATCTGCTGCGCGCGGCGGCGCGCGATGCGCCAGCCCTCGGGCGTCGGGACGAATTCGTCGTGATACTCGACGATCACGTCGGGCAGGCTCATCGGCGCGGTGCCGCCCTCATGGCCATCCTGCTTGAACACGGTGGCGTAGGAGACGCCGCGCGCCGCATCGGGGCCCAGCACATCCACCACGGCATTGGTGGAAATGTGCCGCGCCAGGATGCTGCGCGGGCGCTGGTGCATGAAGGCGCGCAGCGCATCATGGCCGCGGAGCGACGTGCCGTTCGGCCGCACCCATTCCCCATCCGCTGCGAAGATGCCGACGAAGCGTTCGGCATCGTGGTGATCGGCCGCGAGCGCGTAGAGCGCGATCAGCTTCAGGCAGTCCTGCTCGATGCCGCGGCGCTCCGCCTCCGTCAGCCCCTCGGGCATGCTCAGCTCACATTGATGTTGCGGTCGCGGATGACGCGGCCCCATTCGGCCCACTCCCGCACGACCTTGTCGCGCAGCGCCTCGAGCGGCAGCGGATCCACGAGCATGGAGACGCTGGCCGCGCGGTTCCGGCTTTCCTCCGTGCGCGTTACCGCGATGATGTCGGCATGCAGCCTCTCCACCGCCTCGCGGGGCGTGCCGGCGGGGGCGAAGAGGCCGAGCCAGTAATCCATCGCAAGGGCCGGCGCCACCGTCTCCGACACAAGCGGGACGTTCGGGAAGATCGGGGAGCGGCGCTCGCCCACGGTGGCCAGCACGCGGCCCTTGCCACCCTCGATCAGCGGCCGAGCCGTCAGCACGTCGAACAGCGCGACATGCACGTCGCCGGCGAGGAAGGCGGCCCCGAGCGGGCCGCCGCCATTGTAGGGCAGATGCACCATCTGCGTGCCGGTCTCGGCCATGAACATCTCCATCGCCACATGGCTGAAGGCGCCCACGCCGTGGCTGCCGAGATTGTGCTTCCCTGGGCTGGCGCGCAGCTCGGCGACGAACTCCTGGATCGTCGTGGCCTTGAACGCGTCGTTCACAACGATCACGGAAGGGCCGCTCAGCGTCATCGCCAGCGGGATCATGTCGTTTGGCGTGTTGTAGGCGGGCGGCCGGCGGAGCTGCGGCGCGATGAGCGAGCCGCTGTTCGAGGCGTAGATGATGGTGTGGCCATCCGGCGCTGCACGCATCGCGACCTGCATGCCGACGATGCCGCCGGCGCCGGGGCGGTTGTCCACCACCACGGACTGGCCGAGCCGCGCGCTCAGCCCCGGCGCGAGGGCGCGCGAGAAGACATCGGTCTGGCTGCCGGGCGCGGCGGGGGAGATGATGGTGACGGGCCGGCTCGGGAAGCGCGGCTGCGCCTGGGCCGCGCGGCCGGTCAGCGCGGCAGTGGCGAGAAGCCCCGTGCCGGTGACAAGCCGGCGTCGCGTGATGCTCTCCATCGGTTTCCTCCAGCTCTTCTTGATGCCGCGTGCGGTCGGCGCGGAGGCTTCCATGCGGACCCCAGAGGGTCAAGAGAAAATCGATATTTTGTCAGATGCCCTGGCCCCAGCGGCTCGCCCGCCCATTGCCGGGCAAGGCATCGGAGAGCGCCTGGTTGCGCGCCGCCGCGATGATGTCGTCCGCGGTGCGCTGCAGATGCGCGGCGAGCAGCGCGACCGCGTCCTCCGCATCGCCATCGAGCACGGCGCGCGCGATCTGGCCGTGCTCCGCCTGCACGTCGCGCGACAGGCTGCGCATCAGCCGCGCCATGCGGCGGTAGCGCTCGCTCTGCTCGTAGAGCGTGGCCCGGAAGCGCATCAGCCAGCCGAGCCCGCAGGCCGAGACCAGCGCCGCATGGAACCGGCCATGCAGGACGGACCAGGATTCATGCGCCTCGGCCGGCGCGTCCTTCGCCGGGTAGTCCTCCGCGCGCAGCGCCTTCCACGCCGCCTGCACGCCGCCGCGCCAGGCCGCATCGCCGCGCGCCATGGAACGCCGCAGCGCGAGGCACTCGATCTCGATGCGGGTCTGCGCGAGATCCTGCAGGTCGGCCAGGGAGAGCGGGCTCGCCCGGAAACCGCGCTGGTCCTCCGCCACCACGAGGCCGTCGGCGACCAGGCGCGACAGCGCCTCCCGCATCAGCGCGTAGCTGACGCCGAAGCGCTGACTGAGCTGGGCGATCGGCAGCTTCTCGCCAGGGCGGAACTGGCAGGCGATGATGTCGCTGCGCAGCCTGGCATGGACCGCGGAGGTCAGGCTGCGCGCCGCCTCGGGCTCCGCCGGCGCGGCTTGTGTCACGGCCCGGAGACGGTTGCCGGCTTGTCGCATGCGCCAGGAATGGCGGAAGACGGCTTCCGCCGTCAAAGGAAAAACGATATTTCATCGGCCTGGAACCGGAGGATGCCATGTCCAGCACGCTGCCCCTTCTGCCGACCACCGTAGTCGGCAGCTACCCACAGCCCGGCTGGCTCGTGGACCTCGACAAGCTGCGCAGCCGCCTGGTGCCGCGTATCCGCACCCCGGAAGTCTGGCGCGTGGCCGAGCCGCTGCTGGAACAGGCGCAGGACGACGCGACGCTGATCGCGATGCGCGACATGGAGCGCGCCGGCATCGACATCATCACCGATGGCGAGATCCGCCGCGAAAGCTACTCCAACCACTTCTCCGGCGCGCTGGAAGGCGTGGACCACGCGAAGCCCGGCGAGATCATCGGCCGCACCGGCAAGCCGACGCTCGTGCCGCGCGTGACCGGGCGCGTGCGCCGCACCCGGGGCGTGGAGGTGCGCGATGTCGCCTTCGCCCGCGCCAACACCGACCGCGCCGTGAAGATCACCCTGCCCGGCCCCTTCACCATGACGGCGCAGTGCAAGAACGAGTTCTACGGCGACGAGGCGGAGCTCGCGATGGAGTTCGCCGTCGCGCTCAACGAGGAGATCCGGGAGCTGAAGGCCGCCGGCGCCGACGTGATCCAGCTCGACGAGCCCTGGATGCAGGCCTTCCCGGACCGCGCCCGCCGCTTCGCCATCCCCGCCATCAACCGCGCGCTGGAGGGCATCGAGGGCACGACCGTCGTCCATCTCTGCTTCGGCTACGCCGCGATGGTGAGCGAGAAGCCGAGCGGCTACTCCTTCCTGCCCGAGCTTGCCGCCGCGACGGCGCAGCAGATCTCGATCGAGGCCGCGCAACCGAAGCTCGACCTCAACATCCTCAAGGAACTGCCCGGCAAGACCGTGATGGTCGGCGTGATTGACCTCGGCACCACCGAGGTCGAGACCCCGGAGCAGGTCGCCAGCCGCATCCGCGACGCGATGAAGGTGCTGCCGCCGGAGCGCATCGTGCCAGCGCCGGATTGCGGCATGAAGTACCTGCCGCGCGAGCGCGCCTTCGCCAAGCTGAAGGCGCTGGCGGACGGCGCCGCGATCGTCCGGCGGGAGATCGCGTGAAGGTCCTCGTCCTCGACGCGGCCGCGCAGGACTGGGCGGCGCGGCTCAGCCAGGCCGCGCCGGACTACGAGTATCTTCCCGCCGCGGATGCCGCCGCGGCGCTTCCGCTGGCGCGCGAGGCCGAGATCATCGTCGGGCTCGCCCACGCGATCCCCGGCCCGGTGCTGACCGCGGCGCCTAAGCTGCGCTGGGTGCAGGCGCTGACGACCGGCACCGATCCGCTCGACCGGCTGCCGGAGCTGCGGCCCGAGGTCGCGGTCACCGCGATGCGCGGCATCCAGGGGCCGCAGATGTCGGAGCTGTGCTTCCTGATGATGCTCGCCCTGCTGCGCGACATCCGCGGCATCCTGGCGCGGCAGGAGGCGCGGGTGTGGGACCGCAGGCCGCAGAAGCTGCTGTTCGGGCGGACGGCGGTGATCCTCGGCGTCGGCGCGATCGCGGAATACCTGGCGGCGCGGTGCAAGGCGTTCGGGATGCAGATCATCGGCATCAGCAACGGCCGCACCGAGGCACCCCATTTCGACACGATCCTGCCGCGCGCCGCGCTGGTCGAGACTGCCGCGAAAGCCGATTTCCTGATCGTGCTGGTGCCCGCGAGCGAGGCCACGCGCCACATCGTGGATGGGCGCGTGCTCGGCGCCATGCGCCGGGACGCGTTCCTCATCAACATCGCGCGCGGCGCCGTGGTGGATGAGGCAGCACTCGCCGCCTGCCTCGCCGCCGGCGGCATCGCGGGCGCCGGCCTCGACGTGTTCGGCACCGAACCGCTGCCGCCCGAAAGCCCGCTCTGGGGCCTGCCCAACGCGATCATCACGCCGCATGTCGGCGGCGTCAGCGACATCTACATGGAGCAGGCGTTGCCCGCCGTCGCGGAGAACCTGCTCGCCTTCCGCCAGGGCGGCGTGGCCGCGCTGCGCAACCGCGTCACGCGGGGTTGAGCAAAGGCCACCGCGCGGCCCGGGCCACTCGGATCGGCCCTCGCCTGCCGCATGGCCTTGCCGAGACCCGCCCGGCCGCCGACAGTTGGGTGCGGGGGACATCACCACATGGCAGTGGCTGCGAGCGTCGAGACCCGGCAATCCTGGGTGGTTGCCGTCACGGTGGTGACGATGCTCTCGCTGGCGGCCGGCGCGCCGCTCACCGTGGTCATCGGGCTGGTGCCGATCAGCGAGACGCTGGGCGGCGGGCGCTCGCTGCCGGCGGCAGCGACCTCGCTCGCCTATCTCGGCTCCGGCGTGGGCGGGGTGATCTGCGGGCTGCTCGTCGCGCGGCTCGGGCAGCGCGCCGTCGGCATGCTCGGCGGCGTCGCGATCCTGCTGGGGCTGGCGCTGGCCGCGCTCGGGCAGGGCTGGTCGCTGCTGCTCGGCATCGGGATCGGCGTGGGCGTGTTCGGCAATGGCGCGCTCTTCGCGCCGATGGTCGCCTATGTCTCGCTGTGGTTCGACCGGCGGCGCGGCACGGCGCTCGCCCTCGTCTCCTCCGGGCAGTACATCGCGGGATTCCTCTGGCCCTTCGTGTTCGAGCGCGCGATCGCGGCCTTCGGCTGGCGCGCGACGATGCTCGCCTATGGCGCCTTCGCGGCCTCGGTGATCGTGACGCTGGCGGCGCGCGTGCTGGCACCCCCGCCGGTCCCGGCCGCGGGCGCCGGCGGCCGGCCGCGCGTGGCGGGTCAGCGCGTGCTCGGCATGCCGCCCAATCTCGCGCTCGGGCTGATCGCCGCCTGTTCCTTCCTGTGCTGCGTGCCGATGGCGATGCCGGCGGCGCATCTCGTCGCCTTCTGCGGCGATCTCGGCATCCTGCCCTCGCGCGGGGCGCTGATGCTCTCGGTGCTGCTCTTCTCGGCCTTCCTCGCGCGGCAGTTCTGGGGCTGGCTCTCCGATCGGATCGGCGGACTGCCCACGGTGCTCGCCGGATCGGTCGCGCAGGTCGCGGGCATGCTCGGCTTCCTCGCGACGCAGGACGAGGCCGGGCTGTTCCTCGTGGCGGCGGCCTATGGCCTCGGCTTCAGCGGGCTCATCCCGTCCTATGTGCTGACGGTGCGCGCGCTCTTCCCGGCGTCGGAGGCGAACTGGCGCGTGCCGCTGCTGCTGTTCACGGCGCTGTCGGGCATGGCCTTCGGCGCCTGGCTCGCCGGCGCGATCTATGATGCGGTGGGCTTCTACGCGGCGGCCTGGTGGGCGGGGATCGCCGCGAGCCTGGTGCAGATCACGCTGGTGGTCTTCCTGCTGCATCGGCAGCGGCGGGAGGCCGCGCTGGCGTAACCCTCGCGGAGGATGGCAGCATGGCCTACGAGGTGGAGCGCGATTTCCGCGGCTATGGCCGCAACCCGCCGCATCCGCGCTGGCCGGGCGGCGCGCGCATCGCGGTCAACTTCGTCATCAACTACGAGGAAGGCTCGGAAGCCTCCGTGCAGGATGGCGACGGCTTCAGCGAGAGCGGCCTCACCGAGGCGCCCGCCACGCCGCACATCCCGCGCGGCCGCGATCTCGCGGCGGAGAGCATGTTCGAGTACGGCAGCCGCGTCGGCGTCTGGCGCCTGCTGCGGCTGTTCCGGGAACGCGGCCTGCCGCTGACGGTGTTCGGCTGCGCGCTCGCGCTGGAGCGCAACCCGGAGGCGGCCGCGGCGATCCGCGAGGCGGGGCATGATGTGTGCTGCCATGGCTATCGCTGGGTGAAGCATTTCGCGATGACGGAGGATGAGGAGCGGGACCAGATCCGCCGCGCCGTCGCCTCGATCGAGCGCAGCATCGGGCAACGGCCGGTGGGCTGGTATTGCCGCTACGGACCTTCGGTGAACACGCGGCGCCTTCTCGTGGAGGAAGGCGGCTTCCTCTACGACAGCGACAGCTACGCCGACGAACTGCCCTGGTGGGTCACGGTGGACGGGCGCGGCCACCTCGTCATCCCCTACACCCTCACCAACAACGACACCAAGATGACAGGGCCGCTGGCGGGCGGCGAGCAATGGTTCGGCTTCGTCCGCGACGCCTTCGACATGCTCCACGCGGAGGGCGGCGAGGCGCCCAAGATGATGTCGGTCGGGCTGCATCTGCGGCTTGCCGGGCATCCCGGCCGTGCCGCGGGCGTCGCGCGGCTGCTGGACCACATCCAGTCACGGCCGGATGTCTGGGTGACGCGCCGCATCGACATTGCGCGCCACTGGATGGCGGAGCACCCCTACCGCCCGCCGCTCTCCTCGATGCGGTAGCGGATGTAGAAGATGCCGCGCGCCTCGTCCCAATCCGCCGCCTTCTGGAAGCGCAGCGCGCCGCCGAGCCGAAGCTGCGGCGTGAGCGCGTATTCCACATCGCCGCGGACGCCGCCCGTGAAGCCCGACTGGCTCTGCGCCGCATAGCGCGGGCGCAGCGTCGGGTCGTTGAAGGCCTGCGCGTTGAGCTGCCCCTGGCGCGCCGGATCGCCGGGGAAGACATCGGCCGAATCCTCGCGCCAGCTCGCGAAGCCGAGCGTCGCGCCGATCCCCCAGCCGAGATCGCCCGAGCGGGCGCGGTAATCCACCGGCAGGTTCACCGCCGCATAGGATTGCGGGCTGAAGTAGCCGCCATGGCCGAGCGTGAAGTGGCGCAGGTTGCGGTCATAGGCGAAGTAGACGAGATCCACGCCCGTGGTGAGCTCCTCGTCGGGCCGGCGAATGATCACGTAGGACATGCCCGCACCGGCCTCGACACGGCTGTTGTCCACCACCCCCGTGCCGTCCAGCACCGCGTAGCCGCCGCCGGCGTAGAAGCTCGCCGCGCCGCTGCCGTATTCGAGTTGCGCGCGCGCGCCGGTGCGCACCACGCCGCCCCAGACCTGGGTGGAGAGCGGATCGCGCTGCCCGCTCCAGGCGAGCAGGCTGTCCGTCATCGCGCGGCGCTCGGCGGTGGCGCGGAGCCGCAGGCTGTCGGTGATGCGCGGCGCGATTTCCAGCCCGCCGACCACATTGGTGGTACGGAAGCCGATCGGCGTGGTGCCGACATCCGCGGCGAAATCCCCGCGCCGCCAGCTCACATCGAGGCCGAGGCCCGCGGCCGTGTTGTCGTTCGAGAGCCGCCCGCCGCCGGGCCCGGCCAGCGCGTTGCTGCCGAAGCGGCGGCGCGTGTCCACATCGCCCTGCATGTCGCCGCTGGACGCCGCGACGCCGGTCGCGCGGAAGGCGAGCCGCCCGCCGATGATCCCGGGCACGCCCGAGGCCTCCACGGCCGTCGAGATCTCGTCCAGCCGGTCGATGCCGCCGCTCCCGGAGCGCGTGCGGATCGCCGGCGAGGCGACGATGCGCGTCGAGGCTTCCTCGCGCAACGCCTCCATCTCGCGCGCAATCTCGTCGGCGACCGCATCGCGCGAGGGCGCGAGCGGCGCGCCGCCGGCGCGGCGGGCGAAGGGGTTGTCGCTCGGCGAGGCCGGGAAGCCGCCGGCGAGCGGCACCATGCCCGTGCGGTCGGCGCCGGTCTGCGCGCGGCGCTGCTCGGCGGCGGCTTCCAGCGCGCGCACGGCGCGGCGGTCATCGCCACGGGCGCGGGCGAGCCGCGCCTCCAGCAGCAGGAGCCGTGGCTCGTTCGGCGCGGCGAGGCGGCCCTCGGCCAGCGCGGCCTCGGCACGGCGGAGGTCGCCGCCGGCGATCGCGGCTTCCACCACGGCGGCGCGCGCCTCGAAATTGGCGGGGTCGCGCGCGAGCACGGTCTCGGCGACGCGCACCGCCTCGGCCGAGCGGCGCGCGCCTGTGTAGAGCCGGGCCAGCGCCAGGTTGGCGGCCGGGTCGGTCGGGTCGCGCTCCAGCGCCGGGCGCAGCCGCTCGAAGCCCGCCGCCTGATCGCCGGCCTCGTTGGCGAGGTCAGAGGCGCGGATCGCGATGCCCGATTGCAGGGACGCGACCTGCCGGCGCTGCTCCGGCGTGAGCGTGCCGGTCGGGACGGTGGCGAGCAGCGATTGCGCCGCGCCCGGCCGCCCGGCTTCCACCAGCGCGCCCGCGATCGCGAGCCGGCCTGAGGGCTGGAGCTGGCGATTGGCGGCGAGCGCCACGCGCGCCGCCTCCTCCGCGCCGACGCCGTCGCGCAGCGTGCCGAAGGCACGCACCACTTCGGCCGCGAGCGTGCCGGAGGCATCCTGCCGCGCGGCGATGGCGAGCAGCCGGTTGCGGCCATCGAAGCCGCCGGCGCGCGCGGATTCCGCTGCCATCGCGACCTCGGAACTGGCGCGGGCGCGCGCGAGCAGGCGCACCATGTCGGGCGAACGCTGGCCGGCGGGGATGCCCTCCAGCAACGCGGCGGCCTCGGCCAGCCTTCCGCTGTCCTCCGCGAAGAGCGCGGCGGCGAAGCGCGCCTCGCTGCCGCCGCGGGCCATGCCCTCCTCCATCAGCGCGCGCGCCTCGGCGGCGCGGCCCTGGCGCGAGAGGGCGCGCGCGAGGTCGAGCCGGATCCAGGGATTGCCCGGATCCGCCGCGTTCGCAGCGCGCAGCAGCGCGATCGCCTCGGCCGGGTCGGTGGAGCGCGCGGCCTGGGCGCGCAGCGCCGCGCCCGGCCCGGTGACGACCTGGCCGCCGCCGGCACCGCGCCGACGCCGCGCGAGATCATCCGCCTCCGCGATGCGCCCCTGCTCGCGCAGCGCGCGTTCGAGCCCGGTGGAAGCGGCGCCGAAATCGGGGCGGCGGGCAAGCGCGGCGCGGTAGCGTTCCTCCGCGGCGGCGGCCTCGCCACGGCGGAGCAGGACGTCGCCGAGCAGCGCCTCGGCATCCGCGCGATCGGGCACCTCGCGGTTCACGGCCTGGCGCAGCGCGGCCTCGGCGGCCTCGGTGCGGCCGGCGCGGATCGCGGCGCGCGCCTCGGCAAGTTCGGTGACGTAGCTCGCGCCGTCCAGCGCCTGGCGCCATTGCAGGGCGCGCGCGGGCGCGGCGGCGACAGCGCGTTCGAGCAGGGCGCGCGCCTCCTCCGCCCTGCCCTGCCGCAGCCGCAGGATGCCGAGGCCGCCCAGCGCGTCCGCGTCGTTGCGGTTGGCGGCGATCGCGGCCTCGAAGGCGGACTCCGCGTCGCGCGCGCGATTGGCCTCCAGCGCCTCGAAGCCCCGCTGGCGGGCGAGGTCGGCGGGCGAGGCTTCGCCGGTCGGCGCGGCGCGTGCCTCGGCGAGCCGCTGGGCGATCCCGGCGTCGTTCGGGTTGCGCGCGGCGAAGGCTTCAAGCTCGGGGATCGCGGCGCGGCTCGCGCCCATCCAGAGCACGGCCTGCCGCCATGCGGCCGTCGCCGCGCTGCCGACGCGCGGATCGCTTGCCAGCCGTCGCAGTGCGGCGATGCCCTCGGCGCGGCTCGGCTCGCGATAGGTCAGCAGCCTGGCAAGCGCGAGCTGCGCCTGCGCATCGCCGGGCTGGCGCGCGACGAGGCCCGCCAGCGCATCGCGCGCCGGCCCGAAGCCCTGCTCCGTGCCGCCGAGCACGCTGTAGAACTCGACCGCCAGCGGCTCCGGCGGGTTGGGGCCGCCGAAGGCTTCGCGGTAGCGCGCCACCGCCTCGGCGATCTGCCCGGCGCCAGCCAGGCGGCGCGCCTCGGCGAGCGTGTCGCGATCCACCGAAGCGCCGCGCAGCCTGGCCTCGGCGGCGGCGATGCGCGGATCGCCGGGCCCGACCGCGCGACGCAGCCGCGCCAGCAGCGCCTCGGCCGCGGCGCGGTTGCCGCGCGCGGCTTCCGCCTGCGCGGCGCCGGCCAGCGCATCGGCATTGGCGGGATCGGCGCCGAGCACGCGCTCGAAGGCGGCAATGGCGAGGTCCGGGCGGTTCTCGCGCAGCCAATGCTCGCCCTGCGCGACCAGCGTACCGAGCGCGCCTTGGGCCATCGCCATGCCGGAGGCCAGCAGCAACGGAACGACGAGGCGGGGAAGGCGGCTCATGAGGATCGCTCCCTGAGGCGTCGCGCGGCGCGGGCGCGCAGCGCCCGGCGCAGCGGCAGCGCGATGAGCAGGCAGGCGATGGCGAGGATCGGCAGCATCACCAGCGGCCGCGCGCCGAGATAGAACTCCGGCCAGAGCCAGAAGGGCAGCGTGCCATGCCAATAGGTCTGGCCGGTGCGGAAGGCCTCGACCGCGCTCTGCGTGACGATCACCACATCGCCCTGCACCATCGGCTGGCGCTGCGGATCGCGCAGCGTCCCGAGCAGCCCTTCGAGGCCGGCCGGCACGGCGGAGACCAGCGCCACCACGGACCGCCCCGGTGTCAGCGGCGATTCGAAGCCGAGCAGCGCGCCGAACCCCTCGGGGGGCGCGGCGAGGCGCGCGGCGGCGCGCTGGCGGTCATCGCCCGGCGCGGCGCCGAACAGCGAGGCGACGCCCTGCCGGAAACTGCCCATCGGCGGCGGCAGCGCGATGGAAAGCCGCGCGCCATCCAGCCGCACCGGCGCCTCGCCCTCGCGCATCAGCGTCCCCAGCGCGGGCTGGCGGCCGAGCGGGCCGAGCACGATCAGGTCGCGCCCCGCCACCTCCTGCAGCCGGCCGGGCGGCACCACCGCGAGCCCCGTCGCCGGCAGCCCCACGGTCGCCGCGAGCCGGCCGACGAGTTCGAGGAAGGCGCTGACCTCGACGGCGTTGGGCCGATCCGGCAGCACGACCGCGGTCTCCGAGAGATCGGCCATCCGCGTGAAGGGGAAGCCGGCGCCGGCGAAGAAGGCGAGGTTCGGCATCACCGCGAAGCGATGCGCGGCGGAGAGATCGATGGTGCTGTCCGGATCGATCGAGGCGCGGACCTCAGCCGGGATCGCGACACAGTCGCCCCGATGCAGCGGCCGCATGTCGAAACGGAGCTGCACCGCGTTCTGCCCGCTGATCAGGAAGGGCGGGATTTCGGCGCCGCCGCGCTGCACCTCGGGCGGCCAGCCGAACTGCGCGAGCGCCCAGGAGAGCGGCCAGGGACCGACCTCGCCGCGGAAGGGCAGGCTGCGCAGGAAGAAATCGCTGAAGGAGAGGTCCAGGCGCGAGACACGGATATCCGTCACCGGCCCGGGCGGGGCGCGGAAGCCGACCTCGACCGGGATGCCGTGGCTGCGCGCGACATAGAGATCGGGCGCGGTGCGGACGGGAATCTCGACCGGCCCCGGCGCGAAGCCGGCGGCCTGGAGCGCATCGGTGTCCACCAGCTCGCGGAAGCGCACCGGCCGGTCATGCGCGATCCAGCGCGGCGCGTCATAGGGCCTGCGCGGCTGCGCCGCTGGCGCCTCGACCAGCGCGCGCTCGCCGCCGAGCACGGCGCGGCCGAAGGCAAGAGCGGTGGCCGCCTGCGCGGCCTCCCCCGCGTTGCGGCCGCCGACCACGAGGAGATGGCCGTAGGGGTCGTTCGGGTTGGGGATGATGGCGAGCGTCGGCCCTTCCATGGGCGCGAGGTCGAGCCCCGCCGCGCCCTGGTTGCCGACGACCATCACCACCGCATGGCCCTGCGCCGGCGGCGCGGAGGAGACCGGGAATTGCGCGCCGCGATACTCCGCCTGCACCGCGAACCAGGAGGCGGCGATGGCCGCGGCGCGCAGTGCCTCGGGCGGCGCGTCGCCCGGCATGACGAAGGGCAGGATCAGCGGGGATCGCAGGACGCGGCGATCGAAGAAGGGCTCCGGCAGGCGGGCGAGGTCGCGCGGCGTGGGCAGCCTCTCGATCGTCATGTGCAGGGCCGAGAGGTCCGAGACATTTGCCCAGAGCAGGCCCGAGAGCGGGTCGTTGCATTCCTGCGTGTAGCGGCCGGAGAAGCGGACATTCAGCCGGTTGAGATCGGTGAAGAAGAGCGGGCTCACCGGGAATTCCACCGGCCCGAAGCGCGGCGCCGCGCGGTCGGGCTGCACGGCGCCGACGAACTGCTCGTTCAGCGTGAAGGCGATCTGGCTGTATTCCGCGAGCAGCGCGGGTGAGGTCGCGCCGGAGACGACGAGGCGCGCCTCCGTCACCACCTCGTCGGCGCGCAGGCCGAACTGCATGCCCTGCAGGTCCGACACGCCGCGCAGCTGCATCGGCCCGCGGATGCCGAGCTGACGGAAGGTGCGGGTGACGTGGCGCGGCGCCTGCGCCTGCGCGGCCGGCAGCACCGGCACGACGGCGGGCGGCGGCGGCTCGGCGCCTTGTGGCGCCAATGCGGGCGCGGCTTGCGCGGGCGCGGCTTGCGCCGGCGCCTCGGGCAGGCTCAGCGTCGGCAGCCGCACCGGCGCCTGCGCGGCGGCGCCGGAGGCGAGACAGCAGGCAAGCAGGACCGCGCCGACCGAGGCGCCGACGCCGCGCGGCTGCAGCACATCCGTCCTGCGCGCCACCTGCGGCCGCGCGGCCGGCACCGGCGCGCGCGAGGCGGCGGTACGGCGCTGCGGGCGGAACAGGCCGGTCTTGCCGACGAAGGCCGCGCCGGCCGCGCGCACCACATTGCCGAGCGAGCGCAGCGGACGGTCCTGCTCGTGATCCATCGCGTCGGCCCAGGCATCCGCGCGGCTGAACACCAGGCGCACGATGGCCCCCTCGTCCTCGAGGGTGGCCGGCGAGAAGCTCAGCGAGACTTCCTGCTCCGCCGCGCGCAGCACCTTGGCCGGGACCTCCACGCTGCCGTCGCCGAGCGCGAAGCGCGCCTGCACCACGCCGTCCGGGGCGATCGCGTCATCGGCGAGCGCCAGCGCCGCGCCGCCGAGCGAGAGGTTGCGCGTCGTGCCCCGCACTGTCGTGCCGTCCTCGGCGATGAGTTCCACCGGCACATCGGCGAGCGAGCGGGCGCTGGCGCGGATCTGGCGCCGCTCCCGGCCGACCGCCACGCCGGCGATCACCGGCACGAGGCACATCGCGGCCCAGAGGCCGTTCAGCAGGAAGGCCTGGAATTCCAGGCTGTCGGAGGGATAGGTCAGCAATCCGTGGATGCCGAAGCCGACGCCGGTCAGCAGCAGCACCGTCAGGATCATGTTCGGCCAGACGGCGCGCAGATCGTAATAGCCTTCGGGGAGCAGCCCGCCCTTGTCGGTCACGTTGAACTTGCCCTTGGCGGGGTTGAGCAGGGTCACGAAGGTCAGCGGCAGCAGGTAGAACACCATCACCGTCTCGTAGATCTCGCTCCAGAAGGAATGCCGCACGCGGCCCGAGAGCCGGCTGCCCGTCGCCACGGCGTGGATCACGTGCGAGCCCGCATAGGCCGCGATCGCCAGCGGCGAGGCGGCGATGACGTTCTGGCCCAGCAGCAGGAAGGCGAGCGGCGAAGTCAGGAAGACGAGCCGCGGTATCGCGAAGAGGTAGTAGAAATTGGCGCTGAAGTAGCAGAGCCGTTGGCCGAGCCGGAGCCCCGAGGCGAAGAGCGGATTCTCCACGCGGAAAATCTGGATCATCCCGCGCGCCCAGCGCATCCGCTGCCCGATATGGATCAGCAGCCGCTCCGTCGCGAGGCCGGAGGCGAGCGGGATGCGGAGATAGGCCGTGCGCCAGCCGCGCCGCTGCATCTTGAGCGAGCAGTGGCAATCCTCCGTCACCGTCTGGTGCGGCACGCCGCCGACCTCCTCCAGCGCCTCGCGCCGGATCACCGCGCAGGAGCCGCAGAAGAAGGCGGCGTCCCAGAGGTCGTTGCCCGGCTGCACCACGCCGTAGAACATCTGGCCTTCGTTCGGCACGTCGCGGCCGGCGGTCAGGTTCCGCTCGAAGGGATCGGGCGAGTAGAAATGGTGCGGCGTCTGCACCATGGCGAGGCGGGCGTCGCGCAGCATCCAGCCCATCGTGCATTGCAGGAAGGCGCGCGTGGCGATGTGGTCGCAATCGAAGATCGCGATGAAGGGCGCCTTGGTGTGCTTCAGCGCGTGGTTGATGTTGCCGGCCTTCGCACCCTTGTTGTCGCCGCGGATGATGTAGCCGCAGCCGCATTCCTCGGCGAAGCGGCGGAACTCCGGCCGCCGCCCGTCATCGAGGATCCAGACCTTCAGCTTCTCGGGCGGCCAGTCCATCGCGAGCGCGGCGAGCACGGTCGGGCGCACGACATCGAGGCTTTCGTTGTAGCTCGGGATGTAGACATCCACCTCCGGCCAGAGCGACAGGTCGCGCGGCATCGGCACCGGCTTGCGGTTCAGCGGCCAGAGCGTCTGGAAATAGCCGAGGAACATCGCGATGCCGGCGTAGATCTCGGCCAGCACCAGCCCGACCATGAAGAAGCCCTGGAGCGGCGTGACGGGTTCGATCGTCTCGGTGATGCGCCAATGCAGGTAGCGCGCGGTGACGCAGAGCGAGAGCACGACGAGGAAGGCGGAGGCGGCGCGACCCTCGAAGCGGTTGACGACGAGGAACAGCACCAGGCAGCCCACCGCGAAGATGAGCTGGTCCTCGGCGGAGAGCGGCACGAAGAGCACGCCGGGCAGCAGCAGCAGCCCCAGCACCGTCGCGGCGATGCCGACGGGCACGGAGACGAGCCAGGGCAGCCGGCGCGCCGTGCCGCGCGCCAGCCGGCGGAGGATCAACGGCCCACCCCGGCCATGAGGCCGGCGGGCACGGCGGCAGCGCCGGCCCCGGCCCCTGGCAGCGCCGCATCCAGCGCCGCGACAATCTCCGCGAGGTCGCAGGCAGCGCGCGACCTCGGCGCGTGATCGGCGACGAGCGCCTCGCAGGCCAGCGCCTCCGCCACCGCCTCGTCGCGCGCGACGAGGCCGAGGAGGCGCGGGCCGAGATGGCGGAGCAGCGCGGCGGTGACGGTGGCGGAGAGCCGCGTGCCCTGGTCCACCTGGTTCAGCACCACACGGAGCTTGGCGGCGAACATCGCGCCCATCGTGCCGCGCCCGAGGAAGCGGCCCGATTCGATCTCCGGCAGCGTCGCCACGCTGCCGCCATCGGCCAGCAGCGGCACCAGGATGAGGTCGGCGATCGGCAGCACCGCGAAGAGCGCGCGGGAGACGCCCGGCGCGGTGTCCACCACGATGGTCAGGCCCGGATCGGCGGCGAGGTCGCGCAGCGGCGCGGCCAGCCGCTCAGGGTCGGCGTCAATCGCGCGGCCGAGGCTGAGCCGGGCGGCCGCATCCAGCGAGCCGAAGGGCAGCACGGTGACGCCCGAGGCGGTGCGGCGCAACTCCGTGCGCCAATCCTGCCCGGCCGCGAAGCCCGCTTCCTCGGCGAGCGGCAGGCCGAAATGCAGGCGGAGCGCGTTCTGCGGGTCGAGGTCCACCGCCAGCACGCGGCGCCCGGCGCGCTGCAGGCCATGGGCGATGTTGGCGGCCAGCATCGTCTTGCCGACGCCGCCCTTGGGCGAGCAGACGCAGATCAGCGCCATGGGGAGCCTCCGCCGGCGGAGAGCGCCGCGTTGAGCAGGGGATAACTGGCCCGCCCGGCCTGCGCGGCCGGCGGAGCGGCGGGCGATGCGGGCGGCGGTGGCACGACCTCCTCCCCGATCGCCCGGGAGAGAAGGCCGAAGCCCGGCGCAGCGGCGGGCGGCCGTGCCATCGCGGCGGGCTGGTCGGCGAAGGACGGCGTCGGCGGCAGTTCCGCCGCCGGGCGCATGACCGGCAGCGGGCGCGCCGAGAGCCCGCCCATGCCGGTGATGACGCGCAGCACCGGCGCGCCGTCCCCGGCCGCGGGCGACAGCGTCAGCACCGTCGCGGAGGGCCGCGCCGCTTCCGGCGGTGGAGCGGGGGGCGAAGGCGCGCGGCGGACCGGCGCATTGTGGAAACTTCGATAGGGCAACGAGCCGAGCCCGCTGACCCTCGCCAGGCGACTGATATCCGCGTCCCGCGCCGTCACGAACAACCCCACCCTGCACCAACCGCCGGATCGGCGGCACCGCCTCGATTCCCGTAGCACTAGAGGAATGCAATATGCTTCACCACCACAAAGATGTGGTCAAGCGCGCGCTACGGCCATGTTCACCAGCATCTTCAACGCAGCCGAGTAGTAGTCGTCGTCCGGCGCCAGCCCGAAGGGCCCGGGAAGCGGCCGGTTCGCGGCCGCCGCCGCGACATAGGCGGCGATGGCGCGCACCCCGCCCGAGGCCGCGTAATCGGCCAGCGCGTTGGTCGTCAGGTCCGTCCAGGCCGGTGGGGCGCGATGCGCCGGATCGGACCAGAAGCGGAGCGCGGCCTGCGCGGCCGGGTCCGAAGCATGCCCGGCCCAGGCCAGCAGCAGCGGCACGCGCACCGCGTCGAAGGAGAAGCGCGGCGGCCAGCCCTCGGCCGGACTCATCCGGTGATCGGGCTTGGCGATGGCGAGCCAATCCGGCGGCAGCCGCCACCGGCCGAAGACCGCCGCGCGCAACAGGGCAAGGCCATCGGCGTGCAATTGCCGCCAGCGCGAATCGGGCACCACGCGATCCAGCACGGTGAAGGCGGGGAAGACCAGGTAGGAGGGGTTGATGACCACGCGCCGCGCATCCTCGAAGCCGGCGATCCCGGGCAGCAGCAGCAGGCGCCCCGCGACCCGCCGCGTGAGCAGGCGCAGCACGTCCCGCGCGATCATCGCCGACGCCGCGGTCAAGGCGGGGTCGCGCCACGCCTCCCCGGCGCGCGCCAGCGCCCAGGCGATGTAGAGCTCGCCATCCGTAGCGTTGTTGGGGTCGTCGACTGGCTGGGCCTGGCCGGGGCGGTACCGCCAGGAGAACAGCGCATCGTTCGGCCGCTTCAGCGAGGTGCGCGTCCATTGGTGCAGCAGGCGGAAGGTCGCGCGGTCGTCATGGGCGAAGGCGAACAGCATGCCCCAGCCCTGCCCTTCCGAATGCGAGACGCCGCGATTGCCCGTGTCCACCACGCGCCCATTCGCGGTCACGAAGCGGTCGCGGAACTGCTGCCAGGGGCTGGCCTGCGCCAGGCCAAGCCTGGGTGCTGCGAACGCCAGGCCGAGCCCGGCGGCGAGGCGACGGCCGATCATCGGCGCCATGCCCGGCCTGGCGCGCTGCGCGCGAGACCCGGTTCACCCGATTCCTGCATGGTCCTCGCCCGCTGCCCGAAACGCCATCGCGCGGTCCGCGCGCCGGCGAAACATGGCGTCAGGAAGTCAACAAAGGCGCAAGGGCCAGCGCGATCACCATTCGCGGGGCGGCGACCTCGGCCGCGCGCGCGATGGCGTCCAGCACCGCCTGCCGTGCCGCCGAGAGCTCGCCGCCGGCGAGCCCGCGGAGCGTCGCGGCCACGCCCCTCGCGCCGAGCAGCGCGATCGCCTCCGCCGCCTGGAGATGCCAGCGCGGCAGGCCCTCCTCGCACAGGCTCCGGATGGCGGCGGCCAATACCCGATCCCGCGCCGCCAGCAGCGTGGCGGTCGCGGCGGCCTGCCGCGCCGCCGCCCAGGCCACTGCCAGCTCATGCCGGCGTGCCGCGATCGCCTCGCGCTGGCCGAGGAAGCGCGCGGCAGCTTCGGCCGGCGCGAAGCCGGCGTCTTCCCCGAGCCCGCGCAGCGCCTCGGCCCGTTCGGCCGTCGCCGCGAGGGCGTGGTCGGCTTCGGCGAGCAGGGCGCCGAGCGCCGTGGCGCGCGCCTCGGCTGCGGCGCGCGCGCGATCCAGCCGCAGCAGCCCGGCATCGAGCCGCGCGAGCCCCTCGGCCAGCCGCGCCTCGGCCGGGGCGAGCCGCGCCTCGGCCTCCGCGAGGCGGCGCCTGGCCTGGCGCATCGGGTGCTCCGCGCCGAACAGCCGCGCCAGCCGGCCGGGAGGGGGCGCGTCGAGCAGATCGGCGATCGAGAAGCCGGCGATCGCCTCGGCGGCGTCTCGGAGCGCCTCGGCCGCCGCCTCCCCGGGCCAGGCCTGCGCAGCATCGAGCAGCGTCTCGGCCGCCGGTTCGGCGGCGGGCGGATCGAGCCGCGCGGCGAGGCGCGCCAGCGCGCCGCCATCGCCCGCGAGCAGGGCCTGCGCCAGGGTGGCGCCCAGCCGGTTCTCCGCCTCCAAGCCTGACCCTCCGCGCCGCTGCGCCCGACGATCCGCCCATGCGCCCGCCGGCGCGTCAACAGCGGTGGCGCCCGGGGCAGTCCTCGCCTAGCCTCCCGATGGGGGAGCCGAGCTTGCCGCGAGCTGACACATCAGGGCCTGGGCGACCCGTCAGGACGAGCCGCGCGATCCGCGTGGCCGCCGCCGCGGTCGCCGAGCTGGCCAGCCGGCCGGCGCCGCCGGTGCTGCTGCGATCGCTGCGCGACCTGGCCGCTTCCGCCAGCGCGCTGCATCGCACGCTGCGCCCTTCCCCGCTCGCCCGGCTGTTCTCGCTCTCGCCGGGCGACGAGGCCGGCGAGGCGATCAGGCTCACCGAAGCGGCGCTCGACGCGGCGGAGCGCGCGGTGCGGGAGGAGGCGGAGCACCAGCGCGGCATCGCGCTCGCCATCGAGCGCGCCGCGCGCGAGGCGGCCGCGGGGCCCGCCGGCATCGCCATCGCCGCCGCCCGGGCACGCGCCGCGGCGCATGAGGCGCTGCTCGCCGCCGCCGCCGCCTGGCGCGAAGCGGGCGGGACCGCCGGCCTCGCCGAAGCGACCGCGCGGCTCCGCGACGCGGCCGAGGCGCTGGCCCGCTCGCTGGAGCCGGATGCGGAGGCTGCGCCGTGACCGGCTTCCTGCTCGCCTCCGAGAATCTGCCCTTCCTCGCCGCCGCCGCCTTCGTGCTGCTGATGGCGGCGGCGGAGGGGGTGCTGCTCGCGCTCGGCCTCAGCAGCGACGCGCTGCTCGGCGACAAGGCGGTCGAGGCGCCGGAGGACGGCGGCGCGGACGGCGCGCCGGGCTTCCTCGCCTGGCTCGGCTTCGGCCGGGTGCCGCTGGCCGTTCTCCTCATCGCGCTCGGCGCCGCCTTCGCGATCGCGGGCTTCGCCATCCAGGCCATCGCTGGCGCGGCGCTCGGGTGGCTGCTGCCCTGGCCGCTTGCCGCGCCGCTCGCGCTCGTCCCGGCGCTGCCGTTGACGCGCGCCGCCGCGACCGCGATCGGCCGCCTGGTGCCGCGCGAGGAGACCTATGTCGCGACGCGCGCCTCGCTGGTCGGCCGGGTCGGCGTGGTGGTGCAGGGCGAGGCGACCGCCGCGCTGGCCGCCGAGGCGCGCGTGCCGGACGGGCATGGCGGCTCGATCTATGTGCGCGTCTTCCCGGCCGAGCCCGGGCAGCGCATCCCGCAGGGCACGCGGATCGCGCTCGTCGCGCGGTCGGGCCAGGATGCCTTCGTCGCCATGCCGCTGCCCGCCGATGAGGGCGGTGCGGCGGGCCCGTCATGAAGACCGTCGCACCGCCACCGGGGGACCCCATGGAATCGCTCGTCTTCGCCGGCATCACCGCGCTGCTGATCTTCGTCGCGCTGTTCGCCATCGGCGTGCTGCTCTCGCGGCTCTACCGGCGCGCCTCCAAGGAGACGGCCTTCGTCAAGACCGGGCTCGGCGGCGCCAATGTCATCATGGATGGCGGCGCGCTGGTGCTGCCGGTGTTCCACGGCGTCGTGGATGTCAGCCTCAAGACGCACAAGCTCGTCGTGAAGCGGACGCAGCAGCAGGCCCTGATCACCAACGACAAGCTGCGCGCCGATGTGGAGGTGGAGTTCTACGTCCGCGTGAAGAAGGATTCGGAGAGCGTGCAGGCCGCGGCGCAGACGCTCGGCACCCGCACCAACGATCCGGATGCGCTCAAGGAGCTGGTCGAGGGCAAGTTCGTGGACGCGCTGCGCTCCGTCGCCGCCGGCATGAAGCTGGAGGAATTGCACCTCAAGCGCGCCGACTTCGTGCAGAAGGTGCGGGAATCGGCCAGCGAGGACCTGGCGAAGAACGGGCTGGAGCTGGAAAGCGCCTCGCTGGTCGGCCTCGACCAGACCGACCAGAAGTTCTTCAACCCCGACAATTCCTTCGACGCCGAGGGGCTGCGGCTGATCAAGGCGATCACCGAGGCCAAGCGCAAGGAGCGCTTCGACATCGAGGCGACCACCAACGTCGCCATCGCCGAGCGCGACCGCGAGCAGACCAAGGCGCGGCTCGAGATCGAGCGTGAGACCGAGACCGCGCGGCTCGAACAGGAGCGGAGCCTGGCCGAGCAGCGCGCCACGACGCAGTCGCAGGTCGCCTCGCGCGAGGCCGAGAGCAAGCGGCTGTCGGAGGTGGCGCGGATCGAGGCCGAGCGTGCCGCCAAGGAAGCGATGGTGGATGCCGAGCGCAGCGTGCAGGAGCGCCAGATCGAGGTGGAGAAGACGCTCCAGCTCCGCCGGCAGGAAAGCGAGGCGGCGGTCGCCGAGCAGTCGCGCGCGAAATCCGCCGCCGAGAAGCTCGCCGCCGATGCCCGCGCCGAGGCCGCCGCGGCGGAGGAGCGCGTCCGCACCGCCGCCGCGGTGGAAATCGCCGATCGCGAGAAGCGGGTGAAGCTCGTGAAGGCGAGCGAGGATGCCGAGCGCGAGGCGCTGGCCGTCACCGTCGCGGCACGCGCCGAGCGCGAGGCGGCCGAGGCGCGCGCCGTCGCCCGGCGCACCGAGGCCGAGGCGCAGGCGGAGGCCGAGAAACTGCTCGCGGAGGCGCTCGCCGCCAAGCTCGACGTGGAGGCGGAGGGCGCGCGCAAGCTGACGGCCGCGAAGAACACGATCGAGGATCGCGTCGTCGGCATGGAGCAGCGGCTGCGGCTGATCGAGGCGCTGCCGGCGATCCTCGCCGCGGCCACGAAGCCGCTGGAGCGGATCGAATCCATCAAGGTCGTGGATGTCGGCGGGATCGGCGCGGGGGCGTCGCATGCGAATGGCGCGGCGGAGGGCGGCATGCCCGCCTCGGGTTCGGCCGCACTCGCGGAGCATGTCGTGAGCGCCGCGCTGCGCCACCGGGTGCAGGCGCCGGTGATGGATGCGCTGCTGCGCGAGATCGGGGTGACCGATACCGGCAGCATGCGCGGCCTGCTCGCCTCGCTCGACGAGGGATCGGCCCCGCCGCCTGGCCCTGCGGCGCGATAGCGCTACGGCCTGCCCGCGAGCGAGGCCAGCAACTGCCGCGCCTCCCGATCCTCGGGGTCCGCTCGCAGCACCTGCGCGGCATAATCGCGCGCCAGCGCCGTCGCGCCCCGGTCGCGCGCAATCAAGGCGAGCAGCATCAGGATGTCGCGCTGCTGGCGCCCTGGGCCCGTCAGGCGCGCAAGCGCCGCGCGCAGCGCCTCGTTCGCCTCCTCGGAGCGGCCGGCGGAATGCAGTGCGACGCCCTGCACATAGGCGAAGCGTGGATTGGCCGGCTCGAGCTCGACCGCCTTCGCCAGCGCGGCCAGCGCCTCCGGCAGGCGCCGCTGCCGCACGAGCCACAGGCCGAGCGCGTGGTGCAGCTCGGCCGAGCGCGGCGCGCCCGCGATGCCGTTGCGCAGCGCCGTCCCGGCCGCCGGCTCGCGGCCGCTCCGGCGCATCAGCTCGGCGAGGCCGAGATGCGCGGGGACATGCGCCGCATCGAGCCGCAGCGCGGCACGATACGCCGCCTCCGCCTCCGTCCAGTGTCCGAGTTCCACCTGGAAGGCGGCGAGGTCGGTGACGGCCTCGGGCTGGTCGGCGTTGTGCCGGATCGAGGCGACATACTCCGCCATCGCCTGCTGGCGCGCCGCGCGCTGCGCCGGGCTCAGCGCGGCATCCGGCACGAGCGCAAGGACACGCACGGCTTCCAGCCGGACCGCGCGCACCGGGTCGCCGAGCAGGGGCGCGACCGGCCCGGCCCGCTGCGCCGGCGGCAGCGCCGCGAAGGCGCCGGCGGCGGCCATGCGGACGAGCGGGTCAGGATCGCGCGAGGCGGCCTCCAGCGCCGGCGCCAGCCCCGGCGCGGGATTGCCGGGCAGCAATGACAGCGCGGTGGCGCGGACGATGCCGGGCGCGTCGTGGTCCGCGATCAGCGCCTGCAATCGCGTGCCGGCGCCACGCTCCCCTGCCCTGCCGGCAGCGATCGCAGTGGCCCAGTGCGCCGGGCGGGCAGCGCCATGCCACTCCGTGACACGCGCCGCCGCCCAGGCGGCGTCGCGATCCTGGTGGCAATCGTTGCACGCATTCGGCGTGCCGAGCGCCGTGCTGAGATCCGGCCGCGGCACCCGGAATCCATGATCGCGCCTTGCATGCACCACCATGAAGGTGCGGGAGGGCATGTGGTAGGCGACGCATTGCGCGCCCGCCGATCCCTCGGCGTGGCGGTGATGCGCGGCGGTGTCGAACCGCTCGCCGGCATGGCATTGCAGGCAGAGCGCATTGCCTTCGGCGCGGAGCTTCGCCGAATGCGGGCGGTGGCAATCGGTGCAGAGCACGCCAGCCTGGTGCATGCGGCTCTGCACGAAGCTGCCCCATTCGAACACCTCATCGAGGATGTGCCCGTCCGCGTGGTAGAGCCCGGCCTCCAGCAACGCCGGCGCATGGTTGTCCAGGAAGGGCTCGGCCGGGTTGCGCTCCGCCGTGATCTCGCGGCGGCGCGCATGGCAGCCGGCGCAGACCTCGACGGCAGCCGTCGCGCGCGGCGCGCCTTCCCACCGCGCGATGCCGCGCGCTGGGTCCATCACCCAGTTGCCGTCGTCCCCCTGACGCGGGAAGCGCACGGCCAGGCCCTTCGTCGCGGCGTCCACGCCGCCGCGCCCGCCACGGGCCCAGGCAACATGCCGCGCGCCGCCGCCGTGACAGGATTCGCAGGTGACGCCCATCGCCGCCGCCGTGGTGCGATAGCCCTCCGCCGGATCGAAGCCGCGGCGCAGATCGGTCGCGTGGCAGGAGGCGCATTGCAGGTTCCAGGTCTGCACCCGCGCCGTCCAATGCAGCGGGTCACCGGGCGGGATGTCCTCGCCGGGGTAGAGGTGGAACCAGCGCTGACCGCCCTCGGCGGCCGGCCGCGTGTCCCAGGCCCAGGGCAGCGGCTGGAGGCGGCCTCCGGGGCGCGGCACCAGGTATTGCTGCAGCGGCGCGACGCCGAAGCTGTGCGTCACCTCCACATCAGCTGTGCTGCCATCCTCGATCTCGATCCGCGCGAAAAAGTGCTCGCCGCGGCGGAAGAAGCGGGCCTCGCGGCCGGCCTCCGTGGCGGTCTCGCCACGGAACGGCGCCTGCACCGTGCCGTCTTCCGCGCGCGCCATGGCGCGATGGTGGTGCGAGCCGAGCCAGTCCCGATGCTCGGCGGCATGGCAGGCGGCGCAGGTCTCGGCGCCGACATGCGAGGCGCCTGGCGCGGCAAGGTCGGGCAGCGGCAGCGGAGGAACCGGCGCGGCGCGCTCCTGCCATGGGGCCAGCACCAGCACGCCGCAGAACAGCAGCAGCGGCAGCAGTACCACGATGACACGACGCCGGGTGGAGCTCAGCCGCACGGGCGCGGCCCCGACCTGCCGTCCGGCCCTTCCGTGATCACGAGATTTTGACTCCCCCGCGCTTCCCCCGGCATAGTGGCGGTGGATACGCCAGGACAACAGACGGCATGTCGGCCTTTCCCGATGGCCTCGCCATCGCCGGAGAATTCTCCGACTTCGACGCGCTGGCCAGCGCGACGGCAGGCTGGGAGCTCACCTATTCCCAGGTCGGCGGCGGCGCCTTCTCCGGCGCGGTCGAGATCGCCTGCACCGCCTCCCTTCAGATCATCCGTGAGACCTGGTCCGCGCCGTTGCTCGTGGAAGGCACGCAGCCTCGCGATGCCGTCTCGATCGCGCTGGTTCCCGCGGCGCCGGCCGGGGTTCGCTGGCTCGGCACGGAGTACGATCCAGAGCGCACGCTGATCGGCGGCCTGCCGGGCCATGAGGTGCATTTCGTCGGGCTCGGCCCCGTGGAGATCGTTGCCGTCTCGATCGATCGCGAGCGATTCGAGCAGCATGTGCGCGCCCGCTTCGGCGAGGATGGCGTGCCGCTTGCGCGCGACCTCAACCTCCGGGCCATGCCAGGTGCGGCGAGCTGCGCGGAGCGGGCCCACGCGATGGACGCCTTCCGCGGTGTGCTGCGCAGCGGCGCCGCGCGGCGGCCCATGGCGCGGCACAGCCTGGAGGAGGCGATCCTGCAGGTGCTGCTGGACGGGCTCGACCTGGACACCGCGGCAAGACCGGTGCCGCTGACGGTGCGATGGCGCATCGCGCGCAAGGCGGAGGAGGTGCTGCGGGCGCGGCTCGATGATCCGCCATCCCTGACCGAGCTGTGCCAGTTGACGCGCGCCGGCGAGCGGACGCTGCACGCCGCCTTCCGCGACGCCTACGGCATGGCGCCGCTGCGCTATCTCCGCAACCTGCGGCTGAACGCGGCGCGCCGCCGGCTGCGCCGGCGCGAGGGCAGCGTGACGGAGATCGCCGCCGATCTCGGCTTCTTCCACTTCGCGCGCTTCTCCGAGGAATACCGCTCGCTGTTCCACCAGCTGCCATCCGAGACCCTGCGCCAGGCGCGGCTGGAGGCCGCCGCCGGCTGACGCCGGCCTTCGCAGGGTGCGCACGCTCAATCCTCCGGATCCGGGCCGAGCGCGGCGCGTGCCAGCGCCTGCGCCCCGCGCAGCGCGGCGAGGCGCTGCGCGGCCTCGGCCTGCGCCGAAGCCAGCGCCTTGCCGATGCGCGCCTCGATCTCGATCCGGAGCGCGAGTTCGCTGCCGGCCTGTTCGAGCTGCCCTTCCAGCGCCCGCAGCCTGGCGGCGGTCTCCGCCTGAAGCCGCGCCAGCATCGCCGTCACCCGCCGCGCCGAGGCGGCAAGCCGCACGCGGGTGGCCGCGGCGCGGCGGCGGATCGCCGCGCGCGCCTCGCAGGTGGCGCGCTCGCCTTCCTGCTGCAGCGTCTGCAACTCCGCCTCCAGCGCCGCGATGTCGCGACAGAGGAGATCTTCTGCGACCTCGGCGCGCTGGCGCCGGATGACGCGGCTGCCGAGCGCGGCCATGGCCGCCTCCGCCGGGGCCAGCCAGTGCTCGCCGATCTCCGCCAGGATCGCCGCGCCGCCCGGCGGCAGCAGGCCCAGGCATTCCTCGACGACATCGGCGCCAAGCCCGAGGCCCGCCAGCCCGCCGAGCGCCTCGACCAGGCTGCGCCGGGACGCCGCCGACGCCGTGCCCGCCGCGATCGCCGCCGCGCTGGCCAGGGCCTGCGCGAAGACGCCGATCGGCGCCCCGCCGGCGCCAGGGGCAACCGGCTCTCGGATCGCCAGCGAGCCGTCCGGCTCGCGCACGACGAGGGATCGGCCGAACAGGGCGATGCTGCCGCTGGCGTGCAGAGCGTCGAGCGCTCGCGCCGCGGCCTCGGCGGCGGATTCATCGGGAAGGATGGCGGCGATGAAGCTGCTCATGACGTCGTCCGCTGCCATGGCCTGCCGGGGCGGGCGGCACGAACGCCGCCCGCCTCCGGCCTCAGCGCAGGTCGATCGTGACCTGCGCGATCCGCCCGTTGAACCGGAAGGGCAGCCGCTGCGCGTAATCCTCGCTCAGCGGCGTGCCGTGATCGAGGCCGACATCGAGCCCCTCGTCGAGCGACCAGTTGATCGGCACCGTGCGCTCGATGCGGCCCTCGGCGACCTGCGTGCCATCCACCGAAAGCCTGGCGGTCGCGCCGCGGCCCTGGCCGCCACCGTCATAGGCGAAGTCGAGCCGGATCATCCGCCGCCCCGGCGCGACGGGTTGCGCCGTGGTGACGGCGTAGCGCGTCTCGCCCACGAAGTTCTGCATGTAGGTGAGCCGCCCGCCCTGGTCGAAGAAGATGCCCCAGCCGCCCCAGCGGCCGCCCTGGTTGATGATCATCCCCTCGCCGCCATTGGCGGGGATCTCCACCTCCGCGGTGATCGAGAAGGAGCGGTTCTTCAGGTCGGGTGCCGCACCCTGCGGCAGGCGCTCGATGCCGGGGAAGTAGGTGAAGGAGGTGCGGCCGGCGACCAGGCTCGGCCGGTTGCGCGGGTCGAAGCGCTCGAACAGGCGGTTGTCGAGCGGCAGGATGTTGTTGCGCGCCGCCTCCACCCACCAGAGCTCCTGGAGTTGCCGAAGCCGCGCCGGCTCGCGCGCCGCGAGGTTCTCGGACTGCGTGAAGTCGCGATCGAGGTGGTAGAGTTCCCATTCCTGCGCCTCGATCGGATCGGTGCGCGGCACCGTGGCCCAGGGCGTGCGCCAGCGGGCCGAGGCCATCCAGCCGTCGTGGTAGATGGCGCGGTTCAGCATCATCTCGAAGACCTGCGTGGTGCGCCGGCCGGGCGCGTCGGCGCCGGCGCGGTCGAAGGTGTAGGCCATCGAGATGCCGTCGAGCGGCCGCTGCTGCACGCCGTCAACGGTCAGCGGCATGCGGATGTTGGCGGCTTCCAGAATCGTCGGCATCACGTCGCTGACGTGGTGGAACTGCGTCCGCACGCCGCCGCGGTCGGTGATGCGGCGCGGCCACGAGATCACGACCGGGTTGCGGATGCCGCCGAGATGCGACGCCACCTGCTTGGTCCACTGGAAGGGCGTGTTCATCGCCCAGCCCCAGCCGGCCGGGAAGTTGTTGTGGTGAAGCGGCCCCCCGATCTCGTCCATGATCCTGAGGTTCTCCTGCAGGTCTTCGGGCGGCAGCGCGTTGAAGGTCCGCATCTCGTTGACCACCCCGGCGATCCCGCCCTCGGCGGAGGCGCCGTTGTCGCCGACGATGAACACCACCAGCGTGTTGTCGCGCACGCCAAGCTGATCGAGGGCGGCGATGACGCGACCGGTCTCGGCATCGGTATGCGCAGTGAAGCCGGCCATCACCTCCATCATCCGCGCATAGAGCCGCCTCTGATCGGCCGAGAGCGAATCCCAGGCCGGCAGGCTGTCGGGCCGCGGCGTCAGCCTTGCATCCTGCGGCACGACGCCGAGCTGACGCTGCCGTTCGAACGCCATCTCGCGGTAGCGGTCCCAGCCCACGTCGAACTGGCCGCGGAAGCGGTCCACCCAGTCGCGCGGCGCGTGGTGCGGCGAATGCGTCGCCCCCGGCACGAAGTACAGGAAGAAGGGGCGCTGCGGCGCGATGGCGCGCTGCTGGCGCATCCAGCCGATGGCGCGATCGGCGAGGAAGGTCGTCAGATGCGTCCCGCGCTGGTCGGGCGGCATCTCGAACAGGCTGGTGTTCTCGACCAGCGCCGGGTCCCATTGCGAGGTGTCGCCGCCGACGAAGCCGAGGAAGTAGTCGAAGCCCATGCCGCGCGGCCAGCGGTCGAACGGGCCGGCGGCGGAGCTCTGCCATTCCGGCACGTTGTGGTTCTTGCCGAACCAGGCGGTCGCGTAGCCGTTGCCCTGCAGCACCTGCGCGATCGTGCCCGTCTCGCGCGGGATCACGCTCGTGTAGCCCGGATAGCCGCCGGCCATGTCGGCGACGACGCCGGTGCCCGCGCCATGCGGCGTGCGGCCGGTCAGCAGCGAGGCGCGCGTGGGCGAGCAGAGTGCGGTGGTGTGGAAGCGCGTGTAGCGCAGCCCCTGCGCGGCGAGCGCATCGAGGTTCGGCGTCGGCGTCAGCCCGCCGAAGGTGCCGGTCTGGCCGAAGCCGACATCGTCCAGCATGATCAGCACGATGTTCGGCGCGCCCTCCGGCGCAGTCGGCTCGCGCGGGAAGTCAGGCGCCGATTCCTGCACGATGCGGCCGATGCGGCCGCCGAAGGGCGGCGTCGGCTGCGGCACGGCGCTCGCGCCTTCACGGCGGTCGGGCGCCGCCGATTGCGCCCATGCCAGATGCGGCAGCAACGGCAAGGCCAAGGCCAAGGCCGCGGCGACTGTCCTGGGTAGCATCCTGCCCTCCTGTTCCCTTTGGGTTCGCCGCGCACCGGCGCGCGGCATCATCGTTCCGCCGCGCGGGGCGCGGCCGGCCTGCTGCCAGCGCTAGAAGCGGAAGGTCGTGCCGATGATCGGGCCGCTGAGGCTGATGTCGAGCTCGGTGCCGCGCCGGCTGGTTTCCATCTGCAGGTGGCGGTAGCCCGCGCGCATCGTGATCCAGTCGTTGATGCGGTAGTCCACCGTGCCGATGAGCTGCCAGATGAGTTCCGACCCCGCGCCGAAGCCGCCGATGTCGCCGGCGACCGCCGCGCCCCAGTTCTCGTCGAAGCGCGTCGCGTAGCGGATGGCGAAGACCGGATCGGTCCAATTGAGCGTCGGCTTGAGGCTGCGCCCCGGCAGCGCGCCCGCATCCAGCGAGAGGCGGGCGGAGACGCGCCATGGGCGCAGGCCGAAGCCCATGTCGAAGGCGTGCGTACCGTTGTCGAAGGCGCGGAGCATGGTGAGCACGGTGCCCGTGGTCGTGCTGACCCGCGCGGTGCCGCCGGAGAACAGCACGCCACGCGTGGTGACGTCGCTCTCCACGGTCAGCGTCATGACGTCGCCGATCAGGATGAAGCGGCCGTAGCGCATCTCCGCCGCGCCCATGAAGGCGAAGCCGCTGAGGTCCGAGAGCGTGTCGCGGAAGCTGACATCGATGGACTGGTCGGGCGCATCCTGCCGTGGCGTGCTGATGGTGCCGCCGATGCCGGCGATCCAGAGATAGGGCGTCAGGTAGAAGCTCGCCCCGGGCTGCGCCGCCGGCTGCTGCGCGTGGCCGGGTGCCGCGCCGAGCAGCGATGCGGCCGGGATGATCGCGCAGACAAGCCTGCGAAGGGCGGATGGCATGGCGGAGTCCCCTGGCATTCACCCGGACGGTGCGGCCGCGCCCGATCCGCCGCTATCCGGTTCCCGCGCGCTGTCGCCGGGCTCGCCAGCCTGCCGCGGCGCGGCATCCTTCCCGGATGGTGATCCTCGACGCCCGCCCGCACGGGGTCGGGCTGCGGAAACCGGATAGTGCCGGGCGGCGCGGCTGCGGCATCAAGCTGCATCAGTGACGGGAGCGCGCCATGCACCCGATGGCCTGGCGCCTCGCGGCGGCGCTCTTCCTCGCACTGCCGGCCGGGCACGCCGCCGCGCAGCAGCCGCGCCCGCCCATGCCGCCGCCCGGCATCGTGGGCTCCACGCCGCGTGGCGTGGCGCAGGATGCGCTCGGCCTGCTCGCCTACTCCATGGTGCCGGACGGCACGGCAAGCGCATTGCAGATCAACCGCAGCGACGGGCAGGACGATATCGGCATCCGGATGGGGCAGTACGGCGCGGGCTTCACGGTGAGCGATTCGGTCCCGCTCTTCCTCGAAGGCTATCTCGGCTATGCGCGCTACGATCCGCGATTCGTCTTCAGCGACGGGGCTTCGGCGCGCGAGGCGCCTACCCGCTGGAACCAGTTCTCGATCACGGCCGGCATCGGCTGGGACATCCGGCTTGGCGAGCGCCTGCGGCTGCGGCCCATCGTGAATGCATCGGTCGCGCAGGTGACGACCGATGCGGCGCTCGCCGGCGCCTATCTCGCGGCGACGCGCGACCGCGACCTCGCCTTCCTCGCGCGCGGCCGGATGAATGCCTGGGGCCTCGGCGGCGCGCTGGTGCTCGCCTGGTACGATCACACCCCGTCGCGCGAGATCGACATCGAGCTGCGCGGCACGCGGCTGCATCTGGAGACCGTGCCAGGCACGTCGGAAGCGGTGCGCTTCGCCACCGAATCCACCACCGTCAACCTCTGGACGCGGCTGCGCTGGCCGACCGGCGCCGAGGCCTTCGGGCGCCCGCTGCGCTGGGTGCTGGAAGGCCAGCAGTCCCACTTCCTCGGCTCGCAACGATCGGCGCTCGGCTTCGAGTTCCTGACGAAGCTGGGCGGCGGCCTCGAACTCGACATCGGGCGGTTGGAGATCGGCCCGTCCTACCTCACGGCGCAGCGGGCGCGGCTGATGGGGCGCTACGTCTTCGGGGAGGGCGTGACCGGCTTCTCCCTCGGCCTCGGCATCAGCTTCTGAGGTGGCTCACGCTTCCACCAGGTCCACGCTGACCTCGAGCGCCTGCTTGCCGCCGCCGAGCAGGATGCCCTGCACCGGCGAGACATCGGCGAAGTCGCGGCCCCAGGCGAGCAGCACATGCTCGTCGCGCACCACCAGGTCGTTGGTCGGGTCGAGCCCGACCCAGCCATGCTCCGGCCCGAGCCAGCAGCCGACCGAGGCATGGCTCTGGTCCGCGCCCTGGCGGCGCGGCTGGCCCGGCGGCGGGCGCGTGCGCACATAGCCCGAGCAGTAGCGCGCCGGCAGGCCGAGCGCGCGCAACCCCGCGATCATCAGATGCGCGAAATCCTGGCAGACGCCGGCGCGCAGCCGCAGCACCTCCGCGACCGGCGTGGCGATCGTCGTCACGCCCGGCTTGAAGGCGAAGTCGCGGCGGATGCGGCGCGTCAGGTCGAGCAGCCCCGCGAGCACGGGGCGATCGGCGGGAAAGCTTGCGGCCGCATAGGCGCCGGCGGCGGGGTCGGCGGGGGCCTGGGCGCTCGGCAGCGCGAACTCCACCGCGCCCGCGCCCTCCACGCGGTCCAGCGCGGCGCGCGCCGCTTCCCAGGCGGGGGTCGCGGCGGCGGGCGGTGGCGCGGCGAAGCCGACCTCGACCGTCGCCTCCAGCACCACCTCCAGCGCGGCATGCGGCTGCTCGATGGAGAGCCAGGCGACCTGGTTGCCGAAATGATCCGCGCCCTCGACACGGTAGGCGGGCGTCGGCGAGACGGCGATGCGCATGGCCTCCACCTGCTGGCCGGGCACGGCGCGCGGCGTGAGGTGCAGCAGATGCGCGGCGATATCCACGGGCGCCGCGTAGCGGTAGGCGGTGGCGTGGCGAAGCGCGTAGCGCGTCACGCCACCGCCTCCGGCTCGTCCACGCCGAGCACCCGCGCGCGCACATGCGAGACGTATCGCCGCGCGACCGCGTCCGAGAGCGCGCCGATCTCATCCTCCAGCGCGAGCAGCGCATCCGGCAGTTCGGCGGCGGCGATGTCGCGATCCGGCGCGCCGAGCACGTCGGCCACCAGCGATTGCGGGCGTTCCGCCAGCGCCACCGCCGTCGCGGCCAGCCGGTCCTCGGCGCCGCCGATCTCGGCCAGCCGCTCCGCCACGGCGGCAAGCTGGAAGCCGAGCGCGCGCGGGTTGGAGGGATCGGCGAGCACGAGGTCCAGCACCGGCGCCGGCTGCACCGCTCCGAGGTAGCGCGCGCGGTAGGTCATGGTGGAATCGCAAAGCTCCAGCGCAAGCCGCAGGCCTGATTCGATCCGCGCGGGCGGCTCCGCGAGCGCCTGGGCGATGTTGCGCGCGGTGACCTGGGCGCGCTCGATCCTTCGCCCGAGGTCGAGGAACATCCAGGCGCCGCCGCGCACCATGTTCTCGGCGGCGAGGCCCGAGAGGTTGGTGCAGGCGCGGATGATCCAGGTCGCGGCCTCGGCCAGCGCGTCGGGCCGGCCGGCCGCCTTGGCGAGCATTCCCCTGCCCTCCCCGCCGAGCCGCGCCAGCGCCGCCCACATGTCATGCGTCAGCCGGTCCCGCACCGCCGATTGCGGCCGCTCCACCGCATCCACGAGCGCCTGCAGCGCGCCGCCGGGCGCGGCGGCGGCGCCGATCGCACGCGGCAGCAGCGCGCCATCGGGCGGGCTCGCGGCGGATTGCGCATCGAGCAGGCCGGCCGCGTGCAGGCAGCGCGCGAGCGCCCGCATCTCGGCCAGCTCGCGCGGCAGCGCGGCGCCGCGCAGCAAGCGCGAGAGCAGCGCGCGCACCAGCCGTGCGGCGGATTCCAGCCGTTCGAGATAGCGGCCGAGCCAGTACAGCTCATCGGCGACGCGGCTCGGCAACTCGCCGGAGGAGCGGCGGATCGGCAGGCTCGCGGCGCGCGGCGCGGGCGGGCCGACGATGTCGTTGCTGTCCTCGGCAAGCACCCAGACATCCTTGGCCGCGCCGCGGCGCGCGGGCGGGCCGGCGATCGCCTCCTCCGGCCCGGCGTCGAGCACATGCGCGAGCCCGCCTGGCATCGCGCGCCAGGCGCCGGCGGCATCGCGGGCGAGGAAGACGCGGAGCACGACGGGCGAAGGCGACAGCCGCTCCCCGGCAAGGCAGGGCGTGGCGGAGGGTGCGAGCGGCCGCGTCGCGGCGAAGCGCCAGGGCTCGCTCGCGGCGGCGCCGGCGAAGGCTTCGAGCGGGCCGAGCGGCACGGGCGCGGTGGGATCGAAGGCGGAGCGCAGGCGCCACGCCTCGGGCGCCGCGCGCACCCGCTCGCGCGCCGCGGCATCGCCGAGCCAGAGCGTCTCCATCTGCGGCAGCATCAGCCCCTCGCCGAGCAGCGCCTGCGCGGCGGCGGGCAGGAAGGGGGCAAGGCCCGGCGCTTCCGCCAGCATCGAGCCGGGCGAGTTCACGAGCCGCACCGCGCCCTCGCGCAACGCGCCCATCAGGCCGGGCACGCCGTGGCCGCGGTCGAATTCCAGCGGGTCGCAATCCTCGCCCTTGATGCGGCGGAGGATGACATCCACGCGGGACAGCCCGCGCAGCGTCTTGAGGAACACCGCGCCGCCGCGCACGGTGAGATCGCCCGCCTCCACCAGCTCCAGCCCGAGCTCGCGCGAGAGGTAGAGGTGTTCGAGCCAGGTTTCCTGCCGCGAGCCGGCGGTGAGCAGCGCGATGCGCGGATTGTCCACGCCCTCCGGCGCCAGCGCCTGGAGCGCGCCGAGCCAGGCGTCGAAGAACGGCCGCAGCGCGCGCACCTGCATCGCCCGGAACGCCTCCGGCAGGATGCGGCCGAGCAGGGCGCGATTCTCGGCGGCGAAGCCGATGCCGTTCACCCCGCCGCAGCGATCGGCCAGCACGCGCCATTGGCCGTCCGGCCCGCGCAGCAGGTCGGCGCCGTAGAAGGCGAGGCGCGGAAAGGGCTTCGCCGCCGGCGCCCGGCAGGGGCGGAGGAAATGCGGATTGGCGAAGACGAGGCGGGCCGGCACGATCCCCTCGCCGATCAGCCCCTGCGCGCCGTAGAGATCGGCCAGCATCGCGTCGAGCAGCCGCGCCCGCTGCATGAGGCCGGCTTCCAGCGAAGCGAAATCCGCCGCGGGGATGACGAGTGGCACCGGATCGCAGCGCCAGGGCCGGCGCGTGCGGCCGCGCCCCTCGCCGGCGAGGACGGTCGCGACGCTCTCCTCCTCGAAGGCGCGGTCGAGCCGCTTCGCGCGCTCGGCGAGCTGGGCGTAGCCGAGCGAGGAGAAGGCGCCGAGCAGGCCGCGCCAGGCCGGGCGGATGCGGCCATGGCCGTCCACCATCTCGTCAAGCTGGGGCGGGGCGGCTCCCCCCGGGGCCGGGTGATCGGTCAGGTCAGGGCGCTTTGCGTACGACTCGGGCGGTCGGATTCCGCGAGGATAGCGCGTTCATCACACCGCCCGCCGCAAATCCAGCGTGCGCGGATGCTGGCGCGAGGGCACGGCGCGCGGCTCCGGCATCGGGCCGGGCGTGTGGCCGAAGGGGAAGAAGCGGGCGCGGCGGCGCGCCTCGGCCTCGTTCGCATTGACCGGGAAGGTCTGGTAGTTCCGCCCGCCGGGATGCGCCACGTGATGCGTGGCACCCCCCAGGCTCCGGCCGGTCCAGCTGTCCCAGATGTCGAAGGTCAGCGGCGATTGCGCGCGGATCGTCGGATGCAGCGCGGAGACCGGATCCCACGCCTTGAAGCGCACGCCGGCGACGTACTCGCCCGCCGTGCCGGTCGGCGCCAGCGGCACCTCCGCGCCGTTGCAGGCCAGCCGGAACCGCTCCGGCGTCCAGCCGGTGACCCTGGCCTGGAGACGCTCGACGGAGGAATCCACGTAGCGCGCCGTGCCGCCGGCGGTGGTCTCCTCGCCCAGCACATGCCAGGGCTCCAGCGCATGGCGCAGCTCAAGCTGCATGTCGCGCACGGCGATCGCGCCGATTTGCGGGAAGCGAAACTCGATATGCGGCGCGAACCACTTCGGGTCGAAGCCGAAGCCGAGGTCGCGCAGCTCATCGAGCACATCGGCGAAATCGCGCTCCACGTGATGCGGCAGCATGAAATCATCGGAGAGCCGCGTGCCCCAATGGATCAGCTTCCGTTCGTAGGGGCGTTCCCAGAAGCCGGCGATCAGCGCGCGCAGCAGCAGCTGCTGCACCAGCGACATCCGCGCATGCGGCGGCATCTCGAAGCCGCGCACTTCCACGAGCCCACGCCGCCCGCCGGGGCCGGAGGGATCGTAGAGCTTGTCGATGCAGAACTCGGTGCGATGCGTGTTGCCCGTCGCGTCCACCAGGACGTTGCGGAAGATGCGGTCCACCAGCCAGGGCGGCGGGTTGCTGCCGGGCTGCGGCACCTGTGCCAGCGCCGTCTCCAGCTCATAGACCGCGTCGGTCCGCGCCTCGTCCACGCGCGGATGCTGGCTCGTCGGGCCGATGAACTGGCCGCTGAACAGGTAGGAGAGCGAGGGATGGTTGTGCCAGAAGCCGACCAGCGACTTCAGCAGGTCCGGCCGCTTGAGGAAGGGGCTCTCGGCGACCGTCTCGCCGCCCATCACCACATGGTTGCCGCCGCCCGTGCCGACATGGCGGCCGTCGAGCATGAACTTCTCTGCCGCGAGGCCGACCTGGCGCGCTTCCCCGTAGAGCTGCTGCGTGCGCTCCACCACCTCGCTCCAGTGGTGCGCGGGATGAATGTTCACCTCGATCACGCCGGGATCGGGGGTGACGGAGAAATGCAGCAGGCGCGGGTCGGAAGGCGGCAGGTAGCCTTCCAGCACGACCTGCCGGCCGGTCTCCGCCGCCGTCGCCTCGACCGCGGCGGTGAGGTCGAGCCAGTCCTCGACGCCATAAAGCGGCGGGTAGAAGACGTGGATCTTGCCCTCGCGGGCCTCGACGGTGAGCGCGGTGCGCACGACCCCGGGGTCGGACTGGCCGACGACCGGCAGGTTCTGCGGCTGGGGGCGGAACTCCTCGATGCCCGCGCTGGTGCGCTCGCCGGGACGCGGCGGCAGCACGGCGCGCTGCGCCAGGCTCTCGGGCTGCACCTGCGCGCGCATCGCCCTCTGGGCCATCAGCGCGGCATGGGGCGGCAGGTCGTCGCGCCAGGCGAAGGGGTCGGCCTCGGTCTCGAGGACGCGGCGGGCATCCGCCTCGCTCATCCAGGGCAGGGAGGCGAGCGGCAGCCGCAGGCCGATCGGGCTGTCGCCGGGGATCAGGAAGAGGTGTCCGCCACGGAAGAACCAGCGGCCGGACTGCCAGCGGCGTGCGCCGTCCTGGATGACCCGGCGCAGCGGCAGGATCGAGCCGACCTCGGCCGAAAGCCCCTGGCCGAACACCCTGGCCAGCCGCGCGCGCTCGAGCGGGTCGGCGAGGCGGCTGTCCTCGGCGACGACATTCGCCGGCAGGCGCTGTTCCTTCCAGAGGTAGTAGTGGACGTCCTCATGCGCGCCCTGGACCAGCGCCGGGTCCACCTGCAGGCGCTCGGCCAGCAGCCGGGCGAAGCGCGCGGCGTCGGCCGCGGTGGCGTCGCCACGGTCGTCATCGGAGGCGAGCAGCGCGGCATCCCGCCACACCGGCTCGCCATCCGCGCGCCAGTGGGCATAGAGCGCCCAACGCGGCAGTTGCTCGCCCGGGTAGTGCTTGCCCATGGCGTATTGCAGCGCGGCGCCGGGCGACCAGAGCGGCGCGAGGCGGCGCAGCAGCCGGCCGGCGAAGGCGCGCTTGGTCGGGCCCAGCGCGTCGGTGTTCCATTCCGCCGCGTCGCGGTCGGATTCAGCGACGAAGGTCGGCTCGCCGCCCATGGTCAGGCGCAGGCCGAGCGCGGCGAGCTTGTCGTCTACCGCCTCGCCGGCGGTGCGGATCGCCGCCCATTGCGCCTCGGTGTAGGGCTTGGTGACACGCGGCGTCTCGCGGATGCGCGCGACCTGCATCGCGAAGTCGAAGGCGGTCTCGACCTTCTCGAGCCCGCCCGAGATCGGCGCGGCCGATTGCGGCTCGGGCGTCGCGGCGAGCGGGATGTGCCCCTCCCCCGTCATCAGCCCCGATGTGGCGTCGAGGCCGATCCAGCCGGCGCCGGGCAGGTAGACCTCGGCCCAGGCATGGAGGTCGGTGAAGTCTTCGCTTGGCCCCTCGGGGCCTTCGATCGGCTTCTGGTCCGCCACCAGCTGGATCAGGTAGCCCGAGACGAAGCGGGCCGCGTAGCCCAGCCGGCGCAGCAGCTGCACCAGCAGCCAGGCTGAATCGCGGCAGGACCCCTTCCCTTCGCCCAGCGTGCGGTCGGGTGACCACACGCCGGGCTCCATGCGCACGACATAGGCGATCCGCTCCTGAACCATGCGGTTCAGGGCGACGAGCATGTCCACCGTGCGCTGCTCGTGGCGCGGCACCTCGGCCAGCAGCGCCTCGAGCCGCGGGCCGGAATGGTCGATGCGCCGGAACGGGGCGAGTTCCTGCTCGAGCCCCGGATCGTAGGCGAAGGGCCAGGTCTCGGCATCGGGTTCGAGGAAGAAGTCGAAGGGGTTGATCGTCGCCATGTCGGCGACGAGGTCCACCGTGACGTCGAAATGCGTCACCCGCTCGGGGAACACCACCCGGGCGAGGAAATTGCCCTGCGGGTCCTGCACCCAGTTCAGGAAATGCGGCTGCGGCTCGATCTTCAGCGCGTAGGACAGGACCGGCGTCCGGCTGTGCGGGGCCGGG
>VFQR01000607.1_pt1 | contig 43361 bp, 35 predicted proteins | sample 3512321 | NCBI WGS metagenome assembly VFQR01 (sample SAMN10412374, study PRJNA504923) | tailings metagenome | isolation source: Relicate 3 Philex TSF1 revegetated site | place: Philippines: Tuba, Benguet | collected 2017-08-29 | reverse complement strand
CTGCAACCACTGCAGCCTTTGCTCGAACGCTGGCTGGTCAATCGAGCTCCCAGCACGCTGGAATTTGATGAGGCACGCTCGCGACAAGCCCTTAACGAAGCCCGGCTGCAGACCGAGATAATTGTCGATAAGTACAAGCGGGGAACACTGCTGGTTGCCCCGGGGACGAACATCAGTCTCGAAACTTTGAATATTCTGAAGGCTCAGTTCGATGAGATCGCTGCGGGTATTCCCTGGTACGAAGGCCTGTTAAGGGCTGTTGTCGTCTTTCTGCTGCTCTCAGTTCTCGCTGCCGTTAATGGTTATTACATTGTTCGTTCTGAACCAAGACTGGTAAAAAGCACTGCCCGCCTGACCGTTTATTTGGGCAGCTTGCTCCTGGCCATCGCCCTGGCCCGCTGGATGTCTTTCGATCCCTGGCGAGCGGAACTGATTCCCCTGCTCTGCGTTGTCATGGTGCTGACCATTGCCTATCAGCAGGTCATTGCGGCTTTAACGGGACTCAGCCTGGCCTTGATCCTGGTGCTTTCAAATGGTTTTGACACAGGAGAGTTTGTCGCGATTCTTGGTGCGATCTGTGTAGCCATTGTCAGTATTGGGCAGGTCTCTTCCAGATCCAAACTCATCAAAGTCGGGATTGCTACCGCCGGAACTTACTTTTTGCTGACGATGACGATGGGCGTCATTGTCAGTCAGCGTCCCGACAGGTTGTGGGTTGACCACGAACTCTTCTGGCATGCGTTGCGAGGTGCGGGATGGTGTATTGCCGCAGGTTATCTTGTGGCTGGCAGCCTGCCATTTATTGAATCGACCTTCGGCGTCGTGACAGACATCAGTCTGCTGGAATTGAGCGATGTTTCGCACCCCTTGCTCCAGGAACTGGTTCGCCGGGCTCCTGGCACATACAACCACTCAATTGGTGTGGCGACACTCGCCGAAACAGCCGCCGATGCGATTGGTGCCAATGGTCTGTTATGTCGGGTGGGGGCTTACTTTCATGATATTGGGAAGATGCTCAAACCCCAGTATTTCGTAGAAAACATGACAGCCGGTGAGTTGAATCGGCACGAAAATCTTGCTCCCGCCATGAGTACTCTGATTATCATCGGTCACGTCAAAGATGGAGCCGACCTGGGACGCCAGCACCATTTGCCAGACTCGCTGATTGATTTTATTGAACAGCATCATGGCACAACACTTGTGGAGTATTTCTTTCACAAGGCTTCTCGATATGCAGGGCAACAGTCTGCCGAGGTGAGAACCGAGGTTGAAGAATCATCCTTCCGGTATCCTGGGCCAAAGCCTCAATCGAAAGAAACTGGAATTATGATGCTGGCGGACGCTGTCGAAGGCGCCAGCCGAACTCTCAGCGAACCGACTCCCAAACGCATTGAAACGCTGGTGCACGAAATCCTGCTCAAGCGGCTGCTCGACGGCCAGTTCGATGAAAGCGGCCTGACGTTGACCGAGCTGGCGATTGTGGAAGACTCTCTGGTGAAGTCGCTCATTTCGATTTACCACGGCCGCATCAAATACCCTGACCAGAAAACGGCCTAGCCCATCAACTTCTCTTCCATGAGCCAGATGAACATGACCCGGATGAATTTTCTTTTGGACAAGACTTTGCACACATGATTGATATTGAAATCACGGATCATCAATCAATCGCCACGATCGACCCGAAGCCTATCCAGACACTACTAAAACATGTTTTCGAAACCGAAGGTTTTCCAGAGGCAGAAATCAGTGTGGCTCTTGTTAACAACGAGCAGATCCACAAGGTCAATCGCGATTTTCTGAATCATGACTACCCCACGGATGTCATCAGCTTCGTACTGAATGGAAGTGAGGATTCTGTCTCGCATGATCACGAGCATGCGGACTCGAATCTCCCTGAACCTCTGATTGGCGAAGTCATCGTCAGTGTGGAAACAGCAGCGGGTATGGCTGCCGAGAACAATTGGTGCATCGCTTCGGAAGTCTTGTTATACTGCCTGCACGGATCGTTACATCTTTGTGGGTATGACGATCTTGTCGAAATTGAGCGAAACAGGATGCGTGAACGCGAGCGGTTTTATCTGTTGCCATTAGGTCTCGATCCTCAGGTTGATCCATCAGAATGATCCCACGACTTGATTGACTGGCATGACGGTTTTGTTGAACCCGTGCCTGCCTCAGCAACCCAAGATTTGAATGAAAACGTTAGGAGAGATTTTGCTGCCAGGGAATGATCGAACTTTGTGTTATCCAAGGAGCCTGGTCGCGCTGCCATGATGATTGTCCTGATTGCAATCGGCGGGTTTCTGCTGGTGGCGTGCTGGAGCGCCTTGGGCTGCTACGCACTGAGAGATTTTTCTTACAGCCGTCTCGAAGAAATTTGCAACCAGAGGGGACGTTCCCAGAGGTTCAGCGAAATTCTCAGGCAACAGGAATCAGCCCTCCTGGGGCTTGAGTTGCTCTTATCATTATCAACCTTATGCGTGGCGGCTTCCGTTGGCCTTGGAATCGGCTGGCCGCGTGCACAGGAAGCTGCATTAACCCAGAGTTTCCCATGGGATTTTGTCGCTGAGTACATCTTCCTGGTTCTGGCGGTGCTACTCGTTGCGGACATTCTTCCCTGGTGCATCGCACGGGTTGCCAGTGAGCCATTTCTGGACCGCTGGTGGCCAGTTATCAACAGTGTGCAATATCTATTGTGGCCATTACTTTCTTTGGCCAAGTGGCTCGATCGCATGGCCCATCGTCTCGTAGGACGTGGTGAACCCGAAGAAGACGACGCCTCTGTCTTAAGTGATGAAATACGGACTGTCGTCGATGAAGGGCAGCGAGAAGGTTACCTCGAACAGGGGGCTCGCGTGATGATCCACCGGGTGATGGAACTGCAGGACGAAGATGTGGGCGGAATCATGACCCCGCGCACTGATATGTTCTCGATCCCCCTGGGGGCTTCGTTGGAAGAAGCTCGCCAGAAGCTGATCTCATCGGGTCATTCCCGCGTTCCCGTCGTTGCCGATAGCCCGGATGAGATTGTGGGCTTGCTCTATTCTAAAGATCTTCTGAAAGCTCTCGACCCTGCCTGTGCACGCGATTCACTCCCGAAACTGAGCGAAATTCTTCGCGAACCTAAGTACATCCCCGAAACGACCGGCATCGCTGCTCTCCTCGAAATGATGCAGAGAGAGCACTTTCAAATGGCAATCGTTCTCGATGAATACGGCGGTGTCGCTGGTCTCGTGACGATGGAAGACATTCTGGAGGAGATCGTCGGTGAAATCGCCGACGAATATGACACTCTCGAAGGTGAGTCGCCTGTCAAAAAGATTGCTCCAAACATCGTCGAAATCGATGCTCGAATGCATATCGACGATTTGAACGAGCAGTTTCTCTATGGTCTTCCCGAAGATGGCGAATTCGACACCATCGGGGGCTTTGTCTTTTCTCAACTGGGCCGTATGCCGTCGACGGGTGAGATCTTCGACTGGAACAATCTCAAGATGACGATTATTGAAGCGGATAAGCGAAAAATTCTGCGATTGAGAATCGAGCAACCCAGCGAAGTCACCACAGAATCTTCGACTTCAGATTCCTGATCGAGGTGCAGTCTGACCAGTGCTTCACAGACTTGGTCAGGACTTGCAAAGGATGACTAGAGAGCAGTCTTCGTATCCAGATTCAGAAAGATTCGGCGGCACTCGCTATTCATGCTGAAGAGATCTCGGGAAAGCTGTTTGGCTTCCTCTGCCGCATTCTTCCGAATAGCCTCCTGGACTTCTTTCAACCTGAGGCCGAGTTTTCGGACAGCCTCTTCCCTCGCCTCTGTCGTGAACCTTCCCCTGAGCATTTCACTGGTTTTCAGTTTGCTCAATTGCTGATTCCAGGCGGATAGTCGAGTCTCGGCAATTCCCCATTGCCCCTGATTGATCGCTGTCAAAGCTTCAGCACGAATTGCACCAATCTCATCGAACACCTCTTCAGCGGGTGGATAGTAAATATAGACCACCAGCAGAAGGCCAGCCGTCGCGGCAGCAAGACCTAAGCCTTTTAAAATTCCGGGTGAAAGTGGGCGATTGAAGCTGTTGTTTCGAGTCTTTTCCGCCGCTTCTTCTTTGGATTGCAAAACGGCTTGTGGCAAGAACAAGCCAATCTTCCGCCATCTCAAAACACCACCGACCACAACGCCAATCAGCACGAGACCCAGGGCCCAGGCATTGGCCTCACTCGAAAAGGTCGTAGCACTGGCCCAGATCTGCATGACGGGCGGAATTGTTGAAAAAGTCCCAAAAGGCTGTGAGAGATTATCCAGAGCATGTGTTTCATCGTCGTCTGTCGGAATTCGCGGCAAGGTCTCGTTGGCAGCAAAGCCCATAGCCAGAGTTAAGGTGAAGATCATTCCGAGAACGACCAGCATTTTCTTCAAACCCAGGACGCGGCTGAAGATGATCAGATTGGAGGCTGTCAGCCCGACACCTGCTGTCTGGAGCATCAGCGCTGCCGCAAGTGACCAGTGCACCTTCTCCATCGCCGCCATCTGCATGATCCCCGTTGCGGGAGAGACGAATTGCGTCGTCACCGCGGCCATCATCAGCAAAGGTGCCCACAGATTTGTATGCACCATTTCGTGACCCAGGCTGTCAGCCGGAATGACTGCCGCCGTCGCGCCTGAGATCACCATTCCCAGAATGACCCACGCGAGTGCCGGCCCAGCCAGCATACGGAGAGTCATGATCATCAGGTTGAGCATGCGAACGAGGCCATAAACGTGGACATGCCGCTCATCTTCCGGATTGGCAAGAGCGGAAGAATCTGGCTCACTTTCAGGTGAAAATCTTTCAATCAGCAGCCCTGCACTGATCGAAATCAGTAAGGCGCAACCAACAACGGTTAAGAACATGGGAGTGGTGAGCACCGTCAACCCATAACAGACAGTGATCGGATTCAGCAGTGGGGCCGAGACTCCAAAGGCGACAATGCGCCCCATGTTCACCCGGGCAGATCGCATTTCAAATAACAGGGGGATCACACCGAGTGAGCAGACTGGCACCAGTGATCCGTAGACAGTCGCCTTGACCACCCCCTGCCAGCCTGAACCCGAAAAGGCTGCGTGCAGTCGAGAGCGTCCCACGACGACATGCAGAAATGCAGCACAAAAACAGCCAGCCAGCAAAGTGGGGGCGGCATCGACAGCGGCTTGTAATGTACGAATCAGAAATGTCACCAGCACGATCATAAGTCACTCACGACGAAAAAGTATCAAGGCTCTCAACGACTCAACAGCTCCCGGTCGCAATCGCAGATTCACAATCAAGGGACTGGTACCGATGAAATCAGTTCTGTAATCATTTTTTCAGTCGAGTCTTCATCGATCACCAGACGCACAGCCAGTACCGGATAAGCGACCTCCTGAAGATCGCTGGGCGTGACAAAATCCCGGCCTTGCAACCACGCCCAGGCTTGCCCCAGTCGTTGCCAGATGAGCAGCGCACGGGGACTCAGCCCTAAAGCAATTCGGGGATGACTACGAGAGGCACGGGCGACCTGAACCAGATAATTCTGCACGTTCGGCTGCACATGAATCGCCGCCGTCAACTGCTGCAAATGGAGCAATTCGGCAGGGGTCAGGCAGCTTTCATCCGCAGTGGTCCTGACGGACTTACCCTGCTCTGGACTCGACTTGACTGCCGCTGCCAGCATGCGAGCTTCATCCTCCTCCTGGGGATAACCAATCGAAAGCTTCATGGCAAAGCGATCAAGCTGAGCCTCAGGCAAGGGGTAAGTCCCATGCTGTTCATGCGGGTTCTGCGTCGCAATGACAAAAAAAGTGGCGGGTAACTGATAAGTCATTCCGTCAATCGTCACCTGTTTTTCCGCCATGGCCTCCAGCAGCGCACTTTGAGTTCGTGGAGTGGCTCGATTGATTTCGTCGGCCAGCAACACTTCGGTGAATACAGGGCCTTTCTGAAATTCGAACTCCTGCGTTTTCTGGTTGTAGATATTGAAACCCGTCAGATCATTGGGAAGCAGATCGGGAGTGCACTGAACCCTGCGAAATCGGCTGCCGATGGATTGAGAAAGGGCAATGGCCAGCGTTGTTTTCCCTAGACCTGGCTTATCTTCCAGAAGCACATGCCCCTGTGCGAGCAATGAAGCCAGCACATACTCCACAACAGCCGGTTTTCCCAACAATGCGGAATTCAACCGGCTTCTTAACTGATTGATCTTCTGACGGAAGTTCGCCAGATCATTCTCTCCGGCGGGATTCATGCGATGAGCAGGATCGTGTTCACTCGCAGAACGACTCCATCGCGAAGAATTGTCGATGACGGCGTTATTCACTGAAGTTATCCATTCCTAGAGATCAAATTGATTTCGAAACTTACAAATTGATTGATTAAGCACTGACAATGAGCTGATCCTGATTCAGTCTGAATCTGGCGGCTGCTTTTCGAGTATCTGCCGAAATCACCACACCTGAGGATGAAACTTCCGTGAATTCACCTGGCTGATTTTTGGCTTCGCTCAATGCCTGAATTCGCTCAGATTCCTGAGCCAGAACCTTCAGCACGCGTTTGAGTCTCCAACTGCTCCAATGGCTAGCCAGTTGCTTCAGCCGGGCCAGTAGTGATTGAGCTTCAGCGAATGGGAGCCTCTCGAAACAGTCCTCAGGGCCATAAAGAGCTGCATCGTGCAATTCTGAAAAGCACTCGAATGATCTTGATAACTCTCGAAGTGCTGGAGCCAACGCCCGAATTTTCTCATTCGTTCTTGTCAGTGATTCATCCATGTCACTTGCTGATTTGAGGCCATCGATTCTTGAAACAGCGGAATCCAGGCTTCGCCGGATCTGTTGAAGCCAGCGTCCCAGAGTGCAGGAATCTGGCTTGTCCCATGATGCGGCTTTGAATCGCAGTGAAAGCACTTGCCCTGCCTCCAGCAGAGCTTCGCGATTCAGTTGATGGCAAGATTTACGCCACCTGTAAGCTTTCCATTCCGCCAGCAGATGATGACGCTGCCAGAATGCGACAGAAATCATCGCGAGACTCGCCAGCAGAACGAAAAAATTCTGCCAGATGATTTGTAACGACCACCAGATCGCCAACATGATCGATTCGGAGATGGTGGGAACCGGCTGCAAGACTTTGTAGCCGGGAGTGGGCTCGACAGTGACCCACCAGTTGAGACCGGCATGAATCTCGACCCAGGTGTGCACATCCTCTTTGAGAATCGCGGTATGCCTCAATCGATAATCGTATCGATCATCCCGGGCATACAGGCCTGTGACTAACCTCGATGGATAACCGGCAGCACGCAGGAGCATCGCTGTCGCTGCGGCAAAGTGATAATCGCTTCCCCTTTTGGAATAGAACAGAAACCAGGCAGGGACGTTCTCACAATCGACAGGGGGGCGAATTTCTCGATCAAGCTGGTAATGAGAACGCACGTAATCTCGAATAGCAGCAATTTGAGACCAGCCACGAGGATAGGGTTTGGTAATCTGCTCCGCTAACTCTTCAAAACGCAGAAGATGATCATCATCAGGCATTCCCAGATACTGCATCGCACCGACGGGAAAGTTCGTCGGACTCGATCGCAGTGATTTCTCTGCCACAGGTGCTGATTGGAGATGGATGACCGTCAGGTCAGGCAATCTCTCGCGATCCAGCCGTAATCGGCCGGGGGATGCCCATCGGTAAAAAGAAGCATCCGTTAACTGATCAATCATGATGGCTTCAAGACCGGGTGGCGATGGAATCGCATTGGTGTCGAGCTGCACGAGCTTGATGGCATGCAGTTCACTCTGGCCAAACCCCATGGGGCGAGTTTCCACCGGAAGTACAAACCAGGGCTTCCCCTGAATCGTCTGGATTGTTCCCTGCATCGATGCGATCGAGGGCTCAGCCTCGGCCTGCCAGACCACACCATCAAATTCTGCAAACGTCTGCAGCGACAGATGCAGTGGCACTCGTCCGACTAAAAATGCCACGGCATCCGTCGAGATGTTGGTCGGAAGAGTCTTCTTTTCCACCTCTGATTTTCTCAACATGGAAAAAGGACGGCCACCCGTCTGAGCCTTGGCCATTTTCTGCTCGGCAGTTGATCGAAACTGTCGAGGCAGCGCAATGGCTCGATCCTGATTCTTGGGGATGATTGGTTCGTTATAGGAATCATCGAAAAGGTCGTACAGACTGGGGTCATGAGATGTCATGAACGGTGCGTCATCAATCGGGGCAAAACTTTTGACGTTCTCCGTTCCCGCAATCACGGTGTCGCCATCATTGACACCCCCTCGCGCCCAGGGGCTTGAGTCTCCATTTCCACCTGAACTGGGCATAAACCCCGACAGCGAGCCTGTCACACCCGCATAACCCAGCGGAATGGCAAGCATCGTTAATCCCAAGAGCACAGGCACAATCAATAGCCAACTGCGCGGAAACCTCCTTGTACTGGACGAGATCAGATGGGAATGCAGACTCTCCCAATGTTTTCCCATCAGCCACCAGATTCCGGCAGCCAGATATCCAAGCACGAGAATCTGCAACCACCAGGGCTTGCCAAGTGCTGCGGAAAAGAGAATCAAAAACGTCGACATCACCGCGACCATGCCGTGATAGGTCCCCGAGCCACTGATGATGACCAGTGCCAGCATGACGGCTTGCAGCGCCAGGAGCAGAAGCAGTTCCAGAGGTAGCCAAAGCCCCAGTTGTGCCCGCGTGATGAGTTCAATACCCAATAGGGCCACGACCAACCCGCTGATGATGGGCAGTGAGTGATCCTGCCCTTCTGGCCTGGTGAAATAATTTGGCAAACTGAATCTCAGCAGCCATCCAGCCAGCAATGCCAGAACGACTTTACTAATCCCGATGACGCATGAAAGCCAGATGGCCCGCTCGGGTTCACCAAGCACAACCTCAAAGGTCATACTCGACAACACGGCCAGCGTGTATGTGAGAAGCGTGCTGACTCGCTGATTAGCCGGCATGGCACACTCTCTTCCATTCGCGTTGAAACTGCTCTCCCAGATGTGGGTTCAGATCCAGCCAGAGTCCACGCAGACAGGCATCGTCATGGGCATGCTGGTCTTCGCAATGCCCTTCGTGACAGGTTCGAATCACGATCATCCGACCGGAAACTTCATGAGGCAGGTGCATCCCCTGCACACATTTGTCAGTCACAATTGCCAGATGAAATCCCCGGCGATCGCATCGATGCCCAACATGACGGCCATCTGTCGTTTCTTGAACTCGCGCCAACGCATCCAACAGCTTTGCTTTGCCTTTGGTGCTGTTCTCCACAGTGAGTGCCTGTGGGCCCACACGAACGGTCACAGTGCTGCCTGCAGCCAGATAGGCTAACCCCAGACTGGCCGCCAGACGGGTCGCCCAGTTCAAAGAGGCGTTGAAATCGTCAATGCTGCCGGTGTGCACCGAGTGATCTGTGGGGAGATCGATTTCGACCCTGGATTGGATCGAGGCCTGCCTTTCGACAACGATCATCTGCCCATGCCGGGCTGTCTGTGCCCAATGGACGCGGCGCAGCGAATCACCCTGACGGAACGCCCGCGTGCCGAGAAGATCACCCTGATCACCGACTCGATGATCGGAAAAGACTTCAGCAGTGGGAAAAACTTCAATCGCATCCAGCAACGATGTCAAAGTCCACACTCTGGGCCAGACAATCAGTCGATTCCTGACCTGAAGTTTTCGAGAGGCGACTTGAAAGCCAAATGGAAATGAAGATTCCAGGCATGGAATCACTCGGGGATACTCACCCCGAACTGAAGGGAACCACTCCCACGTAAACGTTGAATGAGTTCCGGCAGGGATCGATGCCAGCGATGCCCAGACTTCTTTTTTGACGGGAAGACCTTCACCTGTCGCCAGACCTGCCTGCGGAGATGAGGAACATACGATTTTCAGCCCCCAGACGGGCCATGGCCACCGATTGTTGACGACGAGTTGAATTCGAGCCGACTCCCCTTCACTGCAATGAGTCTGTTCAAATTCAATTTCCCCCGAGACTCCCCACATACTCAGGTAGGGCCAGACATACCCCACCGCAAGGATCAATAACGCCCCCGCAACTCCAATAAACGAATAGGGATTGATCCAGATCGCGCAGGCGATCGCAGCGATGGTTGTCAGCGAGAGAAAAGACAATGGGTGCTTGACCCAATAGACCCATCGATTTGCCCAGGGACAAAAATCATAGGTGAGCAGACCGTGAGCCGCCGAACTGACTTTCAATAAAAGACGGCCCAACATTTTTGCACCGCAAGAGCAACAAATTTCGATTGACGACCATGCCCGATGGCTGGGCTGGATCATCCGGAAAGCTCTGAATCCGGAGATCGAACAACACTGCAAACACATAATATTTGCATGTCTTTCCAAAATACCAAAGAACCTGAGAACCTGAAGCAATAAAAGCAAGAATTCGCGATAAATTATTGTCCCACATAGAGATAGCTATACACATCATCAACTGATGAAGTGGCGGAATATGAGCGAACCCGGCTGTTCGGACATGAAATCAAGCCACCAGATCGAGTCGCAAAAGGCAGTTGGAAACCTCTGAGTGCCGTCGAGAAAAAGCTGCAGCTTCGCTTTCTGCGCGACGAAGAAATTTGCCGCGAGTCCGCAAATCTGATCTGCCCGTATCAGTGAAATTCTGATATTTCCCGGCTCTTCCTCACTCGTCGAACAGGGATGTTATGCTGCGTGTTCCAGGAGCCATGGTGGGCTCGAACACTTTTCCGCCGCCTGTGATTGCCAACCGGGATCGGGGACTGGATGCCCTCCGCGGTGGTGGAGCATTTCTTGTCGTCGTGCTCCATGCAGCCATCCCTTATCTGCAACATCCCCTCCAGGGATTGGCGTGGCCGGCCCGCTCCTCAACCTCTTCGAGTCTCGCCGACGGGCTCTTCTGGTGGATCGAGTCGTTCATCATGCCACTGTTTTTCTGTCTGAGTGGCTACGGCTGCTGGCAAAGTCTGAAAAACCGCAGTGCTGTCGAGTTCATGAGATCTCGACTCAAACGACTGGGAAGACCATTCCTCGCAGGCTGCGTGATCATCCTGCCCATCGAAATGTATTTGTGGATTGGTGGCTGGGTTCTCAGCGGAGAGTTACCAGCCGTCAAACTACGAAGCCTGAAGTTAACAGGTGATTACGCTCAACTCTGGGGGTTCAGCCACCTGTGGTATTTGCAGTATCTGCTACTGATGAGCCTTCCCCTGGCCCTCTGGAAAATTCAGCCGTGGATTTCATCCCCTGAACGATCGAGCGAGGCAGCAGCCGTGCTTTCGATTTCAAGAAAGAATCCAGGAACCCTGCGAGCCATACTTTGCGGGCTCGCATTTTTAGGAATCGTCAGCCTGACTCTCACCTGGCGACCAGATGTTGTGACTGGTTTTCAGCACGGATTTCTTCCAGATCCTGCCAAGTTTGCTTACTCCGCTGAGTTCTTTCTCCTTGGCATAACTCTGGCTGCACTCGGCCAACCTCGGTTTCTCGATCATCCTGCAGTTCTTGGATTTTCGTTATTGACGGCCATAGCCGCCTTGATCGCCGTTTATCAACTCACTCATGCGCCCCAAATGCTGAACTCTGCCAACGAGACGTGGACCTCGCCTCACCGCTGGCTGTCAGGTGGCCTGCTGGCGTCGACAGCCTTTTTCTGGACACTCACCTGCTGGGTGATGGCCACCAAACTGCCCCCACTTTCGCCACTGGTTTTTCGCTTGGCAAAAGCCTCTTTCTGGATCTATCTGGTCCATCATCCGCTGATTGTGGCTTTAGAAATTGGTGCCGTGCGGACATCGCTGCCAGCAACGATTCAGTTTGTGATCGTTGCTGGAATAGGATTTGCGCTTTCGTGGTGGAGCTACCATGCCTGGATTGAAGGAAGCCTGGCCGATCGACTCCTTCACGGTCAATCACTACGCCGAAGCCCCGACCAATTCACGAGTTCAGGCAATCGCGAACGCACAGCTCAGGCTGCATAACTCATGAACAATCAGCCATTTCTATCGATATTTGACCTTGCGATCGGCTTATCGAGCCTCTGGCTTGCAAACGACCACCTGCAGGTCTGCAGCGGCTGAGTGGCCAAGATTTAGCGGTCGCCCCGAGAGTTCGAACGAAACCATGCCGGCTTCAGGACTGTTGCTGCGAACGATTCCTGTTGATCCAATCTCGATTCCAGCCTCAGTCAGAAATCTCAAAAATGCTGGGTCCTGGTTCACCACCCGACTGACACGAAACCATTCACCACAGGGGATTTCTGCTAAAGGAAACGTGGCTTCTTCCACGCCTCGCATGACACCATCAGAGGCCGGAATGGGGTCGCCATGAGGATCGGCGACTGGTCGGTCAAGAAACTCATCAATCCGCTCAACCAGAAAATCACTGACGGCATGCTCCATGTGCTCGGCTTCTTCATGGACCTGATCCCAGGTCAACTTCAATGTCTGCACGAGAAAGAGCTCAATCAAACGATGTCTGCGAAGCATTCGCAGAGCCAGAGTTTTCCCGGTTTCAGTCAATGCGACTCCGCCATAAGGTCGATACTCCGCCAGATGGGCCTCGCTGAGTGTCTTGAGCATGCTGGTGACCGAGCCAGGCGATACATTGAGCTCGGAAGCCAGTTGACCGGTCGTGACCCAGTGCTGCTGATGCTTGAGGCCGATCTGAAGCATGGCCTTCAGGTAGTTTTCGACAGTCAGACTGGTCATCTCAGCTCTCTCGACATTCGGGAATACCGCGCGAATTTGGATACCGAGTGTTCCTTTTCAGAGAACATTCTGCAACCGCTCTTGTCGAATCGGCAGTTCTTGCCGTAGAACGTATGGCTCGCCGAAGAGGTGCTGGATAAACCTCTGCAGCCAATGTTCTCGACAAGGATGTCACGAATGCCTCGAATAAACTGCAGTTTTGCACTGATATTGAGCCTTTTGACCTTCGCAGCTGCTGGCTGCAGCGACACTGCCGGCACAACATCTGTGGGCGCAAACTCAGCCTCCGAGGCTGTCTCTCCCGGTGCCAATCCGTCCCCTGTCACTTCAAACCAGCCTGGAAGTGCCCTGCCTGTGGCTTCGATTCCTGCCCCGGGAACTGCGGCAACTCCCGGAAACGCGGACGACGATGAACCTGAAGAACCCCTCGAACCACTCACTGAGACGCCTGAACCGGAGAAAGGCTCACCTGAATGGGCCGTTCGTGAAATTCTGCGAATTCGCCTGCTCCCCTACCCTGTGATTGAGACTGCATCCGCCGATAACCCAGCGGCTCAGGATAAACTCCGGGAACAAATGGAAGCGCAGAAGAAGCTCCGCACAGAACGAAACAAACAGATTATCGAGCTTGCGACCGGAGCCTTGGCAGTCACAGCGAAAGACAAAGCTCAGGAGCGACTCTTTACCGTTTCAGCTCACCATCTTCTCGAAAGCCACCTGCAACTGGCTTTGCAGGGTGATGCCGAGAGTACGTCGGCTTTGTATGACATTGCTGCTGTCTTTTTCGAGAATCGACCGGAATCCGATGCCGCTGCCGAAGCTCAGCAGACGGTTGTCAGCCTGGCACATTCCAATGCACTGCGTTCTTCAGAAACCGAGCCGCGCTGGCTGATCGAACTTTCCAGACAGTCGCAATTGTACGCGACACGTTTTCCCAAGGATTCAGCCAAAAGCTTACCTTTCCTCCTGGCTGCAGCCACAAGTTGCGAAATGAATGGTCAACTCGAAGAAGCTGTGACCTGCTATCGCCTCATCGAGCAGAAATTTCCAGGAACTCCCGAAGCACAGCAAATCACCAACGTCCTGCGCCGGATTGATCTCCCTGGGAAGTCCCTTGAACTCGCCGGGCCCGCTCTGGATGGCAATTTTATTACCATGGATGAGTATCGCGGCAAAGCCGTGCTTGTGGTCTTCTGGTCGACAGCATCCAAACCATTTCGCGATCAACTTCCCCAACTGCTCGAAATCTCGAAAAAATACGAGAAGTACTGCGTCACGTTGGGCGTCAATCTGGATCTCGAAGAATCCGCGGTCGATCGATTCCTGGAGGAAACCGGTGTTTCCTGGCCACAGATTTTCCATTCAGAGCGAGCCAAGCGAGGATGGAATCATCCTCTGGCTGCTCACTATGGAATCAATACCTTGCCCACAATTTGGCTGATCGACCCTCAGGGAACCGTCATCTCAACGCAGGTTCAGCCTTCAACCCTCGAACCAGAATTACGAGAAGTGCTGCTGAAGCATTTGCGGGCAGCGAAAGCTCAGGAGACGAATCAGAACTAAGATCTTAGTCTCGATTTCCAAAGCCAATCGATCCAGCCACGGCTGTTCGCATTCTCTGCGAGCACCGTGGCTGTTTCATTTCTTGGGACGACTGTTTCATTTTTTGGGACGGCCGTGCAGAAAAACATGGAATGACTCGTTTCCCAAAAATGTCGCCTTGATCGAGGAATTTCACGGTGATGTGCAGAAAACGATAGATTTCCTGAAAGAGATCATGGAAAATACTGTATACATTTGGTCGGGCTATTGAATCATGACATCTTTGTTATCTGGATAATTATCCATTCTGGTTTTTACTAAAGAAATCTGTCACATGTGGACAAAGGTGTCGATACTCACTTGTCACGTTCACGTCAGTATATTAGGATTTTTGCTAGTATCGCCGGCATGAGAAGACTTCGTAACAGGCGACGATTTTCATTCCCTGCTGGCGTGTATTCACCATGAAATGTCGAAAGACAATGCCTAGACACAGGATGGCATGAGCATGAAGGTCAATCTGACAACGCGGCAAAAAGAGATTTACGACTTTCTCCGCGACAAGATTATGAATCGAGGATACGGTCCGACTGTCAGAGAAATCGGAACTCACTTTGGTATTCGCTCTCCCAATGGCGTGATGTGCCACCTGAAGGCCCTCGAGCGAAAAGGACTGATCTCCCGAGAATCTCACATGTCGCGGGCGATTCAACTCGCTGACAGCCCAGCCTCCCGTATGACTCTTCCCATGGCTGGCCAGATTGCTGCCGGTATCCCGGTGTTGGCAGAACAGCAGGAAGAACGAGTCGATTTCAGCCATCTCTTCGATTCCGAAGATCATTTCTGTCTGCGAGTCAAAGGTGACTCCATGATCGAAGATCAGATTGCTGAAGGTGATTACGTGGTTATCAAGCGGCAGTCTGATGCCCGTGATGGCGAAATCGTTGTGGCCCTCGTTGATGGCGTGGATGCCACACTCAAGCGGTTCTATCGCGAACCAACTCGAATCCGTCTCGAACCTGCCAATAGCACCATGAAGCCGATCTACTCGAATCGAGTCGAAGTCCTGGGCGTGCTGGTCGGTGTCATTCGCCAATTCAACTGAGAGACTCCAGCGAACTCACTCGCTGATTATTTTTTGCTGATTGTGTTTCAAGAAGAGCCCGGCACGGATTTCAATCCTTGCCGGGCTCTTTCCATCTTGCCACGAACAAAATGATGGCTGAATCGCAAACGGCAAGCGCAGCCTTGATTTTCGGGATCGTGGCGGCGGCCTCTGCTTCGTTCTCGGGCCGAAGTGTCCAGAGAAGACTCAATATGACAGCGACATGTGGTTGGCCGACCAATGGTTGAAGATTGTTCGCCAGACTTGTCAACCGCTGGGGCAACTGACGAAAGAGATGGAACTTTTGGTGGCGTAGCTGGCACCTTCCGTAGAATCCCCGCAGATAAAACATACTCAGACGACTGGTCTGAAGAATGAATGTCGTAGCGACACATTGGTCGTCCCAGGTGCAAAAGCCCAATGAAGGGTGATTGCCTGCAACTGAGTGACTTGGCGGACATGATGATTCATGTCAAATGGCCAAATCGACCGTGCGGCCATTTGGAGGCTACGCCAGTCGGCTGAAGACCATCAGCGTAATATCGTCGTTCTGAGGACGGCCATTGGCATGGCGGCGAACATCCTGCAGAATCGTCCGTCCTAACTCTTCAGCCCCTTCATGCCCATGAGCCTGCATCAGTTCCCGAATCCGTTCAATGCCATAAAGATCACTGTTGTGATTCATGGCCTCGCTGACGCCATCGGTGTAGATCAGGCATGTCTCGCCTGGTGCAATCTGTCTCGTGACGACATCGAAGGGGTAATCTTCCATGACCCCTAACGGAATACCGACAGCTTCGGCTCCGAATTCCTCGACTGTCCCATCGGCCTTGCGGATCATGATGGGCATGTGCCCGGCATTCACGAGAGACATTTCGCCCGTTTGCGTATGAATGACACCCAGGACGAAGGTCACAAACCGACCTTCGACAGCTTTCGCACACATCTGATTGTTGATTCGTCCAACAGCCACGCCAACGTCTGTCACGAAGGCCATCACGTTCTGCACGACGCTGGAAATTCTGGACATGACCAGAGAAGCGGGAACCCCCTTCCCTGCCACATCGCCAAAAGCAAAGAAGACGCGATCACCTTCAAGCTGCATGCAGTCGTAGTAATCACCACCCACTGCCTGTGCCGAATCGTAAGAAGCGTAGAACTGATAACCCTCGACTTTGGGAAGACTCTCCGGCAGGAGGGCCAGTTGCACATTGGCAGCAATCTGCATCTCACGGTCCTGCTTCTGTTTTTCCAGAGCCGTCACCATGAGTCGGGCGGTTTCATAGGAAAGACCAGCCTGACCGGCAACCGCGATCAACAGATCGAGGTCATCTTTTTTGAACTGGTTAAAAGCATTCTGGGTATCGATATGAATGACACCCAGAACATCTCCGGCGACGCTCAGCATCGGGACTGCCATCATCGAGCGGATGGTGAGAGCCGAGATCGACTCGCTGGCTTCAAAACGAGAATCGTTCGTCGCGTCTGCCGAAAGAATCCCTGCTTTCTGCTCGAGCACAGTGTTAAGGACAGTCCGGCTCAATTTCACCGATTCATCTTCATCCGAGCGACGATGTTTAATCGCTCGCGGTATGAGTTTGCCATCGTCTTCTTTGAAAAGAACTACGCCACGATCTGCATGCGGAAAGATATTGAACAGCGTGTCGAGAATTTTGGGGAGCAAACCATCAAGATCCGTGCTGCCCGCCAAAGCACGGCTGATTTCGAGCACAGCTTTCAGCTTGGCTTCGGGCTGAACTTCCAGGGCACCAAAGCCTTCAACACGCCCGGATGTTCCCATCACAGTCGCGACGTCGTCATCCCCAGAGGCAAACTCCAGATTGAAAGTCGCTGTCGCAGCCTGGTTTCCTGCTCCACTGACTCCACTTCCCGAGGCGAGCGCGGGGCGACTGGCAGGATTATCAGGATCTTCAAATCGCAGAAGAATCGGACCCAGTTTAATACGATCGCCATCTTTGATTTTTGTCGCTGCTTCGAGTTTTTTGCCATTCAAGAACGTGCCGTTGCCACTCCCGAGATCCTCAATGACAAAGCCATCATCATGTGAGAATACCCGGGCATGCTTGCGGGAAACCATGTTCGAGTTGATCTGGATCGAGCATTCAGGATGTCGCCCCAGCACCACTTCGCCACCAGCGATTTCATAAGGGGTGGCTTCCCCTCCTTGAAGCAGGAGCAATTTGGCCATGTTCGACTCCAGAAAGGCATGAGAAGTAAGGATCAAAAATGCTGATCAGTCGTGATGATGAATAGGATAGCGGCATTCTAAGGACAAATGACCACATCTCCAAGTCGGGGGCGGCTCGTTTGCCCTGATTTCCAGGACTCAACATCAGAAATTCGGATGGCTGGTTCATTCAGGCTATGAATGAACGTCTAGCACGCCCCCGAAAAGATGGTCTCGACGTTGCCTCGAAGGATCTGCCGCCCCAGTTCGACCGCTCTCTCTTCCGACCAGTGGCGTCCGACCACAAAATCTTCGAAGAGAACTTTGGCGAGAACTCGACGATACATCTGGAACTTCGGCCAGCCAAACTCCAGTTTGTACATGTCACTGTAGTAGCCAATGTTCTTGTTGCGAGGAATTGCTTCCAGACGGCTGCGGCAATCAGGTTCAATGAACGCAGGAATATTCGAATACCACCAGTGTCCATTGGCAATGACGTTCGGAAAGATCCACGCATAGCTTACCAGTTCCATATTGCTTGCGTGCGCCAGCACAGAGATCGGGAACTTGACTCTCGGGAAGGCATTGAACAGGCGGCGGTACTGATACAGCGAGACCCGTTGATCGAACAGATCCTGTCCCTGATAGACACCGGATTCATAGACTCGACGGTTCACTCCGATCATGAGGTCAAATGGCAGGTGGTGCTCTGAGCAGAATTCAGCAATTGTCCAGAAGACAAAACGGCTCAAAACCTGCGATTGCTCAGTCGTCAGCACCTGGCCTGCATACGCAGCCCTCAAGGGGCCTTCGGCATCAACGTGACTGACGGGAGTCGGTTCAAAATCAGGTGGTAAGGAAATGGCGCAGGCTTTGGCTCCGCGGGCAACGAAATGGGTAAAGAGCTGTCCGATGGCATGAATCAGTTTGGCGGGGGTGGCACAATCAAAGCCAGTCGCTTTGGCCAGTCTTTGCCTGACTTCAGGCTTCTGCAGATGAAAGACAAGATCGTCAGTTCTTAAGCAGGGAATGTATTTTCTGGTGTCGAACCCAGTGAGTGGATCATCAAAGTCATTGGTCAGAAATACGGCTTCAAGATGACTTTTCTGCAGAACGGTTTGCTCCCAATCCGGTGCCGACATCAGCTTTTCTGAGTGATCATACAATGCCTCCCAATTGTCTGGAGTCAGTCGATCATCTTGAAAACCAAAGAAACGCTCGCACAGTTCAATCAACCATTTGACCTGGATCGTGTTGTCCAGGTGTGCGAGACCTTCAACAATTCGCCCCACCTTTTCTTTGGCAGTTATTCCGGGAGCTTCAATCACTTCTCTGGGCATGCCGGCTGAATGGGCCAGTTCGGTGAAATAGTGATATCCGAGGATATCTCCCAGATTTTTCGAAGCCGCTGCATGAGGGTTGATATGCGAGTGAGGATCGATCAGCACAATCTCATCGAGTTGAGCGCAGAGTTGATCAATCGGCAAGCTGTTGTTCGCAATCATGGCGGTCGAATCCTGGAGGGAGAATGGTGCTTGGTCGTGGATGTAAAGTCTGTCGAAGCGATGCTGGAAAACTGAATCAAATACTTAAAGAGCGGGTGACTGGGGCAAGCCTGGCAGCCAACTGAAAAGGAACATGGCTCTCGGTGTCGTGGCATCGACGAGAGCCTGCCATTGGGCGGCGCTGACATTCTCGGTTTTGCTTCCGAGTAACAGATCAACAAGCTGTGGCTGTGAGCGATACTCGACGACGCGGACTTGATCCAGCTTTAACGATTTCTGCAGGGCCGCCAGGGCATCTTCTTCGAAGCCAATTTCATCAATCATCCCATTGGCTCTCGCGTCACGTGCCGTATAAATCTGACCGGTGGCGAGTTTTCGAGCCTGTTCCCGGTCGAGAGTGTCGCGGTTGGTGTCAATCAACTCGATGAACTGCTCAAAAGACTGATTGAGAATTTCTTCCCAGACTTTTCGCTCAGCTTCTGTCAGCGGATGAAACGGACTGAGTGCGTCTTTGAATTCCCCGGTCTTCAGCGGATCCGAACTGACACCAATTTTCTCTACCAGTGCGCTCATATCATACCGGGGAATGATCACACCAATCGAACCTGTCCAGGTCGTTGGTTCAGCAAAGATCTGCCCTTTGGTGCCAGCACCCATCGCGATGTAGTATCCGCCGGATGCTGCCAGTCGCTTCATTTGAATGCTGATCGGCTTCTTCGCGCGGAGTTTTTCAAGGGCGTGGTAAATCTGGTGACTGTCAGCGACAAACCCACCTGGGCTGTCAATCGTCAGGAGCACCCCTTTCACACGTTCATCTTCGGCAGCAACTTCAATCTGTCGAATAATGCGTTCGGTCAGTGGTGGCATAATCGTGCCACTGACTCGCAATACGGCAATCCGCTGCGTTGTTGAGGAGTTTCCCGAAAGAAATCGCTCACTGACTTCCGGACTACGGGCAAAATAGTCGCGAAAGGTGGCATACAGGCCCATGTTGAGGAGTACTGAAAACCCCAGAATGATGGCCATGCCGCGGAAAGCCCAGCTTTTCCAGAACGACTTCCCGGCATGGACAACAACGGTCGGCGAACTGGTGGTGGACATGGTGAAAGTTGTTTCTGTTCCGAATTGAGGGAAATGGCCAGGCAGAGGCTCATGATCCTAACAGACAACTCAATCTCTGACAAAATGGGAGGTTCGAAAATCAACAGGATGAGAGATGATCCTCAGATCTGAGGGCATTTCACTTCAGGGTTGTGCAACGACGGGTGACAAAATGAGTTTTCCCGCCGCGACCTGAAGTCGTACTTTTCCCGCGGGGAACAGGCTTTTGACGAACTCATCCAATGCCATGTTCTCGGCCACGACATCGATTTTTTGATCCAGCGGTAATCCCTGCACGATGAAATCTTTCTCGCTGTACTCAATAACCATTCCACTTTGTGAGAGTTGCTCGAGGACTGCCAGTCGAGTGGTCTGTGTCGGTTTGAGTGTGATTTTGAGTTTGGCAGGATTAAGCCCCGTCGGATTCTCTGGTGTTTTCTTCTTGGAAGACTTTTTCCCCTGGGAAATCCCAGGCTCGACGGCAGTTGTTAATCCATGAAACGGAGGAGAATCTTTCGGTTGAGAGGCAGTGGTTGAACTCTCTGATTTGCCGCGTGTGAGCCAGTACAACTGCCTCAAGTCTGGTTCAGTTCCGGTAACGATGACTAAGGGTTTTTGATTCACGATCTTGATGTGCGGTAAATCGGTAGCCAGTTTGAGCAACCTGTCCTGCGGGACTTCAGGAAATTGAACGCGGATTGTCAAATCATCTGGTTGCAGGGGACGAAATCTGCACGACTCGCCCGAAGAGGAAACGTCAAAGGTCTGGTTGGAATTGGCAGCGATGACTGAGAGAACATCGGCCAGAAGCACGTTGGTGAGATGACCTGCGGGCAATAGATCGTGAGGAATTTCTCCCTCAATTCGCACATCCCATAATTGTTCCGCTTTTTCGATCAGTTCTGACATCGACGTCAGATCGTCCCAGGCGAGGCTGTGACGTGATTTCCAGGCTTGCTGGCGATGAGCAGGCCAGTGGATCAGTTGGGCGTGAAGTTCCAGCTTACGTAATGCTGCTGTCGTCACCACGACTGGCGTGTTTTCTGGCGAGCTGACATAAACAATCGTGTCGATGCGGAGAATTCCGACGCCCGTCTTTTCCGCAAGTTTTTGTAACGCTTCCGAAGTGGTGCTTTGAAGGGCCTGAAGTTCCACCTGATGTGTCCCGTCAATTTCTGGATCAATCCAGTAGGACCATTTCTCGTTCTCCACAATCTTCAGGAGTGTCTCTCGCAGAGATCGTCCCGAAAGAATCATTGTTCGTGGTAGCTGCTTCTCAACAGCGAAGTTCAGATCTTTGATATGAAAGTATTCTGGACGCCGAATTTCTGGTTCCTGGGCAGCGAGGGATAATCCCCTGAACATCACCATCAGGGCCAGAAGGCACACGGATTTTCGGAAGAGTTGCACAGAAAGCAGCCCTGTGCACCTTCGGTCGAGAAAAATCGAGCTCATGCTCAGCAGCACTTTCGGTAGAAATTTCATCCAGTCACTCAGGGAAGTCAGCCATTGGGAAACTGATTATTACAGCTTAGATTTTGACTTTCTGGAACAGGCATGGGAAGGTGTGTTCTTGCCCTGATTGCCGGAAGTGGATTAAACTCCTCTCTCAACGTCAGAGAGTTTTACCACGTTTTACAAAACTTTGTTGGGAAAAGACGGGAGCATGGCGAAGGCGACTGACCTCCAGATAAAAGACGTAACTTGCGCCTTTGAGCCGATTGCGTTTAGAACGCCTCTCAAATTCGGTGATCGAGTCCAGAAGACTGCAGTTCTGGTGAATGTCGATGTGGTCGTCGAATCCCGTGATGGGAAGCACAAAGGACAAGGGTATGGAAGCATGCCCCTGGGAAACCTTTGGTCGTGGCCATCGACGGTTTGTACGCCCGATCAGACCGAAGCGGCAATGAAGCTCTTCGTCGAGGAAATCGTCAATCTCGCTCAGATCTGTACGGAGGCAGGGCATCCCATCGATCTGGTTTATCATCTGGCTGGTGAATATCCCCACCTGGCAAAAACTTTAGCCGTGCGGAATAAAATGCCAGAGGCCCTTCCCGCTTTGGCTCAACTGGTAGCCGCCAGTGCGCTGGATGCGGCTCTCCATGATGCCTTTGGTCGCATGCATCAGATGAGCAGTTACGACGTTCTCACCAAAAAGTACATGACCTTCGACCTTTCGGAGTATCTCGATAAGTCATTTGCGGGTGAATATCTCGACAAGTACACCTTGCGAGCACCGGCCGAGACATTGGCGCTTTATCACCTGGTGGGAGCTGTCGACCCACTAACGGCTGGTGACGTGGCACAGAAAATCGGAGATGGTCTGCCGGAACATCTGGGCGAATGGATTGTTCGAGATCAATTGACGCATCTGAAAATCAAGCTCAGAGGGAATGATCCTGAGTGGGATCGGGCACGAATTTTAGGTGTCGATCAGGTGGCCACAACGACTGCCCCACAGACACAATGGCATTATTCTCTCGATTTCAACGAGCAGTGCGAATCCGCTGATGTTGTGCTCTCTTTGCTCAACTTTCTGAAGACGGATCACCCTGCCATTTATGAACGGATCGAGTACATCGAGCAGCCGACTCATCGCGATCTCGCAGCCAATGCGATTTCCATGCATGAGGTGGCCAAACTCAAGCCAGTGGTGATCGATGAATCACTGGTGGATTATGACGCTCTCGTCGCTGCACGTGATCTTGGTTATTCCGGTGTGGCCATCAAAGCTTGCAAGGGGCAGACTGAATCTTTGTTACTTGCGGCGGCAGCACAGAAGTTCGGGATGTTTCTGTGTGTGCAGGATTTAACCTGCCCGGGAGCCTCATTCCTGCATTCCGCCAGTCTGGCGGCTCACTTACCCGGTATTAAAGCTGTGGAAGGAAATGGTCGCCAGTATTGCCCGGCAGCCAACAAAATCTGGGCTCGCGACTACCCCGAAGTCTTCACGGTCAAAAATGGAGTGATCCAGACAGCCGGAATGAATGGGCCCGGCCTGGGCTTTTGACGATCCGCATTGGCCGGTTCGGAAAAATTACCAAACTTATTAACTCAGCCGCAAGTTACGCAATGTACTTGTGGCTGAGTTTATATTTGGGTTGCTAGACAACCTTCCCTCTTCATTTTTCACGGTTTATTTAATATGTTCGATCAAAGTGACGAAGCTCTCTGGGCGCACTATGAAAAGTACAGCGATCCACCGAAAACAGAGGATTTTCAAATCTATGATGACTTCTCTGCCCGGCTTGTGAAACTGGCAGAAGATTCGCTGGAGATATCGATTAAGGCCCCAGAACGGAGCAATCAACTGACCGCCTGGGCGGCGACATTCCTCGCACGCGCCGCCTTCTTAAAATCCAAGGGTGCCTGCCCAGGTGATGCGATTCATATCTACCAGCGATCACTGGAAATCGTGGATAACCATGAAGTTCGTGAAAACCATATAGAACTTCTCTGCCGCATGGGAAGCTTCACGTTAGCTGTCATCGAGTGCAACAAATGCGACATGAGCCTGGCAACAGGTCAATTGTACTCAACAGCGAGAAATATCCTCAACATGATCTGCGATCACCCAACACTTGCCTGGGGTGTCAGCGACGCCGCATTGCGGGCCTGCGTTGTGGCGTGCAGTAAAGAAAAAGAAGTCCTGAAAAATCCCGCATAGAACAGTTTGCTGAATGGCCCTCGCTGTGCCACATCTCTGCTATGTATCGGTCCACTCACGAAGGTCATATATGGAGAGCAAGCTCACAAGGTCAAAGCAAAACTTATCTCTGGAGATTGCTCCATTCATTACACTTGCGGCAACTGTAGAAAAACTCATTACATATTGAAGAGGAAAGTACTCCTGATCTGCCTCACATGATCGATAGCGGAACATCATTGAAAGTAAACACTCGATCAGCAGATCGGGAATGGAAGCGGCGGGAAAATCTGGAACGGTAAATCTTGCGTAGCATTCCAACAGAAACTCGTTAGAAGTTTCGCTGGCAAACTTGAAGAGTTCAATGGTTCTGTCTGAGCCTGCACGAATGGATTCAAACTGGATATCAAAGTTACTCCCGAGCGGATCCTGCGGATGAAAGATGAAATGATAAATGCCATTCGCGATTGAATGGATTTCATGATTACTCAACGGTGGTTTTGCAAAGAATGCGTATTCGCTTTTGGTAACGATCGACGAGCATGCCGACAGCATTTTCTCCTCGGTGCTTTCGAATCCAGCCTCATCGAGAATATCCCGTACGGCTTTCAGGAAATCTCTCATAAATCTTCCTCAAAATAATACTACCTTAGCAATGAGTAAGAATCGCAAACTCCAATCTTGGACTACTTTTTTGCTTTACGATGAGGCCTTGTCGTTTCTGCTTGAGCAGAGATCGTGGTGACGTTTTGGCGTAGACCGAAGACGAGTGTTTCCAGGACCATGCGGGCGATTTGTTTTGTGGATCGACCGCCGGTCAATGGGCGGTCTTGCATGCCGCCGTCGATGAACAGGAAGCTGATTCCGTGCATGGCGGCCCAGCCTGTCAGTGCTGCATCGCTGGTGGATTCGCAGCTCAGGACTCCAGCCGTGACGCAGTGGGCGAGTTCCAGTTCGAGTATTCCGAAGGTTTTTCCGCGTTCCATTTGCAGGGCAGCGGATTCATCGCGAGCGGCTTCACTGGAGAACATTACACGGAACATCGCTGGCCTCTGCATCGCGAATTCAGCATACCCGACGCCAATCGCCAGGAGTTTTTCCAGAGGCGTGCCATCACTCGCTTCGATGGCTTTTAGCAGTTGCTCTCGCAGCATGGCATGTCCCTCCACGGCTAACTCCCCCAGCAGGTGCGAGCGGCTGGGAAAGTGACGATAGGGCGCGTTGTGAGAAACACCAGCGGCACGGGCGGTTTCACGTAATGTGAACTTATCCACGCCCTGCTCTGTGATGAGTTTTAAGGCGGCGTCCAGGAGAGCCCTTCGCAAATCGCCATGATGATATGCCTGAGATTTGGCCATTTCGCCCTCCTGCTGGCAGGTGGAAAGCCACGACAAAAACAAACTTTTAAAAATATGTTGACACTCGCAACACTCCATGTCTAGGCTATGTTGCTGATGTCAACATTAGTGCTGGTTCACTGATTCATGAGGTTGGTTATGCCGGATGGAATTCCAATTCAGAGCGACAAGTCTGGGTACCGTTTGTGGGTGCCGTGGGGGCTTGTCTGTTGGCGAGGAATTGTCGCGCCGCCGGCTTTAGTGCTGTCGCTGATGTACGGCCTGCCTACAGTGGCCAGCGTGATTGTCCTTGTGACGTTCTTTTCCGACTGGATGGACGGTGTGCTGGCACGCCGCTGGTCGACAGCCACTGAGAAACTCAGGCGTGCCGACTCCCGAGCTGATGTGGCGTTCTATTTTGTGGTTGCAGTCAGCCTGTTGATCTGGCGAGCCGAGTTGTTGCAGCCCTACCACATTTTGATTGCCGGGCTGATTGCCTGTGAAGTGCTTTGCCAGGTTCTCAACTACAGTCGCTTCGGCTGCGGAACGGCAACTCATGCCTGGCTATGCAAAGCCTGGGCTGTGATGCTCTGCCCTACCACAATTCTGGTCCTCTCTGCAGACAACTTTCCGGGACTCGCCAGCACCGCTCTCTGTTTGTCGCTGCTTTGGGGTTTTCTCGCTTATCTCGATGTGCTGCTCATTATCGCTCTGCTGCCTTATCCGGCTGTAGACGTCCCGACAGCCTGGCACGCATGGAAACAGCGACAACTTCTGCTAGTAGCCACGAATACCATCACTCCTGAAGTGAAAGGACTTTCATAATGTCGCACTGGTTGACAGGAGAGATCGATTCTCTGACCTGCGGACTGTTTGTCGCCCTGGTCATGGCGGGATGGTGTCTGACGGGGTGGTTGCATCATCGAGGCTGGCTGCGAATTGGCGATGCTCGCAAGATGAATCATGTGGCGATCCTTGCTGGCGGCGCCATATGGTTTTGGACAGAAAACCCCGCCAACGACCGCATGAATGCGATCGTGGCGATTGGCTTTCTCTTCGTGATACTCCTCGTGGCCTGTCGTTTCCCACAGCATGCGTTATCAAATATTCTGCTCAGAGGTTATGTTCGCATGGAGGACTGGCCAAATCCTCACGGCCACCTGTGGATTTCCTGGCTGGCCAGCATTGTCAGCCTGGTCGCCATCGAGTTGATTTTCCGCTCGACCGAGATCACACGGATGTCAGCGTTTGTCTTGGGGATTGCCGATGCACTCGGCGAACCGATTGGCACTCGGTTTGGCCGCCATCGCTTCCCTGTCTCGGACCTGCTTTCTTCGACAATCCGTTATCGCTCGTGGGAAGGAAGTTTCGCCGTGGGGTTTGGAGCGATGTCCTCGGTCGCATTCCTGCTTCCGGTCACTTTCGGCTTGCCGGCCATTCTCACGATTGCCTGTGGAATGGGAGTGGTCATCGCCGCCATCGAAGCCTGGTCGCCTCACGGTTTGGACAATCTTACCATCCCGCTCGTCACCGGCCCCTGCATGGCCTTTATTTTACTTTGAACAAACAAAATGAAGCGGGGCAGCTTCTCCTCAGAGAAACCACCCCGCTTCAAAGTCTCGTACCAAAGCCATGACTGCTTCGTGAGTCCCGAATCTCTCTAAACTAAAGAACTGTTTGGGAGGTTCGATCACTGAAAACATGAGTTTTCAGCCGAAGCATGCTCACTCTGCTTTGCGATGTGAGCATGGCACCACAAGCACAAAACACGACTGAAATTGGTATAAGCGCCAAACTTGGTGCATTCCGCTTCGCTACATGGCACCCTACATAATTCCAAGCCATGAGTCCCAGGATCAGCAGGCCAACGAGCCTGCAGCCCTTAGAAATTGGCCCGCACGATAGTGCCAAGCCCCGCAAGGGGTTAGCCAAGGAGGGTTTTGCCGGTGCTGAGGAGGTCGTCGCAGGCCTGGCCCAGACGGGCGGCCATGCCAACTTCGGCCCCCTTCAGATAAGCGCGTGGGTCGTACTGCTTCTTGTCACCAATTTCGCCGTCGACTTTGAGCACACCGAGATAGTTCTTGAACATATGGTCGGCAATAGGACGTGTGAAGGCGTACTGAGTATCGGTGTCGATGTTCATCTTCACGACGCCATAGCCCAATGTCTCACGGATTTCTTCCAGTGGTGTGCCAGAACCACCATGGAAGACCAGATCGAATTCAGCCGATGCGCCGTACTTCTTCATCACGGCATCCTGGCCGTTCTTGAGGATATCTGGTCGAAGCTTGACGGCCCCTGGCTTGTAACTGCCGTGGACATTGCCAAAGGTGGCAGCAAACAGGAAGCGACCAATACCACTCAGAGCTTCATGGACAGCGACCATGTCTTCCGGGGTGGTGTAAAGCTTCTCTGCAGGATGGTCTGAGTTATCAATCCCGTCTTCTTCACCACCCACCACACCAGCCTCCACTTCGAGAATGATTTCATTCTCCACGCAGAGCTTGAGCAGATCTTTGGAAAGAGCCATGTTCTCGCCCAGTGGTAGCTCTGAAGCATCCAGCATGTGAGACTGGAAGAGATTGTTCAGCCCTGCTTTGCGACGGCGTGCTGTCTCTGCAATCAGGGGCTTCAGAAAGGATTCAACCTTGGCTGGCTGGCAATGATCAGTATGGAGAGCCACCAGCACGTTGTGCTTTTCTGCAAGACGATGTGCCGCTTCGGCCAGAACAATGGCTCCAAATGCCATGTCTTTCACGTTTTGACCTGAGGCAAACTGGCCACCACCCGTGGAAACCTGAATGATGCCGTCGGACTTCTTGTCAGAAAACGCCTTCAACGCTGCATTGATTGTGACGATCGACGAGACGTTCACTGCGGGATAGGCATATCCGCCCTTCTGAGCGGCGTCTAACATTTGGGCGTACTGCGCAGGGGTGGCAATTGGCATTTCGGGCTTTCCATTTTCGAAAAAGTGTCAGGTGGCACTACAGCCAGCAAAGACAGGCTTGGGATCATCGACAGTTTTCACTGCCAGAACGCGAAAGTTCCTCAGGCATATCGCAACAGTGCGGCGTTACCTGCGAGAAAATCTATGCGAATGGTACGGCCTTTTGATCTGAAGTTGAAGTGTCGAGCAGACTTTTCAACTTTCGCTTCCGGCAGGTTTCCCGGGCCAGGAAAATCTGTCGTTTCAGCGAGCTGTAACATCCAGCCTTATGGCATATTCGCTGGTGTTTTGCTGCGTCCAGGCCAGCGAGGAATCAGACCTCGTAAACGAGAATTCCCACTTCCTTCGGGTTTGGAATGTCCAGTCGCTGACTCTGCCGGGGAGAGCTTGCGTACCTGCAGGTTGTCAATTAGTACTTCTCCACTTCCACCCAGTTCCAGAATCCATTGCAATTGGCCAGCTTCGGTACAGGGGCGTACCATTTCAAATCGTTGCCAAGTGGGCGATGGTTGGAATCGATGAGATCCCGCTTTACCGGAAAGACTTTCCGTGATCGTCAATCCTTCCCACGGGCCCACAATCGGCTTCGTCATCAGAATGTTGCCACTCATGTAAACGATGTCACCCGGCGAAACTTCAACGGCCGGTGAGCGGATTGTCAGCAGTGGCTCGTGATCGAGCATTTGATCGGTCGGAGGAGTTTTTTCGTCTTTCGATTGCTCAAAGGCAGCGAGGCGGAGTGCATACCGACTCTCCTGCCCCTGGGGACAAAGTTCTGCCAAGGCCATCCAGCCGGGAACATCGTTCTGCCAGTGTGTCCAGCCATCAGAAATCAACTGGTCAGGCGATTCAAAATCACCCGACTTGAGCAGGTTTTCTCCCTGAAGCAGATGAGATCTGCCCATGCGGGAAATCAGCTTCCAGTGCAGAGGTAACGTCTGAAAGCAGACGCTGTAAGGGCTGCTTAATGGTGAATTCCCTTTACGGACAGCCTCATCCCAATGGGCCCGCTGGAGAATTCTGGTTAACTGTAGAGCCGCCTGACAGGCATTTTGCGTCCCGCGATAATCCTGATTTCGAAAAGCGTACTCGGCCTGCTCGAAATAAATTCTCGCCGAACCTAAAAGCTGCGGGCTGTCTGCCTGGCCCACACCCATCTGTTGCAATTCCTGATCAACCAGCCGAACACGTTCGAGTTTCAAACGCGTCAACTCGAGGCAGGCTTCTGCATAAGCCGCCTGGTAGATTGCCGCCCGCTGTTCCAACTGGGCAATCAACTGTCTGTCCGAAGTCAGGAGTATTACCGCCGTCTGATCGAATTTTGGCAAAACCACCTCTAACCCACCTGCGACTCTGCGATGCTTACGACTGTCGATCCCTGTCGGAGTGATCTCGTAAGCCATGGCAGCTTCATTACCCTCAGGAACCAGAATGGTTGCCGAGTTGGCTGCGAGCTGTGCCGGAACATACTGCGATCTGGATTCGAGCCACATGGGAACAACGAGAGTTCCAGATTCTGTACGCAGCACGGCGGCAATCAATTCCTGTGAGTCGCTCTCGGAGGGCTTAGTCGCCGTCGATTGACCTTCCCGCCGGTTAGAACTTTTTCGCCGTTCGACTGTGAATGTGGTTTCTGCAAAAGGAGTACTGGTTGCCAGCCATGGTTCGAGCAATTCCAACTCGAGATTTAACATTGTCATGGCGAGTCGTCGTTCACGGCTCAGTACAGAATCATCAGTGAGTGGGGATGTTGACCAGAAGCCCAGACCTCGGTAGCCACTGGTGGCCGCAATCCAGGCCTGTAGTCGGAGCTGCTCAGGTTCTACATAATGCACAAAAGGAATGTTCGTCGGGCTCTGCCCCCGGCTGATATCGACCGGAGGGACTTCGGCAGAGACGGTCGATAATCCACTCCCCTCCTGCTGAAGAGAGTTTGCCGTGAATTTCCGCCAGTTGGGTGATGGTTCTGTTTGCAGCCAGGTCCAGGCAAATGTTCCAGGGCGTCCGCGCAATTTCTGCTCGATGAGCCAGCTGCGATAATCGGTAAAGCTCATCGAAGAATGGACGACGTGGCGACTCATTCCGAGCATGTCGATGTAACGGGAGTAAAGCCTTTCCCCGCCAATCACATCGGCACACAGCGGGCGATTGAACTGGCGATCGGCTGTCTGGACCTGTTCCACCCAGTTCAAAAGGTCGTCTTTGACCTGGCTGGTGACTCGAGTCCCCAGGTTCCAGAAGAGGATTGGCGAAGTGTTTGGTAAAAATGGTGGTAGACCTGCCTCATCAGCAGGGAGGTTTTCACCTGTGGCCGATTTGGGTTTGGGCGGCGTGGCTGTGGCCCAGAGTCCCGCCTTTCGGAGTTCGGACAGTGATTCGATATCCGACCAATCGGGTGCCCACACCAGGTTCAGTCCCATCTTTCGCAAATCCGATGGTGATTCGCTGTGCCACGGCACAAAACGAGGCATCATCGGTTTGCCATCCACGACCAGACGATCCAGGCGAAAATCTACGTGCGAGGCCTGCTCGATGTCTGATGGCGTGGTTGACGTGTGGGGTTGAGTTTCTACTGGCACGATCGGGCTGACTTTCAACTCATCAAGTGAAACATCGATGAGGCCTCTGTCAGCAGGAATCGCGAGCATGACTGAATGCAGAACAAGCTCACTCAATGGGATTGGTTGCCGGTATTTGGCACGCAGCGGGCGAACTTTCTCGGCGAGTTTCTTTTCAGTTAAGGTGCAGGAGAGTTTTTGCCATTGTCCAGAGGAAACATAGGTGTTTCCTTCGATGATCAGTTCCAGTGGATGACCTGTTTCAGGATGGGTGGTTGAAGCACAAATCAGCTTGAGAGCCAGCACAGCTCCCGGGCGATTGGATTTGAGAAAGATTTCGGCACTGACACCCTCCAGAGCACGGCCCTTGGAAATTGGCATTTCCGCCTGAATGACATTCCCGTCTTCGATGATCTCAACGCGGAACATTTCTCCACGGAGACCAGACTGTGCCGACTTGGATTCGCGGGAATGATTCAAAACTCGACTGCGAGTGCCACCCACCCGAATGCGGAAACTCGTCTGCTCGCTATCGAATGTTTCGGCAAAGTCGGCATAACCGGACAGAGTAACCCCGAGCCATCCCACCAGGACAGCAAGGCACAACCACGATTTGCGGAGTAGTCGCAAATCGGCCTGAGGAAACGAGTATGTCTGGCCCGGTGCATCCATGCAGGGTTACTTAGTAAATCGGCAATGATCAAAATGAGATCAATTCAGGGATTTCTTATTAAGAATTGATCGACTTTCCGGCTCATCGGACTCCACGTTGTCGCTTTTTTCAAACGCTCGCTCCGTCACAGTCTATTTCCTAAATGCTTTTGCGTAAACGTCTTTGCGCTCCACGAAACTGACAAGAAGTGGCAATTTTGCAACATCAGGGACTAATGTTGAGTAATGCCGAATGTCTCTAAGTTGTTTTTTTGAATGAACTTATATCAATCAGTTGCGTTTGGCTTACTCGTTGGCACAGAATCTGAATAGGAAAAATTGATTCCCTTCTCTGCACGCACGGAAAAGAGTCACCATGGATTACGCGTCGAGATTGCCAAACCCTGAGACTGAAGAGCTTCCACGTGAACTCTCCGAATTGGGGCGGCAGATCGCTGTCTTGAACGCGAACCGGCGCCACGAAGAACTGCAAGTGGCTTACGATCAAGTGGTGGATAGCGTGAAACGACGCCGAAGAATTCTGAATCTTGTCCAGGAGGCACTCAGCCAGCTTCGATTGGATATCAAATACCTGATGTTCGATCTGGAAGTCACTCGCAGCGAGAGAGATGAACTTCGCCAGCGGCTGGAAAGTAATGACTGAGTGTGTCGTAAGATTCACGATCTGCTTATTCCTGTTGAAAAAACTGTCGTCTCGGGTCAGCACCGAATTACAGGAAACTCCCCCCTTTTTTTCCGTTCTGGCTGAGAAATCGTCGCCTCTCAGCAAGCTCACATCTCCCGACCAACGGTCGAGTTGACGGTGGCGGGCTTTCGCTGCAAGCTCATACAAATTCACTGTGTCTAATCTCAACTCTGTCTAATCTCAGTCGATCTGTAACGACTGTGTGAGCGTTGCACTTCCGAAAGTCACCATCGATGAAGACTGTCTGTTCGATTGGGGCATTCGTTCAGGCGCTGGCAACTCAATCACAAACTCCGCACGGCTTTGACCTGGCCTCTTCAGGGAGAGCGGCTGAAGCGGAACTGATTCGCATCACCGTCGCGGTCGATCCTCGAGAGGAACTCTTCGAGATTGTCCGCCAGATCGACCAACTCACAGAATTTCCTCCCGTCATCGTGTTCGACGATGTTCGGGGAAGTCAGTTTCCAGTCGTGGTGAATCTGCTGGCAACAGAGCAGCGCTGTGCCCGAATGCTCGGTGTGCCTCACTGGAGCGACATCAGCCAACTGTTTCCATTCAGCCGGGCCACAAACTCGGATGCGAAAGGTTTTCTCTGGAGTACTTCGACAGAGCCAGTCATCAGACAGCGAACAGTGGCCTCACAGCAGGTGATCCGTCTGGGAGGCGAGGTTGATCTCAGCACTCTTCCTGGCATTTACAGAAAGAGCCAGAGCCCTCATTCATGCTTGTTTCATGCACATTCGGTAACAAGAGGAACGGGAGGCGATCGATCGGTTGAGCGATGTCATCTTTCAATTCTCGACAGCAAAACCTTGATTTGTGATTGGCCTTTGGGGAGTGCTTCCCAGAGACATCTGGAAGAGGCTCGAGCTGCCGGGCAGCCCTTGCCTGTGGCCTTTGTGATTGGTTCGGATACGGCCAGCTACGCGATGGATGGCCGCTGGATGAACCTGCATCCGGCATGCTGGGGGCGCGATCTTTGGGAGTTTCTCGGTCGTCAACGAGAGTCTGGTTTTGTGGTGGCCAGGGCTCGAACTTCCGACATCGATGTCGCGGGTGACGCTGAGATGATCCTCGAAGGGGTCATCGATACAGGCTTGGTCAATGTGCCACATCATCTGGAAACTCGCCGCTCTGGTTGGCAATCTGAGGTGGCTGAGTTTCCTTTAGCCAGGATCAATGCCATGACACACAAGGCTTTGCCACTTGTGCCCATGGTTTTGCCGGAAACCCGGGAATCACATCTGGCTGATCGACTTCTGGAGCAGGTCTCCCGAAGCCGATTGTCAGCGATCATTCCGGAACTCAATGAACTTTACTTCCCTGGCCTGCAGGAAGGTCATCAACTGATCGTTGCCAGTTTGAAAAGCTCCGAAATCGGGCGAGCTCGACAGTTCATCCATGCCCTCTGGTCGCTGCCGATCTTGAGCGAAGCGAAACTGGTCATCATTGTGGACGATGACATCAACATTCGCGATCAATCAGCCGTCTGGCGGGCAATTGTCCGGGAGGCCGACTTTTTTAAAGATATCGAATACTCCAGAGGAACTGGTGTCCCCTGGTCAAGACCACCGAGTTCCAGCGAGTTCTTATCCCAACATTATCCAGGAATGCCATGGAATTTTTCCGGTCAAAAGATCGGGATTGATGCCACTCGTAAGAGGCAGGGATCAGGCTCAGGTGATCAATCCGGCAGTGCGACAATTGAAAAAGTCAAAGCCCGCTGGGATGAATACGGATTGTCAAAATTCTTGAGAACGCCCGGGCTCTTGTAAGCAAGTCAGCAGCATACGGGCAAAAATAGACAGGATTTGAATTCAGTCCCGTCATCGGAAATCCCGGTTATCAATCGATTGTTTACTGCGGTTCATTTTGAAATACATGACTGAGAAGTTTACGAACGATGAAATTCGTCTCGTTTTGTTGATGGAAAACAAATTGAGTTGCTCATGAGAAACTCTGTGTCGATCAGTGAGGTTCAGACAGGCCCCATGGCAGCTACCGTCGATAAATCGGAAAATCGAATTCGCCAGATGTTTGGTGAGATTTCCAGTCGTTACGACCTCATGAATCACCTGCTTTCCGGTGGGGTGGATTACTACTGGAGATGGTTCACCATTCGAAGATGCCAGATCCGTAATCAATCGCCCATTCTCGATGTCTGCACAGGAACGGGTGATCTGGCAATTGCATTCTGGAAACATGGCCAGCAGCAGATTCCGGTGATCGGGACAGATTTCACCCACGAAATGCTGGCCATTGCCCGCAAAAAGACGCGAAAAAATTTGCAGCATCTCTCTGGCTCGAACGAATCACCCATCACCTTTATTGAAGCTGATACTCAGGCGTTACCATTTGAGGCGAATCAATTCCAGTTGGTCTCCGTCGCCTTTGGTCTCCGGAACGTCACTCGCATGGCACTGGGATTGGAAGAGATGACCCGTGTCTGCCAACCTGGAGGTCAGGTGGCCATTCTCGAGTTTTCTCTTCCTGGCAATCCAATCATTCGCAGCATTTATTGTTGGTATTTCCGCAATGTTCTGCCGCGGATCGGACAGTGGCTGGCTCGTAATTGTCAGGCGGCATACGACTATCTTCCCAGTTCGGTAGCCGAGTTTCCTTACGGAGAGGCTCTTGCGGAGCACATGCGCAGTGCCGGTCTGATCAACGTCAAGTTCTGGCCGCTGACTCTGGGAATTGCCACGTTGTACATTGGCCAGAAACCCGACGTTGGTCATCGTGCCGAGTAAACCTGGATTTGTTCGCTTGATGGAAAGATTTTTGCCATGCGCCGCATTGTCCTCGCCATTACGGGTGCCAGTGGTGCAGTTTATGGCTTACGGCTGTTAGAAACATTGGCTGCAGCAGGTGTGGAAATACATCTCACAATCAGCCCGGCTGCGCAACAGGTTTTTTACCATGAGATGGGTATCGAGCTTTCTTTAGATCATTTCGAACCCCGCTCATTACTCCCCGAACCATGGGGAACGTGGAAAAACACTACGTTATCGCATTATCAGTTCCGGCCACTCCTGGATGACTCCATCCAGGCGGCAAGTATTGGCAAGCTGTTCTACTACCCGGTGCGTGATTACTCAGCAGGGATTGCAAGTGGAAGTTTTCTGACAGATGGCATGGCGATCTGCCCTTGCTCGATGGGAACTCTCGCGTCAATTTCTCACGGTCTCTCCAGTAACCTGATTCACCGTGCCGCTGATGTTCATCTGAAGGAACGACGTAAGCTGGTGCTCGTGCCGCGAGAGACGCCGCTGAGTTCGATTGCTCTGGGAAACATGCAGAGGCTTTCTGAGGCTGGTGCCGTCATTTTGCCTGCCATGCCAGGCTATTACCACCAGCCGCAATCTCTGGCTGACTTAGTCGACTTTGTCGTCGCCCGAGTCTGTGATCAGTTAGCTGTGCCTCACAAACTCGGTCGACGATGGAGCGAAATTCCAGCCATGGGGGAATTTGAATAACTCCAAAAGAAATCACGCGGCGACAATCCCGTCGATTTACGATCCAGCCAGCTTTTTATAACGCATTGGCTTGGGCTTATTGGCATCTTCGCCCAGCCGCTGTTTCCTGAGCGTTTCATACGACTGGTAATTGCCTTCGTGCCAGACGACCTGGCTATCTCCCTCAAAGGCCACAATGTGCGTGGCCACGCGGTCCAGGAACCAGCGGTCGTGGCTGATGACGACCGCACAACCAGAGAAGTTCAGAAGACCTTCTTCAAGGGCTCGCAGCGTGTCGATATCAAGGTCGTTGGTCGGTTCGTCGAGCAGCAGAACATTCCCACCAACTGTCAACGTTTTAGCCAGCAACAGTCGGTTACGCTCCCCACCAGAGAGGAACTTGACCTGTTTCTGTTGATCGGGGCCCTTAAAGTTGAATTTCCCGCAGTAGGCCCGTGAGTTAATCGTCACGTCACCGTACTTCAGATTGTCGTTACCCCCGGAAATGTTTTCGTACACTGTCTGCTCGCCATTCAGTGATTCCCGGTTCTGCTCGACATAAGCAATCTTGACTGTGTTGCCGACCGTGACGGTTCCTCGATCCGGCTGCTCCAATTGCATGATTAACCGGAAAAGTGTCGTCTTACCGGCACCATTCGGACCAATCACACCGACAATGCCCGCTGGAGGCAAACGGAACTCGAGCGAGTCGAACAGCAGCTTACTGCCGAAAGCCTTGCTGACGCCGTCAAATTTAACAACGAGTTCTCCCAGTCTTGGCCCAGGGGGGATCTTGAGTTCAATCACGTCATCCCGCTGTTCCTGCTCTTCTGCCAACAGCTTTTCATAGGCCGCGAGACGAGCCTTACTTTTGGCTTGCCGAGCCTTTGGTGACATGCGCACCCATTCCAGCTCGCGCTCCAGTGTTTTCTGTCGAGCTGAGGCCTGACGTTCTTCTTTGCGAAGCCTCTCCTGCTTCTGTTCCAGCCAACCGCTGTAGTTCCCTTTGAAGGGAATCCCGTGTCCCTGGTCGAGTTCGAGAATCCATTCGCAAGAGTTATCGAGGAAGTACCGGTCGTGGGTCACCGCCACCACCGTTCCCTGATAATCGTGCAGATATCTCTCCAGCCAGGCGACCGATTCTGCATCCAGATGGTTCGTTGGTTCATCCAGCAGCAGCATATCGGGATGCTGCAGCAGAACTTTGCACAGAGCGACCCGGCGGCGTTCCCCGCCTGAAAGCGGCCCGATCTTGGCATCCATGGGAGGCAAGCGCATGGCGTCGGCAGCGATTTCCAGTTCCCGATCAAGCTCCCACAAGTTTTGGGCGTCGATCTGTTCCTGAATCTTCCCCTGTTCGTCAATCAGCTTATCCATTTCGTCCGCATCCGGACCTTCACCAAATCGCTGATTGATCCAGTCATATCGAGCGAGCAAAGCTCTTTTGGGGGCGACGGCCTCATTCAATTCATCGAGAACCGTGTTTTCGGGATTCAGTACAGGCTCCTGTGGCACAAAGCCACACGTAAATCCTGCTGTCAGCCGGGCAGTCCCCATAAAGTCTTTATCCACTCCCGCCATGATTCGCAGGAGAGTACTCTTCCCGGCTCCGTTCCCGCCGAGCACACCAATTTTTGCGCCGGGATAAAACGACAGCCAGATTCCCTTGAGAACTTCCTTTTTGTCATGGAACTTTCTCAAGTCTTCCATTGTGAAGATGTACTGTTCACCCATCTGGCAGCTTCCCGCGAGGATTTCGGATTGATGATTTATATGAAGAATTGGTCGCAAGTGTTTTTTAAGTAACGACTTGTGATCTAGATCTGGTTTCTTGGACTCTTTGCAGAGGTGCTAAGGGCCGTCCTCAGATTTCCGTATGTTCGACATTGTGACTGATTCCCAGTCGCATCGGAAGTGAAGCGAAACTGACAATTCAGCGGATGCAAGCCGGACGGGAGCGGAATTTAGAACTTTCAGCATCAGTGAAGTGCAAATTCGTCATACCGCGCCCGACAGCACCCAATCTGAAGGTTGGAGCTCGCCACAAGGTGAAGGTGATGAATTCTTGCCAGAAGCTTGCCGATAACTCTGTCTGTCAGACGATTGAGCGCCGATGAGAAGCATGCAACCCTCTTTGTTGTATGATGTTGGGAACTTTCCCGGTACTTCGTGCCAGTTCGTCTGTCAATGTGGGAAATCAAGAGGTTTCCTCGGAATTCGTCGGGATGACGGCCAAAAGCAGTGTCTGTTGTCCCGATGGAGCCCACGTAATGTCTCACTCCTCAAACACCAGGTTGAACCTGTCCGACGATTTACGGTATCATTCTGAAGAGTCATTGCTCGAAATCTCGAACGAAGACGAATTCATTGATACGGTGTTCCGGTGGATCGAACCTGGAGTAGTCGGCATGGATGTCAGCGGAGTGAATCCTTCTTTCCGCATGTTGACGAACCAACCCACAAGGGGTGTTTCGTCAGGTGACAACCGCTACCCTGCAGTGACAACCTCTCCTCAGGATGAACTGCATATTTCGACAGCAGGCCGAATGCTCGATCAACTCACCCAAACGCCGGAAATTCGCGAACAGCGTCTGAATGCCATTCGTGAAATGATTGCCAACGGTACCTATGATACAGAAGCCAAGTTAGAAGCCGCTCTTGAGAAGATGTTGAATGTCTGGCGAAATGAGGATTAAGGATCTCCCCACGCGACAGACGACATGTCTTCGATGGCTTTTTTCCCAGCCAGCCGTTGGAGGTTGTTGTGCATCTCGCTGCATTTGATGAAGACATCGACCCGACCGAAAAATTTCGGGAATTTCTGCAGACCAAAGGGATGCGGCTGACACCCGAGCGGGAAGCCGTTGTGACTGCGGTCTATGCCACGCATGATCACTTTGATGCCGAGCAATGGGTGGCGAATCTTTCACAGCGCGGGCGGAAAGATGGTGCCAGTCGTTCGACGATTTACAGGACATTAAGTCTGCTCGTTGAGGCTGGCCTGCTGCGTCGAGTTGCCCGTGCCAACGACCGTGAAGTCTATGAACACGATTACGGTTATCCTCAGCACGATCACCTGATTTGCAGCAAATGCGGCGACATGATCGAGTTCGCTAACGATGTGATCTCCGAAACACTGGAAAAAGTGGCCAACGCGCATGGTTTCCGGATGTCCGGGCATCGTCTTGAAGTCGAGGGGGTCTGTGCCAAGTGTCTCAGGCCGCCCCAAAGATCGCATCGCCGACTGGATATGATCTAGGTGATGATTCTGACTGGAAATCCCGGTGCTGGGCTGGGGACTTTCCCTCTGGGAGACTTGCCTGTTTGACGAGCGTCAAGTATTCTTCACGAAGTGCTTGCCCAGGTGGCGGAACTGGCAGACGCGCTAGCTTCAGGAGCTAGTGGGATCACTCCCGTGCAGGTTCGATTCCTGTCTTGGGCACTCGAGAGCCTGTTGAAGTTTTGCTTCAGCAGGCTTTTTTCATTGCCGGAGGTCTTCGCCCTGATACTTCATTCAGTCATGGCACCGCGTGCATGATTCGAAAATTCTTCTTCTATCATTGGCGACACACCCAACTGACAACTTGGAACAGATTGTGTTGATTGAACCTGATAGGCCGCGAAAGAACCTGGCGAGATGAAGCCGAAAATTGATTGGTTTCTGCTCGGAATGCTGGTGGCTATTGGGCTGGCGTGGCTTTATCCAACGCCTGGGGCACGGGGTGGCTGGCTCCATCCGGAACTGATCACAAGTTTGGGTGTCGCTTTAGTCTTTTATCTGAATGGTCTTTCCCTGAGCTTTGCTTCGCTGCGTCAGGGAATCATGAAGTGGAAAGTGCATGTGGTTGTCCAAGGGGCGGTTTTTCTGCTGTTTCCCTTGATCGGATTGGGGTTGATGACCGTGACCAGGGGCTGGCTGCCTGAGGAATTGCGGCTGGGGTTGTTCTACCTCTGTGCCTCACCATCGACGGTTTCTTCATCTGTGGCTTTGACGGCTGCAGCGGGTGGAAATGTACCTGCAGCGATTTTCAATGCGACCACCTCCAATCTGCTGGGCGTCGTGCTGACTCCTTTGTGGATGGCAACTGTGCTGCAGGCCGGTCATTCGAATTCCACTGCGGGAAGTTTTTCCATGCAGGAGGTGATCTTCGAACTTTTATTATGGCTGGTTTTGCCACTGGCTCTGGGGCAGCTTTGCAGGCCATGGCTGGGCGAATGGGTGACCAGGCATCGACGATTTGTCACCTCGGTCGATCGCGGCACGATTCTACTGCTGATCTACACTTCGTTCTGTGATTCGATGGTACTGGGCATCTGGACAAAGCATGGGTTTATGGTTGTGGCAGTTACGGCAGCAATTACTCTTGCGCTCTTTTATCTCGTGTTTTTCATTCTCAGTGCAGTTTGCCGAGGGTTAATGTTCAATCGAGAAGACTGGATTGCGACTGTTTTTTGTGGCTCCAAAAAATCGATGGCGACGGCTGTTCCTATGGCACAGATCATGTTCGGTACCAGCCCTGCTCTGGGGATGATTCTTCTGCCAATTATGATTTACCATCCGCTCCAACTGGTAATCTGTGGTCTCCTCGCCACTCGCTGGAAGAAGTTGGCGCTCGATTCTCCCCCGAACCCAGAGGGGCAAACCAATCCTTCTTGAATTCAGTTATCGAAGGGGTTTCGCAGCCATAGGGAAACGTGAGCCTGGTGATGATCAAAATCGAAAAGGCTGTTCAAATTTCCCCGTGAAGATCATCTGATCAAGTGATCGCCGGGAACGCTCGGATCGTTCTCTCTGTTGCAGTTCTGAAGGAAGTTTTTCGACTTTTCCCGGAAAGCCAATCGCCATGACAGCGGCAGGTTCAAAGCTTTCGGGGATCTCGTAAATGGCCCGTGCCTGAGCAGCGTTATAGCCACCCATGAGGTGAGCCTTGAGCCCCATAGCTTCCGCCTGGAGTACAAGCTGGATCGTCGCCATTCCGGTATCGTGCATCCCGAATCGATTGGGATGACCATTCCGAGTCAGGGTGGTTCGGGCAATTGCCAGAACCAATAACCCTGCATGTTGTGCCCAGACCTGATTGGCGTCAGCCAGACAACTCAGCAGGCGGGAAAATTCGATCTCATCGTCGCGTGGTGCCATTAAAAAAGACCACGGTTGATCGTTGTAACTCGAAGGAGCCCATCGAGCGGCCTCGCAAAGCTGCTGAATCTGCAGTTTAGTCAACGGTTCCGGGCGAAAACTCAAAGGACTCCATCGATCTTGAATCAGAGGATGAATCTCGACCGAGGATGGGGCAGGCTTATGGGACATACGATGAACTTTCGGCTTTGCACCAGATCTCTGATGCTTAGTTCCCTGCCACTCTTTGGGCAATTCGAAGTTTTGCAGAGCGGCTGCGAGGATTAAATCGAATCTCGGCAGGTGTGGGTACGATGGGTTTGTCTGATAATTCTTGCCATACGTCTTTTTGTCGAAAGGCCTGCTTGACCAGCCGATCTTCCAGCGAATGGAACGTGATGACTGCCATGATTCCGTGAGGAGCCAAGACTTCCGGTGCGATCTGGTTCAACATGGTCGAAACATGCGTGAGTTCATCATTCACCTGAATGCGCAGGGCCTGAAAAACGCGCGTTGCCGGGTGCTTCTCGGCATTTCGCAAAATCGCTGGAGGAACTGTCTGCTCGACAACACGCACCAGGTCTTTCGTTGTTAGTATTTCGCCCCGCCGGGCAGCAAGACCAATTGCCGGCCCTAATCGCTCCGCAAAAGGTTCTTCGCCAAACTCTGTCAGGACTCGAATAATCTCCGAATCATGGGTCGTGGCCAGCCACTGGGCAGCGGAGACATTCTCGCCAGTTGAGAAGCGCAGATCGAGTGGTCCCTCTGTCTGAAAACTGAAGCCGCGCTGTCGATCCGCCAGTTGGTCGGAAGAGTACCCGAGGTCGAGAAGCATGCGATCAACGAGAGGTGGGCGACCAGTTGACTGACTGTGACGCTGGAGCACATCCCGGATTTCGATGTAACTTCCGTGGTGAATGTGGACGTTTTCGCCACATACAATCTTCTCTGCCAGCGAAATCATCATTGGGTCGCGGTCGAAAGCGAGCAGCATCCCTGCTGATCCGATCGCTTTCAAAATCTCTCGACTATGCCCCCCTGCCCCGAGAGTTCCGTCGGCCACCACGAGTCCTGATTCGAGCCGGAGTTGCTGGATTACTTCTCGAAGCATAACGGGCAGATGCACAGCCCGCTGGGACGAGTTTTTCTTGCCAGACCCCGCAGGCTCAGCGTCGGGAGTCGAAGCATTTCCCGGCGAAAAATTACCCAAGATCTGGTCTCTTTACTGCAAAGATCAAGTGCCGACAACAAGTCTACAGCACTTTAGCCAATCGCTCGATCAAATGGCATTCGGCATGAGCAGGTTTTCTTTTGGTCGAAGACCTTCACTTCACGCTTTGGGGTTCGATCATTCGCCTCCAGCATTGATTGATCCAGATGAGCCACGGCTTGCCATGCCGACCGATCCACTTCATTACTCCCGCAGCCCACAAAAACTCTGTCGAAAGAATACTCAATCCTAAAAGGATCGTCAGAATGCCCGGCCCCGGGATGACGAGCATGATGATCCCGGCGGCGATGAGACCTGCTCCCAGACAGAAAATGAAGATCAACCTGAGCGGCTTTGGAAACATTCGAATTCTGCGCTGGGACAGCCTGAGTCGATGCCGCAGCCCTCGCCAGCATGAATTCTGGTGATTCGAAGGTGCTATTGTTCCCAATGTGCTGTTCGCGGATGAATCGGAAGGATTCGTGTTGCAAGACTCCATCAAATGATCTCCTTCGCATGTGTGCATGCGTGCGAAAAGATCAGCCAGTTGCTACTCTTTCCCAAAAAATGAAACCTCAAAATTAAGAAACGAACTTCCCGAGTGACCAGATTCAAAAAATATGAGATGAAACTCACTCGCTCACAGATCTGATTTTTCGAAATTTCGTAAGTTGTTTAATGGTAGGATGATGCGGAATATTTTTGATTTATCGGAAGATGTCGCCATTGTGATTGGCGCCACTGGTGTTCTGGGTGGCTCGATGGCGAGTGCTCTCGCTGCTCAGGGAGCCCATGTGGTCGTGATGGGTCGAAACCAGGAACGCGGTGAAGCCCGAGTGGCGTCCATTCGAGCGGATGGCGGCAGGGCCAGTTTTGTATCGGCCGATGCTGGCCATGCGGAATCGTTGCTTCATGCCCGTCAGGAGATTGAGGGCACTGTCGGAACTGCGACAATTCTCATCAACGCAGCCGGCGGCAATCGGCCCGAGGCGACGCTTCCTCCCGGGGCTGACTTTTGCAAACTCCCGATCAGTGCCTGGAACGAAGTGTTTGATCTCAACTTGACGGCTGGTGTGTTGCTCCCCAGTCAGGTTTTTGGTGAGTCGATGGTCAAGCAGCAGCGTGGCTCGATTATCAATATTGCCTCAATGTCAGGCATGATTCCGCTTTCACGTGTGGTGGCGTATTCGGCTGCCAAAGCAGCGGTTTTGAATCTGACCAAGTTTCTCGCCCGTGAATGGGCCACGACCGGTGTGCGGGTTAATGCGATCAGCCCTGGGTTTTTTCCAGCCGAGCAGAATAAGGCTCTGCTGTTTAATCCCGATGGGAGCTACACCGCCCGTGGTCAGCAGATCATCTCGCATACACCGATGGCCCGCTTTGGGACTGCGGACGAACTTTCGGGCGCCGTCGTCTGGCTCGCTTCATCAACAGCCTCCTCCTTCGTGACGGGGCAGAATATTGTGGTCGATGGTGGATTTTCTTCAGTCACCATTTAATGCCTGATTGAGGCAGGCATTTGTCGATTCGGCAGAATCGAAAACTGGCATGAAAACCT
>VFQR01000606.1_pt1 | contig 43381 bp, 46 predicted proteins | sample 3512321 | NCBI WGS metagenome assembly VFQR01 (sample SAMN10412374, study PRJNA504923) | tailings metagenome | isolation source: Relicate 3 Philex TSF1 revegetated site | place: Philippines: Tuba, Benguet | collected 2017-08-29 | reverse complement strand
CCGAAGAACATCTGGACGAGGTTGTCCGCCGTCACCAGCATCAGCATCGCGAAGGTGAACAGCGACAGATAGGCAAAGAAGCGCGGCTGGTCCGGATCCTCGGCCATGTAGCCCCAGCTGTAGAGGTGGACGAGTGCCGAGACGCTGGTGATCACGACCAGCATCACGCCCGTCAGCATGTCGATCTTCAGCGCCCAGTCGACGACGAGGTCGCCGCTTTCGAACCAGCGGGCGATGACCACGTCCTGCGCGGGCGCGCCCCCCATCAGTGCCACGAACACCGCCCAGCTGAGCGCGGCCGAAACGAACAGCGCGCCCGTCGTGACCAGCTTCGCGGCCAGGTTGCCGATGGCGCGGTTGCCGATGCCCGCCACCAGGCAGGCTGCCAGCGGCAGGAACAGGATCAGCTGGAAGATCAGCGGGTTCATGCGCTCAGCCCCGCATCTGCCGGACATCTTCGACGGCGATGGTCCCGCGGTTCCGGAAATAGATGACGAGGATGGCAAGCCCGATGGCGGCTTCCGCGGCTGCCACCGTCAGCACGAACATGGCGAACACCTGCCCGACCATGTCGCCCAGAAAGACCGAGAAGGCGACGAAATTGATGTTGACGGCCAGCAGCATCAGCTCGACCGACATCAGGATCACGATGATGTTCTTGCGGTTGATCACGATCCCGAACACGCCCAGCATGAACAGGATGGCCGCCACCACCAGATAATGGCCGATGCCGATCGCGGTCACCGGACGCCCCCGTCCGTCTCGACCCCGGCGCCCACGGCCGGCCGCACCACGCTGACGGCATTGCCGGGCGTGCGCGCATTCTGCCGCGCGACCGACTGGCGCTTCACGCCGGGCCGCTGCCTCAGCGTCAGCACGATCGCGCCCACCATCGCGGTCAGGAGGATCAGGCCGGCCAGCTGGAAGGCAAAGACATAGTCGGTATAGAGGATCGTTCCCAGCGCCTCGGTGTTGGTGAGGCGCGAATCGGGCGCAATGGGCGCGGCGCGCGCATCGAGCGCAAGATCACCGACCGCCCAGACCGCCCCCACCAGCACCAGTTCCACCAGCAGCACCAGGCCAAGCAGCAGCCCGAACGGCAGGTAGCGCGTGAAGCCGGCCCGCATCGAGGCGAAGTCGATGTCGAGCATCATGACCACGAACAGGAACAGCACGGCGACCGCGCCGACATAGACGATCACCAGGATCATCGCGAGAAACTCGGCGCCGATCACCAGGAACAGCCCGGCGGCGTTGAAGAAGGCGAGGATCAGCCACAGCACCGAATGCACCGGATTGCGCGCCAGGATCACCATCAGCGCCGACGCGCACACGACGGTCGCGAACAGGTAGAAGACAGCGGCCTGGATCACAGGAAAGCGGCGCCCCGGGGGTGGTTGGTCACGTATCGGTTGGCGTGGCGCTTAGCGGTAGGGCGCGTCGGCGGCAAGGTTGGCAGCGATCGCCCGCTCCCACCGTTCGCCGTTCGCCAGGAGCTTCTCCTTGTCATACAGAAGCTCCTCGCGCGTCTCGGTCGCGAACTCGAAATTCGGCCCTTCCACGATCGCATCGACGGGGCACGCCTCCTGGCACAGGCCGCAGTAGATGCATTTGGTCATGTCGATGTCGTAGCGCGTGGTGCGCCGGCTGCCGTCGGCGCGCGGCTCCGCCTCGATGGTGATCGCCTGCGCCGGGCACACCGCCTCGCACAGCTTGCACGCGATGCAGCGCTCCTCGCCATTGGGATAGCGCCTGAGCGCATGCTCGCCCCGGAACCGCGGCGACAGCGCGCCCTTCTCATGGGGATAGTTCACGGTCACCTTCGGCCGGAACATGTACTTCAGCGTCAGCCAGTGGCCACGGATGAACTCCAGCAGCAGCAGGCTTTTCGCGGCATCCGCCAGCGCGCTCATGCGGCTCCTCCTGCATAGTGCCCGGTGAACACCAGCCAGCCCGACACCAGCGCCACCCAGAACAGCGACAGCGGCAGGAACACCTTCCAGCCCAGCCGCATCAGCTGGTCGTAGCGGTAGCGCGGCACGGTGGCCTTCACCCAGGCGAAGATGAAGAACATGAAGACGATCTTGGCGAACAGCCAGACGACCCCCGGAACCGCATAGAGCGGCGCCCAGTCGAGCGGCGGCAGATAGCCGCCGAGGAACAGGATCGACATGAGCGCGCACATCAGCAGGATGTTCATATATTCGCCCAGGAAGAAGAGGGCGAAGGTCATGGAGGAATATTCAACCTGGTAGCCGGCGACCAGCTCGGCCTCGGCCTCGGGCAGGTCGAAGGGCGGCCGGTTGGTCTCGGCAAGGGCCGAGATCAGGAACACGACCGCCATCGGGAACAGCAGCGGGTTGAAGATGTGGCCGTTCAGAAGCCCGAAGACGTTGCCGCGCTGCGATTCCACGATCGCCGTCAGGTTGAAGCTCGAGGCATAGAGCACGACGGTAATGAGGACGAAGCCGATCGACACCTCGTAGGACACCATCTGCGCTGCCGAGCGAAGCCCGCCGAGGAAGGGATATTTCGAATTGGATGCCCAGCCCGACATCACGATCCCGTAGACCCCCAGCGACGAGACCGCGAACAGGAACAGGAGGCCGACATTGATGTCGGCCAGGACCCAGCCGGCATCGAAGGGGATGACCGCCCAGGCGACGAGCGCCAGCACGAAGGTGATCATCGGCGCGATGAAGAACACGCCCTTGTTCGCGCGCGTGGGCACGATGGTTTCCTTGAGGAACAGCTTCAGCCCGTCGGCAAAGGGCTGCAGGATCCCGATCGGCCCCACCACATTGGGGCCGCGGCGCATCTGCATCGCCGCCCACACCTTGCGGTCCATCCAGGTGCTCAGCGCCATCACCAGCATCACCGGCAGCGCGATCAGCAGCACGAACATCAGGTTCGCGAGGAACCAGCCCAGATAGGGTCCGGCCCAGCCCTGGAACCATTGCACGATCATGGGCAGCGCCCTCCGGTCGCGGTCATTCGGCCGCCTCCAGCAGCGCCGGCGCGCGACCCTCGATGATCTCCGCCACGCAGGCCCGCATCGTGGGGCTGGCGCGCAGGATCGGGTTCGAGCTGTAGAAGTCGGTCGCCGGCCGCTTCGCCGGCCCGGCCGGCCTGCCGGCCTTCAGCGTCGCCTGGGTCCAGGCGGCCGGCTCCAGGCCCTCGCGGCCCAGTTCGGGCCACTCCGCCGCCATCCGCGCGCGCAGCTGGCCGATGTCGTCATAGGGCAGTGTCACGCCCAGCACGTCGGCCAGCGCGCGGAAGATCGTCCAGTCCTCGCGCGCGTCGCCCGGCGGGAACACGGCGCGAAGGCTGCGCTGCACCCGGCCTTCCATGTTCATCCAGGTCCCCGGCTTCTCGCTCCAGGCCGCGCCGGGCAGGATCACGTCGGCAACAGCGGCCCCCCTGTCCCCGTGCGATCCGAGGTAGATCTTGAAGGCGCCGCCGAAGGGCGCCAGCGGCACCTCGTCCACGCCCAGCAGGAACAGCACCGCCGGCGGGTTCGCGGCCATCGCCGCCAGCCCCTCGCCTGCCCAGCCGATCGTCATCGCCCCCCCGCGCGAGGCGGCGGTGTGCAGGATGTTGAACCCGTTCCAGCCGTCCTTCACCAGATGCACGGCCAGCGCATGGGCCGCGGCCAGCGCCGGCAGGCCCGCGTTGCGGCTGCCCAGCAGCAGGGCCGGCCGCTCGGCCGCCGTCAGCCGCTCCAGCACGGCACCGGGCAGGTCGGCCAGGAGGCCCATGTCGTCGCCCAGGTCGGTCAGCGGATAGGCCGGATCGAGCCCGCCGCCGATGCGGAAGACCGTCGCGCCGCCGCGCCGCACCGCCTTGCGGATCCGGCTGTTGACAAGCGGCGCATCGACCCTGGGGTCGCAGCCGGCCAAGAGGATCACGTCCGCCCGCTCCAGCCCGGCGATCGTCGTGTTGAACCGCCAGTGCGCGGCCGGGCCCTCATAGGCCGCGCCGTCCGTCCGGCATTCAAGCCGGGCCGACCCCAGTCCCGTCAGCAGATCCTTCGCCGCCACCAGCTCTTCGGCCGCAGCCAGGTCGCCGGCGATGGCCGCGATCCGCTCGCCCGACACATCCGTCAGCGCCGCGCGGATCGCCGCGAAGGCCTGCGCCCAGGTCGCCGGCTCCAGCGCGCCGGCCCGGCGCACCCAGGGCCGGTCGAGCCTGCGCTCGCGAAGCCCGTCGGCATGGAAGCGCGCGGTGTCGGTGATCCACTCCTCGTTCACATCGTCATGCACGCGCGGCGTCACGCGGATCACCGCGCCCGAGCGGCTGTGCACCGTCACGTTCGAGCCCACCGCGTCCATCACATCGATGCCGTCGGAGCGAGTGAGCTCCCACGGCCGGGCGGCAAAGGCGATGGGCTTTGCCGTCAGCGCGCCGACCGGGCACAGGTCGATCACATTGCCCGACAGTTCCGAGGTGACGGCCTGCTCGAGATAGCTGGTGATCTGCATGTTCTCGCCGCGGTAGAGCGCACCGATCTCCTCCACGCCCGCCACTTCCTGGGCGAAGCGCACGCAGCGCGTGCAGTGGATGCAGCGCGTCATCACCGTCTTGATGAGCGGGCCCATATGCTTGTCGGTGACGGCACGCTTGTTCTCGTCGAACCGCGAATAGCCCTTGCCATAGGCCATCGCCTGGTCCTGCAGGTCGCATTCGCCGCCCTGGTCGCAGATGGGGCAGTCGAGCGGGTGGTTGATGAGCAGGAACTCCATCACCCCCTCGCGCGCCTTTCGGGTCTTCTGGCTGTCGGTATGGATCACCATGCCGTCGGCTGCCGGCATCGCGCACGACGCGATCGGCTTGGGCGATTTCTCCAGCTCGACAAGGCACATGCGGCAGTTGCCGGCGATCGACAGCCGCTCGTGATAGCAGAAGCGCGGGATTTCCTTCCCCGCCGCCTCGCAGGCCTGCATCACCGTGGCGCCCGCGGGCACCTCCACGTCGGTTCCGTCAACGGTCAGCCTCGGCATGGCCTACTCCGCTGCCTGCGCCAGTTCGGGCACGGCCACGAAGCCGCGCCGCTTCGCGATCCGCGCCTCGATCTCCGGCCGGAAGTGGCGGATCAGGCCCTGGATCGGCCAGGCCGCGGCATCGCCCAGCGCGCAGATGGTGTGGCCCTCCACCTGCGTCGTCACCTCCAGCAGCAGGTCGATCTCGTGCGGCTCGGCGTCGCCGGTCGCCAGCCGCTCCATCACCCGCCACATCCAGCCCGTGCCCTCGCGGCACGGCGTGCACTGGCCGCAGCTCTCGTGCTTGTAGAAGTAGCTGATCCGCGCGATCGCGCGGATGATGTCGGTGGACTTGTCCATCACGATCACGGCCGCTGTCCCCAGCCCCGATTGCAGCTCGCGGAGCCCGTCGAAATCCATCGGACAGTCGATGATCTCGTGCGCGGGCACCAGCGGCACCGACGAGCCGCCGGGGATGACGGCCAAGAGATTGTCCCAGCCGCCCCGGATCCCCCCGCAATGCGCCTCGATCAGATCGCGGAAGGGGATGCTCATCGCCTCCTCCACCACGCAAGGGCGCTCCACATGGCCCGAGATCTGGAACAGCTTGGTGCCGCTGTTGTTGGGCCGGCCGATGCCGGCGAACCACGCGGCCCCGCGCCGCAGGATGGCCGGCACGACCGCGATCGACTCCACATTGTTGACCGTGGTCGGGCAGCCATAGAGGCCGACGCCCGCCGGGAAGGGCGGCTTCAGCCGGGGCTGGCCCTTCTTGCCCTCCAGGCTCTCGATCATCGCGGTTTCCTCGCCGCAGATGTAGGCGCCCGCCCCGCGGTGAACGAAAACGTCGAAGTCATGGCCGCTGCCGCAGGCATTCCGCCCGATGAAGCCCTTGGCATAGGCTTCCTCGACGGCGGCCTCCAGCACCTGCGCCTCGCGGATATATTCGCCGCGGATGTAGATGTAGGCAGCGCGCGCCCGCATCGCGAAGCCGGCCAGCAGCGCGCCCTCGATCAGCTTGTGCGGATCGTGGCGGATGATCTCCCGGTCCTTGCAGCTGCCGGGCTCGCTCTCGTCCGCGTTCACAACCAGGAAGTTCGGCCGGGTCGGGCTCGGCTCCCTGGGCATGAAGCTCCACTTCATCCCCGTCGGGAAGCCGGCGCCGCCGCGACCGCGCAGGCCCGACTCCTTCACCGCCTGGATGATGGCATCCGGGCCCTGCGCCATCAGCGCCTTCGTGTCGGCCCAGTCGCCGCGCTTCATCGCATGCTCGATCCCCCACGGCTGGAAGCCGTAGAGGTTGGTGAAGATGCGATCGGAATCAGCCAGCATCGGCCATCGCCTTCAACGTCGTCGGCCCGCCCTCCGGGCAGCTCGCCTGCCGGCCCGCCTGGCTGCCCGGCTCGGGCGTGCGCCCGGCGATCAGATCGTCGAGGATCGCGGTCATGCGCTCGTAGGTCAGGTCCTCGTAATTGTCGTCGTTGATCTGCACCATCGGCGCATTGGCGCACGCCCCCAGGCACTCGACCTCGGTCAGCGTGAACAGGCCGTCGTTGGTCACCTCGCCCTTCCTCAGCCCCCGGTCGGCGCAGGCGCGCAGCACGTCGTGCGAGCCGCGGAGCAGGCAGGGCGTGGTGCCGCACACCTGCACGTGAAAGCGACCGACAGGCGACAGATTGTACATGGTGTAGAAGGTGGCGACTTCCAGCGCCCGGATCTTCGGCATGCCGATCTGCGCGGCCACATATTCGATCACCGGAAGCGGCAGCCAGGCAACGCCCGTCTCGTCGCGCATCTGATACTGCGCCAGCCACAACAGCGGCATGATGGCGGAATGCTCGCGCCCCCTCGGGTAGCGCGCGATGATGCGCTCGGCCTCGCGGGCGTTCGCGTCGGTCCAGCGGAAATCGGCAAAATCGGCCATCGGTCAGGCCTCGATCAGACCCGGACGCGTCTCGGTCCGGTCCAGACGCTGGCCAGACCGGGCCGGCAGCCTGAACCGCGTGCCCCGCCTGCCATGCGGCACGCGCCAGTCCGTCGCCCGGCGATACCCGCGTTCGAGGCTGCTCACCGGTCCACCTCCCCGAACACGATGTCGAGGCTGCCCAGCACGGCCGGCGCGTCGGCCAGCATGTGGCCGCGGCACAGGAAGTCCATCGCCTGGAGATGGCTCATGCCCGTCGCGCGGATGTGAAGGCGATAGGGCCGGTTGGTGCCGTCCGCCACCAGATAGATTCCGAACTCGCCCTTGGGGCTCTCGGTCGCCACATAGACTTCGCCCGGCGGTACCCTGAAGCCCTCGGTGTAGAGCTTGAAATGGTGGATCAGCGCTTCCATGGAGCGCTTCATTTCCCCGCGCGGGGGGGGCACCACCTTGCGGTCGAGGCTGGCAACCGGCTCGCCCGCCATGTGCTGCAACCGGTTGAGGCACTGGATGACGAGCCGCACCGACTGGCGCATTTCCTCCATGCGCACCATGAACCGGTCATAGCAGTCCCCGTTCTTCCCCACCGGCACCTCGAAATCGAGGTCGGCATAGATCTCGTAGGGCTGGCTCTTGCGCAGATCCCAGGGGATCCCGCTGGCCCGCAGGCAGGGGCCCGTGAACCCCCAGGCGATCGCGTCCCTGGCCGTGATCACCCCGATGTCGACATTGCGCTGCTTGAAGATGCGGTTGTCGGCGACCAGCCCCTGCATCTCGTCCAGCACCTTCGGAAAGCCCTCGGCCCAGGCGCGGATGTCCTCGGCGAGGCCCGCCGGCATGTCCTGGTGGACTCCGCCAGGGCGGAACCAGGCCGCGTGCATCCTGGCGCCCGAGACCCGCTCGGAGAATCGGTAGAGCTTCTCGCGCTCGGCGAACATCCACAGGATCGGGGTCAAAGCGCCCACGTCCATCGCATGCGTCGTCGTGTTCAGGATATGGTTCGACAGCCGCATGATCTCGGCCCACAGCGTCCGCAGCACCTGTGCGCGCGGCGGCACGTCGAGGCCCAGGAGCTTCTCGATGGCCAGCACGTAAGAGTGCTCCATCGACATCGGGCTGCAATAGTCCAGCCGGTCCATGTAGGGCAGCGCCTGGATGTAGGTCTTGTATTCGCACAGCTTCTCGGTGCCGCGGTGCAGCAGGCCGATATGCGGGTCACAGCGCTCGATGACTTCGCCGTCCAGCTCCATCACCAGCCGCAGCACGCCGTGCGCGGCCGGGTGCTGCGGCCCGAAATTGATCATGTAGTTCTGGATCTGCGTGTCCGGCCCGACCAGCGTCGGGTCGATGATCTCGCCTTCCAGAAGGGTGACGGGGGCCTCGTTCATGGCGCCCCCTCCGGCCCGTCCGCATCCGCCTTCTCGTCGCCCGGCAGGCGCCACTGGCCTTCCCAGGGCGACAGGAAGTCGAAGTCGCGGAAGTCCTGCTTCAGCTTCACCGGCTCATAGACGACACGGCCGGCTTCCTCCGAATAGCGCAGCTCGACATGGCCGGTCAGCGGGAAATCCTTGCGGAAGGGGTGCCCCTCGAAGCCATAGTCGGTGAGAATCCGCCTGAGGTCGGGGTTGCCCTCGAACAGCACGCCGTAGCAGTCCCACACTTCGCGCTCGAGCCAGCCGGCATTCGGGAACAGCCCCGTGACGGACGGCACCGGCATCGCCTCGTCCGTCGTCGCCTTCACCCGGATGCGGCGGTTGTGCCTCAGGCTCAGAAGATGCCAGTTCACTTCGAACCGCTCGGCCCGCTCGGGATAGTCGGCGCCCGCGATGTCGACGAGCTGTTCATAGCCGAGATCGGGCGTGTCCCGCAGCGTCCGCAGCACCAGCGCCGCGCAGTCGCGCACGATCGTGATGGTCAGCTCGCCATGGGCATGCGCCGCATCGACGACATGCTCGCCCAGCAGGGCCAGCACCCGGTCGGCGATCCCGTCGTCGGATGACAGGGCCGGCAGATGGTTCACCGGTCGAAGCTCCCCTGCCGACGGATCTTCCGTTGCAGCGCCATGATTCCATAGACCAGCGCCTCGGCGGTCGGCGGGCAGCCCGGCACATAGATGTCGACGGGCACGATCCGGTCGCAGCCGCGCACCACCGAATAGCTGTAGTGGTAATAGCCGCCGCCATTGGCGCAGCTGCCCATGGAAATCACGTAGCGCGGCTCGGGCATCTGGTCATAGACGCGCCTGAGCGCCGGCGCCATCTTGTTGCACAGCGTGCCGGCCACGATCATCAGGTCGGACTGGCGCGGAGAGGCGCGCGGCGCCGCGCCGAAGCGCTCCATGTCATAGTCGGGCATGGAGGCGTGCATCATCTCGACCGCGCAGCAGGCAAGCCCGAAGGTCATCCACCACAGCGACCCGGTGCGCGCCCACTTCGTCACATCCTCGAGGCTGGTGACCAGAAAGCCCCTGTTCGACAGTTCCGAGCCGGCATCGGCGAAGAAGGCCTCCTGCCGCGCGAGGTCGCGCGACAGCGGCTGGCCGTCATGGCCGACCAGCGCAGGCGGGCCCGCGGGAAGGACGGTCGTGCTCATTCCCAGTCCAGCGCCCCCTTCTTCCACTCGTAGACGAAGCCCACCGTCAGCACGCCCAGGAACACCATCATCGAAGCCCAGGCAAAGACGAGGTCCGGCCCCATGTGCTGGAGCGAAACCGCCCAGGGGAACAGGAAGGCGACCTCCAGGTCGAAGATGATGAACAGGATCGACACCAGGTAGAATCGCACGTCGAACCGCCCGCGCGCCGAGGAAAAGGCGGGAAAGCCGCTCTCATACTCGCTCAGCTTGGTGCCATAGGGCTTGTTCGTGCCCGTGACGTTCGACACCAGCACGGGCAGGGCCACGAACACCAGCGCAAAGGCGACCGCCACCCCCAGGAACAGGAGGATCGGCAGATAATCGAGGCCAAGGGCGGCAGCGTCCGGCATGGCGGCTCTCTAGGCGAAGGGGTGGAAGGGCCACAAGCCTTCCCGGCGTCGCATCGGCGCCGTCAGGGCGCCGCGGCCATGCCATGAACGCATGCCTGACATGCCGCCTAGCGCCGCAGCGCGCCCGCGATCAGCTTGTGCAGCCGGCCGTGGATGTCGGCGTTGCCGGCCACCAGCTCGCGCCGCTCGACGATCTTCTCGCCGCCGCGATAGTCGGTCGCGAAGCCGCCGGCCTCCCTCACCAGCAGCAGGCCCGCCGCCACGTCCCAGGGCTGGAGGCCTGCCTCCCAGAAGCCATCGAAGCGCCCCGCCGCCACCCAGGCCAGATCCAGGCTCGCCGCCCCGAACCGGCGCACGCCCGCCACCTCGGGGATCACCGCCGACAGGATCGCCTCGAACTGCGCTGCGTCTCCGTGGCCGCGATAGGGAATGCCGGTCGCCAGCAGCGCATCGGCCATCTGCGTCCGCCCGGAGACGCGCAGCCGCGCATTGTGCAGCCAGGCGCCCCGACCGCGCTCGGCCCAGAAGGTCTCGTCGGTCAGCGGCTGGTAGACGACGCCGGCCAGCGTCACCCCATGATGCTCGACAGCCACCGACATGGCGAAATGCGGGATGCCGTGCAGGAAGTTCGAGGTGCCGTCCAGCGGGTCGATGATGAAGCGCGGCGCATCGGGCGCCTCGCCGGCGATCTCGCCGCCTTCCTCCAGCAGGAAGCCGAAACCGGGCCGGGCGCGCTGCAGCTCTTCCACGAGCGTGCGCTCGGCCGCCTTGTCCGCCTGGCTCACGAAGTCGGACGGCCCCTTGCGGCTCACCTGCAACTGCGCGACCTCGCCGAAGTCCCGCCTGAGCTTCGGCGCCGCCTTGCGGCAGGCCCGCTCGATGACGGTGATGAGGGCGGACTGGGACACTCTTGTTTCCTTCGGAACACCGCCCACTGCCCCGAGACGAGCCGGCCGGCCGGGCGGAGAAGCGGGGCAGCGGGCGCACGCCTTCAGCGCATCATCGTCAATCCGCCCGCCTCACATAGCTCTGCTCATACACGTCCACCACGATCCGCGTGCCCGAGCCGATGTGCGGCGGCACCATCACGCGCACGCCGTTTTCAAGCACCGCGGGCTTGTAGCTGGAGCTGGCCGTCTGCCCCTTCACGACCGCATCGGCTTCCACGATCAGGCACTCCACCTGCTCGGGCAGCTGCACCGAGATCGGCCGATCCTCATAGAGCTCCATCATCACGTCCATGCCGTCGGTCAGGAAGGCGGCCGCCTCGCCCAGCAGGTCTCTGGGCAGGGTCACCTGTTCATAGCTCTCCTTGTCCATGAAGACGAGATTGTCGTCCTCGGCATAGAGATACTGGAAGTCCTTGGTGTCCAGCCGCACCCGCTCCACCACCTCGGCCGAGCGGAAGCGCACGTTCGTCTTGCGCCCGTCGATCAGGTTCTTCATCTCGACCTGCATGTAGGCGCCGCCCTTGCCCGGCTGGGTGTGCTGCGTCTTCACCGCGCGCCAGATGCCGCCCTCATGTTCGATGATGTTGCCGGGACGAATGTCCACGCCGCTGATCTTCATGAAACCACCCTGTCGGCCGGAGATGGCGCGCCTTAGCGCATGGCGCGCGCGAAAGCCAAGATCGCCCCGCCCGGATCGGCCGCGCGCCACACCGCGCCCGATACCGCCAGAAAATCGGCGCCGGCCGCCACCAGCGGGCGGCAGTTCGCCGGCGTGATACCGCCGATCGCGACACAGGGAATGGGCGAAATCGCCGTCCACCAGGCGAGGATGTCGGGCTCGGCGCGATGCTCAACCGCCTTGGTCGCCGTCTCGAAGAAGGCCCCGAAGGCCACATAGTCGGCCCCGGCCTCGCCGGCTTCCATGGCAAGGTGCCGGCTGCCGTGGCAGGTCACGCCGATCTGCGCCTCGCGCCCCAGCAGCGCGCGCGCCCCGGCCACGCTGCCGTCGGTCTGTCCCAGATGCACGCCATCGGCACCGGCGGCCTTCGCCAGATCGGCACGATCGTTCAGCATGAACGCGACCCCGTGCGCAGCGCAGATGGGCCGAATCCGCGCGGCCGCGGCCAGCACGACGTCATCGGCCACCCCCTTCAATCGAAGCTGATAGGCCGCAACCGGCCCCCCGGCCGACAGCGCCGCCGCCAGTGCCGCTGCATGAGCGTCCAGCCCGAAGGCCGGCGGCGAGACCAGGTAGAGCTGGCAGGGCGGGCGCGGCTCGGCCGACAGGCGCGACGCGAAGCCGGGATCGTCGGGGCTGTCCATCAGCCGGCCCGTAGCCCGACAAGGGTCACATAGTCACGCACCCGCCAGTCGCGGCCGTGCTGCTCATCGATGATGCTGAAGCCCCCGGCACCCAGCGCCTCGCGAACCGCACCCGTTTCCCAGGCTGCGAACCCATGCACATGCCCCGGCCAGGCGCGAACCGCCGCGGCCGTCTGGAAGCCCAGCACCAGCCGCCCGCCGGGTTTCAGCACCCGCGCCAGCTCGGCGACCGGCCGCGCGAGATCGGCCCAGAAATAGAGCGTGTTGACGCTTGCCGCCTTGTCGAGCCCGGCGTCCGGCAGGGGCAGCGCTTCGGCCCGGCCTTCGATCAGGCGCGCACCCGGCAGCCGCCGGCGGGCACGCGCCAGCACCTCGGCCGAGGGGTCGACGCCCGTCACCGCGCAGCCGCGTTCGACGAGCCGGGCCGACAGCCAGCCCCCGCCGATCCCCAGATCGAGGATCGCCTCGCGCGGGGCGGGCACCAGCGCGGCCAGCGCATCGGCCATCATCGGCCGGCCGATGGCATTCAGCAGCGGCGCCACCAGCAGCCGGCCGGCAGGGCCTTCGGGCCGGGCGAACTGGTGGGCCAGGAATCGGTTCAGACGGGCAGTCACCACGCCGCGGCCATGGCACCTCGCGGACCTCAGGGAAACGCCATGGCGATCCAGACGGGGCGATAGACCGGCCGGCCCTCCCCATCGACGGGCGTGACCGCATCGACGACCGGCGCACCGTGCGTCGGCGAAAAGGGCCCGCCCGGCCGGCCGCGGGGCTGTGCGCTGCCTATTCGCGCCCCTGATAGATCCGAACGATCCGCTCCAGCAGCGCCAGCGCCTCCTCGCGCGGGCGCTGGAAGCTGTTGCGGCCGATGATCGAGCCATTGCCGCCGCCGTCGCGGATGGCGCGCGCATCCTCGAACACCGCCTCGGCCCCCTTCGCTGCCCCGCCGGAGAACACCACCAGCCGCCGGCCGGCAAGGCAGCTCTTCACCACATGCGCGACCCGGCTCGCCTGGGTCGACCAGTCGCTGCCCGCATAGGCCTTCTTCGCATCCGTCTGCTCGATATGGTCGGTCGGCAGCTTCACCTTCACGACATGCGCCCCGATCAGGCAGGCCATGTGCGCGGCATAGGCACAGACGTCGAGGGCCAGTTCGCCTTCCTTCGAAAGCGCCCCGCCCCTCGGATAGCTCCACACCACGGCGGCCAGCCCCACGCTCTTGGCTTGCGCGATCAGCTCGCGCGCCTCCTCCACCATCCCGTCGTAGCTCTCGGAGCCGGGATAGATTGTGAGTCCGATCGCCGAGCAGCCCAGCCGCAGCGCATCCTCGACTCCCGCCGTCACCGCCTGGTCCTTGGCGGTCGCCCAGCTGTTCGAGCTGTTGACCTTGAGAATCGTCGGAATGGCGCCCGCGAAGCTGGCGGCGCCCGCCTCCAGCATGCCGAGCGGCGCCGCATAGGCGCTGAGCCCGGCATCGACGGCCAGCTGGAAATGATAGTGCGGGTCATAGGCGGGCGGATTGACCGCAAAGCTGCGCGCCGGCCCATGCTCGAACCCCTGGTCCACGGGCAGGATCACCATCCTGCCGCTGCCGCCCAGCCGGCCGGCCATCAGCATCCGGGCGAGGTTCGCCTTCGTTCCGGGATTGTCGCTTTCATACTGGTCGAGAATCCGGCGGACGGCCTTGGTGATCTTCATGCCACGCACTCCTGCTTCAGGGCCTCGACCCCCGGCAGCGCCCGGCCTTCCATCCATTCGAGGAAGGCTCCGCCCGCGGTCGAGAGATAGGTGAACCGGTCGGCGACTCCGGCCTGGTTGAGGGCGGCAACCGTGTCGCCCCCGCCGGCAACCGAGACGAGCGCGCCCTCGGCCGTCAGCGCGGCAGCGACCCGCGCCAGCGCCACGGTCGCGGTGTCGAAGGGCGGCAGCTCGAACGCGCCCAGCGGCCCGTTCCACACCAGCGTCGCACAGGTCTTGAGCACGTCCGCCAGCGCTTCGACCGCGTGCGGGCCCAGGTCGAGGATCATCTCGTCGGCCGCCACCTGATGGACATTGGCGATGCGATGCTCGGCATGCGCCCGGAACTCGCGCGCCACCACCACGTCCCACGGCAGGTGGACGGTGCAGCCCGCGGCCTCCGCGCGTGCCAGAATGTCGGTCGCGGTGCCCAGAAGATCGGGCTCGCACAGGCTCCTGCCGATGCCGATGCCCCTGGCCAGCAGGAAGCTGTTGGCCATCCCGCCACCGATGATGAGGTGATCGACCCGGCCCGCCAGATGGCCCAGCACGTCGATCTTGGTCGAGATCTTGGCACCACCGACGACGGCCGCCACCGGCCGCCTCGGGCTGCCGAGCGCCGCCTCCAGCGCCCGAAGCTCGGCTTCCATCGCCCGCCCGGCATAGGCCGGAAGCCGATGCGCCAGCCCCTCGGTCGTCGCATGCGCCCGGTGCGCCGCCGAGAAGGCGTCGTTGACATAGAGGTCACCCAGCCGGGCCAGCGCGGCGACGAAGGCCGGGTCATTGGCCTCCTCGCCGGCATGGAAGCGGCTGTTTTCCAGGACCGCGATCGCGCCCGGCGCCAGTGCCGCCGCCGCGCGCTCGGCGTCTGCCCCGACACAATCGGCGATGAAGGAAACCGGCCGCCCCACCACGTCGGCCAGCGCGGGCACAATCGGTGCAAGCGACAGCGCCGGATCCGGCCCGCCCCTCGGCCGCCCGAAGTGCGACAGCAGCAGCACCACCGCGCCGCGATCCGACAGGTCGGCGATGGTCGGCACCGCTGCCCGAAGCCGGGTCGAATCCGTCACCCGCCCGCCGTCCATCGGCACGTTCAGGTCCACGCGCACCAGCGCGCGCCGGCCCGAGAGACCCGCCGGCAGATCGTCGAGCGTGCGAAACCCCATCAGAGCAGGCGGCCCATCGCGACCGCCGTGTCGGCCATCCGGTTCGAGAAGCCCCACTCATTGTCGTACCAGGAGACCACCCGAACCAGATGGCCGTCGATCACCGCCGTCTCCAAGCTGTCGATGGTGGACGACGCCGGGCAGTGGTTGAGGTCGATCGAGACGAGCGGCTCGTCCGTATAGTCGAGGATGCCCTTCATCGGCCCCTCGGCCGCCGCCTTCAGCGCCGCGTTCACCTCGTCGCGAGTCACCGCCCGGCCGGGCACGAACGTCAGATCGACGAGGCTGACATTGGGCGTCGGCACCCGGATCGCCGACCCGTCGAGCTTGCCCTTCAGTTCGGGCAGCACCTCGCCCACCGCCCGCGCCGCCCCCGTCGTGGTCGGGATCATCGACAGCGCGGCCGCCCGCGCCCGGCGCGGGTCGGCATGGATCTGGTCCAGGATCTTCTGGTCGTTGGTGTAGGCGTGCACCGTCGTCATCAGCCCGCGTTCCAGCCCGAACGCCTCGTTCATCACCTTGGCGACGGGCGCCAGACAATTGGTCGTGCAGCTGGCGTTGGAGACGATGATGTGATCGGCCGTCAGCTTCGCATGGTTGACACCATAGACGACGGTGAGGTCCGCGCCCTTGGCCGGCGCCGAGATCAGCACCCGCCTGGCGCCCGCCTCGATGTGCGCGCGCGCCTTGTCGGCCTCGGTGAAGAAGCCGGTGCACTCCAGCGCGATATCCACCCCCAGCTTCGTGTGCGGCAGCCTCGCCGGGTCCCGCTCGGCCGTCACCCGGATTCGCCGGCCGTCGATCACCAGATGCTCGCCGTCGGCCGCGACCTCGCCCGGATAGCGGCCGTGCACCGAATCCCGCCGGAACAAGCGCGCGTTGGCCTCGGCGTCGGCCAGATCGTTGATCGCGACCACCTCGATATCGGGCCGGCCCTGTTCCAGGATGGCCCGCAGCACCAGACGGCCGATCCGGCCGAACCCGTTGATCGCAACCTTCATGCCCGCTCCTTGTCATCGTTCAGTCGTTTCCGGATTCGCTCCGTGATGGCTGCCGCCGTGAATCCGAAATGCCGGAACAGGTCCGCAGCCGGTGCCGAGGCACCGAACCGGTCGAGCCCGATCATCAGGCCGTCGTCGCCCACCACCCGTTCCCAGCCGAAGGTGCTCGCCGCCTCGATCGACACCCTCAGCACGCCCGCCGGCAACAGCGACCGGTCCCCGCCCGCCAGCCAGCGCTCGACGCACGGCATGGAGATCACGTCCGCCCCGATCCCGCCGGCTTCCAGCGCATCGGCCACCTCGACGGCAAGGGCCACTTCGGACCCCGTCGCCACCAGCACCACGCGGCGCGGCGACGTCGCCGCCACCAGCCGGTAACCGCCCGCCGCGGACCGGTTCGCGCCCACATGGCCGTCCCGCAGCAGCGGCAGGTTCTGCCGCGACAGCGCCAGCACCGAGGGACGGTGCGCGTCCTTCAGGGCCAGTTCCCAGCATTCCGCCGTCTCGACGGCATCGGCCGGGCGATACACGGCAAGGCCGGGCATGGCGCGAAGCGAGGCCAGATGCTCGACCGGCTGGTGGGTCGGCCCGTCCTCCCCCAGGCCGATCGAATCGTGGGTCAGCACATGGATCGCCCGCACGCCCTGCAGCGCGGCAAGCCGTATGGCCGGCCGGCTGTAGTCGCTGAACACCAGGAAGGTCCCGCCATAGGGGATGACCCCGCCGTGCAGCGCCAGGCCGTTCATGGCGGCCGCCATGCCGAACTCGCGGATGCCATAATGCAGGTAGCGCCCGCCGTAATCGGCGGCGCTCAGCACCGCCTGCCCCTTCGAGCGGGTGTTGTTGGAGCCGGTCAGATCGGCCGATCCCCCGATCGTCTCGGGCAGCCGCGCATTGACCGCCTCCAGCACCAGCTCGGAGGCCTTGCGCGTCGCCACCGGCTTCGCGTCGGCCGCCAGCGCGGTGCGCACATCATCGAGCGTGAAGCCCGCCGGCAGCCTGCCGGCCATGCGCCGCTCGAACTCGGCGCGCTCGGGATGGGCCGAAAGCCGTGCCTGCCAGTCGGCGCGCCGCGCAGCCCCGCGCGCGCCCGCCGCCCGCCAGCGATCGAGAATGCCGGCGGGAATCTCGAAGGGCGGCGCCGTCCAGCCGAGCGCGGTCTTCGCGCCGGCCACCTCGTCGGCCCCCAGCGGGCTGCCGTGGGTCTTCTCGGTGCCTGCCTTGGTGGGCGCCCCCTTGCCGATCACCGTCGTGCAGCGGATGAGGCTGGGCCGGTCGGCGTCCAGCGCTTCGGCCAAGGCCGCGCGGATCGAGGCGGCATCATGCCCGTCGCAGGCCGTCACATGCCAGCCGGCCGCCGCGAAGCGCGCCGGCACATCCTCGCTCGACGACAGCCTGACCGGTCCGTCGATCGAGATCCCGTTGTCGTCCCAGATGACGTTGAGCCGCGCCAGCCTCAGATGCCCGGCCAGCCCGATCGCCTCGTGGCTCACGCCTTCCATCAGGCAGCCGTCGCCGGCGATCACCCAGGTCCGGTGATCGACCAGCCCGTCGCCGAAGCGCGCGTTCAGGTGCCGCTCGGCGATCGCCATGCCGACAGCGGTCGCCAGCCCCTGCCCCAGCGGCCCGGTCGTCGTTTCCACGCCCGGCAGCTCATGCGCTTCCGGATGGCCGGCGCACGGGCTTCCCAGTTGCCGGAAGCCGCGGATGTCGGCCATCGTCGGCCGCGCGAAGCCCGCCAGGTGCAGCAGCGCATACAGCAGCATCGAGCCGTGGCCGGCCGACAGCACGAACCGGTCGCGATCGGGCCAGCGCGGATCGGCCGGATCATAGGCCAGCACCTCGGCCCACAGCAGCGTGGCGGCATCCGCCATGCCCATGGGCATGCCGGGGTGGCCGCTGTTCGCGGCCTCGACCGCGTCCATCGCCAGCACCCGGATGGCGTTCGCCATGTCGCGAACTTCGTCGTCGGACAGCATCGCGGGGGCCATGGTCAAGCGGATCACCTCCAGCAAGGATTTCCCGGGCTGGGGTCGGCCCGAATCGCCCATCCGGTCGCAGGGCTGGACCGCCGGTGCGGCGCCTCCCTTGCAAAGCCGGCCGCCTAAATCAACTTCGGCAAATTGGTTACCATGCCCATCGGGCATTGACGCAAGCGAACACAAGGCCTTATCACATGCGGTCAAGACGGGCTGGCAAGCATCCTTGCCGGCAGGCAGGAACCGCAGGGGATTTCGCGCCGCTCCGTCGGGTCGCTCGGTGCAGGGGATGGGGGGGGGAGACTGGATGGCAGACGATCTCATCGCCCGGATCGAGGCTGCGCTGGAGCGCGGCGAGGCCGCTGCCGCCCGCCTCGAACGTCGGCACAGCGTCCTCAAGCAGGCCGCGCGCGAAACGCTCGACGGGCTCGATCGCCTGATCGAGGTGGAGCGGCGACGGGTGGCCAATGGCTGAAGTCGAGCTCACGATCGGTGGCCGCGCCTACCGGCTCGCCTGCCGCGATGGCGAGGAGGCGGAGCTTCGTGCCGCGGCCGGCCTGCTCGATTCCCGCGTGTCGGCGCTCATGCAGGCGCATGGTGCCATCGCCGAGCCCCGGCTGCTGCTGATGGCGGCACTGATCGTCGCTGGCGAACTGCTGGAGCGCAAGGCCGTCGATGCCCGGGCGACGCTTCGCCCGGTCAGCACGCGCGACAGCATCGCCAACCGCGAGCCTGCGGTCCTCGACTTCGCGGCCGAGCGCAAGACGCTCGAAGCCCTTGCCGCCCGCGCCGAGCGGCTGGCCGAAAGGCTTGAGGAAGCCGCCGGCAGCGCCTAGCTTGGATGGTGGCGGGTTCTGCCCGATGCGCGCCATCGAGCATCCCTGAGGCGATAGATACTCCGCACGGGCGCTGTCCCTGCCGGGCTCCTGGGCCCGGATACATGGTGCCCACCTGACGTTCTGGCGTCAGCGGATCTTCAGGCAAACGGTCGCGGCGGTCCCGCCAACGCCCGGGCATTGAGGGAGCGCGCATGGAGCCCGACCGACGACGCCTTCGCGCCGCGCGGGCGGCCTTCGTCACGGGGCTGGCAGGCCCCCTGCGCGCCGGCCTCGAACGTGCGCTTGCGCGCCATCTTCTGCCCCGGCTCGGGCCGCCCGGAATCCTCGGCACCTATGCCGCGCTCGGCGACGAGATCGACCCGGCCGCGATCGAGGCCGGCGCGCTCGAGGCCGGCTGGCGACTGGCCTTCCCGCGGGTGACGGGCCGGGCGCCGCTCGCCTTCCATCTCGCTGCCCACCCCGACCTCCGGCCCGGCTTCCGCGACATTCCGGAACCGCCGCCCGATGCCCCCCCGGTGCGGCCGGATGTGCTGCTGGTGCCGCTGCTGGCAGCCGACCATCAGGGCCACCGGATCGGCCAGGGCGGTGGCCATTATGACCGGACGCTCGCCCATCTTCGTTCGACAGGCCCTGTCACCGCCATCGGCCTTGCCTGGGATGTGCAGCTGCACGAGGCGCTGGCCCCGGCCCCCTGGGACCAGCGCCTCGATGCCGTTGCGACACCGACGGTCTTTCACCGGGCCGGCGCCGCCGCTAAACCGCCGGCATGACTCCCTCCGTCCGCCGCCCGCTCGGGGTGCTGGCCCTCATGGTCGGCATCCTCGCCTATGTGCTGGCGGTTGCCTGGCTGTTCGAGCCGGTCGCCAGCCTGCACGCGCTGGTGCAGCTGCCCATCTGGCTCGTGCTCGGGATCGCCTGGGTGTTCCCGGTCCGTCCGCTGCTTGTCTGGATCGAGACGGGGCGCTGGCGGCGATGAGCAGCCGCCGCCCGCCCGAAGCCTGCCGGACGATGGCCGAGGTGCGCGCCGGCGTCGACGAGCTCGACCGCGCGCTGGTCGCCCTGCTGGCCGAGCGCATGGGCTACATGGCCGCCGCTGCACGCATCAAGACGGACCGCGCGACCGTGCGCGACGAGGCGCGCAAGCGCCAGGTGATCGCGAACGCCCGGCACGAGGCCGAGCGTCTCGGCCTCGACCCGGCGCTGGTCGAGTCGCTGTGGGAGCGGCTGGTCGAAGCCAGCATCCGCTTCGAATATCGGGAGTGGGACCGGCTTCGGGTCACCGCCGGCTGACGCGGAACCCATCCGGCCCGAAGCCGGCACGGGCCCGGTCCATGGCGCGAGTGACGGGGCTCGAACCCGCGACCTCCGGCGTGACAGGCCGGCGCTCTAACCGACTGAGCTACACCCGCTTGGGTACCGTGGAGGCGCGGCCTTATGCCCTGCCCCCCGCCCTGTCAAGGCAAGCTCATGGCCGGCAGTGTCTCGGTTTGAAATCGCCGCCCCGCGCTTGCGGTAAGGGCCTTGCTGTCCGCCATGCCTCGTCGCCCGCGCACTTCTCCCGCCAGGCGCAGGGCACGCCTGGACTGGGCAGGATGGCACGCCCGCCGATACCCGCGTCTCACCGCAGACCCCGCGCCAGGGCCTGACGGCCCGCTCGCCCCGCAGGATGGCCCCGGCCCGCCTCAGAAGCGGCCGATCACCGACAGGCTGACGTTGCGCGGTGGCGAGGTGAAGGCATCGCGCACCGCAAGGTTGGCGGCCGTGCCGGCCAGGCCCTGCACCGTGCTCCATGCCACGAATTTCGCGTCCGTCAGGTTGAACAGGCCGGCGCGCAGGGTGAGGCGATCGCTGATGCGTGCGAAGGCGATGAGATCGACCGTGGCATGATCGTCGGACAGCAGGCACTCCGGGTTGCACAGGCCACGGACCTCGCGCCTTTCCTTGGCCGCGACGATCGTCGCGATGGCCTCCACACCCAGGCGCTCGTCCGCCGAGCGCCAGGCGATGCCGGTCACGAACTCGATGGGGTCGATGGTCAGGAGCGGCGTGCGGTTGCCGTTGGGGTCGATCACGCGACCGCGCGCGAAGGCCAGCGCCCCGTTCCAGGTGACGCCGCCGCCCAGCTTTGCCGATGCACGGCCCTCGATGCCGTGGATCTGCACCCGATCAAGGTTGATGAACTGGAAAATGAGCGGATCGGCGGGCACGCCGCGGCCACCGACGACCTGCTGCTGGATGAAGTCACGGTAGCGGCCCGAAAAGGCCGTGAGCTGGCCCGACACGCGGCCGTCGTCGAAGCGCATGCCGGCCTCGAACGCCCGGCTGCGCTCCGGCCCGAGATCGGGATTGGGCAGCGACCGGTAGGCGAAGAAGGGCGAGGTGGGGTTGTCGAAGAACTGGTTGACCTGGGAGGGGGTGGGCGCGCGGAAGCCTTCCGAATAGCTCGCCACCACGCTGACAGCGGGCGAGACGCGCCAGGTGGCGCCGAGCTTCGGCGTGAAGGCATCGCCGCGGTTGGCGCTGCTGGGCGCAGCCGTCGGCGGCACCAGCGGATCCTGCCGCGGCCGAAGCGTGTAGCGGTCGTAGCGGATGCCGGGGAACAGGATCAGCCGGCCATCGAACAGGCGGATCTCGTCGGCCAGGAACAGGCCGAGCGCCGTGAAATCGGTGGGCGGGAAGGCGCGCGTCGGAAAGACATCGGGCGGAGTGGGGAAGGTGCCATCGCGCACACCTTCCTGCCGGGTGGTGAACCATTCCCCGCCCACCACCAGCCGATGCCCGGCGGAACCCGTCGTGAAGCCGAAGCGAGCCTGGCCACTGGCGCCCAGGATCCGGGTGTCGAGCGTGTTGAGCCGCTCGCGGTCCGGCGCGACCAGCCGGTCCTCGAGGGTGAACTGCCGGTCCCGGCCCCGCTGCCAGAAACCGACCAGAAACAGCTCCTCGAGCGTGCCGTCCGCAGTCCAGGTCCAGTCGAGACTGAGCCGGTCGCGCGAGACCCTGTCGGAGGCCTCCAGCCCCACGACCGCGGTCGGCGCGACCGGGCTGACCGCGCGCCCGGACAGCACGTCCGTTTCCACGCGGGAGACGAAATGTTCCCCCGTCAGGCGCAGCCGATGCTGCTCGCTCATGTCGAACACCAGCTTGCCGAGCAGATTGTCGGCCCGTCGGTCCTGCGGATTGGGCGCGGTTCGGGACGCATTGGGGGCATCGTTCCGGCCCTGGTTCCTCAGTTCGCTGCCGTCGCGGAAGGTGTAGCCGGCCAGCACCGAGAGCTTGCCGGCGCGCGCCGCCACCACGCCACTCAGCGTCCACTGCCTGTCCACGCTGTCATGGGCCGCACGGCCGACGCCGCCGATGGTCTGGCCGCCGGTCAGGATGTTGGCCGGGTCGGCGGTGCGGAAGCTGACCACGCCCGCCACGCCGTCGCTGCCATACAGCGAGGAGGCCGGCCCGCGCAGGATCTCGATGGACTGGACAAGGCCAAGGTCCACCGAATCCCGGCCCGTCAGCTGCGCGCCGAAGGAAAAGCTGTCCGGCACGCGGATTCCGTCCACCTGGATCAGCACGCGATTGCCGCCAAGACCACGGATGTTGAAGCCGGCATTGCCGTCACGGCCGGTGGAGCCAAGCGCAGCGCCGAATCGCGCCGGCGCGCGGCGCACCGAAACGCCCGGCTCGAAGCGGACCAGGTCGCGGATGTCCTCCATCAGCCGGGCCTGGATTTCCTCCTGGTCGAACACGGTGACGGTGACGGGCGCCTCCAGGATGGAGATGGGCGCGCGCGTGGCCGTGACGGTGATGGTGGAGGCAGGCGGATTGATGCCATAGGCGGCTTCCGCATCGGCTGCTTCGGCCGCGGCAGCCGGTGGTGCGGCCAGAGCAGCGGCGATGGCGACGACGGCGGCATGGTGGCGCAGGGCAGACGGGGGAAGCATGCAGGATCCTTTGATGCGAACGATTCGCACTTGCATTCCATGTCTCTATTGCTAATGCAAGTGCATCGCATTTCTATCAGGAGGGTTCATGCCGTCTGCTGTCGTCGCTGGACCGCCACTGCCGCCGCCCCGCAGCCTCCGCCCGGTCGACCAGGCCGCTGCGCTGGGTCTGTCCGAGGGTGAATGGCTGACGCGCCATGCGCCCGGCCGGGTGCGTCGCATCGCGGTGCCTGCCGCCAGGCTGCTGCCGCGCTTCCCCGCGCTCGGGACCGTGATGTCGCTCACGCGCAACACATGGTGCGTGCACGAGAAGGACGGCGTGTGGGACAAAATCGAGATCGGCGGCGCGATGGGGCTGGTGCTCAACCACGAGATCGACTTGCGCTTGTTCCTGAACCACTGGGTGCATGGCTATGCGGTGGAAACCCCGCTGGAGCAGGGGGTCCGGCACAGCCTGCAGTTCTACGACAAGGCCGGCGTGGCGGTTCACAAGATCTTCGCCCGGCCCGCAACCGACATGGCCGCCTGGCAGGCGCTGGTGGAGGCGGTTGCCGAGGATGGTCCGCCACCGCCGCTGGAGGTCGCGCCCCTGCCAACCCCGAGCGCCGACCGCCCGGATGACATGATCGCGATCGAAACCGTGCGCCGGCGCTGGTCAGACCTGAAGGATGTGCATGATTTCTTCGCCCTCCTGCGCGAGGAACAGGTGGGCCGCCTGCAGGCGATGCGGCTGACCGGCGCGCCCTACAGCCGGCCGGTGCCGGTTGCCTCGGTGCAGCCGCTGCTGGAACAGGCGGCAACAGACGGCGTGCCGATCATGTGCTTCGTCGGCAATCGCGGCTGCATCCAGATTCATTCCGGGCCGATCCACCGCGTTGTGCCGATGGGTCCCTGGCTGAACATCCTCGACCCTGGCTTCAACCTGCACCTCAGGATCGACCGGGTGGCGCATGCCTTTGCCGTCTGGAAGCCGCAGAGCGACAGCGCGGTCCATTCGGTGGAGCTGTTTGCAGACGACGGCATGCTGATCGCGCAATTCTTCGGGGAGCGCAAACCCGGCGTGCCGGAGATCGGGGCATGGCGGGAGCTGGTGCGCGGGCTGCCCGACGCATGAAGATCGCGCGGCTGCTGTCGTTCGCGCTCCTGTTGCTGCTGCCCGCGCTGGCGACGGCACAGGCGCCTGAGCGCATCGTGTCGCTGGGCAGCGACGTCACCGAAATCCTGTTCGCGCTGGGCAGGGGCGGTCAGCTGGTCGCCGTGGACGACACCTCCACCTTCCCGGCCGCAGCCGCAAGCCTGCCGCGCCTTGGCTATCTGCGCAGCCTGACGCCGGAGCCTGTTCTGGCACAGCGTCCAACCCTTGTTCTGGCCGGAGACGGCGCCGGCCCGGACTCCGTGCTGCGGCAACTGGAGCGCGCCGGCGTGCGCGTGGTGCGCGTGGCCGGCGGGCATGATGCCGCCGCCGTGCCGGCCAAGATCCGCTCCGTGGGCAGGGCGGTGGGCGCCGATGCCGAAGCCGAGCGGTTGGCGCGCAGCACGTCTGCATCCCTGACGGCCGTGCGCGCGACGGGCACGGCCTCGCCGCGCATGCTCCTCATCCTGGCCAGCGCGCCGGGACGGGTGCTGGCGGCCGGCCGGAACACCGCCGGCGACGGCTTCATCCGGCTGGCCGGTGGGCGCAATATGTTCGTCGCGGATGGCTACAAGCCGCTGTCGGCCGAGGCGGCACTGGCTGCCGCCCCCGAGGTCATCATCGTCCCCAGCCATGTCGCCGAGATGATGGGCGGGATCGAGGCGGTACGCCGCGAACCCATCCTGGCCCGCACCCCGGCAGCGCGCGCGGGCCGCATCATCGAGGTGGAGAGCGCGCCGGCGCTCAATTTCGGCCCCCGTCTGCCACAGGCCATCGCCAGCGTCCGTGCGCGCATGAAGGGCGGATGAGCCGTGGCGACGCTCGCCGCGCAGGTGGGCTTCGTCCGGGTCGCCCGGCTGCCGCGTGCCGTTGCGGCAGGGCTGTTCTTGGGCCTCGGCCTTGCGGTCTCCATCTTCCTCAACCTGATGCTGGGTGCGGTGCCGGTGCCGGCCGCAGACGTGGTCGCCGCCCTGCTGCCGGGCGCCGGCACGGACCCGGGAGCGACCATGGTGGTGCGCGACATCCGTCTGCCGCGCCTGCTCGCCGCCCTGGCCGTGGGCGCCGCGCTCGCCGTCTCGGGTGCTGCCCTGCAGGCCCTGTTCCGCAACCCGCTGGCCGATCCCGGCCTGCTCGGCATCTCCACCGGGGCTGCCTTGGGCGCGGCGCTCTGGCTCGTGGCCGGCGCCGGCCTGGCCGCGGCCGCCGGCCCGGTGCTTGCCCCCTTCGGCTTGCCGCTTGCAAGCTTTGCCGGCGCACTGGCCGCGATCGCGCTGGTCATCGGCCTTGGCAGCCGCGTCGGACCGTCGGCCACGATCCTGATGCTGCTGGCCGGCATCGGCATCAACGCGCTGGGCGGCGCCGTGATCGGGCTCGTCACCTACATCAGTTCGGACGCGCAGCTGCGGGCGCTTTCGGTCTGGCTGCTCGGCACGCTGGCGCAGGTGGAGTGGGCGGTTCTGGTGCCGGCACTGGCCATCGTCACGCTGGCCACCGTCGGCCTGCTTCGGACCGCCCGCCTGCTCGACCTGCTGGCCATCGGCGAGGATGGCGCGCGCCACCTCGGAGTCGACGTCCCGCGCCTCAGGTGCCTGCTCGCGGTGCTGACCGCCATGGCCGCCGGCGCGGCGGTGTCGGTCGCCGGCATCATCGGCTTCGTCGGTCTGGTGGTGCCGCACATGCTGCGCCTTGTCGTCGGGCCCGGCCATCGCGCGCTCCTGCCGCTGGCAGCGCTCGGCGGCGCGCTGGCGGTCTCGCTGGCTGACCTCGGTGCGCGACTGGTCGCCCTGCCGGCCGAAGTGCCGGTGGGCGTGGTGATGGCCTTCGTCGGAGCGCCCGCCTTCCTGTGGGTGCTTCTCGGTTCCTGGCGGCGGATCGGCTGATGCTTGTGGCAGACAAGCTCAGTCTGGTGCGCGACAGCCGCCCCATCCTGTCTGGCCTCAGCGCCTGCTTCCTGGCCGGCCGGATCAGCCTGCTGGTCGGTCCCAACGGCGCGGGCAAGTCCACCCTGCTGTCCGCGCTCGCCGGCGACCATGTGCCCGCCAGCGGCCAGCTGTGTCTGGATGGCACGCCCCTGCACCGCATGCCGCTCGCTGGTCGGGCAAGACGCCGTGCCGTGCTGCCCCAGCAGGCGAGCGTCGCCTTCGCCTTTCCGGTCCGCGCGCTGGTCGCCATGGGCCTGCACCCGTTCGGCATCGCGCCCGATGGTGCCACCGGCCGCGCGCTGGTGGATGGCGCCCTTGCAGCCATGGATCTCGACGCACTGGCCGACCGCCCGGCGACCGCCATTTCAGGCGGCGAGGCACAGCGCGCCCATCTCGCGCGCGTCCTGGTGCAGGTCGAGGGCGCACTTGGTGCCGGGCTGTCCCCGCTGCTGCTGCTGGACGAACCCGCCACCGGCCTCGACTGGCGCCATCAGTTCGCACTGGTCCGCCTGCTGCACGCGCTGGCCGCGCGCGGCGTGACCATCATCGCCAGCCTGCACGACCTTCCGCTGGCCCGCGCGCTGGGCGGTGACGTCATGCTGCTCGCCGAAGGCCGGTTGCAGGCCACCGGGCCTGTCCGGGACGTCCTTGCCCCACCCCTGCTCGCCCGCTGGTTCGGCATCGAGGAAACCGAGGCCAGGCTCCTGGCCGCCTGAAGACGGGCCTGTGGCCAGCGACAGCGGCAGCCACCTGACCTTCCGCGCTGCCACCGCACAGTCCCCGCCCGGCCCCGTCCCGCCGCCCGAACGCTGACCGGCGCCAGCATCGGAAAGCGCCGCGCGCCCGCCTGTCCCACGCCCTGCCCGATGCCACCATTGCGGCTGCGGGGCCAGCATGGCAGGCAGGGCCATGCCCGAACCCCTGTCAGATCCTGCCTTCGATTCCCAGCAGACAGCAGCGCAAGCCTGGTTCCGTTCGCTGCGCGACCGCATCACCGCAGCCTTCGAGGCGCTCGAGGACGAAGGCGCGAACCTGCCCGCACTTCCCGACGCGCCCGACACCCCCGGCCGCTTCGTCTACACCCCCTGGCAGCGCACCGATCACTCGGGCGCGCCGGGCGGCGGTGGCACCATGGGGGTGATGAAGGGCCGCATCTTCGAGAAGGTCGGAGTCAACATCTCGACCGTCTTCGGCCAGTTCAACCCCGAGTTCGCGAAATCCATCCCCGGCGCCGATACCGACCCGCGCTTCTTCGCGACCGGGATCAGCCTCGTTGCCCACATGGCCAATCCGCAGGTGCCCGCCGTCCACATGAACACGCGCTTCCTCGTCACGACGAAGCGCTGGTTCGGCGGCGGCGCCGACCTGAACCCGGCCCACCCCAGGGCCGACGACACCGCCTTCTTCAAGGCCGCGTTCGAGGCGGCCTGCAACCGCCACGATGCAGCCCACTGGCCGAAATTCTCGGCCTGGTGCGACGACTATTTCTGGATCCCGCACCGCCAGCGCCATCGCGGCGTCGGCGGCATCTTCTACGACTGGCTCGACGTCGCCGACGACGCCTCGTTCGAGGCAAACTTCGCCTTCACCCGCGATGTCGGCGAGACCTTCCTTGCAACCTTCCCCGAAATCGCCCGCCGCCGGATGGCCGAGCCCTGGACGGCCGAGGAGCGCCTCGCCCTCCTGCGCTATCGCGGCCTCTATGCCGAATACAACCTCGTCTACGACCGGGGCACCACCTTCGGCCTCAAGACCGGGGGCAACACCGACGCCATCCTGATGAGCCTGCCGCCCGAAGCCCGCTGGGACTGATGCCGACGCTGACCGCCCGCGCGCTGTCGGCTGCCAGCAGCGCCAGGGCCTGGCTGGAAGGGCCGGTCGGCACGCGGCTCAAGCAGGGGTTCAACATCGCGCTGTCGGTGCTGATCCTCGGCCTGCTGGCGCGCGCCATCGCCCGCGTCGGCCTCGACGAGATGATCGCGGTGCTGCCCGCCACGCCGCTGTTCTGGATCCTGTGGACGGCGCACTATCTGCTGCCGCCCGCCGTCGAATGGCTCATCTATCGCCGCTGGTGGCCGATCGACTGGCGCGGGCTCGGCGTGTTCGTGAAGATGCGGGTCATGAACGATGCCCTGTTCAGCTATTCGGGGCACACCTACCTGCTGGTCTGGGCGTCGAACCTGCTCGGCGTCCGCTTCGATCCGGCCAGCCCGCCCGAGCGGCTACTGGGGCGTGGCGGCGGCGCGGCCGCCGATCCCGCGACCAATCCGTTCGCGGCTGTCAAGGACAACGCCTTCACCTCGGGCCTTGCCGGCAATTTCTCGACCCTGCTCTGGCTGCTGCTGGCCCTCGGGCTCGGCGGGACCGGCCTGCTGGGCGAGGGCAGCGCCATCGACAGCCGGGCGCTTCGCGGCCTTCTCATCGGCTTCGGCGCGCTCATCCTGCTCAGCTTCGGCATCATCGCCTTTCGCGAACGGCTGCTGAGCCTGCCCGTCCACGAGAACATGCGCGCCTTCTGGTGGCATCTCCTGCGCGTCAATGTCACCCACCTGCTGCAGATCGGCACCTGGATCGTGGCCCTGCCGATGATCCCGGTCGAGACCTGGCTGCTGCTCGGCGCGCTTCGCATGGTGATCGGCCGGATGCCGGTGCCCAACAAGGAAGTGCTGTTCGCAGCCCTTGCCGCCCAGCTCGCCGGCGACGCCTCGATCCAGGTGGCCGCGCTCATGGCTGCACAGGGCGTGCTCCACCTCGTCTATCACGGCCTGTCCTGGGTCGGGGCCACGGCCATCGAGCCTGGGGCCGCACGCAACCCCGCCTGACAGCTCAGGCGATGCGGCCGGGCACCGTCGGGTGGCTCGCCGAAAGCCCGCCATCGACCGCGATCGCCTGCCCGTTCACGTAGGAGGCCTGGTCAGAGGCGAGGAACAGCGCCACGGCCGCCTGTTCCGCGGCGCTCGCACTGCGCCGCAGCGGGTTCAGCTGGCCGATCTTCCCCTCGCTGCCGCGCGCCCGGGCCGCCTCGAACATCGGCGCGGTCATCCCCGTCTCGGTCAGGCCCGGCAGCAGCGCGTTCACCCGGATGCCCGTTCCGGCCAGATGGTGGGCGGCTGTCTGCACCAGGTTGATGACGCCCGCCTTCGAGGCCGAATAGGGAATCCCCCCGGCTCCGAAGCGCAGGCCCGCGACGCTGGCGGTCGCCACGATCGCACCCCGGCCGCGCGGTGCCATCGCCTTTGCGGCCGCCCGGATGGCGATGAACACGCCGATAAGGTTCACGCGCAGCACCTGCTCCCATTCGGCCACCTCGAGCTCGAACAGCGGCGCGAGCCCGCCCGAGATGCCGGCATTGGCGAACAGCACGTCGATGGCCCCGAAATCGTCGACCGTGCGCTCGACGGCAGCCGCCACGAACGCCTCGTCCGCCGCGTCGCCTGCCAGCGCCAGCGCGCGGCCGCCCTTCGCCCGGATCGCCTCCGCAACCGACTCGACCGCCGGATCCCGATCGACCGCGATCACGCCGCCGCCCTCGTCCGCGAACATCAGCGCGGCCGCCCGGCCGATGCCCGAAGCCGCCCCGGTCACCAGCACACCCCGTCCGACGAAGCGCATGGCCCATCTCCCCGTCCTGTCCCTCGAAAGACTTGCTACCGGGCGCGCTTGCCGCCAGCAATGGCCGGCATGACCCGCGATCTCGTCGTCGCCCTCGATTCCGGCACCACTTCCACGCGCGCGCTCGCCTTCGGGCCCGATGGCGCGATCGAGGCGGTCGCCCAGCATCCGATCACCCAGCACTACCCCGAGGCCGGCTGGGTCGAGCATGACCCGGCCGAGATCCTCGCGCTCACCCGCCGCGCGCTCGACGAGGTGGCGGCAACGCTGGGCGACCGGATCGCCGCCATCGGCATCACCAACCAGCGCGAGACGATCGTCTTCTGGGACCGCACGACGGGACAGCCGCTGGCGCCCGCCATCGTCTGGCAGGATCGCCGCACCGCCGACATCTGCGCCCGCCTGCGGGCAGAGGGCCATGAGGCCGAGGTGCAGCGGACGACCGGCCTGCTGCTCGATCCCTATTTCTCCGCCACCAAGATCGGCTGGGCGCTTGCCAACTGGCCCGCCGTGCGGGCCGCCGCCGACAAGGACAGGCTGGCGGTGGGCACGATCGAATCCTGGCTGGTGTGGCACCTGAGCGGCGGCAGCGTGCACGTGACGGATTCCAGCAACGCCTCGCGCACCCTGCTGATGGACCTGGGCGGCGTCTGCTGGTCTGCACGGCTGTGCGGCCTGTTCGGCGTGCCGAAAGCGGCACTTCCGGCCATCGTGCCGACATCCGGGACCGTCGCCGATGTCAGGATCGGCGGCCGGCCCGTCCCCATCGCCGGTCTCGCCGGCGACCAGCAGGCCGCCACCGTCGGCCAGGGCTGCTCGCAACCCGGCCTTGCCAAATGCACCTATGGCACGGGCATCTTCCTGCTGGCCAACGCCGGCCCGGCACCGCCGGTCTCGCGCAACCGCCTGCTTGCCACCTTCCTCACCAGCGCGCCCCGCGCCTATGCGCTGGAAGGCTCGATCTTCGTTGGCGGCAATGCCGTCAAATGGCTGCGCGACGGGCTCGGGATCCTCGATACCGCCGCACAGTCCGAAGCCATGGCAGCGTCGGTTCCCGACAGCGGCGGCGTCGTGTTCGTGCCGGCCTTCGCCGGGCTCGGCGCGCCGCACTGGCAGCCGATGGCCCGCGGCACGCTCACGGGAATCACGGCGGGCACCACACGAGCGCATATCGTGCGCGCCACGCTCGAGGCGATGGGCCAGCAGACAGCCGATCTCGTCGATGCCTTCCGGGCCGATGGCGTCGCGCCCGCCACGCTGCGCGTCGATGGCGGCATGGCTGCCAACGACTGGCTGTGCCAGGATATCGCCGACAGTCTCGGCATCCCCGTCGAGCGCCCGCGCTCGGTCGAGACGACGGGGCTGGGGGCGGCCATGCTGGCCGCGGTGGGGGCCGGCCTGTTCCCCGATCTCGGGGCGGCCGAAGCCGCCATGGTCCATGCCGGCCGCCGCTTCGAGCCGGTCCTTTCCGCCGACGCCCGCGCCGGGCGCCGTGCCCGCTGGCAGCGCGCCGTTGCCCAGACACTGGCCGGCCTGTGACCATCCTCGACATCGCCTATGCGCTCGCCGTGGTCGCAGCCGTCGTGCTGGCGATCGGCGGTGTCCGCATCTGGAAGCAGGATCGCACCCGCGCGATGCTGATGCTCGGCGTCGCCGCCGTCACCATCCTCAACGTCTGGAGCTGGGGCAGCCTCGACCGCGAGGCCGCCGAGGCCGCCCGGCTGGCCGCAGACGCGGAAGAAGGCTAGCCTGACACCCATGCGCATGCGCGACCTCGAACGCGAATCCGGCGTCTCGCGGGAGACGATCCGCTACTACATCCGCGAGGGCCTGCTGCCCGAGCCCAGCCGCAGCCACCGCAACAGCGCCACCTACAGCCGGGAGCATCTGGCGCGCCTCCTCACCATCCGCCGCCTCAAGGACGAGCGATTCCTGCCGCTGTCGGTCATCCGCTCGCTGTTCAGCGGCGACCTGCCCGACTGGCTGGCGACCGACACGCTGCCCCACATCGACAGCCTGCTCGCTGCCCGCCTCGACAGCGAGGGGGAGTGGGTCGATGCGGGCGCCTTCTGCGACAGCCTCGGCGGCGATCGGACCCATCTTGCCGACACGATCGCCGCCGGCGTGATCCGCCCGGCGCCCGACGGCCGCATTTCTCCGCGCGACCAGCGGATCCTGAAGCTGCTGATCGATGGCCTCAGGATCGGCTTCACGCGCGAACGCGGCTATGCCGGCGCCGACCTCGGCCGGCTCGCCGAGCTCATGCGCGGGCTCGCCGAAGTCGAGATCGCCGAATTCTTCGCGCGCGTTGCCCCGCACGTCGGCGAAGCCGAAGCCGCCGACATGGCCGAGCACGGCATCGGCATCATCAACCAGCTGATGGCCGAGCTGTTCACGCGCGAGGTGCTGGCGCTGCTGTCGGAACGGCGGCGGGTCGCCAACGACAACCGGCGCGACGCGGCCGATCCCGCCTCAGAACTGCCCTGACACCGTCAGCGCCGGCCCCGAGCCGGGCCGCGCATTGCCGGCCACCCGTCCGCGCCAGTCGATCTGCGCGGAAAAGGGCCAGGGCCTGATTCCGAATCGCACGGATGGCCCCAGGTCGAGCCGCGAGGCCGTCATCCCGCCGCTGCGCTGCGCTGCACCCCAGGCCCCCGCCCCGGCATCGAGCGTGACCCGCCCGAGGTCGAACAGCGGCACGCCGGCGCGAAGCTGCCCGCCGGCATAGAGATCGACGCTGCCACGCCCCTCCACCACGCCGCCCTCGCCATAGCCATCGACGATCGCGCGGGTTCCCGCCAGCTTCAGCTCGGCGCGATCCCCGCCCGACACCCGCGCCGCCCAGGCGTTTCTCGAAAGCGCCCCCAGCGCGACGCGGCGCTCGACATCGAGCACGACGGGAACAGCCGGCACCGGCTTCACGCGAAGCCCGATCGCTGCCTCGCCGGTCTCATTGTCGAGCCCGCCGTCCGGGCCGGCCGCCGCCACGACCCGCGCCACCACCGAGACCGGCCGCCGCGCCAGCGGATCGAGCGTCCAGCCAACCGCCGCGCCCGCCTGCCCGGCGCCGAGCACCGGAGTCGCTGCCAGCGGATCGCTTCCGCCGGCCCCGCGCGCGAAGCTGTAGCCCGAAACCGTCCAGCGGCGGGTCAGCTGCGCCAGGTCGGCCCGCCAGGAGTCGGCCTCGGGCGCGTCCGGCGCCAGCGCGACGGCAGCCGCCAGCCGGGCCGCAGCCGCCCGCCGGTCTCCCCCGCCCAGCGCGGCATAGCCCTCGGTCGCCATGGCGTGCGCCCTGGCAGCGCCTGCCGATGGGTTGCCGGCGCCGGCCGATGCTGCCGTGGCCGCCTGCGGCAAAGGGGCGCCCGCCGGTTCATCGGCCAGGGTGGCGCCCCGGGCCGGCGCGGGCGGCGCCGGGCCCTCGTGCACGATCCGCACCGTCGCCTCGGCTGCACGCGGCGCCGGCAGGCGATGCTCGATCACGATCCGCTCCATGCCGGGGCCGCGCGGTCCCCAGCCCATGGCGAGAAGGTGCGCCACCGTGCGGTCGGCAACGTCGGCTGCGACCCGGGCCGCGACGTCGGCTGCGATCCGCTCGACATCGGGGGGCGGCACGCCGGCGTCGATGGGTCCGGGGGTGCCGGCGGCCGATGCCGCCGCGGGCAGACCCAGCGCCACCGACAGCGCGGCTTCCTCGCGAGCGCCCTCGGCGAACAGGGCCGGCACCCGGCCCAGCAGGAACCCCGCCCCCAGCAGCAGCAGCCAGTGATAGGCCCTGAGCGCCCGGCCCCGCGCCGACGCCTCAGCCATGCGCGGTCCCCAGCCCGGCGTCGGCCGGAAAGCGATGGTCGGTCTTGTCCCAGGCCGGCGCCGCGCCGCTTTCGATCAGCGCGCGATAGCGCCCGAAGGCGCGCAACGCCGCCACGAAGTTGATGCCGTTCGCCAGCACCGCGCGCGGAATCGCGCGCAACGCCTCGCCCGGCCCATGCTCGAGGCCGGTGAAGACCGCGCGGGCCAGCAGCCGCCAGCCCAGCAGCCCGGCATTCACCCACAGCAGCTGCACCAGCAGCGCCGAGTCCGGCCCGAGCAGCAGCGGCAGCTCGACACCTTCCTGCCGTGCCAGAATCCCGCGAACGGCCAGCTGGCCCAGGAACAGCGCGGCGGTCGCATAGGCGATGATGGCGATCGCCGAGCTCAGCAGACCCTTGCGGTCGCGCAGCAGCATCCAGCGGCTCGCCCCGCTGCCGGGCCACCCCAGCCGGTCCCAGCCATCGAGCGCGATTCCGGTCAGCCAGCGGGCCTTCTGGCGGACGGCGGCCTCCAGCGTGGCCGGGAAATAGCCCCGGGTCGCCACCAGCCCGCCATCGAGCCGCACCCGGGCCATCACGCTTCGGCCTCCCAGCGCATGCAGGCGGTGGCCCAGCTCATAATCCTCGGTCAGGCTGCGCGCGTCGAAGGGCGCCTCGCCGCGACCGGCCAGGCGGTCGAGCCAGGGCCGGGCGATCGCGGTGCCGACGCCGGCCGACGGCAGCGGCGCGCCCAGGCTTGCGCGCACCATCATGTCGCGCCGGTGCGTCTCGGCGAACTCGTCGAGATAGTGGCCGGCAACCCAGCGCGACGTCGGGTCGGGAAGCGGCAGCACGGGCAGCTGCACCATCGCCGCCCCGGCCGCGAGGTGGCGCTGGTGAAGGTCGAGAGCGTGCGGATGCACGAGATCCTCGGCGTCGTGCAGCACGATGGCATCGAAGCGGCCGGCGCCCGCGGCCTCCGCCGCCCGCACCGCCCGCCAGAGCATGTTGAGGCAGTCGGCCTTGGTCGTCGGGCCCGGGCTCGGGCCGACCATCAGCCGGACCCGCGCATCCTCCACCGTTCCGACAGCGCGCGCGGTGTCCGGATCATTGGGATAGGTGCCGACGAAGACGGTGAAATCCGGGTGCGCCTGGGTCGCGAGCAGGCGGCGCAGCATCGGGGCGATCACCGCCGATTCGTCCCAGGCCGGAACCAGGACGGCAAATCGAAGCGGCCGGGCGGGCGGCGGCGGCAGCGCCTGTCGCCGGCCCGCGACCCGCGCCACCCAGAGGGCATCCATCGCCAGGTCGTCGAGCCCGGACACGAGGATCGCAATCCCCGTCAGCCAGAGGAGTTCGCGCGTGATGACAGCCAGCACGGCCAGCGCCGGCACCAGGTCCTGCGGTTCCATCCGCCCCCCCGCGACGACGACCCGCCCCCGGTCACCGCCTCCCCAAGACCCTTGGCGCCAAGGGCTAATTCGGCACGCACCGCGTTGCAAGAGCCAGGATTGATAAGCATGCGCGCCGGCTGCCTTGACGCCGCGCCGGCATCGGCTAACCCCCGCGCCATGCATCCCGGCAACCCGGCCGAAGCACAGGTCCTCGATCTGATGCGCACCGTGTGGACCCGCGGCTCCGAACGGCGCGACCGGACGGGGGTTGGCACCCGCGCGCTGTTCGGCGCGACGCTTCGCTTCGACCTGTCGGACGGCACCGTCCCGCTGCTCACCACCAAGCGCGTCTTCTGGAAATCGGCGGTGAAGGAGCTCATCTGGTTCCTCTCGGGCGAAACCGGCATCCGCCCGCTGGTGGCCCAGGGCGTCCACATCTGGACGGACTGGCCGCTCGACCGCTACCGCCGCGCAACCGGCGAGGCGATCGACCGCGACAGCTTCGAGGCGCGCATCCTCGCCGACGACGCGTTCGCGGCCCGCTGGGGCGACCTCGGGCCCGTCTATGGCAGGCAGTGGCGCCGCTGGCAGGGCGCCGACGGCCGCGTCCATGATCAGCTGGCCACCCTGATCGAGGGCCTGCGCGCCAATCCCGGCAGCCGCCGCCACATCGTCACCGCCTGGAACGTCGGCGAGCTGGAGTCGATGGCGCTGCCGCCCTGCCACATGACCTACCAGTATTTTGTTGCAGACGGAAAATTATCCGGAATCCTCTATCAGCGCAGCTGCGACCTCGGTCTCGGCTTTCCCTTCAACATCTTCGAGGCCTCGCTGCTGCTGCGCATGCTGGCCGCCCAGTGCGCGCTGGCGCCTGGCGAGCTGGTGTGGATGGGCGCCGACATCCACCTCTACCTCAATCACGCGCACCTGGTCGAAACCCAGCTCCAACGCGAGCCCCGGCCGTTCCCGCGCCTGTCGCTTGCCGCCCGCCCGTCGCTGTTCGAGCACAGGCTCGAAGATGTGACGGTCGAGGGCTATGATCCGCATCCGCACATCGCCGCGCCTGTCGCGGTCTGAGCTTCGGAGGAACGCCCGTGCCGCCCATCCCGGTCATCTCGGCCACCGGTCTGTGGACCCCGCCCGAATCGATCAGCAACGCCGAACTGGTCGACAGCTTCAACGCCTGGGTCGCGGCGTTCAACGCCGCCCATGCTGCCGACATCGCCGCCGGCACCCTCGAGCCGCTCCAGCCCTCCTCGGTCGAGTTCATCGAGAAGGCGAGCGGCATCAGGTCCCGGCATGTGGTCTCGAAGGCGCCCATTCTCGACCCCGCCATCATGGCCCTGCGCCTGCCCGAACGGCCCGACGCGGAGCTGTCGATCCTGGCCGAGATCGCGGTTGCAGCCGCCCGCGACGCGCTCGACCGGGCCGGGCGGGCAGGCGACGAGATCGATGCCGTCATCTGCGCCTGCTCCAATCTCCAGCGCCCCTATCCGGCGATCGCCATCGAGGTTCAGGCGGCGATCGGTGCCGGCGGCTTCGCCTTCGACATGAACGTCGCCTGCTCGTCGGCCACGTTCGGGGTGCAGGCGGCGTCCGATTTCATCCGCGCCGGCCATGCCCGGTCGGTGCTGGTCGTGAACCCGGAGATCTGCTCGGGCCACCTCAACTGGCGCGACCGCGACAGCCATTTCATCTTCGGCGATGTCGCAACCGCCCTGCTCGTCGAGGCAGCGCCCATCGCGCCGGCCTCGCACTGGGAGATACTGGGCACCCGGCTCGTCACCCGGTTCTCGAACAACATCCGCAACAATTTCGGCTTCCTCAACCACGCCCACCCCGAAACCCGCGAGGCGCCCGACAAGCTGTTCCGGCAGGAAGGCCGCCGCGTCTTCCGCGAGGTGGTGCCGATGGTGTCCGACCTCATCCTCGGCCACATGGCCGATCTCGGCCTCGCAGCGACCGACCTGAAGCGCCTGTGGCTCCACCAGGCGAACGCCAACATGAACCGCCTCATCGCCGAGCGCGTGCTGGGCCATGAGGCGAGCGCCGCCGAGAGCCCGACCGTCCTCGACACCTATGCCAACACCTCGTCGGCCGGGTCGGTCATCGCCTTCCATCTCTGCTCCGCCGACTTCGCGCCCGGCGACATTGGCCTGATGTGCAGCTTCGGCGCCGGCTACTCGGCCGGCAGCGTCTTCCTGCGCAGGGCCGGCTGAAACCTGCCGGCTTGAAAGGCCCGGCCACCGCTGCTAGGCGCGCGAACCTTACCAGCGGTGACGCCATCGGTCACCGGGCAGGCGGCGTGCGGTCGTGGCGGAACTGGTAGACGCGCAGCGTTGAGGTCGCTGTGGCCGAAAGGCCGTGGAAGTTCGAGTCTTCTCGACCGCACCACTTTTCAAAAGATGGCGGAATAGCTTCGCTTCCCGGAACCCCAAGGGGGACACTCGTGAACCCCAAGTGTGAAATCGGCAGCCTTGCGCCCTCATGTCCGACATTGCGGAACGCCTGAAAGCGGACATGCCTGCCAATAGGTCTCAAGGGCCGTCTCCGGGACCTTGCGGCCCTTCCCTGGCGATGCTGCCAACCGGCAGGCCTGACCCTTGGCTGCCGACACTCGCTGCCCATGTGACCGGTCATGCACAGCGACAGCCGCCGGGCCGCTTGCTGGATGGCAGGTCGTCAGCTTCGGGAAGCGCCCAAGCTGCAAGTCGGCTTCGGGCCAGGCGTTGCGTTCGAAGGCGCGAGATTGCGGTTGGCCAACTGCCTGATCGGATGATATTTCGATGTCGCCCTGACAGGAATGGGGGGATAGGGTGGGTTTACTTACGCGTTTTGCCGCGGCGCTGATGATGTTGGCTGCGGCTGTCTTCCAGGGCGCCACAGCTTCAGCGGCCCCGCCCAGCGATCCCGCAGCTCGCGCAGCATATATGACGGCTGATCGTGCGGCGCTCTTGCAGCGAATTCATCCTCGCTGGCGCGATTTTCAGCCCCGCTGGCATGAGGAAGTCTGCCCCTTCAGCCGAACCGCAAAATATGATCGCGGGCGTGTCAGCTGCGGTTACGTGCTTGTGCCGGAAAACCGCCGCGACCCGGGAAGCCGCCTGATCCGCATCGCGATCACGAAGGTCAAGTCCATCGCCAGGGGCCAGCCCCCGGCTGGTGCAATCGCCTTGCTTGCAGGCGGACCGGGGGTCGCTCCGGCAGAGAGCGCGGCGGGGTACGCGCCCGAACGAAATCCGCGGCAGCGCGCCTTGCTCAAACTCGGGGACCTCTATGCGGTCGACCAGCGCGGCACCGGCTCCTCCGAAGCGCCGCTGTGCCGCGGCTTGAGCGGGTTGAACGACGTCCCTCTCTCCCTGGAACATTGGCAAGCCTATGCTGCCAAGATGGCGACCTGTCTTGAGGAGGGGCGAAGCCGAGGCATCGATCCCGACGCCTATACCACGTGGGACAACGCTCTCGACTTCCGCGATATCCGGCGCGCGCTCGGGTTGCAGCAATGGAACATCTTCGGAGTGTCTTACGGCACCGAACTCGGCCAGATGATCCTGCGGATCGACGGTGACGGGATACGGGCGGCGATCCTTGACTCGGTGGTCGCTCCGAAAACGGATGATGGGATGCGGCGGGTGCATTCGGCGGGGTTCCTTGCCGCGCTCCGCAAGCTGAACGAGGCTTGTGCCGACGACAAGGCGTGCGCAGGGCGTTACGGCGATCTGGAGGCTCTCGCTCGCAAGGCGGTCGAATCTTATGACGCCGCGCCCTACACCATCGAGGGACTGGACCGGGAAGTCTACAAGGACGGCAAACTGGTCGTGAACGGCCCGATGGTCGCCCTGGCTCTCTTTCAAGCATTCTACGAGAGCAGGGCCTATGCGGCGCTTCCCGCCCTGCTCGAGGCACTCGCCACGCGCCAGGCCGATGCAAGCCTTGCGACCTACGTGGAAGTTCTGAGCCCGCCGATCGATTACCAGTTCGGGCGCGGCATGGGCCTCGTTGCCGAGTGCGCAGGGTCGACCCTGCCATTGCCCGATGCCATTCGTGAGCAGGTCCGCCGCGAGCCGTTCTGGAGCAATGCGTTGCTTGAGCAGCGTTGGGAGGAACTTTGCGCCCGGTCCAGCCGCCCGCCGGCCGATCCGCTGGACGCGTGGACGCCGCTCGTCACCGATCGCCCGGTGCTTCTGCTGTCCGGCGCACTCGACCCAATCACCCCCCCCTGGGAGGCACGGGCAGTGAAGGGCCATCTGCCTCAGGCCATTCATGTGCTGGCTCCCTGGGTCGGGCATCAGGTGGCCCGCAGCGCCGACTGTGTGGGGGTGACGATCGTCTCCGCCTTCCTGAAAGACCCTGCATCACCGCCCGACACATCCTGTGTCGCCCAGATCGAGCCGCCGCAATTCGTTACCAGCTACAAGAAGACCGGCGGTCCGATTACCTTGATGCGCGAGGTCACGAAGGGGGGGGCGACGGGTGCGCTCGTCTGGTTTGGCGCCAGTCTGGCAATCCTCATTCTCGCGCTGGTTTGCTTCGCGCTGGGGCTGATCGCCCGCTGGATCGACGGGCGTGCCGTGGTGCCGGCGGGTGGTGCGCGCCGGGCAGCGATTGCAGGGGCGGCACTCTCGATCGCGGGTGCCGTGCTGCTGGGTTGGGCGGTGATGACCACGCTAGAGAGCCACCCGGTGCTCGCGCCGCTTGGCCTCGCCGGACCGGCCCGGCCAGGACTGTGGCTGATCCTGCTGGGCGCCGTTACCGGACTGGTGGCGATCCTGCTGGCGATCCGGTCAGCGATACGCACACGGCTTCCGGTCGGAACTCTTGCGGCGGTCATTCTGAGCGGCGGAGCGGGCCTTGCGCTCGCGTCCTTTATCTGGGTCCATGATTTCATGTAGCGGCCGGCGACAGACAACCGGACCACCGCAGCGGCCAGTCCAGAACCGCTTTCAGGCCATCCAGTCGCGGCGGCTAGTGGCTTGCAGGAGAAGGCGCCTTGCCGTGCCGGCGGCGTGCTCCGGTGCGTTCCATCGGCCGCCCCTGTCAGGAGCGGACGTTTGTGGCGGCCAATGTGAACGACCATCTTGGGGTCGCTCTCAGAATTTCTGCTTCTGGTGATCTAGGCTCAGGACCCATTAAAGGGATTCCCATGGCGGTAGGTTTCTGATTCAGTCGGCGGCGCTGGGAGGTGCTGCCATGGCCGAGTTTCGCTGGTTGTCGGAGGCGCAGATGCGCCGGATCGAGCCTTATTTTCCGCTCTCGCACGGCATCCCGCGGGTGGACGACCGGCGGGTGATCTCGGGGATCATCTATGTCATCAGGAATGGCCTGAGCCGGCGGGTTGCGCCGGCGTCCTGTGGCCCGCCCAAGACGATCTACAACCGGTTGGCTACGCCGCCCTTCGGGTCATCCGCTGGAGCCGCCTGGGGGTGTTCTTGCCTCTCTTCGCCGAGCTGGCAGCCAAGGGCGGGAAGCCGGACACGCTGATGATCGACGCCACCCACCTGAAGGCGCATCGCACCGCTGCCAGCCTGCTCAAAAAGGGGCTGTTCCCCGACGTATCGGCAGGACCAAGGGCGGCCTGAACTCGAAGCTCCACGCGGTCTGCAACGGCAAGGGGCGGCCGCTGGTGATGCTGCTCTCCGAAGGCCAGATGAGCGACTATAAGGGTGCCGCCCTGATGTTCGCCAGCCTCCCCAGGGCCAAGGCGATGATCGCGGACAAAGGCTATGACGGCGACTGGTTCCGCCAGGCCTTGGCCGCCCGCAAGACCGTGCGTGCATCCCGTCAAAATCCAACCGGAAGGTCGCCATACCCCACGACCCCAACCTCTATCGCCAGCGACATCACATTGAAAACATGTTCGGAAAGCTGAAAGACTGGCGCCGCATCCACACCCGCTACGACCGATGCGCCCACACCTTCATGTCCGCCATCTGCATCGCAGCCACGATCATCTTCTGGCTGCCGCAATGAGTCCTGAGCCTAGCTCAGACTCCTGATCCCAGCTTTCATTGGTAAGCCGTTCCATCTGGTCCAAAACCTCATTCTCCCAGATCGCCGAGACGATACGTTCAAGCTCATCATTGAGGTCCGTTCTTTTCTCGAACCAGTCCCGCAAGCGGCTCACCACGCGATCCCGAAAGCCCGCACCCTGCCCCCATTCTCCGGAGCAACCCACCCACAAATCCCCGGCGTCTTCGACTTCCTCACGGTACACTTCTATCGCGGCGATCCGCACCGCCTCCGCGAATGTCCGCCGCCATGTGCCAACGCTGGCCTCGATCTGCCCGATAGTCTTTTCTGCGGGCTGCAGATCGGGGTCCTGCTTCATGGTTTCGAGTTCGCCCTGCAGGCGTTCAAACCATTGATGACTGCGCAGCAGGGCGTCTTTCGCACACCCGGAACCCAAATGATGGCTCACGCTGAAGTTGTAATACTCCCCGCTCCGACGTGTCATGGCCCACACGGTCGACGCGTATCGGGTGCCGTTGAGCGCATCGATGATTTCCTGATGCACCGGGCGGACGCGAGCGCCGACTTTTCGGTGCGCGTCTAGAAAGTGGCCAAGCCTTCTGGCCACCTCCTGGACCGCTGCGTTGAACGCGTGCTGCTCGTGATTGTGGAGGACTTCTTCGACGGCGGCGCACTCATCCTGCAACTGTTTTTCGAAATGCTCCCGAAGAGTCCGGATCTGCCCATGAAGATCCGCTCGGACCGAATCCGGAGCGTCGTCGTGAGCATTGAAGAAGAACACCGGCACTTTGGCAAAGGCTGTATCGCCTGAACCGAGCTGGCGCAGAATTTGGTCTCTCTTCAAAAGGTAGCCCTCCTCGTCGTCGACCGGAGGCTCGCCCGTATCGTCCTTCACGCCCAGCGCCTCACCGGGTCTCGGAAGTGCTAGAATAGAAACCTTGCCCGTATCGACCTTGATCCCGTGGGCTTCCTGGAGGTGATCTAGCAGGAGCTGAACCGATGTGCTCGGCGCTTGGTTGAATGTTGAACATAGAACCACGTGTGTCCGAGGATCCTTTAGCCGGGCGTCGAGATCTGCGCGGACCGTGATTTCGTCCATTCCCTTGGTGTCCACAGCGGAAACCGAGAGACCATCAAGTTCAGCGCCAAAGCCGGGGACCAGCAGGTCGATCGAGCGCGGCATGGGGACGTCAGACAGCCGGCCGTTGTTTACGTCTCGGAAAAGGCCTCGAAGCTGCTGCATCGCACTCTTCGACCCACCTTCCTCGATCCAGATTTCTCGCCGGGTCCTCTGGTCCAACTTGGTCAGTTCCACGACTCGAGCGCGAAACTCCTCCTCGGACTGGCAGACGAGCGCCAATTCCAGAGCTTGATCCCGATAGGCCGGCCGGCCGTCGGCTCCCTTTTCCCTTTTGACCGTAAGACCGGACATATTCCGCAGAGCGCGCTGCACTTCTTCGCTCACCCCAACCTTCTCGCCCTTGGTAACTTCGTAACCGGGGCGTCGCATCCATGTCGATGCGCAGAAGTCAGCCATCAGACTCCGGAGTTCATTCTCGGGCAACGGCTCCACACGGATGCCGTAGGCGGGCGCCCGCCGGATTGTCACTTCGCAGAGCGTGGTATGTCCGCCTCCTGCCTCTAGAACCACGCGCTCAAGACGTTTCCCTTCCGATGCCGGCTCGAGAAGCCCGTAGAGGAAGCTTATCGCGGTCGACTTGCCCACTCCCACCTCGCCGATAAACGCGATCTGGTGGCTTGTGCCGCCAAGGTAGCCGGCGGTCTGCCGGATGGACTTTTGTCGATCCTGCAGTTGCCGGCGAAGGGGCCAAGAACGGGTCTCGTCCGCGAGGAATGTTCCGACCTTGACCAAGGTGTCCTCCGCAAGCTCCAGGATCGAAAGCTGCGGGTTATCAAACGCGGGAGGCTCGATCTGCTCCCATGTTCGCCCGAGATACTCCGAGAACGGCTTAGCCCGCGATGAACCCAGTTCTCCCAGAGCTTCCAGGAGTCGGACAAGGTCCTCTTTGGCGGGCGTGATTTCCCCCTTCTCAATCCGGGACACCCGACTTTGATCCATCTGGGCGGTCTGCGCCAACTGCGTCTGTGTGACCTTGGCCTCAGTCCGAAGCCCGAGGATAATCGCGCCAATAGGCTGGTTTGCGTATGCAGTGGTCATATTATTCAACTCCTCCGACTAGCGGCGACGAATGCGCTGATGGCGATAGCCCGCAGTAACAACCCGGCCATCGTTCGCGACCACCAGGTAGGCATCAAGCAGCTTTCCCAATCTCGAAACCAGCGATCCACCCATCTCGCGAGCCAACCGGACCCGTGCTGCCTTGTCAAAATGGAGGACCTCGGCCCCATCTTGTCGGACGCTTGAACCAAACTCGAACAGCCAATTGACCACCGCAGGCGGAATGCTTCGCTGGCGAACTCGAATGTTCGCGTGAATCGTCATTTCCTCCATGAGGTGCCTCCTTCGACGCCCATCGTGAATGCAGCTTCTATGTGTATCTATGCTCGTCGTCAACACATATATGCATTTAGCGTCCGCATGAGGACAGAAGGGGCCCCAGGGGCGTTTGCTACATACGTCTGCGGATACGCTTGCAGCGAGCCCGCTTCCCGCTCCCAGTTCTAGGCCATGTTGACAAAAGGGATTCCCAGGGGACTCGGGTTGTGATTCAAGGCTGCTTTTTGGGGGGTGGCTGTGTTTCGCGGGGATCTGACGGACGAGGACTGG
>VFQR01000605.1_pt1 | contig 43440 bp, 52 predicted proteins | sample 3512321 | NCBI WGS metagenome assembly VFQR01 (sample SAMN10412374, study PRJNA504923) | tailings metagenome | isolation source: Relicate 3 Philex TSF1 revegetated site | place: Philippines: Tuba, Benguet | collected 2017-08-29 | reverse complement strand
CACGAACACCAACAACACAACAATCAAAATCGGGAAAGCCGCGCTCTTCAGGAACTTGCTCACCGTGCTCCAGACACGCCGGGGTGTTGGGCCGTCGATCGGCACGCGCGACGTGGGTCTTGACCGCCGGGCGGGACGCGATCCCGAAGGCCGAGGATAGCAGCGCTCCCGCCCCGGTCCGCTCCCCCGGACGGGGGGCCCGGGGCCCGGATCTCAGAGCTCCAGCTCGGCGATGTACGGCAGCTCGCGGTAGCGCTCCGCGTGGTCCAGGCCGTACCCGATCACGAAGGCGTCCGGCAGGTCGAAGCCGACGTACCGCGTGGGCATCCCCAGGCGGCGGTGGCCCGGCTTGGTGAGCAGGGTGCAGATCTCGAGCGAGGCCGGCTTGCGCGAGGCCAGGTTCTTCATGAGGTAGGAGAGCGTCAGGCCCGAGTCGATGATGTCCTCGACCACCAGCACGTGGCGGCCGGCGATCGGGATGTCCAGGTCCTTGAGGATGCGGACGACCCCCGAGGAGTGGGTCGAGGACCCGTAGGACGAGACGGCCATGAAGTCGAGCTCGACCGGGACGGTGAGCCGGCGGACGAGGTCGGCGATGAAGAAGATCGCCCCCTTCAGCACGCCCACCACGAGCAGCTCGCGGCCGTCGTAGTCCGCGGACACCTGCCGGGCGATGGCGTCGATGCGCTCCTGGAGCTCCTCCTCGGAGACGAGCACCTGCCCGATCGTCCCGTAGTCGAACTCGCTCACACGGCCTCCATACCGAGAAGGGTCGCCGGCGCGCCGGGGGCGGCCAGCAGGTCGTCGGCGGCACGGTGCCCGGCCACCCACACCACGCGGTCGCCGCAGGCCACCACGGGCACCGCGGCCCTTGCCCTCGCGGGCACCCCGCCGGCCGCGAGCAGCCGCCCCACGGCGACGTGCCCGCCGCCGCGCAGCGGCAGCCGGTCGCCGGGGCGCGGCGCGCGCACCGTCAGACCGCCCTCACACGACACCGCGACGCGGTCGGGGCGCGGGGCCGCCCCGGTGCCGCGCCAGGCGCGGATCGCCACGCCCCCGAAGGCGGCGCGCCCGGGGACCCCGAGCCCGGCCTCGGCGGGCGCGGGCGCCGGCGGACCGGTCACCACGAGCGCACCACGCTCCACGGCGGCGCGGCCGTCGCCGGGCAGCGCCGTGGGAGCGCCCCCCTCGGCCACGGCCAGGACCCGGGCGAGGGCCTCGGCACCCAGCGCGTCGCCGGGCAGGCCGGCGCCGGCCACGAGGCGGCGGGCCAGCAGGCGGCGCATGGCGGGTGGCTCGGCCAGCAGGGCCTCCACGGAGAGGCCGTCGCCGGCCCGCGCCCCCTCCCAGGCCCGGTCCACCAGCGGCGCGACGAGGGCGGCCTCGTCGCGCAGGAGCTCCGCGAAGGCGGCGACGTGGCGGGCGGCGCCGGGATGGACGGCGTCGAGCGCCGGGACGAGGCCCTCGCGGACGCGGGTGCGCGCGTAGGCCGGGTCGGTGTTGGAGGGGTCGTGGACGACGGCCAGGCCGCGCTCCGCGCACCAGGCCCGCACCTCGGCGGCGTCCAGCACGAGCAGCGGGCGGACGAGGTCGCCGGACCGCGGGGCCAGCCCGAGGGCACCGGTGCGGCCGGACCCACGGGCGAGGCGGAACAGGACCGTCTCGGCCTGGTCGGAGGCCGTGTGGCCGGTGGCGATGCGGGCGTAGCCGCGGGCGGCGGCCACCGCGCGGGCGGCGGCCAGGCGGGCGTCGCGGGCGCGCTCCTGCACGCCGGGGCCGGGCGCGAGCCCGAGCGCGACGTGGTGGACGCGCAGGCCCAGGCCCTCCGCGGCGCGGGCGACCGCCTCGCACTCGCCGGCGGCCTCGGGCCGCAGGCCGTGGTCGGCGGTCAGGACGCCGACCGGCCCGTCGTGCAGCTCCGCCAGCAGGTGCATGAGGCAGGTGGAGTCGGCGCCACCCGAGACCATCGCGAGGACCGGCGCGCCGGGCGGCAGCAGCCCGTGGCGGCGGCAGTGGGCGGCGACGCGGGCCTCGGCGGAGGACGGCACAGCCGGAGTATGGAGGACCGGCCTCACGGCGCCAGCAGGTCGGCGTACCCGTCGAGCTCCTCGCCGTCGATCTCACCGGGATGCGTGGCGGCCACGCGGCCCTCGGCGTCGATCAGGACGGTGACCGGGAGGCCCTGGACGCCGAAGTCCGCGGCCACCGCTCCGCGCCGGTCGGACCCCAGGGTGAACGGGATGCCGCCCTCCTCGGCGAACTTCCGGCTGTCCTCCGGCCGGTCCGTGACGGCCACGCCGACCACGTCGACGTCCGGGTTGCGCTCGCTGAACGCGACGAGCGCGGGCATCTCACGGGTGCACGGCTCGCACCACGAGGCCCAGAAGTTCAGGACGACCGGCTTCGTCCGGCCCTCCAGCGTCACGTCGGGGCCCCCGTCGAGGGACGGGACCGTGAGCGCGGGCGCCGGGTCGCGGTCCGCCGCGTCGACCACCGTGATGGGGAGGTCCCCGCCGAGCCCCCCGGCGCCTCCGCACCCGGCGACGGCCAGGGCGGCCGCGACGACGGCGAGTGCTGCGAGCAGGCGGCGCATCCGGTGGCCGACGATAGCAACGGGCGCCGGTAGCCTTGCCCGGCATGCGCGCCCTCCTGCGACTCGACCGGCGCCTGGGCGCCGGGGTGCGGCGCGCGACGGCGGCGACGCCGGGCGCCCCGGCCGTGGCCGGCGTGCTCGCCCGCACCATGAGCCCCGCGTTCCGGATCGTGGTCGGCGCGCTCATCGTCCTGCCCCGCACCCGGGGCACCGGCCTCCGCGCCCTGGCCGCCGGGGCCGGCGCGAGCCTCGTGGCCCGCGCCCTGCGCGACCGGCTGGGGCGTCCCCGGCCAGGGGTGCGCACCGAGGGGGGCTTCCCGAGCCGCCACGCCGCGGCGTCGGCGGCGATCGCCGCGACGGTCGGGGCCGGGCTGCCCCGGGCGGGCGGGGTGCTGACGGCCGCCGCCGCCGCGGGCCTCCTCGCACGGGTCGCCACCGCCGAGCACGAGCCGGCCGACATCGTGGCCGGCGCCGCCCTTGGGCTGGCCACGGCGGCCGCGCTGGAGCGGCTGGCGCCCCCGGGATAGGGTCGGTCGGCCGTGAGCACCTCCCTCCCGACCGCCGCCGATCCGGCCCGCGCCCGCGCGGTCGTGGGGACCGCCCGCATCGTGAGCGGCACCCTGTTCGCCCTCGGCATCCTGGGCGTCCTCAACACGGGGCTCGACGATCTGGGCGGCGACAGCGCCGAGCAGCTCTTCGTGTTCCTGGTGCATCCGGTCACGGCCCTGGTGTGGCTCGTGCTGGGGCTGGTGGGCATCGCCATGGCGAGCCGCCCCTCCTGGGCCCAGCGCTACCTGATCGGCGCCGGCGCCCTCCTGCTGCTGTGGGGGCTGCTCGCCCTGATCGTGGGCGACGGCGCGACCCAGGTGCTCACCCGTGACGCCCCCGTCGTGGCTCTGCACCTCATCGGCGGCGTCGCGAGCCTGCTCGCGGCCCTCGCCCCCCTCCCCGAGCCGATCGCCCGGGTCCTGGCGCCGCCCACCTAGGACGGCTTGAGGAGCGTGTAGCCGCGCTCCTGGACCGACGGGAAGATCTGGATGCGGTACCGCTCGCGGCCCCTGCCGATGCCGGACGCGAGGGCGAGGTCGGCGCACGACACCCGGACGCGGTGCAGCCCGGGGTCGATGGGGATCTCACGGCTCACGTCGTCCATGAACAGCGACGCCAGCTGGATCGTGCCGGAGGCGCTGACGAGATCGCACTCGGCGACCTCGTCCCAGTCGCCCATGTCGCGGGGCGGCTCGGCCGGCCAGACCTCGACGACGTACCTGCCCCCTCCGCGGCTCTCGGTGACCAGCATGACGGCGCCGGACCCCGGGGCGAGCCGTTCGCCCTCGATGAGGTGTCCCGGGAACGCGTCGGGGTCGTCGCCCTCCGGGTCGAGGATCAGGAGCAGGTGGTCGTCCGTGTCGACGCTCACGGGGAACCGCCGCATCCGGGTCCAGCGCGAGCGCGGAGGCCCGGCCCGCCGGGCCGGGCGGGGTGGCTCCCGCGGCGGCGGCAGAGCCGCGAGGCGTTCGTGGAGGAGGCTCATGGGCGCGACGACCTCCTCCGGCTCGTGCGGAGGGGCCGGCAACCCCGTGCTGTGCACGGTGAGCCAGTGGAGGACGGGACCGAGGCTGAACGCGACCTGCATCGCCTGGCGCTCGGATCCGTTCGACCCGCGGATCCCGAGCCCGCCCGGGATCCCGGGGAGATCGAGGGGGGTCCGGACGTGGCCGGGGGCCCTGGGCAGGTCGGGGTTCGCCAGGTGGGGGAACAGCATCGGCAGCATCGCCGTCGCCGCGTACTCGGACTCCACGACCGCGAAGCTCGACAGCGCGTAGTTGCCTCCCCGGGACATCACGGTGTTGAAGCGGTTCGACGCCCGGATGCCGTCCTCACGATCCGCGGCGAAGACCGCCCAGGAGGGGGTCAGCAGGAGGCGGCCCCCGAAGGAGAAGCCGGCGTCCCGCCACCGCTCCGACGGCTCCAGGAGGAACACGCCGTCCGGGAGGGTGCAGAACCGGGACAGGGAGGTGGTCACCCACGGCCCGTCGGCGACCTCCATCCCACGGAGCGCGTGGATGAGACGGGCGGAGTGGTCCTCGGAGATGCGCGGCACCGGCGGCATCCTCGCCGACGGGGCGGCTCGCGGCGCACCCCCGCCGTGCCGACACCTTGGGTGTGCCGGGCACGACGACGACGGACACGGCGGCCGCGCGCCTGGAGCGGGCGCGGCGCCTGGCGTGGGCGGGCATCGGCGTCCCGCTCGCCGCCGACCTCCTCGGCATCGCGCTGAACGCCGCCGGCGCGCCGATGACCGTCTGGGCCGCCCTCGCGCTCTACGTCGCGGGCGGGGTCTGCGCCGTCGGGGCGCAGCGGGTCCTCGCCGGGTGCGGCGAGCTCGACCCGCCGAAGCGGAGGAGGATCGAGCGCCTGGTGGTCTGGGCGGTCGCGCTCGCGGCCGTGCACATCCTGCTCCTCGCCTGGGCCGACCTCACGGGCCGGGCCTACCTCGGCGGACGGACCTGAGCTAGGAGGCGGCCGCCCACCGGTGCTCGGGGGCGAAGAGGGAGACGCGGTCCCGCCCGGTGTCCTTCGAGTGGTAGAGCGCCTTGTCGGCCTGGTCGAGCATCAGGGTGCCGTCGTCGCCCTGGCCGTTCTGGAAGTCGGAGACCCCCGCGGAGACCGTGGTGCCGGCCACGTCGCCGCCGGCCACCAGCACCCCGACCTCGGCGACCGCCGCGCGGATCCGCTCCGCGGCCTCCATGGCCTCCTCGGCCGGGCCGGGGATGATGAGCGCGAACTCCTCGCCGCCGAAGCGCGCGGCGATGTCCGAGGCGCGCTTCTTGGCGATGATCGTCTCGCCGACGGCGGTGAGCAGGCGGTTCCCGGCGTCGTGGCCGTGCTGGTCGTTGAACGCCTTGAAGTGGTCGAGGTCCATGACCACCAGGGACAGCGGGAGGCCGTAGCGCTCGGCCCGGCGGCACTCGCGGGGGAGCGCGTCCGAGAAGAAGGCGTAGTTGTGGACGCCGGTGAGCTTGTCGGTGAGGGACTCGCTGGCGATGCGGCGGGCGTCGCGCATCTGGGCCCGGTGCCCGGCGCCGACCGCGAAGCCCGCGGCGACGAAGGCCAGGACGCCGATGGCCATGGCCGTGCCGTCCGTGGACGGCTTGCCCGACGCGAACGCGACCGTGAGGGCCGCGACCGCGGTGGTCCCGGCGAGGCCCCGTCGCCCGGCGAGGGGCATGGACAGGGCGATCGGGAGCGCGAACAGCGGCCAGGCGGAGACGGCGCCCGCGACGACCAGGAGGGTCGGCAGAGCCGTCGTCGCGACGAGCAGCACCGCCCTGCGCTGGGCGGCGGCGCTGTCGGGCGAGAGCGTCGCGCGATCCTCGAATGTCCGGTGTATGCGGATGGCCCCTCGGTCGTCTCGCCTGCGAGCGTAGAGGCGCCGTCGGACGGAGAACCCGGACGGGCAGCGGGACGTGGCTACACTGCGCGCCCGTGGCCGACCCGTTCTTCACGCCGCACCCCGACCTGGCGGGGCGTTCGCTGCTCACCCTCCGGCACCACACGCCGGAGGGCGTCGCCGCCGTGCTCGACCTCGCCGCCCGCCTCAAGGCGACGCGCAAGGACGGCTGGCCGCCCCTGCTGGCGGGCCAGGTGGTCGCCCTTCTGTTCGAGCGCCCGTCCACCCGCACCCGCGTCTCCTTCGTGAGCGGCGTCTCGCGCCTGGGCGGCACCGCGATGGTGCTGGCGCCCGGCGACATGCAGCTCGGCCGGGGCGAGACGATCGAGGACACGGCCAAGGTCCTGGGCCGCATGGCGGAGGCGATCGTGCTGCGCACGGGCCCCCACGCCACGCTCGAGGAGCTCGACCGCCACGCGGGCGTGCCGGTGGTCAACGGCCTCACCTACGAGCACCACCCCTGCCAGGCGCTCGCCGACGCGCAGACGCTGCGGGAGCGGTTCGGCGAGCTCTCGGGCCTGCGGGTCACCTACCTCGGCGACGGCAACAACGTCTGCGTCTCCCTCATGATCGCCGGCGCCCTGACCGGCATGGACGTGACCGCCGCCTGCCCGCCGGGCTACGAGCCGCCCGCCGAGGTGGTCGCGTGGGCCGACGCCGTCGGCCGCGAGCGCGGCGGCGGCGCCCGCGTGGTGGGCGACCCCGCCGAGGCCGTGGACGGCGCCCGCGCCCTCTACGCCGACACCTGGGTCTCGATGGGCGACGAGGGCACCGAGGAGCGGCGCCGCCGGGACCTCGGGCCGTACCGCATCGACGACGCCCTGCTCGACCGCGCCGCGCCCGGCGCGATCGCGCTGCACTGCCTGCCGGCCCACGCCGGCGACGAGATCACGTACGAGGTGCTCCACGGGCCCCGCTCGGCGGTCTGGGACCAGGCGGAGAACCGCATGCACGCCCAGTCGGCCCTGCTCGCCCACGTGCTCGCCCGGTGAGGCCCACCCCGCCGTGATCCCGATCGGGGACGTCAACCCCACCCGGCGTCCCCCGGTCCTGACGATCGGCCTGATCGTCGCGTGCGTCCTCGTCTTCGCGTACCAGCTGACGCTCCCGGACGACCTCTCCCTGGAGGGGCGTCAGGCGTTCTTCTGCGAGTTCGGCGTGGTGGCCGACCACCTGCTCGAGGGCGTCTCGCGCACGGGGGACGCGTGCGTGCTGCTCAACGACGAGCACCCCCGCGGGCTCTCGCTCATCACGAGCCAGTTCCTCCACGCGGACTTCTGGCACCTCCTCTTCAACATGCTGTTCCTGTGGGTGTTCGGGAACAACGTCGAGGACCGGCTGGGCCGCGTGCGCTTCCTCCCCTTCTACCTCCTGTGCGGCGCGATCGCCGGGCTCGCGCAGGCCGCCACCGACCCGTCGAGCGGCATCCCGCTCATCGGCGCGTCGGGCGCGATCGCGGGGGTGCTCGGCGCCTACCTCGTGCTGTTCCCGAAGGTGCGCGTCTGGACCGTCGTGTTCCCTCTCGTCTTCCTGCCGTTCAAGCTGCCCGCATGGGTGTGGCTCGCGATCTACTTCGTGCTCCAGCTCGTGCTGCTCGGTGACATGGGCCAGGGTGACGGGGGCGGCGTGGCCTACCTCGCCCACGTCGGGGGCTTCGTGGCCGGGGCCCTGCTCATCCGGCCGTTCCTCGTGGGCCGGCGCGACCCCGACCCGCCCACCCCGTCCCCGCTGCCCGGGACGGCCTGGTGATGGGCCTCCTGCGCCGGCGCCCGAAGGACGAGCCGCCCCCGCCACGCTGGGTGAAGGTCGCCTTCGCCCGCCACCAGCCGGAGGCAGAGATGCTCGCCGGGCTCCTGGCCGAGCTGGACATCCCCGTGCTCGTCCGCCGCACCACCATCGACGTGCCGGACATGCTGGCCGGGGGCCCGCGCGAGCTGCTCGTCCCGGCCGACCGCGAGCTGGAGGCCCGGGCGCTGCTCGATCCCTCGGAGCCGATCGAGCCGTGAGGCCGGGGGTTGCGCGGTGCGCCATGATCGGTGCATGGACGTGACCACCAGGCTCTTCGGCGCCGGGCTCTCCCGCACCGCCGACCCGCTCGAGGCCGCCCGCGAGGCCTGCGCGCCCGTGCGCGCGGCGCTCGCCGGGGCGCCCGCCACGCTCGTCGTCGTCTTCGCCTCCCCGGACCTCTGCGCCGACGCGGAGGGCCTGCTCGCGGCGATCACGGAGGAGCTCTCCCCGCAGCACCTCATCGGCGCGATGGGCGAGGGCGTCGTGGGCGGCGGCCAGGAGGTCGAGGAGGGCCCCGCACTGTCGGTGTGGGGCGCGCACATGCCCGACGTGGAGGTCGTGCCTTTCCGCCTCGTCGCCCGCCCGCTGGGCGAGGGGATGGGGGTCCTGGGCTGGCCCGACGCGATCGCCGACGCGCCCGCGGGCAACATCGGCCCGGTCGTGATGCTCGCCGACCCGTTCACCTTCCCGGCCGACGGGCTCCTCGCCGAGCTCAACGACGAGCCGGGCGCCCCGGTCGTGGTGGGCGGCCTCGCGTCCGGCGGGCGCAAGCCCGGCGAGCACTGCCTGTTCGCGGGCGGCGACGTGCTGCGCGAGGGTGCCGTCGCGGTCGCCCTGCGGGGCGCGCGGATGCAGACCGTCGTGTCACAGGGCTGCATGCCGATCGGCCCCGAGATGGTGGTCACCGACGCCGACGGCTCCGCCGTGCACGAGCTGGCGGGCATGCCGGCGATGAGCAAGCTGCAGGAGGTCATCGACAACCTCGAGCCGGAGGAGCGGCGCCTCGCGGCCGAGGGGCTGATGGCGGGCATCGTCATCAACGAGAACGTCCCCGACTACGGGCGGGGCGACTACCTCGTGCGCGCCATCCACGGCGGCGACCGCGAGAGCGGCACCCTCATGGTGGGCGAGCGCGTGCGGGTGGGCCAGACGATGCGCTTCCAGGTGCGCGACGCGCAGTCCGCCGACGACGACCTGCGCCTCGCGCTGCGGGCGGCGCGTGACGACCTGGCCCCCGCCGGCCCGGGGGGCGCGCTGCTGTTCACGTGCAACGGGCGCGGCACGCGCATGTTCGACGAGGCCGACCACGACGCCGCGGCGGTCGACGACGAGCTGTCACGCGTGCCCACCGCGGGCATGTTGTGCAACGGGGAGCTCGGCCCCGTGGGCGGCCGGTCCTTCGTCCACGGCTTCACCGCGACGATGGTGCTGTTCTCCTGAATCAGCCCTGACCGGATTCACATCGGTCATCGGACCCGCTTGATTCACCTGATCTGTACATGTGAATCTCGGTCTATATGCACGTGCCTGCATATACTGCCGGGGTAGCTCACTTACGAGATCAGGGAGACGTGTGGTGGCCGAGGGCGACGAGAACAACGGCGGGGACGGGCGGCGCGGCACGATCGGCGACGAGATCTTCGAGCAGGTCGAGAAGCTGATGGCCGACGAGGGCCTCACCCGCACGGCCGCCTTCGCGCGCCTGTCCGAGCAGACGGGACGGCGTGCCGGCACCGTGGCGGCGAACTACTACCGGGTGGCGCGCCGCAAGGGCGCCACGCTGCAGCCGCGCGCTCCGCGCGGCTCGCGCAAGTCCGGTGGCGGCGGCGGGGGCACGCGCCGGGCGGCGTCGGCCGGCTCGGCCGAGGCGGCGCTCGCGAAGGCCCAGGAGGCGCTGGCCGAGCTGTCGGCCGTCGTGCGCAGCCAGGAGAAGGAGCTCGCCACGCTGCGCGCCCAGTCCGAGCAGATGGACAAGCTGAAGAGCCTGCTCAACCGGATGTAGCCCGTCCGTCGCTCACGGCCTCACGGGGTGCTTCTCGCCCCGTGAGGCCGTGAGGGCGTCCGCGACCCCGTCGAGGCCGATCGGATCGCGCAGCAGCTCCGCCACGGGGAGGGCCCCGCCGGCGAGCAGTCCCACCGCCCGGGCGAACGCGTCCGGCGTGTGGTGGTAGGAGCCGCGCACGACGAGCTCCGCGTAGTGCAGCGGCGCCGCCGGCAGCGCGGCCTCGGCGCCGGCGGGCAGCCCGCCGTGCAGCACCACCGTCCCGCCGGGACGCGCGAGGAGCACCGCGGCCCGCCAGGCCTGCGGCCGCCCGACCGCCTCGATCACGAGGTCCGCGCCGCGGCCGCCCGGGAGGGCGCCCGCCAGGGCGGCGGCCGCGTCGTCGTCGCGCGGCGCGTCGTGCACCGCGTCCGCCCCGAAACGCAGGGCCCGGGCACGCCGCTCGGGACGGGGGTCCGCCAGGTGCACGCGGTCACCCCGCCCCGCCAGCAGCCCGGCGAGCAGGGTGCCCTGCACGCCCCCGCCCAGCACGAGCACCTCCCTGCCCCCGGCCGGGCCGCAGCCGTCCGCGGTGTGCACGGCGCACGCGAACGGCTCGGCGGCCGCGGCGAGCTCGGGGGCGAGCCCCGCCGGCAGGGCTTGGAGGTTGCGGCGCACGATGGGCGCGGGCACGCGCACGCGCTCGGCGAAGGCCCCCGTGAGGTAGGTGATGTGCCGGCACAGGGAGGGGCGCCCGGCGGCGCACTCCGGGCAGGCGTCGCACGGCGCCGAGTTCGCGACGACCACCCGGTCCCCGGGGACGACGCCGGTCGCGCCCTCCCCCACCAGGACGACCTCCCCCGCCAGCTCGTGGCCGAGGCCCGCGGGCAGCGGCCCGAGCGCCGGGTGGGCGCCGGCCGCGGCCATCTTGGCGTCGGTCGCGCAGGTGAGGGCGGCCAGCGTGGCCACCACGACCTCACCGGGCCCGGGCTCCGGGGCGGGGACCTCGTCCACCCGCACATCCCCCGGCCCATGCAGGATCACGGCGCGCACGGGGCGATGGTACCTGCCGCACGGCGGCCCGCCGCCGCCGTGGATACGATGCCCCCGGTCCGCCGACGGGGAGGGTCCCACGCCGTATCCGGAGCATCTGCGCGACGAGGTCGAGGCCTACCTGGAGGGCCTGGACTTCGCCGCCACCGACCCGCTCGAGCGCGAGGAGATGGAGGGCACCGAGGGCCTCGTGGAGGCCATGCGGCACTCGCTGCTGGCGGGCGGCAAGCGCATCCGCCCCGTGCTCGCGCTGGCCACCTGCGAGGCGCTCGGCCGTGACCCGGCGGAGCTCATGCCCGCCGCCGCGGCCATCGAGCTGGTGCACACCTACTCGCTCATCCACGACGACCTGCCGGCGATGGACGACGACGACCTGCGCCGCGGCCGCCCCACCTGCCACGTCCTGTTCGGTGAGGACACGGCGATCCTGGCCGGCGACGCCCTGTTCGCCGAGGCGGTGCGGCTCGTGGCCGAGCGGCAGCCCGGCGGGCCCGAGGTGCGGGTCGGGATCCTGCTCGAGATCAGCCGCGCGACCGGCGTGGGCGGGATGGTCGGCGGCCAGTACCTGGACCTGCAGGACGCCGGCAACGCCTCGGCCGTCGCGCTGCAGCGGGTCCACGCCCTCAAGACCGGCCGGCTCATGGCCTGCGCGGTCCACTGCGCCCTCGTGCTCGCCCGGCCCCCGGCCCAGGTCGACGCGTCCCTGCGCCTCTTCGCCCGGGAGCTCGGCCTGCTGTTCCAGATCGTCGACGACATCCTCGACGTCGCGGGGTCCGAGGAGGACCTGGGCAAGGCCGTCGGCGCCGACGCGGCGCGGGGCAAGGTCACGTACGTCTCGTTCCACGGCCTGGAGGGCGCCCGGCGCCTGGCCGGCGAGGCGCACGCCCGGGCGCTCGCCGCCCTCGCCACCATGCCCGGCCCGGTGGACGACCTGGTGGGCATCGCCGACCTGACCTTCGCGCGCCACCACTGATGGACGGTGCGTCCTGGGGCACCGCCGAGGGCGACGAGGTCGTCCCCGGCCGCCGGGCCGTCCGGCTGCTCGGCGGCGGGCGCCGCTACGAGGCGTACCTGGCGTGGGACGAGGTGCTCTACTCGCTCGTCGTGGTGAAGGTGCTGCGGCCCGCCCTCGCCGGCGACCCGGCGACCCGGTCCGGCCTCGCCGGTGAGGTCGACGTCCTCGGCCGCCTGGCCCACCCGGTCATCGTGCGGTCGTTCGCCGCCGACCTGGAGTGCAACCGCCCGTACGTCGTCCTGGAGTTCCTCGACGGCCCGCGGCTCTCCACGCTGCTGCGCCGTTACGGGGTGGTCGTGGAGCAGGTGCTCCCGCTCGCGCTGCAGATGTGCTCGGCGCTGCACTACATGGCGGGCGCCGGCGTGCTGCACCTGGACGTGAAGCCGCGCAACGTGATCATGGCCGGGCCCCCGCGCCTCATCGACCTGAGCGTCGCGCGGCGGCTCGACCAGGTCGCGGACATCACCTCGCCGGTGGGGACCGACGCGTACATGGCGCCCGAGCAGTGTGACCCGGCGCGGTTCTCCACGATCGGCCCGCCCGCCGACGTCTGGGGGCTCGGCGCGACCCTCTACGAGGCGCTCACCGCGCGGCAGGCGTTCCCCCGTGAGGGCGACGACCGCTTCCCCCAGCTCCGCCGGCGCCCGGAGCCGTTCCCGGACCGGCGCCGCGTGCCGCCGGCCGTGGGCGATGCCGTGCTCTCCTGCCTCGCCGACGACCCCGCGGCCCGTCCCACCGCCGCGGAGCTGGCCGAGACGCTCGAACCCCTCGTCGATGCCCTCCCGCGCCCGAAGCTCGGGATGTTCCGCCCCGGGGGCCGCCGCTCCTGATCCGGCGGTGAGAGCACTCTCATCGGTGCCTCACGGAGGGCTCACGCTCCGTTCCTAGCCTCGCTCCCACGGTACGACGACCGGCGGGAGGAGGAGAGGATGATGGGCAGGTTCTTCGTGGTCGGCCTCGCGGCGGCCATCGTGTTCGGAGGGCTGGCGGCCGGGTTCGCGCTGAGCGACGACGACGGCTCGGATGACGGGCGCATCGGCGTGGTGGACCTGCGCCGGGACGACGACGCGGTCGAGCTCGTCTCGATCGACGACGACGAGGGCGCGCGCGACGACGGCGACGCGACCCGCGACCAGGACGGCACCGACGGCGGCAACAACGGCGGTCCCAACTCACGGGACGGGGACGACACGCGCGGCAACGACGGCACCCGTGGCGGCGAGACGCGCGACAACGACCGCACCAAGGACCAGGACGGCACCGACGGCGGCAACAACGGCGGGGCCAACTCCAAGGACGGCGACGGCACCCGCGGCAACGACGGCACGCGCGGCGGCGCGACGACGGTGGCGGCCCCCACCCCGGCGCCCGCCCCGGCACCGGCGCCCGCCTGGAACGGCGGGGGCGGCGGCGGCTCCTGGAGCGGCGGCGGCAGCTCCGGGTAGATCTCCCTCAGGAGAGGGAGGGGGACCAGGGGGTCCGCGGCACCTTTCGCGGGCCCCCTGGCATAAAGTCATACGGTGGCCGGACGAAAACATTGGCATGACGCCAGCTCGTATCCCCCCGCCCCCGCCCTCCCGTGCGCCGCGTGTCCGGCGCAGCGTCCCGCGCCCGGGGCCCGTCCCCCGCGGGGTCCTCGCGAACATCGCGATCGGCGCGGTCGTCGCCCTGACGATCGGCGGCATCGGGACCGCCGCGGCCGGTGGCCTCGTGACCGGGGCCGGCGTCAAGAACGGCTCGCTGACCGGTAAGGACATCCGCGCCGCGTCGATCACGGGCAAGCAGATCAAGGACCGCTCGATCACGGCGCGCGACCTCGCCGCGAACGTCCTCACGGCGGGCGCCCCCGGCGCCCCCGGCGCGACAGGGGCCACGGGCCCCACAGGTGCCACCGGGGCGACCGGCCCCGGCGGCGCGCGCGGTGCCGACGGCGCGACGGGCCCGGCCGGGGCGCAGGGCGCCCAGGGGGCGCAGGGCGCGGCCGGTGCGCAGGGCCTCCAGGGGCTCACCGGCCTCACCGGCCCGCAGGGCCTCCAGGGGCTCACCGGCCCCGACGGCCTGCAGGGCCTCACCGGGGCGCAGGGCATCCAGGGGCTCACGGGTCCGCAGGGCCTCCAGGGGCTCACCGGCCCCCAGGGCCTCCAGGGCCTCACCGGCCCCCAGGGCCTGCAGGGTCTCATCGGGCCGCAGGGCCTGCAGGGCCTCGTCGGCCTGACGGGCCCGAAGGGCGACACCGGCGACACCGGCGCGCAGGGCCCCCAGGGCATCCAGGGCCTCATCGGGCCGCAGGGCCCGGCCGGCGTCCTGCTGGACGGCTCCGTCACCGCCGTCAAGCTCGCCACCGGCGCGGTGGACGCGACCAAGATCCTCGACGGCGCGATCGGCTCCACCCAGATCGCCGACGGCGCCGTGGGCCTCGACCAGCTCGGCCTGTCGGGCTCGGTCACGCTCGACCCGCCGCTCCTCGCGATCGGCGCCTGCTCGGACGTGGACGTCCCCGTGGCGGGCGCCCTCACGACCGACTACGTGATCGTCATGGGCCCCAACACGCTCGAGAACGGCCTCATCGGCGCCCCCCTGGCGCCCGCGGCGAACGACCAGATCCGCATCCGCATCTGCAGCACCGCCGCGCTCACGAACGGCGCCGCCCGCTCGTGGCGCTACATCGTCCTGCGCTGACGCTCCCGTAGCCCTCGGGCAGGGGGCCGCGGGCGCGGCGGTGGGCTAGAGTCGCGGCTGTCCGCCCGGAACCCGCGGAAGCCAGGAGCTCTCGTGCCCAACCGTCCCCGCGCCCTCGAGCTCGGCATGGCGACGTACCTCATCAAGAAGCGCCTCATCAAGCGTGAGGAGCGCTTCCCGGTCACGCTGATGCTCGAGCCGCTCGAGATCTGCAACCTCGCCTGTCACGGGTGCGGGCGGATCCGTGAGTACGAGCACGTCTTCGACAAGCGGATGCCGGTCGAGGAGTGCCTGCGGGTGGCCGAGGAGGCCGGCGCGCCGATCGTGAACATCCCGGGCGGCGAGCCCATGATCCACAAGCAGATCGACGAGATCGTCAACGGCATCATCGACCAGGGCCGCTTCGTCTACATGTGCACGAACGGCCTGCTGATGAACCGGGCGTTCGGGCGCATCCCCCCGTCGAACCACTTCGCCTTCGTCGTCCACCTGGACGGCATGCGCGACATCCACGACAAGGCCGTGGACCGCGACGGCGTGTTCGACAAGGCCACGGGCTACATGCGCGAGGCCATCGAGCTCGGGTACCGCGTCTGCACCAACACCACGATCTACCGCGGGGTGGAGCCCGAGGAGTACGTCGAGCTGTTCGCCTTCCTCAAGGACATGGGCGTCGAGGGCTGCATCACGGCCCCGGGCTTCGACTACGACACGGTCACGCACGACCGGGAGCAGTTCCTCGCCAAGCGCGAGTCGCAGGAGCTCTACGCCAGGGTCCACGAGCTCTGCGACCACATGGACATCCCGTTCTACAACAACCCCCTCTTCCACGAGTTCCTGCAGGGGAAGCGCGACTACCGCTGCACCGCGTGGGCCATGCCGACCTACACCGTCGAGGGCTGGCGGAGCCCCTGCTACCTGCTGGCCGACAAGCACGTGGGCTCGCTCAAGGAGCTCTACGACGAGACGGACTGGGAGGCGTACGGCACCGACCGTGACCCCCGGTGCAAGAACTGCCTCATGCACTGCGGTTACGAGGCCAGCACGATCCTCGACGCGTTCTCCAAGCCCAAGGACCTGGTGGCGCTCGCCCGCTCGTGATCGCGGTGGTCTGCGCCGTGCCCGCCGAGCGCCGCGCCCTGGCGGGGCTGGCCGGGCCGGGGGTGTCGCTCCACCTGGCGGGCGTCGGCGCGGCGGCGGCGACCCGCACCGCGGCAGAGCTGCCGGACGGGCTGCGGGCGATCGTCTCCGCCGGGTTCTGCGGCGCGCTCGACCCGGCGCTGAAGGTGGGCGCGCTCGTGACGGCCGACGAGGTGCTCGACCAGGCGACCGGTGACCGCTTCCCCGCCGACCCGGAGCTGCTCCATGCGGCGCCGGGGGTGCGCGGGCGGCTCGTGACGGCGCAGCGCATCGTGCGCACCCCCTCCGACCGCGCGCTGCTCGACGGCACGGCCGTCGACATGGAGAGCGCCGCGCTCGCCCGCGCCGCCGCGGAGCGCGGCACCCCGTTCCTCGCCATGCGCGCCGTCACCGACGAGACGCGCCACCGCGTCCCCGACTTCGACCGCATCATGGACTCGGCAGGCCGGCTCACCCCCGGCGCGGGCCTCGTCCACTTCGTCCTGCATCCGCGCGAGGTGCCCGCCCTGCTGCGGCTCGGGCCGGCGTCGCGCACCGCCGGCCACGCGCTGCGCGACGGGCTGGGGCGCCTGATCGAGGCGCTCCGGTGAGCCGCACGGCGCTCGTGACCGGGGCGACCGGGTTCGTCGGGGGGCACGTGGCGGCGGCCCTGCTCGCCGGCGGGTGGGAGGTCCGCGCCCTGGTGCGTCCGGACAGCCCACGCGCGGCGCTCGTGCCGGACGGCTGCGAGCCCCGCCCGGGCGACATGACCGACGCCGCGGCCGTGGCCGACGCCACCACCGGGGCCGACGCGGTGTTCCACGTGGCGGCCCGGTACTCCCTGTCGCGGGCGAAGGGCCCGGCCGTCGAGACCGAGAACCTGGCCGGCACGCGCGTGATGCTCGGCGCGGCGGCGGACGCGGACGTCCCCCTCGTGCACACGTCGTCGGTCTCCACGATCGGGCTGCCGGCCGACGGCTCCCCCGGCGACGAGGACACCCCGCTCGACCCGGCGCAGGTCATCGGCGCCTACAAGCGCTCCAAGGTCGCCTCGGAGCGGCTCGCCCTGGACGCCGCGGCCGCCGGGCAGCCCGTCTTCGTGGTCAACCCGACGGCGCCCGTGGGGCCCGGCGACCACGTCCCCACCCCCACCGGCCGCATCATCACGGACTTCCTGGCGGGGCGGATCCCGGCCTACGTGGACACCGGCCTCAACGTGGTGGACGTCCGCGACGTCGCCGCCGGACACCTCCTGGCGCTGGAGCGCGGCGAGCCCGGGCGGCGCTACATCCTGGGCAACGAGAACATGACCCTGCGGGACATCCTGCGGGTGCTCGCCGGGCTCAGCGGGCGCCGCGCGCCGCGGGTGCGCATCCCGCACGCGGTGGCGATCGCCGTCGCGGCCGTGGACGAGACCGTGGAGGGGCGGATGCTGGGGCGGGAGCCCGTGGCCCCGCTCGACGGGGCGCTCATGGCCCGCAAGCGGATGTTCGCCGACGGGTCCCGGGCCGTCCGCGAGCTCGGGATGCCCCAGTCGCCGGTGCGCCTGGCGCTGGCCGACGCGGTCGACTGGTTCCGGGCCCGGAGCGCGGCATGACGACGGACGCCGCCCTCGACCCCGGCGTCCGCGAGGCCGCCCGCGAGGCCCTGGAGCGCGGCGTCGCGCACCTGCGCTCCCAGCGTGCGCCCGAGGGCTGGTGGTGGGCCGAGCTCGAGTCGAACCCGACCATCACCGCGGAGCACGTCTTCATGCTCCACGCGCTCGGCCTGGCCGACGACGACCTCCGCCGGCGCCTGGGGGCGGAGCTGCTGTCGAACCAGGGCGAGGACGGCGGCTGGCGCGTGTGGCACGGCGCCCCGGCGGACCTCTCCACGACGGTCGAGGCCTGGTACGCCCTGCGCCTCTGCGGCGTGCCCGCCGACGACCCGCGCATGGTGCGCGGCCGCGAGGTGGCGCTGCGCCTGGGCGGGGTAAACCGGACGCGCTTCTTCACGAAGCTCTGGCTCGCGGTGCTCGGCCAGTACCCGTGGGAGCCGATCCCGGTGCTGCCTCCCGAGATGATGCTGCTGCCGCCGCGGGCGCCGCTGTCGCCGTACCGGTTCGCGTGCTGGGCGCGCGGCACCTTCGTCGCCCTCATGATCGTGCTCACCCGCCGCCCGGTGTACGCCCAGGCCGTGGGGCTGCAGGAGCTCTACCTCGAGGAGCCGGGCTCGGGCCCGCAGCCGGCGCCGCGTGCGCCGGGGCGGTGGACGCCGGTGCTCACGCGCCTCATGGCCCTCGCGCGGGTCTACGACCGCCACCCCATCGGCCCGCTGCGCCGGATGGCCGAGCGGAAGGTGGAGCGCTGGATCTGCGAGCGCCAGGAGGCCGACGGGTCCTGGGGTGGGATCCAGCCCCCCTGGATCTACTCGGTCTTCGCCCTCCACGCGCTCGGGTACCCGCTCGACCACCCCGTGATGGCGAAGGCGCTGGGCGGCTTCGACGACACCTTCTCCCTGCCCCTCGACGGCGACGAGCGGCTGCGCATCCAGGCGTGCCTGTCCCCCATCTGGGACACCGCGCTCGCCGTCGTGGCGCTGGAGGACGCCGGGGCGGACGGCGACGACCCCGACGTGGCCGCGGCCTGCGAGTGGCTGCTGTCCAAGGAGGTCACGCGCATCGGCGACTGGCACGCCATCCCGCGCCGCGGCCGGGCGGGCGGCTGGTCCTTCGAGTTCGAGAACGAGTGGTACCCCGACACGGACGACACCGCCGAGGTGCTCATCGGCCTGCGCCGCGCCGGCGTCCCGGCCTCCCATCCCGCCGTGCGCCGCGGCGTCGACTGGCTGCTGGCGATGCAGAGCCGCAACGGCGGCTGGGGCGCGTTCGACGTGGACAACGACCACGAGATCATGCGGCAGCTGCCGCTCTGCGACTTCGGCGAGGTCATCGACCCGCCCACCGAGGACGTCAGCGCCCACGTCGTGGAGGCCCTCGTGGAGTGCGGGCTGCCGCGCACGCACCCCGCCGTGCGGCGGGGCGTCGACTACCTCTGGCGGACCCAGCGCGAGGACGGGTCGTGGTGGGGGCGCTGGGGCGTCAACCACCTCTACGGCACCGGCGCGGCCCTGCCCGCCCTCGCCGCCGCCGGCGAGGACATGGCGTCGCCGGCCGCCCGCCGCGCGGTCGCGTGGGTCGCCGCGCACCAGAACGACGACGGGGGCTGGGGCGAGGACATCCGCTCGTACCACGAGCCGGAGTGGATCGGCCGCGGGCCGTCCACGCCCTCCCAGACCGCGTGGGCGCTCATGGCCCTGCACGCCGCGGACCCGGCCCACCCGGCCGTCGCCGGCGGGCTGCGGTACCTGGCCGCCGAGCAGAACCCGGACGGCTCGTGGGACGAGGAGCAGTACACCGGCGCCGGGTTCCCCACCGACTTCATGATCCGGTACCACCTCTACCGCCAGGTGTTCCCGGTCAGCGCGCTCGGGCGGCTGGTGCGGTGACGGACCACGACGAGAACTTCCCGGTCGCCTTCATGCTCGCGCCACGCGACGTGCGCCGCGACATGGGCACCGTCTACGCCTTCTGCCGCGCCACGGACGACCTGGGCGACGAGGGCCCGCGCGACCGCGGCGCGCGCCTCGAGGCCCTCGACGCGTGGGAGGACGACCTGCGCCGGGCGGCCGCCGGTGGCGAGGCCCCGCCGGTCCCGTGGGCCACGGCCGAGCTGGCGGCGCGCCGGGGGATCCCCCTCGACGTCTTCGCCCGCCTCATCGAGGCGAACCGGATGGACCAGCGCCGGGACCGGTGGGAGACCCGGGACGACCTCATCGGCTACTGCCGCCACTCGGCGACCCCCGTGGGCGAGATGGTGCTCGGCGTGCTCGGTTACCGGGACCCCTGGCGCATCGCGATGAGCGACGAGACCTGCATCGGCCTGCAGCTCGTGAACTTCTGGCAGGACATCGCGCGCGACCTGCGCGACCGCGACCGCGTCTACCTGCCGCGCGAGGCCATGGACGCCTTCGGCGTCACCGACGACGACCTGCGGGCGCCCTCGGCGTCGCCCGCGGTGCGGGCGCTCGTGGAGCAGGAGGTCGGCATCGCCCGCGCCCACCTGGAGGCCGGGGAGCCGCTCCATCGCTTCGTCCCGGCGCGCGTCTCCCTGGACATGCGCATGTTCAGCGCCGGCGGCCTGGCCCTGTGCGACGCGATCGCGCGCCAGGGGTACGACACGCTGGCGGGCCGTCCGGCGCCCGGGAAGGTGGGCCGGGTGCGGATCGCGGCGGGCGCGGTGCGCCGGGCCGTGGCGGGGGCGCGATGACGCTGGAGGAGGCCTACGCGCACTGCGGCGCGATCGCCCGCGCCGAGGCGCGCAACTTCTACTACGGCTTCGTGCTGCTGCCGCCCGAGCGACGCGCGGGGATCTACGCGGCCTACGCGTTCAGCCGCCGGGCCGACGATGCGGTGGACGAGGAGGGCACGACCGAGGGCCGCCTGGCCGCCGTGGCCGCGCTGCGCGACGAGCTGGACCTGTGCGCCCGTGGCGCCCCGCCGGCATCCGACCCCGTGCTCGTCGCCCTGACGGACGCGATGCGCCGCTTCGCGATCCCGCGGCGCCACCTGGACGCGCTCGTGGACGGCATCGAGATGGACCTGAGCGTCACCCGCTACGAGGACTGGCCCGCGCTCGAGACCTACTGCGACCGGGTGGCCGGCGCCGTCGGCCTGGTGAGCCTCCACGTCTTCGGCTTCCACGACGCGCGCGCGCCGGTGTACGCCGAGCGCCTCGGTGTGGGGCTGCAGGTGGTGAACATCATGCGCGACGTGGCCGAGGACGCCGAGCGGGGCCGCATCTACCTCCCGGCCGGGGAGATGGCCGAGCACGGCGTGGACGAGGACGACGTGATGGAGGGGCGGGCGACCCCCGGCTTCCGGGCCCTGATGGCCGCGCAGGGCGCCCGCGCCCACCGGCTCATCGACGAGGGCGAGCGCCTGCTCCCCCTGCTCGACCGCCGCGCGCGGATGTGCGTGTCGATGCTGTCAGGGCTGTACCGGGAGATCCTCGGGACGATCGAGGAGCGCGGCTACGACGTCTTCGACGGGCGGGCGTCCCTGTCCACGCCGCGCAAGCTGTCGCTCATGGCGCGGCGCAGCGCCGCGAGCCTGAGGTGACGACGGGGCCGCCCCGGGTCGTCGTGTGCGGGGGCGGGCTGGCGGGCATCGCCGCCGCCTGCGAGGCCGCCCGCACCGGCGCCCGCGTGACGCTGGTCGAGCGCCGCCCCTTCCTCGGGGGCCGGGCCTTCTCGTTCGCCGACCCCGGCACCGGCCGGGAGATCGACAACGGCCAGCACGTCTATCTCGGGTGCTGCCCCGCGTACATCTCGCTGCTGCGGATGCTCGGCACGCTGGGCCTCACCACCCTCCAGCGGCGCCTCGACACCCCGGTGCGCGACCGCGACGGACGGCGCGCCGCCCTGCGCGCCGGCCGGCTGCCGGCGCCGCTGCACCTGGGCCCGAGCTTCCTCGCCTACCCGCACCTCACCCCCGGGGAGAAGGCCTCCGCGCTGCGCGCCCTGGCCGCGCTGGCCGCGACCGGCCCGGCGGCGCGCGAGCGGCTCGACGAGGTCTCCTTCGCGGACTGGCTCGGCGACCACGGGCAGGGCGAGCGGGCGATCGCACGGTTCTGGGACCTCATCGTCCTCCCCACCTGCAACGACCGCAGCGACCGCGTGTCGGCGGCCCTCGCGGCGTTCGTCTTCCACGAGGGCTTCCTGCGCACCGCGAGGGGCTCGGCCATCGGGTGGTCCCGGGTGGGCCTCACCCACCTCGTCGACCCGGCGGCCCGCGACTGGCTCGCCGCCCGCGGCGGGCAGGTGCTCACGGGCCGCGGGGTGGCCGCGGCGGAGCCCGGCGCGGTGACGCTCACCGACGGGGCCCGCCTGGAGGCCGACGCGGTGGTGCTGGCGATGCCCCCGTCCCGGGTGCTGGAGGTCGCGCCGGACGCCCTGCCCGCCGGCGACCCCGGCCTGGGCTCGGCGCCGATCGTCAACGTGCACCTCTGGTACGACCGCCCGGTCATGGAGGAGCCGTTCACGGCCGTCATCGACTCGCCGGCCCAGTGGATCTTCAACCGCTCCGCGATGGGCTCGGCCGCCGACGCCGGGGGCGCCCATCACCTGGCCGTGTCGATCTCCGGCGCGCGCGACGAGATCGACGTGCCCCGGGCCGAGCTGGCCGACGCGCTGCGGGCCGAGGTGGAGCACCTGCTCCCGGCCGCCCGGTACGCCGGGCTCGTGGACGCCGCCGTCGTGAAGGAGCCCCAGGCGACCTTCGCGGCCGCGCCCGGGCAGGCCGCCCGGCGCCCCGGTCCCGCCACCCCGCTCGACGGCGTCGCCCTCGCCGGCGCGTGGACCGCGACGGGCTGGCCGGCCACGATGGAGGGCGCCGTCCGCAGCGGCATCCGGGCCACCCGCACCCTGCTCGGGGGGTAGCGGCGCGCCCCTCGCGGGAGGCGCTGAGCTGGTGACCGGTGTTACGATCGAACCCAGGTCCGACGCGTACTGGTGGTTCGGGATCATGTGGAGGTCATCCGGACATCGGCTCCCGCGTCGCCCCGGGGGCGGCTGGGACATCGCGGCGCTGCGCCAAGTGGTCGCGCAGGACGCGGTCATGGTCGGACGGGCCACCGCACGGTGGACGGCGGGTGCGTGGGAGGCCTTCGTCGCCGGCCTGCTCGTGGCGCTGGCGTGGGTGCGGGCCGTCGCGCGGCACGTCGGCTCCGGCCGGGCCGAGGCCGCGATCATGTTCGGCGCGTACGGGCTCTACGTCCTCGTCCGCGGGGTCTGGGGCGGGACGATCCCCGAGGGCACCGCGAACGCGGTCGCCATCATCGACCTGGAGAAGGACCTCGGCATCTGGGTCGAGCCCGGGTGGCAGGCGTTCTTCGCCGACCACCACCTCGGCCTGCCGGCCTGGAGCGCCTTCTACATCGTGAGCCAGGTGGTGGTGCTGCCGCTCACCCTGTTCCTGGTCTACCGGTACCGCCGCGGCGCCTACGCCTTCCTCCGCGACATGGCGCTCCTGTCCTGGACGGCGGGGGTCGTCTGGTACGCCCTGCAACCGGTCGCGCCGCCCCGCCTGGTGGAGTCCGGCCTCACGGACACCGTGAGCGCCCAGACCCCGGTCGCCCTCGACTCGGACCTCGTGCGGCTGCTCTACAACCCGGTCGCCGCGATGCCGAGCCTGCACATGGGCATGGCGCCCGTCGTCGCGTGGGCGTTGTGGAAGCTCACCCCGTGGGCCTGGTCACGGGCGCTCGGCCTGCTCTACCCCGTGCTCGTGGCCGTGTCGGTCGTCGTGACCGGCAACCACTACCTGCTCGACATCCTCGGCGGGGTCGCCGTGGTGCTGCCGGCGGCGGCGCTCGCCTGGTGGCTCACGCGGGCGCCGGAGGGGGCCGCGGCCCCCGCGCGGGTCAGAGCGCGGGCGGGAGGGCCACCATCGGGCGGTCCGGGTCGGCCTCGGCACGCCGGTTGAGGCGCACGATGCCGTGCAGCAGGTCCCGGTGGTTCGCGGGGCTGCCCACGCCCTCGAGGTCCATCTCCGCCGCGAGGCGGTTCGCCCAGGCCACGACGCTGCCCTGAGGCGTCGCCGTCCCGTCGAGGAGGGCGAGCTCCAGCACCATCCCGGCGCACCCGCGCAGCTCCGACATCACCACGAGACGGCTGCGCGGCGGCTTCGGCTTCGCCCGGCTGCGGCGTCGCGGGGGCGACGACGGGGCGACGGGCGGGGGCGCGAGCAGGGAGCCGGCAGGGGCCACGGGGCGATCTCCTGGGGAGGACGAGTACGACGACCTATCCCCATGTCGGCCCGAAGGGGCCTCCGGAACGTCCCCCTTTCGGGGGATCCGTCAGAGACCCGGGTGGTCGGTGTGCTGCTGCGAGTACTCGTGCACGATGTGCACGAGCTTCTGCGGCTCGGCGATCCCGGCGTAGTGGAAGTTGCTGTCATCGGCGTCGGAGCCGGCCGTGTCGAACTCCACCGTGCCCACCCGCACGAGCCGGTCGATGAGGCTCTGCGTGATGTTCACGTTCTGCACGCGCTCGAACCGGGCGGTCTGCTCCTTGCGGGCCAGGATGCCCCGCCGCACCCGCAGGCGCTGGGTGGTGACCGCGTAGTGCGTCGCGTACCGCTGGATGACGTCGTACACGAGCACCAGCAGGATGAGCACGATCGAGATGAGGAACCACTGCCACACCGGCAGGCCGGTGCCCTGGCCGTTGGCCGAGAGGATCGACGCGATGATCGCGGGCACCAGCGCGAGCGGCACCCACACCACGAAGAAGGACAGGTGGGCCCGCCACGAGGGGCGGCCCTGCCAGAGGACCTGCTCGTCGCCCGACAGCTCCATGGCCGGGGAATCTACCGCCGCCCCCGGCCGGATGTGCAACCTCGATGCAACGGGTCCCGCCAGTTCGTGACGAGGGTTACCATCCTCCCCATCCCGGCGCGCACGTCAGCGAGGAGTGCGGAATGAGCACCGACGGACCCACGATCACCTCCCTGGAGCTCGAGGACCGGCGGTTCCCGCCGCCCGCCGGCCTGGCGGAGACGGCGAACGCGAAGGCCAATCTCGCCGAGCGGGCCGCGGCCGATCCCGAGGCGTTCTGGCTCGAGCAGACGAAGGAGCTCCTCACCTGGAGCACCGAGCCCACGCAGGGCTGCGACGCGAGCAACCCGCCGTTCTACAAGTGGTTCGCCGACGGGGTGCTCAACGCGAGCGTGAACTGCGTGGACCGGCACGTCGACGCCGGCAACGGCGACCGGGTCGCGTTCCACTGGGAGGGCGAGCCGGGCGAGACGGTGGCCGTCACCTACGCCGACCTGCGCGACCGGGTGGGCCGGCTCACCAACGGGCTCCGGGCCCGTGGCGTCGGCAAGGGCGACCGCGTGGCGATCTACATGGGGATGGTCCCGGAGATCGTCGTCGCGATGCTCGCGTGCGCCCGCATCGGGGCGCCGCACACGGTCATCTTCGGCGGCTTCTCGCCCGAGTCCGTGCGCGACCGCGTGCTCGACTGCGGCTGCACCGCGATGATCACGGCCGACGGCGGCTGGCGCGCGGGCAAGGTCATCAAGCTCAAGGACAACGTCGACGCCGCGCTCGAGGGCGCACCCGACGTGTCCACGGTCGTCGTGGTGCGCCGCACCGAGCAGGAGATCGGCTGGGTCGAGGGCCGGGACGTCTGGTACCACGAGCTCACCGCCGACCAGTCGCCGGACGCGGCGCCCGAACCGATGGGTGCCGAGGACCCGCTCTACATCCTCTACACGTCCGGCTCCACCGGGAAGCCGAAGGGCATCCTGCACACGACGGGCGGCTACCTCACCGGCGCGTCGGCCACCCACAAGTGGGTCTTCGACGTGAAGGACGACGACGTCTACTGGTGCGCGGCCGACGTCGGCTGGGTCACCGGGCACTCGTACATCGTCTACGGGCCGCTCACGAACGGCGCGACGAGCATCCTCTACGAGGGCGCGCCGGGCACGCCCGGCCAGGACCGCTGGTGGGACATCGTGGAGCGGTACGGGGTGACCATCCTCTACTGCGCCCCGACGGCCATCCGCACCTTCATGAAGTGGGGCGACGAGCAGCCCGCGAAGCACGACCTGAGCTCGCTGCGGCTGCTCGGGTCGGTGGGCGAGCCGATCAACCCCGAGGCGTGGATGTGGTACCGCCAGAAGATCGGCGGCGACAGCTGCCCGGTGGTGGACACCTGGTGGCAGACCGAGACCGGCCACATCATGATCTCGGCGCTCCCGGGCGTCTCGACGCTCAAGCCGGGCTCCGCCGGCCGGCCGCTGCCGGGCATCACCGCCGACGTCGTGAACGAGGCCGGCGAGAGCGTGCCGCTCGGCCAGGGCGGCTACCTCGTGCTCACGAAGCCGTGGCCGGGGATGCTGCGCACCCTCTACGGCGACGACGACCGCTTCGTGGCGACCTACTGGAGCCAGTACCCCGGCAAGTACCTCGCCGGCGACGGCGCCCGCCGCGACGCCGACGGCGACTTCTGGCTGCTCGGCCGCATCGACGACGTCATGAACGTGTCCGGCCACCGCCTCTCCACCATCGAGATCGAGTCGGCGCTCGTGGACCACCCGTCGGTGGCCGAGGCCGCGGTCGTGGGCCGCTCCGACGAGACGACCGGCCAGGCGATCGCCGCCTTCGTGACCCTGAAGGCCGGGTTCACGGGCACCGAGGAGCACATCGCCGAGCTCCGCCAGCACGTCGCGACGAAGATCGGCGCGATCGCGCGGCCCAAGTCGATCGTGCTCACCGACGACCTGCCCAAGACCCGCTCGGGCAAGATCATGCGCCGCCTGTTGCGGGACATCAGCGAGAACCGACAGCTCGGCGACGTCACGACCCTCGCCAACGAGGAGGTCGTCTCGGAGATCGCCGGCATGGCCGACAAGGCCCGGGCGGCCGACTCCGAGTAGGGACTACACGAGGGCGGCGGCCACGCCGGGCTCGCTCACGCGCCGGTAGGGCGCGGACATGAGCGGACTCGACAGCAGGAAGTCGGCCGTCGCCCGGTTGCACGCGATCGGCGTGTCGTGCACGACGGCGATGCGCAGCAGCGCCTTCACGTCCACGTCGTGTGGCTGCGACATCAGCGGGTCCCAGAAGAAGATGACGACGTCCAGGCGCCCCTCGGCGACGCCCGCGCCGATCTGCTGGTCACCGCCGAGCGGCCCGCTCAGGAAGCGGTGGACCGGCACGCCCAGCTCGCGCTCCACGAGGCCGCCGGTCGTGCCGGTGCCGTAGAGCTCGTGGCGGGCGAGGGTGCCCCGGTTGAAGCGCGCCCAGTCGAGCAGGTCGAGCTTCCGGTTGTCGTGCGCGATGAGCGCGATGCGCTTGCGATCGTCCATGCGATCCACCGTAGCGCGGGTGTCACGGCGGGACGGTTGCGATCGCGTGAAGCCTGGTCAGCCGCCGGCCGCTGACTCCCGCAGGCGCCCGTCGGCGTGCGCGGTGGCGTAGCGCAGGGCGTCGCGCGGCGGCGCGGCGCGGTCCGAGTCGCGGTACCAGGAGATGAGCCCCTCCAAGCCGAGCGCGATGCGCAGGCGCCCGGGCTCGTCGATCTCCGCGACGTGGAGCAGCACGGCGAGCGCCGCGACCTCCACCGCCGGGCCGGCCTCGCCCGGGCGGTCCGTCACCCGGGGGACGGGCCCCACCGACGAGCCGAGCAGGTCGAACTCCACCCGCAGGCGGCCGGGGCCGTCCCAGGGCACCACGACGAGGTCGCCGGCGGGGCCGAACCCGTCGATCGCGACGACGTCGTCCGGCAGTGGACCGCGCACCGCGACAATGCCCGAGGCGAGCTTGGTGAGCGCGTCGCGCAGGGCCTCCCAGCGGGGCGCCGGGGTGCGCTTGGCCGCGGCGGCGGCAGCCCCGACGGCGATGTCGAAGCGGTCCCCCTCCTCGTGCGCGGGCCAGCGCCCGTCGGCGGGGTGGAGCAGCACGGAGGCGCGGCTCGGCGCATGGAGCGCCACCTCGGCGCGGACGAGCGGATGGCGGCGGAACAGCGGCGACACGGACCCTCCCCCGCGGCCGTTAGCCACGGCTAGCCGGCGAACGCGGGCGCCGGCACCGACTTGACTTAGCAACAGGCTAAATGACTACCGTGGGGTGTCGTGGACCCCAACGCCCGCGACAACCGCGGCGCCGTGCTGCTCGCCGTCGCCTCCAACGCCGTCCTCACGGTTGCCAAGTTCGTCGTCGGCCTCGTGACGGGCTCCGTCGCCGTGCTCTCGGACGCCGCGAACTCCGCCGGCGACCTCGTCGCGTCGGGCATCGCCTTCGCGGGCGTGCGCGCCGCCTCCCGGCCGGCCGACGAGGACCACCCCTACGGCCACGAGAAGTCGGAGAACCTGGCCGCGCTCGTGGAGGGGGTCCTCGTGCTGGCGGCCGGCGCCGCCGTCGCCGTCGAGGCCACCCGGCGCCTCGTGGACGGCTCGGCCGGGCTCGTGTCCGTTGACCTCGCGGTCGGCGTGATGGTCGCGTCGGCCCTGATCAACCTGGCCGTGTCCGCGCGCATGCGGCGCGTGGCGAGGCGCACCGGGTCGCCCGCGGTGGAGGCCGACGCGGTCCACCTCGCCTCCGACGTCTGGACCTCGGCGGGCGCCGCCGCCGGCCTGGCCGTCGTCGCCGCGACCGGCTGGACCCGCGTGGACGCCGCGGTCGGCGTCGCCATCGCCCTCTACGTGGTCTGGGTGGGCGGCCGCATCGCCTGGACGGCCGCGCAGGTGCTCATCGACCGCGCCCTCCCCGACGAGGAGATCGCGATCGTGGAGGGCGTCCTCGCCCGCTTCGCCCGCGCCGACGGCGTCGGCTTCCACGCCGTCCGCGGCCGGCGCGCCGGCGCCAAGCGGCACATCGACCTGCACATGGTGGTGCCCCCGGACACGACGGTCCGGGACGGCCACATGCTCGGCGGGCGGGTCAAGACGGCCATCCGCCGCGAGCTGCCCGGCAGCGAGGTGCTCATCCACCTCGAGGACCACGGCCCGCTCGGCCCGGAGCCGGCAGGAGGGCGCGTCGCCGCGGCGAAGGGTGGGCCATGACGACCCAGACCCTCTCCCACATGGCCGACGACGACACCCTCCAGGTCTCGCGTCCCGCCGCCCTCCGGTACTCCGAGCCGGCGCGCCCGCGCCTGTCGGACATGGACCTCGACCCGCCGTCGGGCCCCGTGCCCGCCGACGTGCTCGCCTACTTCGAGCGCGCCGTGGACCGCGAGCGGGGCCGCCGGGCCGCCTAGCTCTGCCGGGGCCCTACGGGGCCCAGGCGCCACCCTCCAGCAACGGGGTCTCGCGGCCCCCGTCGTCGACGCCGGACACGACGACGTCCGGGCCGCCGATCATGAAGTCGATGTGGACCTGGCTGTCGTTGATGCGGGCCGGGTCCTCGTCCGGGGCGCCCTTGGGGTAGCCCGCTCCGAGGGCGATGTGGCTGGCCGCGTTCTCGTCGAGCAGGGTGTCGTAGAAGACGGTACCGAGGGGGCCGATGCGCCCGCTCCCGTCCACCAGGGCGACCTCGCCCAGCCGGACCCCGCCGTCGTCCACGGCGATCCGCGCGCGCAGCGTGTCGGCGCCGGAGTCGGCCGTGATCTCGACGGCCCGGCCGCCCTCGAAGCGCACGCGCAGGCCCTGCACCACCGTGCCGCCCAGGTCGAGCGGCCGGGTCGAGGTGACCACCCCCTCCGTGCGGGTCGGGTCGGGGGTCGTGAAGACCTCCTCGGTGGGGATGTTGGGCAGGTGGGGCAGCCCGTCGGCCCGGTGGTCGCCGCCGCCGACCCAGCGCGAACCGGGGAGGAGGCCGACCGTGAGGTCCGTGCCCGGCCCACGGAAGCGCAGGGCGCTGAGCCGGCGGGCGTTGAGCCGCCCCGCGGACGCCTCCAGCTCGGCCCCGCGGGCACGCCAGGCGGCGGCGGGGTCGGGCTCGTCCAGGCGCAGGATGTGGGCGATCTCCGTCCAGAGCCGCTCGAGGGCGTCGGCGGGTTCCAGGTCCGGGAAGACGACGCCCGCCCATGCGGGGTTCGGGCAGGGCACCACGGTCCAGTTGATCTTCGCCGCCATCACGATCGCGATGCCCTCGCGCACGGACGGCAGGCGGTCACGGCCGGCGCGCTCCGGGTCGATGGCGTCGTAGAGGCCGGGGGTCGTGGGACCGGTCAGCGCGATCGTGGCCGCGGCGGCGTCGCCGAGCCCGGTCATCCGCTGCCCGTACCACGGGGGCACGAACCCGAGCGTCTCCTCCGACGCGTGCTCGAGGCGGGCGAGCTTCACGTAGGGGTCGAACCAGGCGAGGTCCACGAACATCGCCCCGCGTCGGTACGCCTCGGCCGCGACGGCACGGGCGAGGTCCTCCTGCCCGGGCCGGGCGCTGACGGAGACGATCTGGCCGGGCTGGACGTTGGCGCCCACCTCCACGGCGAGCTGGGCGAGGGCGGCGATGCGGGCGTCGGCGGTCATGGACCGACTCTATGGGACGGGGGGACGCCCCCGGCCCGGCGGGCCCTGCCTAGTGGATGGCGGGCTCGCGTCGCGCCGCGCGCGCGAGCTCGAAGACCACCTTGCCGCCCGCGCCGTCCACCAGCAGGCGGTCGGCGAGCCGGTTGACGATCCACAGCCCGCGCCCTCCCGGGGTGTCGTCGTCGGGCAGCGACGGCGCGCCCTCCATCTCGAATCCGGTCCCGCAGTCGCAGACCGTGATCCGGACGGCGTCCTCGGCGACCCGCCCGGTGACGTGGATGGGGTCCCCCGGGGAGAGCCCTGCGTGCAGGACGGAGTTCGTGACGAGCTCGGTGAGCATCAGCAGCGCGTCGTCGGCACGGCGCTTCGGGAGGTAGTCGGACACCCACCCGGCCCAGTGGCGCGCCTGCGACGGTGCTCCCAGCCCCGCCGCGAGCACGAGCTCATGGGCCCGCCGTGTGTTCCTTCTCACATCCGTCACGGAAGGCGTGGTGCCCACCCGACCCCATCCTCAACACACGACCCCGGTCCTGCGGAACCTCGGGAGGATCAGGCGGCGGTCGCCAGGAGGTGCTCCTCCAGGCCGGAGAGCCGGATGAGCCGCCCGCAGACATCGCCCGGGACGAGCTCGAGCGTCTGGCCCCGGCCGCGCAGGCGACCGGAGCTCTGCAGCAGCAGGTTGAGCCCGGTCGAGCACATGAAGGTGACGCCGGAGAGGTCCATGACCACGCGCATGCCGGGGGCCTCGGCCGCCGTCATGTCGCTGCCGGCGACGTCGCAGGTCGCCAGGTCGAGCTCACCGAGGAGGGTGAGCACCACGTGGTCGGGGCGGACGCTGAGGTCCGAGGAATAGGGGACGGGCCCGAGGGCCGCGGTGCCGGTGGTCGCCATCTCATCCTTGCGTGCAACCGGCTCTTGGAGCGGGGCCCGAGACGGAGGGCGCGGTCGGTGCGCACTCTCCTGGCCGTCGCCCTGGGGCGGCGGAGTCCCCGATCAGTCCACCCACGGTCGCAGGGCCGGTCCCCTGGGTCAAGCCGATGCGGATGCCGGAGCCGGGATTCGAACCCGGACGCCCGAGGGCCGGGGAGTTTAAGTCCCCCGCGTCTGCCAGTTCCGCCACTCCGGCCTTCTGGAGCCTGTCATGGAAGTCGGCCGCACGATCCGCCGGCTGCAAACCTTCGCGCTCCGGCGCCCGCGTCACCACCGAGGCCCTCCGGGCATCGGCGGTGGCCGCGGCCATCCGGATCACTCGGTTTTCGCGGCGGCTCGCACGACCTTCGTCCCACGCCAGGCTCCTCGCGCAGCGTACCGCTGAGTCAGCGCCCGAAGGAGGCGGTCCCCGGCGTGCGGTCGACCGCGGAGAGCCGGGTGGTCTCGACGGCCTTCGCCCACCCCTCGGGGAGGATCGGCCAGCGGGCCAGGATCTCGGCGTGGCGTACGTGACGCATGTTCGAGCCCATCGCCATGAGGGTGCGCCGGCCCGACATGACGTCGCCGGCCGCGGTCGTCGGCGTGGCGGTGGCCTCGGTCGGGGAGATCGCCATGGGCGGGGATTCTAAGGAACGATCGTCACGATCGGAACAGGTCGGACGAGGGGTCCGCCGCCGCGAGCGCCACACCGTCGAGCAGGTCGCGCTCGCTCACGCGCACCGCCTCCCGTCCCGCGACCTCCAGGACGGTCGCCGCGATTAGGGCACCGGCGGGGATGACCGGCGCCCGCGCGGGCTCCAGGTCGGGCACCTCCCGGCGCTCCCCGAGGGGCATCGCGCAGAGCTCCGCGGCGATCCGCTCCACCGTCGCCGCGGGCAGCGTGTACCCGTGCACGAGGTCCCGGTCGTACCGGCCGATCTCGATCGCCGCGAGCGAGGTGATCGTCCCCGCGACCCCCACCACGACCGGCGCGGGCCCGCCCGTGTCACGCAGCGCGCCGGCCACCAGCTCGCGCGCCTCGTCCCGCAGCGCCGCCACCTGCGCGGGGGTCGGGGGGTCGTCGTGCAGGTGGCGCTCCGTCTGGCGCACGGCGCCGAGCTGCAGGCTCACCGCGGCCTCCGGCGTCGCGTGCCCGCGCACGAGCTCGGTGGAGGCGCCCCCGATGTCCACCACCGTGATCTCCCCCGCGTCCGGCGCGCCGAGGCGCGCGCCCGCGAACGCCACGGCCGCCTCCCGCACCCCGTCCAGCACGGTGAGGGCGGCGCCGAGCCGGGCCTCCACGACCGCCGCGACACGGTGCCGGTCCGGGGCGTCGCGCACCGCGCTCGTCCCCGTCGCGACCACGCGGTCCGCCCGGAAGGCCGCCACGCGGACGGCATAGGCGGCGAGGCACTCGTCGAGGCGGGCGATCGCGTCGTCGGCCAGCGTCCCGTCGGCCGCCGCGCCCCGGCGCAGCGCGGTCACGGTGGAGGTGCGCTCGCCCTCCGGGCCCTCGGGCCCGATCGCGTCGCACAGGAACAGCCGCACCGAGTTGGAGCCGACGTCCACCACGGCGAGCCGCGGCGTCGCGGGGATCACCGCCCGACGAAGCGCAGCGGCGACCGCAGGATCTCGGCGGCCTGGCCCGCGGCAGAGGTGAGCGTGGAGAGCACCGCGGCGCGGCGCTGCAGCGACTCCAGGGCGGCCTGCAGCTCGGCCTGCCGGTCCGGGAGGCGGTCGAGGCTCGCCTGCAGGCGGTCGCCCTCGGCTGCCAGCGCGGCGCCGGCCTCGCCGAGGCGGCCCTTCGTCCGCTTGATGACCCGCCACAGGCGCAGGCCCGCCACGGCGAGCACCACCAGGCCCACCAGGACGAGCACGCCCAGGAGGATCGCCGAGAGCGGAACCGCGTTGTCCCAGATCGTGTCCACCGCGGCCCAGTATCGCACCCCGGGTATCGTCCGGTCCCCATGCACCCCGGGGCAGCGCCCGACACCACCGCGCTCCCGCGCATCGCCCCCGGCGCCCGGCTCGTGCCCGCCGAGGAGCTCGCGGGGCGGCCGCACGTGCAGGTGGACGGCGCCGCCCTGCCGGGCACGGTCCTCTCCCTCTCCCACTGGCCGGGCAGCGGCACCCCGGACGCGCTGCGCGCCGACACGAGCGCGCTCATCGTCGCCCGCTACCTCGCCGCCGGGGCCGACGGGCCCGAGGTCGACGCGATCTCGACGAACCACTACGACGAGGACGGGCTCCTCGCGATCTGGCTCCTCCTCGAGCGGCCGGAGCCGGGCGATCCGGCCCGGGACCTGGCGATCGCCGCGGCCGAGGCGGGGGACTTCGGCTCCTGGACCGACCCCTGGGCGCCCCGGGTGGCGATCGCGGCGATGGGGATGGCCGAGCGCGGGCGCACGCCGTTCCCCGAGGTGAACCGGGTCCACGCCCGTGCCGGCGCGGGGGATCCCGCGGGCGCCCTCCACCGGGCCGTCCTGCCCAGGGTGCGGGGCCTGCTGGACGACCCGGGGCGCTACGCGATGCTCTGGCGGCCGCGGTGGGAGGGCATCACCGCGGACATGGACCTCCTGGACTCCGGCGGGGCCACGATCGAGGAGCACGAGGCGGGTGACCTCGCCGTGCTCCGCACCCCGCGGCCCCTCGACCCCATGGCCGTCCACCCGCGCACGCTGCGCACCCGGGTGCTCATGGCGACGCCCGACGGCACCCTGTCACTCGCCCACCGGTACGAGACGTGGGTGGACTACGTCAGCCGCCCCCTCGCGCCCCGGGTCGACCTCACGCCGCTCGCGGCGCGGCTGCAGGGGCGCGAGCGCGGCGCCGGGCGCTGGCTCTTCGAGGGCGTCGCCGCGATCACCCCGCGCCTGTTCGCCGCCGGCCCGGACGGCCGGCCCGGCCCCACGAGCGTCTCCGCCGGCGAGCTGACGGAGGCCCTCGCCGCGTTCCTGGAGGAGGACCGATGAGCCGCATCGCCTGGGTCGACGTGTTCGCCACCGGCCCAATGACCGGCAACCCGCTGGCCGTGGTGCTCGACGGCGAGGGCTGGGAGGACGCGCGCATGCAGGCGCTCGCGGCCGAGCTCGGCATCTCGGAGACGGTGGTCGTGCTGCCGCCGGAGGCCGGCGGCGACGCCCGGCTGCGCATCTTCACCCCGGCGCGCGAGCTGCCCATCGCCGGCCACCCGCTCGTCGGCGCGGCGTGGGTGCTCCATGCCGCGGGGGTCATCGAGGGGCGGGCCGTGCTCGAGACGGGCGCGGGGCCGCGCGAGGTGCGCGTGCGCGGGGCCGTCGCCACCGCCGACATGGGCGTCGCCGCGCCCGGCGCCGAGAGGGACGCGGCCGAGGCGGCGGAGGCGGCCGGGCTCCCCGCCGCCGGGGGCCCCGCGCGGATCTGGAGCGTCGGCGTGCCCCAGCTGCTGCTGCCGGCGCCGGACGCCGCGGCCCTCCGCGACGCGCAACCCGACCAGGAGCGCCTGGCGGCGATCGCCGCGCGCGATGGCTGGACCGGCGTGAGCGTCTACGCGGCGCCGCCCCCGGGCGGGGAGCGGCCCGTGGTGGAGGTGCGCCACTTCGCCCCGGCCATCGGTGTGCCCGAGGACCCGGTCACGGGCTCGGCCGCCGCCGCGCTCGGGGCCCGCCTCGCGGCCGAGGGCCTCGGCGGCGACGGGGCGGAGCTGTCCCTCGTCGTGCGGCAGCGCACGGCGACCGGGCGGGGCGGGGACGTGGCCGTCCGCGTCGCCGCGGACCCCGGCGGGGGCCCCGGACGGGTGCAGGTGGGCGGCCGCGTGGAGGCGCTCTTCGAGGGCCGGATCGTGGACACCCGTCCCCCGGCGGAGGGTCCGGGCGGCGGGTAGGATGCTCGGTCCCGGCGGTCGGTGGGAGGGCCCGAGCGGATGGAGCAGCAGGACGAGGCGCGGAAGCGGATCCACCAGCTCCTGCTCTCGGGTGACAACACCCTGAAGAACCGTGACGACGAGGGCCGTCAGGACCGCGCGCGCACCCGTTTCGAGGAGGCCCGCCGGGTCGCCGAGGAGGCCGGGCTCACCGACGCGCTCGTCATCATCGACCGGCGCCTCGAGCTGCTGGGGGAGGCCGATGGTGGCGCGTAGGGCGTGGGAGGGCCCTGGCGACTGCGCGGTCTGCGGCCGCGTCGTGCTGCCTGGCGAGCCGGTCCACCACTTCGTGGAGCCGATGCGCGGCCGGCGGCAGCGCGTCGTCTGCCCGCTCTGCCACACCCGCGCCACGTCCAAGGGGTGGGAGCGCACCGGCGGCTCCCGCGACCACCTCGACCGGAGCGCGCCTGCCGCCTGACCCGGGAACGATGGCGCCGCCGGGGCCGCCCCTGGCCGAGCGCCGCCTCCGCTTCGTGCTGGGCAAGGGCGGAGCGGGCAAGAGCACCGTCGCCGCGGCCATGGGCCTCGCGGCCGCCCGCGCCGGACGAAAGGCGCTCGTCGTGGAGGTCTCCGGGCAGGAGCACCTCTCGCGCCTCTTCCGCGGGGCCGAGGTCGGGCACGACGTCGAGGCCGAGCTGGCCCCGGGCCTCTGGGGCATCTCCATCGACGCCGAGCGCGCCACCGAGGAGTACCTGGCGGGGCAGCTCAAGGTGCGCCCCCTGGTCGAGATCCTCACCCGCTCCCGCGCCTTCCACACCTTCGCCGCGGCGGCCCCCGGGCTGCCCGAGCTCGTGACCGTGGGGAAGATCTGGAGCCTGGCCATCGCGCTCGACCCGTCGGGAACGAAGCCCGTCTGGGACCAGGTCATCGTCGACTGCCCGGCGACCGGCCACGGCATCGCCCTGCTGGAGACGGCGGGCAACGTGGCCGACCTTGCCGCCGAGGGGCCCATCCGCGACCAGGCCGCGCGCATCCGCGAGGTGGTCACCCACCCGGCCGCGACGGGCATCGTGATCGTCGCCCTCCCCGAGGAGCTGGCCGTGTCCGAGGCGATCGAGGCGGCGACCACGCTGCGCGGGCACGGGCTGCCGGTGGCCGCCGGCGTCCTGAACGGCGTCCACCCGCACCGCTTCACCGACGCGGACGCCGCGCCGCTCGAGGCACTGGCCGGCAACCACGAGGGGCCGGTGCGCGAGGCGGCCCTCGCCGCCCGCCGCCACCTGGCCCACCAGCACGCCGACGCGGCGTACCACCACCGCCTTGCCGCGGGCTGCGGCGTGCCGGTCGTGGAGCTGCCGCGCATCATCCGCTCGCGCATGGACCTCGACGGCATCGGGGAGCTGGCCGACGCGCTCGCGGCCGGCGGGGAGGGGTCGCCGTGATCGACGCGCTGGACGGCCGCCGCCTCGTGGTCTGCGCCGGCGCGGGCGGCGTGGGCAAGACGACCGTGTCGGCCGGCGTCGCCCTGCGCCTCGCCGCCCAGGGGGCGCGCACCGTCGTCGTCACGATCGACCCGGCCCGCCGCCTGGCCACCGCGCTCGGCATGGACGGCCTCTCGGACGAGCCGCGCCGCGTGCCCACCGGCGGCCTGCTGCCCGAGGGGGCCGGCGGCCTCTGGGCCCTGCAGCTCGACGCGAAGGCCACCTTCGACAGGCTCGTCTCGCGCTACGCCGCCGACGAGGAGGCCCGCGAGCGCATCCTGGAGAACCGGATCTACCGCCACCTCTCGGGGGCGGTCGCGGGGGCCCAGGAGTACATGGCCGTCGAGCGCCTCCACGAGCTGGTGGACGAGGGGCACTTCGAGCGGATCGTGCTCGACACCCCGCCCGCCACCAACGCGCTCGACTTCCTCGACGCCCCGCAGCGCATCACCCGCTTCATCGAGGGCCGCGCACTCAAGCTGCTCGTGCGGCCGGGGATGGCGGCGGGCGGCCTCGGCTGGCGCATCCTCCACGCCGGCAGCGGCACGGTCCTCTCCCTGCTGGAGCGCCTCACCGGCGCCCAGCTCCTGCGTGACGTGGGCGAGTTCCTCTCCGGCTTCGAGGGGATGTACCAGGGCTTCGCCGACCGGGCGCAGGCCGTGCGCGCGCTGCTCGTCTCGGACGAGGCCGCCTTCGTCGTGGTGGCCGCGCCCGAGCCGGACCCGCTCGGCCAGGCCGTCGCGCTCGCCGCCCGCCTGGGCGACGAGGGCTTCCCGCTCGCCGGGGTCGTGCTGAACCGGGTCCACCCCCTGCCGCCGGGCGGCCCGGCGCCGGAGGCCGACCTGACCGGCGCCCTGGCCGACGCGGGTGCGCCCGACGCCGCCGGCCTCGCGCGGCGGGTGGCCGAGACCCAGCGCGAGGAGCAAGTGCTCGGGCTGCGCGACCTCGACGCCCGCGAGGGCCTGCGCACGGCGGTGGGCGACACGCCGGTCACGGTGGTCCCGGCCTTCGTGGAGGAGCCGGTCGAGCTCGCCGGCATCGCCGAGGTGGCCGCCGCCCTCGGCCCGTGAGCGGCCCGCGGGTCACCGTGCTCGGCGCGGGCCTGGTGGGCGCGTGCTGCGCGCGGTCGCTCGCCGAGGCGGGCGCGACGGTGCGGGTGATCGACCCCGGCGCGGGGCGCGCCGCGGCGTCGTGGGCCGCGGCGGGCATCCTCTCCCCCTCCCACCCGGACCGGCTGCCGGACGCGCTGCACGACCTGGGCGACCGCAGCCTGGAGCTCTGGGAGGACGTGGCGGCCCGGCACCCCCGGGTGGAGCTGCGCCGCACGGGCCAGACCCTGCTCGGCGAGGACCCGGCATGGCTCGCCTGGCGGGAGCGGCGCGGCCTGGTCACGCACGGGACGACCTGGGACGGGGAGCGGGCGCACGCGTTCCCGGAGGTGAGGATCGTGCGCGCCCCACGGGTGGCGCCGGCGCTGCTGGCGGGGATCGACGTCGAGCGGACGCCGGCGCCGCCGCTCGCCGACCTGCGCCGGGAACCCGATGCCGTGGCGATCGCGACGGGCGCCTGGGCCGCGCCTCTGCTCGGCGAGGCGGGCCTCGCGCTGGAGGTCTCCCCACGGCGCGGCCAGATGATGCTGTTCTCGGCCGGGGACCTGGAGACGATCCTGATCGAGGGCGAGCAGGAGGGCGTCGCGGTGCCCCGGGCCGACGGCCGGGTGGTGACCGGCACGACGCTGGAGGACGCGGGCTTCGACCCGTCCACCGTGGACGCCGACCTCGACCGGCTGGAGGCGTGGGCGCGGTCGCGCGTGCCGGGGCTCGGGCGGCGGGAGGAGGCGTGGGCGGGCTTCCGCCCCTGGTCGCCGCGGCCGGCGCCGACGATCGGGTGGGCCGCGCCGGGCGTGATCGCGGCCGTCGGCCACTTCCGCAACGGCGTCCTCCTCGCCCCCGCGACCGGCGAGCTGGTGGCCGACCTCGTCCTCGGGCGGGCGCCCCGGGTGGACCCCGCGCCCTTCGCGCCGTGACCCGCCCCGGACCCGCGCACGTGACCACCGTTACGATGTGGCCCGCATGACGACCGACAGCGAGACCGCCGCGGAGGCGCCGGCGGCGCAGGGCCCGGAGGAGGCGCTCGCGGAGGTGCGCGCGCTCGTCCGCGGGGGCACGCCGCTCGCCGGCGCGCTCGCCGGGCGCTTCCAGCGCGCCGTGAACGCCCTCGACCCCTCCGCGACCGAGGACTCCCTCGCCGTCCTGCCGGGCAACCGGGGTGTCCACCTCTACGACACCATCGTGTCCTGGGCGCCGATCGTCGCCGGGGAGCAGGTGATCGACCTGGGCTGCGGGTCGGGCGGCGCCACCCGCGCGGCCGCCCGCGCCACGGGCCCCGAGGGCATGGTGGTCGGCATCGACCAGAGCCCGGAGTGCCTTGCCGAGGCCCAGGCCCGCACCGCGGACGACCTGCCGGTCCTCTACCGCCGCGGCGACATGCAGCGGATGGGGACGGTCCCGGACCGCACCTTCGACTGCGCCATCGCGTCGATGTCCCTCGAGTCCTTCGACGACCTCGGGCCCGTGCTGGCCGAGGTCTACCGCGTGCTGCGCCCCGGCGGCCGCTTCGTCGCGAGCGTCACCGCGTTCGACCGTCTCCGCCCCATCGACGCCTCGTTCATGGGGGCCGTCATCGCCGTCGTGGGCCGCCACGCCCCCGGCGCGCTCGCGGGCCGCGCGAGCCGGGCGTCGATCCCCCACGAGCCCCTCGACGCGGCGGCCTTCAAGTCGGCCGGGCTGGCGACGGTGGAGGAGCAGGACGTCCAGTTCGCTGTCGTGATGGAGGACCTGGACGACGCCTGGCGCGTCTTCTCGCGCACCCTCATCGCCCGGGTGCTCGACGAGGAGGGCCAGGAGGACCTGCGGAAGGTCCTGAAGCGGCGGATGCCGCACACGCTCTACCTGCCCATGCGCTTCCTGAGGACCCGGAGGCCGGGCTAGGGGTCAGTACCCCTCGTCGTGGATCTGCAGCATGAAGTCGCGGTACTGCTCCCGCGACACCGGCTCGATCTCACCCGTCGCCCCGAACTCCCAGGCGACGGTGCCGTCGGGGAGCAGGCAGGGGGCCTCGATGCGAGGCCCGCAGGGGTCGGGCTCCGGCACCTCGTACCCCGTCGTCAGGGCGAGGGCGACGGCCGCGCCCATCCCGGCGACGACCAGCGCGGCGCCGATCCACACGTTCCTGCGCTGCTCCCGGACGGCCTCGTCGCGCATCCGCCGCTGCTCCTCCGGGGACGGCGGCCACGGCCGCCACTCGTCGAGCGGAGGGCCCTTGCGCAACCGCTCCCAGTACCGCGGATCGTCGGGGCCGGGTGCGCCCACGGCGCGACGGTACCCCGGGGGGCGGACGCCCCGGTCGCGCTAGGCCGAGGCGGCCACCAGGGCGTCACGGGCCCAGGACCCGGCGGTGGCGATCGCCTCCCCGGCCTCCGGGAAGACCCCGGTCCAGATCGGGTAGACGTGCTGCATCCCCTCCCCGACCACCAGGATGCGGTCGTCCGCGCCCTCGGTGAGGCGGCGCGCGTCGTCCAGGAGCACCTCCTCGGTGCCCACGAAGACGATCATCGGCGGCAGCGCGGCGGGGTCGGCGAACACCGGTGAGAGGAGCGGGTCCCTCGGGTCGTGGCCCGCGGCGTACCAGCCGGCCATCTCGAGGAGGCTCTCGCGCGTGCACTCGATGTCGCGGGCCCTGTTCGCCTCCATGGTGTCGCCCGAGCACGTGAGGTCGGCCCACGGCGAGAACGCGATCACGCCCGCGGCGTCGCCCACGCGCAGCGCGGTCGCGATGGCGAGCCCGCCGCCGGACGAGTCACCCGCGATGACCACCGGCCCCTCCGCGCGGAGCGCCGCGTAGGCCGCGACCGCGTCGTCGATGCCGGCCGGGTAGGGGTGCTCGGGTGCCCGCCGGTAGGCCGGCACCACCACCTTGGCCCGTGCCGCGAGCGCCAGGTGGCCGGCCGTCTTCCGCCGCGAGGCAGGGGAGCCGAGCATGTAGCCGCCGCCGAACAGGTAGAGGATGCGCCCGACGGGCGCGACGCCGTCCGGTCGCACGTGGATGCCGTCACCACCGGCCCACGGACCCGCGGTCACGCCCTCCGGCTCCGCGGTGGCGTCCTCGGCGTGCTCCCCCGCCTCGCGCCGCTGCGCGATCGGGAGCGACACCTGCTGCGGCGCCGCGCGCACGGCGTCCCAGAATGCGATCGCCTGGTCCGAGGGGCTCATCGGACCGGCCGGGCCCCGCTAGGAGCCGAAGCCCTCCAGGCCGGGCACGTCCTCACAGGGACCCGTGGCCCCCAGCCAGTTCGCGCCGTAGGAGCGCATCGCGTCGACGATCGGGACGAGGTGCTCGCCCTTCTCCGTCAGCCGGTACTCGACGCGCGGGGGCATCTCGGCGTACTCGCGCCGCTCGATGATCCCCTCCTCCTCGAGGGAGCGCAGACGCGTCGAGAGCGTCCCCGGGCTGATGCCCTTGAGCGACCGCTGCAGCTGCGAGAAGCGCCGCGGGCCGAGGGCGAGGTCCCGGAGGAGCACGAGCGTCCACTTGCCCGAGACGATCCGCGCGGTCGCGAGGACCGGGCAGACGGTGCCGGGGGCGTCGACAGGAGCGATGGTCCCCATGGTCGTCACGAAAGATACCACCGTGTGCCGCACGCCCCGAGAGGCGCGCGTGACACGCGCGTCAGGCGTACTGCGCGGCGCCTCGGCGCGCGGCGCCGGCGTCGAGCATCAGCTTGAAGTCGTGCGGGCTCGACGCGGCCTCCATCGCCGCGGACAGGTGGACCCGGCCCGAGGTGACGTGGTCGAAGAGCGACTGGTCGAACGTCTGCATGCCGTAGTAGTCGCCCTCGCGGATGACCTCGGACAGGCGCCCGGTCTCGTCGGCGTTGAGGACCATGTCGCGGGCGCGGCCCGTCGTGACGAGCACCTCGCAGGCCGGCACGCGGCCGGCCCCGTCGATCGTCCGCACGAGGCGCTGGGAGATGATCCCGCGCAGCGTCCCGGCGAGCATCGCGCGCACCTGCTGCTGCTGGTGCAGCGGGAAGAAGCCGATCGCGCGGTTGACCGTCTCCGTCGCGTCGAGCGTGTGCATCGTGGAGAGCACGAGGTGGCCGGTCTCGGCCGCGCTCAGGGCGGTCTCCATCGTGACGAGGTCGCGGATCTCCCCGATCATGATCACGTCGGGGTCCTGCCGCAGCACGCGCCGCAGGGCGCTCGCGAAGGACTCGGTGTCGAGGCCCACCTCGCGCTGGTTGATGAGCGAGCCCCGGTCCACGTGGAGCATCTCGATCGGGTCCTCGATCGTCACCACGTGCTTGTGGCTCGTCCGGTTGATCCGGTCGATCATCGCGGCGAGGGTCGTGCTCTTGCCGGAGCCGGTCGTCCCGGTGACGAGGATGATCCCGCGCTCCTCCTCCGCGAGCGTCGCGACCACCGGCGGGAGCTGCAGGTCCTCGACGGACAGCACCCGGAAGGGCACGACGCGCAGGACGATCGAGATCGACCCGCGCTGGCGGAAGATGTTCACGCGGAAGCGGCCGAGGCCGTCGCGGGCGTGCGAGAGGTCCGTCTCGCCGCCGGCCTCGAACTCGGCGCGCTTGGCGTCCTGGCCGCGCAGCAGCTCGTCGGCGAAGCGCGCGGTGTCCGGCGCGGTGAGGGCCGCCTGGCCCGGCACCTGCTCGAGGGCGCCGTTGACGCGGACGATCGGCCGCGACGGCACCTTCAGGTGGAGGTCGCTGGCGCCCCGCTCGACGGCGTGCGCGAGCAGCTCCCCCAGCTGGGGAGCCCCGGAGGGCGCGGGCGCGGCGGCGGACGACACGTCCATGGTGTCGGCACGTCGCCCGGCCGCCATGAGCCCCGGCCCGGCGACCGCTAACGTCCCGGGCCGTGGACGTGACCAGCCCGGCCCCCGCACCCCGCCCCCGGTACCGCCGGCTCGCCGTGATCCTCGGGGTCTGGCTCGCCGCCGTCGGCGTGGCCCTCCTCCTCGCGAACGCGCTCGACGACCCGGTCGGCGCCGGCGAGCGCGACGCCGCGCAGCCCGCGGCCCCCGGCGAGGTCTCGGAGCCGGCCGCCGGCCTCTCGGAGGATCTGCCCCCGCTCACCACGATCCTCGACCGCCCGTTCCCGGCCGGCGTCGCCGACCTCCCCCCGATCCGCCAGGCCACCCGGCTGCAGCAGCTCGCCGAGGGGGGCACCGAGGCCCGGCGCTTCGTGGAGCTCGGCACGGTGCTGCAGACGCTCGGCAACCCGACGGGCGCCGCCGCCTCCTACCGGCGGGCCCTGCGCCTGGGCGGTGACGACGTCGCCGCGGAGACCGGCCTCGCGATGGTCTCGGCGTCGGTGGGGGACGAAGGTCCCCAGCGGGCGGCGGAGCGCCTCGACGCACTGGCCGCATCCCACCCGGACAGCCAGCTGGTCGCGTTCAACCAGGGCTGGCTCTCCGTGTACCGCAGCCGGCCGGAGGACGCGCGGACGCACTGGGAGCGCGTGATCGCCATCGATCCGGACACGCGGCTGGGACAGGCGGCCCGTGCGCTCATCGCCTCTCTCGAACAGGCCGCCTCCGGCCGAAACCCTTAGGGACGGCCGGAGAACCTTCACCGCCTTCGCACGAGCGCTTAACCGGCGCTTAAGGCGCGGCTGGTTCCATGCGCCGTCAGCATGGGCAGGAAGGGCCCCCGGGGCCGGGAATGGAGGGGACGGGAAACGCCCCCGCACATTTTCGTGTCGAAGGGCTAAAGGTTCGTCCCCGACCTGCCGATACTTGTCCGCTGTTCCCTGCTGGGTCTTGCACTTCAAGAAATGAAGCGGTACCGTACCGAACGGTTGTTCGATCGGGACGGCCGGCAGTGGGCTGCGCGGGGGACCGCGCTCCCGACGGGCGTGAGCCGGAGGTGTTGCTGTGACGGTGAGTGAGATGGTGGAGCTGGAGGAGGTCCGTGATCTCCTGGCCCGTGGCCGGGATCAGGGCTTCCTGAGCATCGACGAGGTCGCCCGCTCGGTGGAGGGCGTGTCGCTGGACGAGGGCGCGGCGGAGGACCTGTACCGCCACCTGGACGAGCTCGGTGTCGAGCTCATCGAGGAGGCCGAGGCGCGCGAGCGGCTCGCAGCCATCGCCGAGGCGGCCGACAAGCCGCCCCGCAAGCTCAACCTCAAGGCCGACAGCAGCACGGACGCACTGCAGCTCTTCCTCAAGGACGTGGGCCGGGTCCCCCTGCTCACGGCCCGCCAGGAGGTCGAGCTGGCCAAGCTGATCGAGCTCGGTGACCTCGACGCCAAGAAGAAGATGGTCGAGGCCAACCTGCGCCTCGTCGTCTCCATCGCGAAGAACTACCGCAACCAGGGCCTGGCCTTCCTCGACCTGATCCAGGAGGGGACCCTCGGCCTGGTGCGCGCGGCGGAGAAGTTCGACTACCGCAAGGGCTTCAAGTTCTCGACGTACGCGACCTGGTGGA
>VFQR01000604.1_pt1 | contig 43496 bp, 32 predicted proteins | sample 3512321 | NCBI WGS metagenome assembly VFQR01 (sample SAMN10412374, study PRJNA504923) | tailings metagenome | isolation source: Relicate 3 Philex TSF1 revegetated site | place: Philippines: Tuba, Benguet | collected 2017-08-29 | reverse complement strand
GCTCACGTCCTCGAGGAAGAACATGTTGTTCTCGGTGAGAAAATACCGGTCGTAGGAGTTGAAGAAGACGCGGTCGTAGAGAATGCGGCCGGTCGGGCTGCCTTCGAAGAGATCGTACTGCGGCCGGATCGTGGTCTGGACGTCCTTCTCGTACCAATACCCGGCGGTGAGCTTGTGGTTCGCGATCGTCCATGAGACCTGGGGAAAGAAGCCCCAGCGGTATCCGCCGAACTCCTCGTCGCGCGCCGTCGCTCCCCGCGTGGCCGTCTCGGCGTTGGCCAGCGTGGTCGAAACCTCGGGATTGATCAGGGCATGCGCCCCGGCGCCGGTCGGCGTGAAGGCGGTCACGTTCTTGGTCGGATCGAGCTTCTCGCCGATGTCGAAGATGCCGTTGCCATTGGTGTCGGTGAAGCCGACCGGCAGCGCCCCGGGCGTGCCGTAGGGCACGAGCTGCGTGCGGGTCGCATCCATGTAGGCGTAGCGCGGCCAGATGTCCTCGCGGATCGTTCCATTCCCCTGGCGGTACGCACTCGAGATGTTGCCGAGTACGGTGGAACGCGGCACATAAGCGGTGCCGAAGTACTGCTTGTGCTGGTAGTAGCCGGCGAGCTTCCCGACCACGCTGTCGCTGAAGCTGTGATCGGCGACAAGGCGGGAGAAGCCGTCCATGCGGCCGTTCCTGCCGTAGTAATAGTAACTGGAGTTCGGCTCGTCGCCGAGGTTCACCGTCGAGTCGAGAGTCGTGCGGCGCACCGCCTCGCGACCGGTGTCGCCGTAGTTCTTCATCAGCGAGCGGGTAAGCGTCGAGTTGGCGGTGGTGTACTCCGCGTACCCGAGGCGGGCGAACTCACCGAGGTCGCGGCGCTCCGTCGCGCTGTAACGACCGACGGCATAGCCCGCGAAGGGATCGCCCGTCTCCATCGCGCGCCAGTAGTCCCAGCGGATGCTGCGCGCCGCATCGAAGTCGTCGCGGTCGTTCCAGGTGAACGAGTAGTTGATCGACGAGCGCGGCAGCTCCCATCGGATCTTGGCGTCAAGCTTCCGCACCCGGCTGTCGTCCGGCATGCCGAGCGTCTTGAATTTCTGGTCCGACGTGCTCACGAACGCCGTGACCCCGGGAAGGATCTCACCGGTGTCGAAGCGCAGGTAGGTGCGGCGGAAATCCCAGGAGCCGAAGACCTGCCGGGCGCGGATGCCTGCGGTGCGCGACGGATTCGTGGTGTAGTACTTGATCGATCCGCCCAGCGCCTCGAACGCCGGCGTGGTCACGTCGCCAGTACCCTGGGAGACGCTGATGCTGGCCAGGTTCTCCGAGTCGACGATGCGGCCGGCCGGCGTGCCGTACCGGGCGCTGTTGCTGCCCATCGGCACGTCGTCAACCGTGACGGCCACGACCCCAATCCCGAAGGAGCGCACCCGGATGTCGCCGCCCTCGCCCGCATGACCGAAGGGATCGCTCGAGGTGATGTTCACCCCGGGCACCATCGTGAGCATCTTCTCGATCGTCGCGCCCGGCAGCGACACGGCCACGTCCTTGGTCGTGATCGTGTTATTCGCCCGCGAGACGCCGCGCTCAGCGACGAAGAACTCCATCATCTGGATGGCCTCGTCCTCCTGCGCGCCGGAGGCAGTGTCGGTGGTGGCGGGGGCGGGAGCCGCCGGGGCGGTCTGGGCAAAAGCGCGCGCCGGGAAGGCGCCCGCGAGGATTAGCGTTGAAACGGCGACGGACAGGTGGCTCCATCGCCGCGCTTGGCTCTGCACGGTGGTGGTCGGTTTCATTTTGGGTGACAGACGTAGAACACCTGCTTCCCAGCATGGCCGATACCACCGCAGGGCCGGGCGCCATGAAACTTTTTGGAGGCGGCTTGCAAATCCGCCCGAGACCCTTCGGCGCCAAGCTTTGTATCTATTTTTCAGATACGCCGGCGCAGACGGCCAACGAAAGCAATCCGGCGGTTTCGGAGAAACCGCCCTACCCATCAACTCGGTAGGGACGGCTCTCCGAGCCGTCCGAGCGCCCCTCCCACACGCAGCGGGACCCGCGCGTCCACCCCGAACCGGCCGGAGGCCGGCAAACCGGGATCACGTCAGGGCGCGGTCTTGGCCCGGGCGGCGTGGTCCTCGGCGGCCTTGAGCAGGCGGAGCACGTTGCCACCCCAGATCTTGGCGATGTCGTCCTGGCTCCAGCCGTCGGCCAGCAGCGCCGCCGTGATGCGCGGCGATCCGGTGACGTCCATGAAGCCTTCCACGCCGCCGCCGCCGTCAAAGTCGCCGCTGATGCCGACGTGGTCGGGTCCGACGACCTTCAGCGCATGGCGCACATGGGCCATGAACTGATCGAAGGTCGCAAGCGGCATCGGATGGCGCCGTTCGAGCTCGGCCCGCGCGGCCAGGAATTGGGCATACCGTTCCGGCGTCGTGAGACCCGCCCGACCGCCGAAACGTGCGAAGAGGTCGCGCATCGCGGCGTTGCGCTCGGGGGTCTGTGGCAGCGGCGCCGTGTACGAGCTGAAGGCGTTCATCTGAATGACCCCGCCCTTGGCGGCCAACTTGCGCAGGAGTTCGTCCGGGATGTTGCGCGGGTGGTCAAAGACCGCCTTGCAGCCGGAGTGGGACAGCACGACCGGCGTGGCCGAGAGCTCGAGCATCTGCTCGAGCACCTGGTCCGAGGCATGGGACGCATCGAGGACGATGCCGAGGCGGTTGCAGAGCGCCACGAGTTCCCGGCCGAGCGGGCTGAGCCCGCCCCACTCCGGGCCCTTGGGATCGGTCGACGAATCGGCAAGCTCGTTGTTGGCGAAGTGCACCGGGCCGAGCATGCGCACGCCGAGCTGGTAGAACGTGTCGGTCAGGCTGAGGTCACGGCCGAGCGGGTAACCGTTCTCCATCGAGAGATACACCACCTGTTTGCCCGCCGCGGCAATGCGCGGCCCGTCGGCCGCCGTGAAGGCGAGTTCGAAGTGCTCGTGATGACGGGCCACCATCTCGCGGATGCGGGCGGCGATGCGCAGCGCCTGGTCGCTCGCCGCCGCATGCCCCTCCGGGGTACGCGGCCCCTGCCCCACGTAGATCGTCCAGAAGCCGCCGTCGATCCCGCCTTCGATCAGCCGCGGATAATCGACCTGGGTAAAATCCTCCTCGTAGGCATGGCGTTGCATGATGTCCCAGCCGGGACGGGCCAGGCTGGCGGCGCTGTCGAAATGCGTGTCGAGCGCGAGCACCGCCTCGTGCACGGCCTTGACCGCCGGGGTCACTTCCGGCCAGGCCGGATTGGCTGACGCCGGCGCCGCCGCGAGTCCGGCCAGGAGAATGAGGAGAAGGGAACGTTTCATGGTGACAGGGGTTCGCGGCGCGAAGAAGGCCGCACCGGATCAAAAGCCGGCGGTGACGGTGAGCTGCAGGGTGCGCGCCGGTCCGGGGCGGAAACTCGCCAAGGCCGTCGTGCCGGTGTTGATCGTGCCAAAGTAGTCCTTGTCGGTGACGTTGTCGACGTTGAGGCGGAACCGCACCTGCTTCAGCGGACCCACCGCGAGCCGGTCGCCGCCGATATCCAGGTAGGCGGCGAAGGTGGTGTAGCCGCCGACCATCTCGCTGTTCACGAAGTTGGTGTAACGGTCCGACAGGTACTTGGCGGACAGGCTGGCCACGAGCCAGGAGAACGGCTCCCAGGTCACCCCGGACTGCACCAGCCACTCGGCGTTGTCCGGCAGGCGGTTGCCCGCAATCGCCAGGGTGGAATAGTTGTCCTGAAACTCCGCGACGTTGTAAGTGACGCTGCCGTTGAGCGCGACACGGTTGCTCAGGAACGAGGGACGCCATGCCGCGCTCAGCTCGGCGCCGTAGGACTCCACCCCGCCGACGTTCTGGAAGAAGGTCTCGGTCGTGGTGCTGCCGGGCACGGGCGAGGCGAAGGCCTGCAGGCGGTTGTCGAACGTGGTCAGGTACGCGGCGAGCGCGGCGCTAAACGTGCCACGGTTCGTCCGGATGCCGACTTCGAAGTTGTCGGAGGTCTCGGCCTCCGGTCCGGGCGCGGCCGGGCTGGCCTGGGAGAAGATGTCGTCCGCACCGCGGGGCAGCGCGAGATTCTCCGCGTATGAGGCGAAGAGCTGCTCGGTCGGCGTGACCGAGAACACCGCCCCGATCTGGGGCAGGAAGTTGTCGCTCCAGGTGTCGGTCAGGGTGGGCGTGCGCTGGGCAATGTAGTCGCCGGGGTTCCGGTAGCCGCTGATCTCGTAATCGATGTCCAGCGCCTTGACGCCGAGTTCGACCTTGAGGCGGTTCTCCATGAGCGAAATCGTATCCTTCACGAAGAGCTGGCGGGTGTCGCGGGTCGACTGGAAGTCGCGCTGGCGGTGCACGTACTCGTTGAGCAGCGGCTGACCGGCCGGGTTCCCGCCGGCCTGGTTGAACCGATTCTGGGTGCGGTGGTACTCGTCCTTTTCCACCCATCCGCCGAACTCGATCTTCTGCCGGCCGAGGGTGTACGCGGCGAGCACGTTGAGGCCGGTGCGGTCGCCCGCCACGGTCGAGAGGCCGTACTGCAGACCCTTGGGCGCGAACAGATCCGGCAAGATCAGGCGCTGGGCGTTATGGCTGGCGAGCGACGTGGCATAAGCCTCGGGCGAGACGCCGTAGCCCTCCTTGTCCTCGTAGTAGGCGGTGGCGTTGAGCGTCAGGCGGTCCCCGAGCACAAAGGCGCCGGTCAGGCCGTAGAGGAAATCGGTGCGCTGGTTGATCGCCTGCAGGTAGTACTGGTTGTAGAGGGTGTTTGAATACGTGATCCCCGGCACGGTGACAGGCAGGTCCGGCACGTACCCGAGGTAGCCGAACTCCCGCCCGCTGCGCCCGAAGGCGTCGCCTGCCGTGCCGGCGTACTGCGCCTTGGTGATCGAGGGCGTGTCGAAGTCGAAGAAGTCGTTGTAAACCATCTGGAAGGTCAGGTCATTGCCGCCGCCCAGCTCATAGCGAAGCTTGGCCTCGATGTGCTCGCGGTCGATCGTGCCGGGGCCGCGCCAAAGGTCGCTGTCGATCTTGGACCGGCTGACGTAGCCCGAGAAGCCGCCGATCGCGCCGGACTGCACCTTGATGAAGCTGCGGCTCAGTTCGTCACTGCCCAGGGTCTGGGACAAAGTCGCGCCAAACTCCTTCGCCGGCATGAGCGTCGAGTACTGCACGATCGGACCGAGCGAGGCGTAGCTCGGCTGCGTGACATCGCCCGCACCCTGTGACGCGGTGACGCGGCCGGTGTTCTCGTTGTCCACATAGCGGAAGATCGGGCTGCCGCCAAATTGGTCGCTCCGGCCCATCGGGATGCCGTCGAGCACGAAGCCGATCTGCTGGAAGTTGAACGCGCGCACAAAGACGGAGTTGCCGAACTCGTAGAGCCCGAGCGCATCGTTGGCCTGGACGTTGAAGCCGGGCAGGCTCTCGAGCATCTTCAGCCCCGAGATGCCCGCCGGCGCGGCGAGCAGGGCTTCGCGGGTGATCGAGATCGCGTTGCGGGTGCGGTCGGTGCCGATCGCCACGGACGGATCCGTGATGCGGTCCTCGACGGAGAATTTTTCGAGCACGACGACCGGTTCGTCGGTCGTTTTTGCGGAATCGGCGGACGGGGCGAGCTGGGCCCGCGCCAGCACGGCGGAGCCCAGGCCGGCGGCGAGGCCGGCGAGGAGGAGGTTGGGAAGGCGCATGGTGTGGGACGGACGTGGGAACGGCTGACTAGACCCCTCGCTCCGAGCAGGGGATGTGCCACCCGCGGGTTGCCCGGCCCGACCACGTCCGCCGCCGCTGGAAATCTGCCCTTGTGCCTCCGGCAAAATGGCGCTTCGTGTAGGCACGCTTCCATGTCCAATCCCGTCGAAAACGTCGTCATCGTCGGCACCGGCTGCGCCGGCCTGACCGCCGCCATCTACACCGCCCGCGCCAACCTCAACCCGCTCGTGCTCGAGGGCTCCCTGCCCGGCGGCCAGCTGACGACCACCTCCGAGGTGGAGAATTTCCCCGGTTTCCCCGAAGGCATCGACGGTTTCATGCTCATGGACAACCTGCGCAAACAGGCCACCAAGTTCGGCACGCGCTTCGAGCAGGCCCAGGTGCAATCCGTCGACTTCACCACCACGCCGCGCAAGCTCGTCTGCGGCGACCGCGTCATCCTCGCCCGCAGCGTCATCATCGCGACCGGGGCCTCGCCCCGCATGACCGGCGTGCCCGGTGAGAAAGAACTCTACGGTGGCAAGGGCGTGACCACCTGCGCGACGTGCGACGGCGCGTTCTATCGCCGGATGGAGGTCGCCGTGATCGGCGGCGGAGACAGCGCGGCCGAGGAGGCGCTCTTCCTCACCCGGTTTGCCAGCAAGGTCTACCTCGTCCACCGCCGGGACTCCCTGCGCGCGTCGAAGATCATGGCGGACCGCGCGACCTCCCACGAAAAGATCCAGTGCGTTTGGGACAGCGTGCCCGTCGCCGTCGAGGGGGTTGCCCAGGGCGCCGTCAGCGGCCTCCGCATCCGCAACGTCAAGTCTGGCGCCGAGTCCGTGCTCCCGGTCAAGGGCGTGTTCGTGGCCATCGGCCATGTGCCCAACACCGCCGCCTTCGCCACCGCCCTCGACGTCGATGGCAACGGTTACTTCGTGCCGACCGTCGGCTCCCAGGTGCAGACGAAGGTGCCCGGCGTTTACGTCGCCGGCGATTGCGCCGACCACGTCTACCGCCAGGCCATCACCGCGGCCGGAATGGGTTGCCAGGCTGCCATCGAGGCTGAACGCTGGCTGGCGGAACACGGGGGCTGAGGCCTGCGCGAACCGGCGCGCACCGTCCGGTTTGCCGCCGGTCCCGCCCCCTGCCCCTCCCCTTTCCCGTCCGCCATGACCGCGCCCGCCACCCCCGCCCCGCCGTCCGACGAAGGACTTGAGGGCGCCCGCCTCGCGGCCCTGCGCAGCTACGAACTGCTCGACACTCCGCCGGAGGAGGTCTTCGACGACCTCACCAAACTGGCCGCCCGTATCTGCGGCACGCCCGTTGCGCTCATCACGTTCGTCGACGAACACCGGCAGTGGTTCAAAGCCACCTTTGGCACCGAACTGCGCGAAACGCCCCGCTCCCTCTCCTTTTGCGCGCATGCCATTCGCCGGCCCCACGAACTCATGGTCGTGCCGGACACGGCGGCCGATCCGCGGTTCGCCGACAACGAACTCGTGCGCAACGCACCCCGGATCCGTTTCTATGCCGGCATGCCGCTCGTTACGCCCGAAGGCATTGCGCTCGGCACCTTGGCCGTCATCGACAGTCGGCCTCGCACGCTGACGCCCGACCAGGCCGAGGCGCTGCGCGTGCTCGCGCGTCAGGCCGTGGGTCAGTTGGAGTTGCGGCGCGCCCTGCGTGCCCGTGCCGTTGGCGAGGAACGGTTTCGCCTGCTCGCCACCGCAACGAGCGACGCCCTCTGGGATTGGGACCTCAGCACCGACACCGTCTGGTGGAGCGAGGGGTTGACCACCCTGTTCGGGTATCGTCCCGACGAAGTCGAAGCCGATTCCAGCTCGTGGACCAGCCGCATTCATCCCGACGATCTGGACCGCGTGAAGGCTGGGGTCGCCGCCTTCATCGGTGGCACGGTACAGACGTGGTCGTCCGAATACCGCTTCCTTTGCCGGGACGGTCGCTACGCCCACGTGCGCGACCGGGCGAGCATCGTGCGCAACGCCCGCGGCGCTGCGGTGCGTGTGGTCGGGGGCATGACTGACATCACCGAGCAAAAAATGCTCGAGGCCCAGTACCTCCGCGCCCAGCGCATGGAGTCGATCGGCACGCTCGCCGGCGGCATCGCCCACGATCTCAACAACGTGCTCGCGCCGATCCTCATGGGCATCGAAATGCTCAAGCGTGAGGCGCAGAATCCCGCGCAACTCAAGCTGCTGGGCACGATTGAAACCAGCACCCGGCGCGGCGCCGACCTCGTGCGCCAGGTGTTGTCCTTCGCCCGCGGCCTCGACGGTCAACGCTCCGCCCTCCGCCTGGAGCCGCTGCTGGGCGAGGTGCTCAAGATCGCCACCGAAACGTTTCCCCGCACCATCGAGCTGCGCAACCGCGTCGAAACCGGCCTGTGGCCGATCGAGGGTGATCCGACGCAATTGCACCAGGTGCTGCTCAACCTCGCGGTCAACGCCCGCGACGCCATGCCGAAAGGCGGCACACTCACGTTCGAGGCAGCCAACCTCGAGATCGACGAACAATACGCCCGCACCAGCCACGAGGCGACGCCGGGGCAGCACGTCGTGATCACCGTGACCGACACCGGCTCGGGCATCGCCCCCGAGAACCTCCCGCGCATTTTCGAGCCGTTCTTCACCACCAAGGCCGTCGGCGAGGGCACCGGGCTGGGCCTTTCAACCGTGCACGCCATCGTGAAGAGCCACGGCGGATTCATCACGGTGGCGAGCGAGGTCGGCCGCGGCACGGTCTTCCGCATTCATCTTCCGGCCTCCCCGGGCCTGCGCGGCCGGAGCGAGCCCCCTTTTGCCGCGAGTATTCCCCGCGGCCGGGGCGAACTCATCCTCGTCGTCGACGACGAACCGGCCGTGCGCGTCGTCACCCAGCAGACGCTCGAAGCCTTCGGCTATCGCGTCCTCGCTGCGGCCGACGGTGCCGAGGCGATCGCGCTCTACGCCCAGCACCCCGACGACGTCGACCTGGTGCTGACTGACATGGTCATGCCGGTCATGGACGGACCTACCACCATCGCGGCCCTCATCCGCATTCAACCGCGGCTGCGTATCATCGCCGCCAGCGGCTTCAACACGAGCCTGCGCCCGGATTCTCCCGTGCACGGAGCGGTGAAGCACTTTCTGCCTAAACCCTACAACGCCGAAACCCTGCTCCTTCGCGTCCGCCAGGTGCTCGACCAACCGGCGTAAGTCCGGCGCGGATCCGCCGTGACGTTGTAGCCGCGACGGTGTCCGTCGCGCCGACGACGGGAGCGGGAGTCAGGAATCCATCGTTCTCGTAATCGTTCTCGTTCTCGGGATCGGAAAGACCGTTGGCCACAAAGAGGCTTCACAAGAAGCTCAGAAGAGCGCGCGTGTCCCGGTAGACCCGGTCCCCCGACCGAGCGGGCTCGAAGCTACGTCACCTGCGCATTCCATGGTTCAAACCATCCGATCCCTTTCTCACAGGAGGACACAGAGAGCGCGGAGCGCTGGGTCATTGGTTATGGCTAACGCGGTAGGCCGTGTGTTCCCAACGGGCGCGCCGCGTGCGGACACGCGGCCTACAAACCCGCTGCACACCACCCATTCCCAGGCACGAGAACGAGAACGATTACGAGAACGAGAAAGATACGGCTCCCGTCTCCTGCCTCCCGTCTCCTGCCTCCCGCTGCCTGCCTCCTGCCTCCCGTTTTCCCGCCTCCTCGCCGTTGGCGCACCGCGCCGCAGCCTACAGCAACGCGTGGTACTGCCGCATCGCCGCCTGCCACCATGGCGCGATCTCCGACGCGGGGCGCAGCCACAGCTGCCGGTGCAACCAGTCCATCGACTCGGCATCGGAGAGCAGCGCGACCTTGTCGCGCCCCGACAGCGCCTGCGGGCCTTCGCGCAGCAGCTTCTCCTGCATCGCCTCGAAATAATCTCGAATGTCCTCTGCCCGGCCCGGCCGTTCGCGCAGGAGACAGCGGTGCAGCGCGTTGAGGTAGGGATCGAGCACCGCGCGCATCAGGCCTTCGTCGGCCTGGAGGGATTCCGCCCAACCGTGGGCATCCACCGTCGACGCGACGCCTTCCTCCAGTTCCACCAGTTCAAGCGGCGGCGCGGTCTCCTCCGGCGTGCAAAACCAACCCGCCGCCCTCGCCCGCTGCCCCAGGGATGCTTCGCCGCTCAATGCCGAAAACGGCACCGAGAGCACCATGCCCGCCAGCACCGGCGCCATCCAGGGGAAGAGTCCCGGCGCGAACCCGATCAAGGCCGCACCCCAACCAAGCCCGAGCAGGGTGTGACCGGCGTGGGTGATGAGCGGCTCACGCCATTGGATGCCCCCGGCCGCCTGGCGCGCCTGCGTCACCCAATGCACGCCGCGTCCGAGCACGGTGAGGACGACGAACTTCGCATGGAACAGCATCAGGACCGGCGCCTGCAGCACGGAAAACAGGGTCTCCAGCACCACGCTGCCGAGCAGCCGGAGGCGCCCGCCGTACAGCTTCACCTCGTCCGGACGCAGGCACAGGTCGAGCACCGCCAGTACCTTGGGCAGAAACAGCAGCACGGCCGTGTACACCGCCAGAGCCGCCGCCTGCGTGCCCGCCCCCACGCCGAGCGCCCCGGCCAGGCCGGGGCTCGGCAGCCAGCTCAGCCCGGTCTGTCCGAAGCCGATGACGAGCAGACTTCCGAGCACGAGAGAGACCAGCCAGAGAAGCGACGAGCCGTAGGCAAGGATGCCGAGCGCGAGGTGTACCCGACTGAGGCCGTGCAGACCGCGGGCGAAGAGCAGCCAGAAATGCTGCAGGTTGCCCTGACACCAGCGGCGGTCGCGTTTGGCCGCATCGATCAGGGTTGGCGGCCCTTCCTCATAGCTGCCACCGACCCCGGGCAGACTCCACACTGCCCAGCCGGCGCGCCGCAGCAAAGCCGCCTCGACAAAATCATGACTCAGGATGCGGCCGCCGAAGGGTTCGCGTCCCGGCAGTTCCGGCAGCGCGCAGTGCTCCATGAACGGCGCCACGCGGATGATCGCGTTGTGCCCCCAGTAGTTGCCTTCGCCCTGCTGCCAGTAGTTCAGCCCGGCCATGAAGACCGGCCCATACACCCGCGTCGCGAATTGTTGGATACGCGCAAACAGCGTCTCCGCCCGGGCCAGCGCCGGCGCGGTCTGGATCAGGCCGGCTCCGGGGTTGTGCTCCATCAGCCGCACCATCCGCACCAGCGTGTCGCCCGACATCACGCTGTCGGCGTCGAGCACGATCATGTAACGGTAACGGCGTCCCCACCGGCGGCAGAAGTCGGCGAGGTTGCCGGCCTTGCGGTTCGAGTTCACCCGGCGGCGGCGGTAAAAGAGCCGCCCGCGGGCCCCGAGTTCGCGGCTCAGCTCCACCCAGCCCGCCTCCTCCTCCAGCCAGCGGTTCGGATTGGTCGAGTCACTAAGGATGAAAAAATCGAACGCAGGCAGCTGGCCGGTGCGCTCCACCGAGCGGTAGATCGCGCGCAGCCCGGCGTAGACGCGCCGCACTTCCTCGTTGTAGACCGGCAGCACGATCGCGGTCGGCGCCAGCGGGATGCGCGCCTCCTCTTCCGGGGTGAGCGTGAGCGCCAGCTGACAAGGGTCGCCCCGGCCCCGGCGGGCAATAAAGCCGAAAACTGCCTGTGCCGTACCGAACGCGATCTGCGCGAAGAGCACGGTGAACAGCAGCCACACCACGACGCCCCACCCGGCCAGCGGCAGACCCCACAGCAGATCCGCCAGCACCAGCGAGGCGAGACCTGTGACGAACACGACCAGCGTGAGCACACCCATGCGGCGCCGCGTGAGGCGCGCCGGCGTGATCTGATCCACAGCATTCTGACCGGAAGGAGGCGGCGGCATGTCAGAACCTCACGGTGAAAAAAGCGACGCCGAGCAGGCCCGCGAACAGTCCCCAGAGCACGAGGCCGCGCAACACCGGCCACTTGTCGAACGTGCGCCACGTGCCGTCCGCCATGCCCGAGATCGGCCCGAGGTCGATCGGACGGGGCCCCATGTTGACGAACTCCAGGTCAGGCCCGGCCTGCAGGTAGGTCGCGCGCAGGTCGTCGATCAGCTCCGGCGGCGCCGGCTTGAAATCCAGAAAGCACTCCGGCGCGCGCTCCGGCACGTTGGCCAGGTAGAGCCCGGCCCGCGCCCGCGCATGCCGTGTGGCCGGCGACTCCGCCTCGACCGCGCCGAGCTGCCGCTCGATCCACGCGTCCATCTGCCGCACCGCCTCCTCTGCTGCCAGCGTCGCCGGCGGCCGGTGCGGCTGCGTCGCATGTCGACGCATCGCTGCGCGCAACACCCGCGCCGTCAGCTCGTGCAGCAGCACGCGATTCGTGATCCGGTACGCGCGGAAATAATTTTCCACCCGCTCGTAGGCCTCGTGCCAGACCCTCGGATCGAGCTCCGCGAGATCCGTCATGGCGTCCACGGATACACCCAGGTTTCGGTCAGCGGGCGGCCGCGAGCCATCAGCCGCGCCCGGACTTCCGCCGTGTGAATCTCCGGCGCCGCCGCAAGATGCAGGATCAGGCGCCGCGACAGGTCGACGTCGTTCAGCATCACCTGCTGACGCCGCAGGATGACTCCGGGTGGGAGGCTGACGTCTGCGGTCACCTCGTCGTCGGGGCCGGGCTGCGCGTCGCCCGGAATTTCGAAGTCCACCACGAGTTTCGTCACCCGCGGCTCACCCAGCTGCACGGTTTGCCGGGTCGCGCGCACCCATCCGGGCGGGCCGCCCAGCGTGGCTGACCGGGTCCAGCGCAGCTTCCACGCGAGTTCCAGCGGCTGGCCGACCGGCAGCGGCTGGGTCGGCGTCCAGAACGCGACAATGTTGTCGTGATACTCGTCCCGCGCATGCAACTCGACGAGGCGCACCTTGCCTTCGGGCCATGTCCCCACCGGCTCCATCCACAGGCTCGGCCGCAGCTCGTAACGCGCCTCGATGTCCTCGTAACTGCGAAAATCGCGGTCGCGCTGCATCAATCCGAACCCGGCCAGCGCCGGCGCCGCAAAGTCGGTCAGGGCCACGCCACCCGGATTGCGCAGGGGCCGCCAGAGCCGGTTCTCGGCATCGGGCGCGATCAGCAGGCCGTCGGAGTCATGCACCTCCGGACGAAAATCGCCATGGCGCGTAGGCGAACCTTCACCGAACCAGAACATGCTCGTCATCGGCGCAAGCCCGGGCACGTCCACACCTTGCCGGAAAAACAGCGTTGCCGTCACGTCCACCAGGGTCTCGTCGCCGGGCGTGAAGACAAACGTGTATGCCCCGGACACGCTCGGGCCGTCGAGCAGCGCGTGCAGCGTGATCACATCCGAGTCAGGCTCGGGTTTGCCCAGCCAGAACTCCGTGAACTCCGGGAACTCCTCCGCGGCCGGACCGCCCGAGTTGAGCGCGAGACCGCGCGCCGAGATGCCGTAACGCTGACCGCGGCCCAACGCCCGAAAGTAACTCGCGCCGATGAACGAGACCAACTCGTCCCATTTCTCCGGCTGGTTCAGCGGGTGAAGCACCTTCAGGCCCGCATAGCCAAGTCCCCAGCGGCTGAAAAACGGCACCTGGAGATCCTGGTAGTCGAAAGACTTCGTCGAGAACGGCACCGGCTGCACGTGCGTGGGCGTGAACTCATGCATGCGCACGCTCTTGCGGAACAGGTAGCCGGCGTGGAAAAACTCCGTGCGAAACCGCAGTCCGTCGCGGTACCACAACGCCGTCTCCGGCAGGAAGCGGATCCGCCGGTAGTCGTCGTAGGTCATCTCCCGGAAGTACGCGGGAATCTGGCCGCGGTCCGCTCGGTATGCCGTACGCGCCCGCTGCTCGGCGAGCGTACGCACATACGCATGATCGACCACGGCACGCTCGACGGCCGCATGAACCAGCGGGGCGGCTAGCACGGCGCCCAACAGGAGGAAGGCAGTAGAAGCGGGAAAACGCATGAGAGTGAACGGTGAGACCGACGTCGCCCCGACAGAGTGCCGCCGGCGCGAATGACCGGACACTTTGGCAACCGCCCGCCCCGCTGACACGAATATTCATCGGGGGTTTCCCCTAGATTCTCCCTTCGGGCCAGAATGGCCCAAGCCTCTCGTGAAGACCCACTTCTTAGAATAGTTCTAATTATTACTTGAAACTTGGAACGATTCCAATTCACAGTAAGGCCTATTTTTCTTCGTTCCACACCCATGTCCTCTACCCCCCTCCTCTCCGAAGCTCTGGCCCAGAAACTCGCTGACAGCGGGTTGCGGACCACGCCGCAACGCGAGGTGGTCTATTCCGCTTTGTTGCAAAGACGCGACCACCCCACGGCCGACGAGGTCTTCGCCCGGGTACGCACCGAGCTGCCCGGCATCTCCCTCGCCACCGTCTACAACTGCTTGGAAACCCTCGTCCAATGCGAGCTCGTCCGGGCGGTCAACTTCGAGCGCGGACCAACGCGTTATTGTCCCAACCTGCGGCCCCACGCGCACTTCCACGACAATGTGACCGGCTCCACCCACGATATCGATCTCCCGTCCGACTTGCTCGACCGCATCAAGGCGATCCTCCCCCCCGGCTACCTGCCCGAGGCCGTCGAAATCACTTTCCGTGGCAAGGCCGTCTCCGGCTCCGATCCTTCATAATTCTTCATTCTGCCTTCCTCCTTCCTTCTCATGCACACCCTCGAACTCCGCGACCTGCACGTCGCCCTGACCGAGCAGCCCGACAAATCCATCGTGAAGGGCGTCACCCTCACGATCAAATCCGGCGAGGTCCATGCCATCATGGGCCCGAACGGCACCGGCAAGTCGACCTTGTCCAAGGCCGTCGCCGGTCACCCGGATTACACCATCACGGGCGGCGACGTCCTGCTCGACGGCAAATCGATCCTCGAAATGGAACCGGACGAGCGCGCCCGCGCCGGCCTCTTCCTCGCGTTCCAGTACCCGAGCGAGATCCCCGGCGTCTCGATCGCCAACTTCATTCGCGCCGCCGTCCAGGCCCGCCTCAAGGAGGGCGAGGAGCTCGATGCCACGTCCTACTACAAGCGGCTCTATGCGAAGATGGACCTGCTCAAGATCGACCGAAAGTTCACCTCCCGCGCGGTCAACGACGGTTTCTCGGGCGGCGAAAAGAAGCGCTGCGAGATCCTGCAGATGGCCATGCTCGAGCCGGCCTTCGCCCTCATGGACGAGACCGACTCCGGCCTCGACATCGACGCCCTCAAGGTCGTCGCCGAGGGCGTCAACGCCATGCGCAGCCCCCGCTTCGGCGTGCTCATGATTACCCACTACCAGCGCCTGCTCGACTACATCGTGCCCGACTTCGTCCACGTCATGATGGACGGCCGCATCGTCAAGAGCGGCGACAAGACCCTCGCCATGGAACTCGAGTCCCGCGGCTACGACTGGATCAAGAAGGAATTCGCCCCGGCGAAAGCCTGAACATCCGACGTCCAACTTCGAACCTCCAACGCCCAATCTGCCGGGCGGAATCCTGAACGAGGACCCCGCAGCCCACGCTCCTCCTCCTTCATCATTCATCCTTCATAATTCTTCCTTCCCATGAAGCCTCCCACCGAAACCGATACGCTTCCCGCCCCGGCCGAGTCCGCGGCGGTCGACAACCCCGTCGTGGGCATCGACCAGAGCGTCGGCAACTTCACCTATGACGTGAAGTATGAGTTCGACGCCGGCAGCGGCCTGACGGAAAACACCATCCGCTACATCTCCTCGGTGAAGCAGGAGGCGCCGTGGATCCTGGATTTCCGGCTCAAGGCCTACCAGACCTTCCTCGCCAAGCCCATGCCGACCCACTGGGCGACGAAGGACCTCGACAACATCGCCTTCGACAAGATCCGTTACTACCTCGCGCAGGGCCAGAAGCCGAAGCGCACCTGGGACGAGGTGCCTGACGACATCAAGAAGACCTTCGAGCGCCTCGGCATTCCCGAACAGGAGCGCAAGTTCCTCGCCGGCGTCGAGGCCCAATTCGACAGCGAGGCGGCGTATTCAAACGTCAAGGACATCGTCGCCAAGCAGGGGGTCATCTTCCTCAACTCCACCGAGGCCCTGCGCGAGCACCCCGATCTGTTCCGCAAGTGGTTCGGCAAGGTCATCCCGACCGGCGACAACAAGTTCTCCGCCCTCAACAGCGCCGTCTTCTCCGGCGGCTCCTTCATCTACGTGCCCAAGGGCGTGAAGGTCGCCATGCCGCTCCAGGCCTACTTCCGCATCAACGCGGAAAACTTCGGCCAGTTCGAGCGCACCCTCATCATCGCCGACGAGGGCGCCGAGGTCACCTACATGGAGGGCTGCACCGCCCCGAAGTTCTCCACCTCCACCCTGCATAGCGCCGTGGTCGAACTCGTCGCCCTCAAGGGCGCCAAGATCCAGTACATCACCGTCCAGAACTGGGCGCCCAACGTGTACAATCTGGTCACCAAGCGCGGGCTCGCGATGGAAGATGCCGAGATCAAGTGGATCGACTGCAACATCGGCAGCCGGCTCACCATGAAGTACCCGGGCGTCGTCCTCAAGGGCCGTCGCGCCCGCGGCGAGGTCATTTCCATCGCGCTGGCCAACGATGGCCAGCACCAGGACACCGGCGCCAAGATGATCCACGCCGCCGACGAGACCACCTCGACCATCGTGTCGAAGTCCATCTCCGTCGGCCAGGGCCGCGCCACCTACCGCGGCCAGGTGCACATCCCGAAGCACCTCAAGGGCTGCAAGAACAACACCGAGTGCGATGCGCTGCTGATCAACACCAACAGCCGCACCGACACCTACCCGGCCATCACCGTCCGCGGCGACCGCCATGCCGTGCAGCACGAGGCGAGCGTCTCCAAGGTCAGCGAGGAGATGATCTTCTACATGCAACAGCGCGGCCTCACCGAGGCGCAGGCCATGAGCCTCGCCGTCAACGGCTTCGTCAACGACCTCGTGAGCCAGTTCCCCATGGAGTACTCCGTGGAGCTCAAACGCCTCATCGACCTTGAAATGGAAGGCAGCGTGGGCTGATGCCCACGCCATGACCAATGCCGAATGACTAATGACGAATTAGTCGGACGGCATCGGTCCCCAAAGCGACCTATTCGTCATTAGTTATTCGTCATTCGTCATTGGTCATTCTCCCGCATGTCCGTCCCCTCCCTTTCCAGCCCGCCCTTTGCCTCCGGCCTCACCGCCGACCGTTTCGCCGTCCACCTCGCCCAGCGCGCCTACCTGCCCGCCTGGTGGCTCGCCGCCAAGCAGGAGGCGTGGCAGCGGTTCCAATCCCTGCCCATGCCGTCGCGCACCGACGAGACCTGGCGCTTCAGTTCGCTCGCCGGCCTGTCGCTCGAGGGCTTCGACGTGCCAGAGGACGCTTCGCAGGTCATCCCGCACCTGCCCGACTTTGCCCATGAGGCCGAGATCATCGTCTCGAACCGACAGGTGGTGGGCCGCACCACCCTCGCCCCGGAACTCGCCGCCCGCGGCGTGATCTTCTGCCCGCTCGACGAAGCCCTGCGCGAGCACGAGGCGATCGTGAAGGCGTGGTTTCAGAAACACCCGGCCAACCTCGGCAGTGACAAGTTCGTCGCGCTGAACACCGCCTTCACCGCCTCCGGCGCCCTGCTCTACGTGCCCAAGGGCGTGAAAGTGACCGCACCGTTCGTCGTGCAGCACACGCTCACCGGGCCGAAGCAGTCCAGCTTCCCTCACACGCTCGTCGTGCTCGAGGAAGACGCCGAAGCGACGTTCGTTGAGTTCTTCGTTTCCGCCGACAAGCACGCCCACCTCTCCGCCGGGGTCAACGACCTGCACGCCGGTCCGGGCGCACGTCTCACCTACGTCGGCGCCCAGAACTGGTCGGCGGACACGCTCGCGATCCAGACCAACGCCATCACCGCCCAGCGCGATGCCCGCGTCCTCTCGCTCAACGTGCACCTGGGCGGACGCCAGGCCCGTCACGAATCGCACAGCCGCCTGCTCGGCCCCGGTGCGCACAGCGAGATGCTCGCCCTCACCGTCGCCCGCGGCACCCAGGAATTCGATCAGCGCACGCTGCAAACCCACGCCGCGCCGCACACGAGCTCCAATCTGCTGTACAAGAACGCGCTGCTCGACGAGGCCCGCACCATCTTCTCCGGCCTCATCGTGGTCGAACCCGACGCGCAGAAGACCGACGCCTACCAGAGCAACCGCAACCTCATGCTCAGCGACCAGGCCGAGGCCAACAGCCTGCCCGGTCTCGAGATCCAGGCCAACGACGTCCGCTGCACCCATGGCTCGACCACCAGCCGCGTCGAACCCGAACAGGAGTTCTACCTGGAAAGCCGCGGCATCCGCCCGGAACTCGCCCGCGAACTGCTCGTCTTCGGCTTCTTCGAGGAGGTCCTCGACAAACTCGAGAACACCGAACTCCACGCCGTCCTCGGCGCCCTTATCCAGGCCAAGTTCAAACAAAAATAAGCGCGACCCCGTACGGCACGCACGAACGAGACGGAGGAAGAGAACGAGAACGATTACGCGAACAAGAAAGATCGCCTCCGCCTCCTGCCTCCCGTCTCCTGCCTCCTACATCCTGTCTCCCGTCTCCTAGATTCCCGCACGTAGCGCCCTGGCCATGAGCACCTCCAAAGAACGCACCCTCTCCCGCGACGTCGTCGCCACGCAGATTCCGTCAGGCGACAAGCACACCCTCTTCACCGGCGACCAGGTTTTCATTCACCAGGTGCTGGGCGGCAGCTACACCGTCCAAACGTCAACCGGCTTGTACCGGATCGATGGCAAGGACGCCGACAGCCTTGGCGAGACCGTGACGCACGACACCATCGCCGCCGCCACGCTGGCGGACGGAGCGCCGGACCCGGAGGCTATCTGGGCCCAACTGCGCAAGGTGTACGACCCCGAGATCCCGGTGAACATCGTCGACCTCGGTCTCGTGTATTCGATGGACATCGAGAAAGTCGAAACCCCTGAGCCTGGCTACAAGGTGAACGTCGCCATGACGCTGACCGCCCCCGGTTGCGGTATGGGGCCGGCCATTGCCGAGGACGCCCGCTCCAAGATTTCTCTCGTGCCCGGAGTCACCACCGCCGACGTCCGCATCACGTGGGAGCCGACGTGGAACCAGTCCATGATCTCCGAAGAGGGTAAGATGAAGCTCGGCCTGATCTGATCGCACACTGCGCTCACCTCGAGCGTCGGTGAAAGGATCGAAGGTTTGAACGATCCGTGTTTCGAGCGAAGCGACCGCCCGCCCATCCGTGATTGGATTCCGCAGCTGGGAAGCTCCGCGCTCTCTGCGTCCTCCTGTTCAAACCGGTTCGAATCCGTGTCATCTGTGCCATCCGTGGTTCAAACCATCCGATCCCTCTCTCACAGGAGCTCGCGGAGGACGCAGAGCGTGCGCCGCGCCGTCTGACGCGAGAACGAGAAAAGTCCGCCTCCTGCCTTCGGGCGCCGCGTCCGGCGCGCCTCGCGTGCCCTAGGGTCTATTCCCTATATACGCTTGCCTTCATTCCCGATAGTCTCTTCTAGTCTTTCGTTTCCAGCGAAATAAAGCGGAGGTCGCTGGATTCCCCCCACCCCGGTTTTGCCTGCCGTTTTTGTCGTACCCCCGTGTGACAAACACGTCCTAACGCACACCATTCTTAGTACCCCATGATCGTCATCCTCGGCCTCATCGCCCTTGTGACCCTCGGCAGTGCACTCCTACTGGTGCGGGCACTTCGCCACGCGCCCTTGGGGCACGAAAACGAAACCGGCTGCCACCTGGCTGAGCCAGACAACCGCATTTCGCCCAACACCGCTTCGGTCATGCCATCCACGGCATCGGAGAACAAGGGTACCCCAACCCCTCGCTATAGGGGGAAATCCTTCCGTACCGGGCCGGCCGCCGCCTGATTGCCGGAAGCTTCGCCCTAGGCCCGGACGGGCCCGTTTCGCCCGGGTAACGTCCGTATCCATATTTCGGTGACGGGCACGACGGAAGGGCGGATGACAGTAGCCGCACGCACGGGCCACCCGTCGTGCCGGTCCCGCAGCCGCTGGCGCGGCGATCAACGGCGAGCGAAAGGCTCACCGCCCCCTGATGGGCAAATTGCACTCAAGTTTTGCTAAGCCCTTCCGATGAGTGAGATGGCCTCTTTCAAGATCGGAGCCATCATGTGACTTCCTGGCGTCAGCCGGGAATGAACTTGCAAAGCCCGCTCGCCGAAAAATGCTCGCCGCTCCATCTCGTGATCCGTTGCGCCTTCCTGCTTCTGCCGTTGTCCGCGGTTTTCCCGACCGCAGCCCCTGCGCGCGCTCCGCGAGGTCGGACTCTGAGTCCGCCGGTGACACAGGCCATGCGGCCAAACAGGCCTAGGCTGTTTTCCCGGGTGTCCATAGGTAAGAGTACTGAACTGGAAGCCTTTCGTTACGCATTTGCCGCAGATTGGCACTGCAGGCTGGCTCCCGGGCATCCGCTCTGCTTCAAGTGAGACCATGGATCTGAGTGGCTCCACTCCCTCTGTTCCCTCCATCGCCCAGCGGCCCGCACCGCAGGCGAATCCGCTTCCGCTTTGGAAGCGAAGCCTCGACCTTTCCCTTTGCCTGATTGCCTTGCCCTTTTTGATGGTGGGCACGCTGGTGATGGCGATCGTCACCCGCTGCGTCTCGCCCGGACCGATCTTTTATCGTCAGGTCCGCATTGGGTACATGGGCCGCCCCTTCAAGATCTTCAAATTCCGCACCATGACGGTCAGTGCGGATACAAAGGTACACTTGGAGTATTGCCGGAAGCTCATCGATACGAATGCCCCGATGGCCAAACTCGACGTCCGTGGCGATGCCCGGTTGATTCCGTTTGGCTGGTTTCTACGCGCATCCGGGCTCGATGAGCTGCCGCAGATCATCAACGTCCTCCGGGGCGAGATGAGCATTGTCGGTCCGCGGCCCTGCCTGCCCGCCGAGTTTGAACATTTCCTGCCGTGGCAGCGCGGCCGTTGTCAGGCCGTCCCAGGTCTCACCGGACTATGGCAGGTGTCGGGCAAGAACCGGACCACCTTCGAAGAAATGATCCGCCTCGATTTGCGGTATGCCCACGAGCTTTCGTTTTGGCAGGACCTCAGGATCATTCTGCTCACCCCCCGCACCTTGATTCAGCAGATTTACGAGACCCGGATCGGGAAACAGCTTCTCTTTCCGAAACGTCCCGCGGCCGTCGCCAAGCTTCCTTCGCCCCACCCCCTGCCTGCCTTGCCCCGGGCGGTCAGAAGCCGTTCTCCCTTCGGAACGGTATAGGGCGGGCTCCCATCATCCATGAAGCACCTCACCGTTGGCGTCGTCGGCTGTGGATATTGGGGACCCAATCTGATTCGCAACTTCCGGAGTTTACCGGATTGCACCTTGAAGTCGGTATGCGACGTCAGCCAAGACCGGCTGAAGCACATGGCCTCGCTCTATCCGGAGGTCACAGGGGAGACCCGCTTTGAGCGCCTGGTCGAAGACCCTGATCTCGACGCCATCGTGGTTGCGACCTCGGTCAAACACCACTTTGCCATGGCCAAGGCGGCCTTGCATGCCGGCAAGCATACGTTGATCGAGAAGCCCATGGCCGGCTCGGTCGAACAGTGCGAGGAGCTGATCGCCATCGCCAAGGAAAAGGGCCTCGTTCTGATGGTCGGACATACTTTCCTTTATTCCCCCGCAGTCCGGAAGATAAAGGAGATCATCGACAATGGCGACATCGGTGAGATCCGGTACATCTCCGCCCGGCGATTGAACCTCGGTCTATTTCAGAAGGACATCAACGTGGCGTGGGATCTCGCCCCGCACGACCTCTCCATCATTCTTCACATCATGGAGGAGACCCCATTTTCCATCAACTGCCGCGGCGGCGCCCACATCACGCCCGGAGTGGAGGATGTGACCTCGATGAACCTGCACTTCAGCAAGGAGCGCTCTGCCTTGGTGCAAAGCAGCTGGCTCGATCCCAAGAAGGTTCGCGAGATGACCATCGTCGGCAGTGAACGCATGATCGTGTACGACGACGTGGCCCCGCAGGAGAAGATCAAGATCTACGACGTGCATGTGAAACGGCCGCCGCACTACGACACGTTCGCGGAGTTTCATTACGCCTATCACTACGGCGACACCTACAGCCCTTACATCAAGCAGGATGAGCCGCTGAAGGGCGAATGCCAGCACTTCCTCGACTGTATCCGCAGCGGTCGTACGCCGCTTACCTCCGGCGCCGCCGGTCTCGACGTCGTTCGCATCCTCGAGGCCGCCTCGGCGTCCATCCGCATGAACGGAGCCCCGGTCGATCTGCCGGTGCGCCGTCGCGCCGGCCAAGGCTCGATGCCACCCGTCGCTCCATCGCCGAAGACGCCCGGCTCGATGTCCCCCATGCCATCGGCCCGAGCCGCCGGCTCCCGCCCGCCGATGGGCAAACCGGACTCCTACCGCTGACCCGCCGCGGCGGGTCGGGGACAAAGGAGCCCGCGGGCGCGCAGCGCGCCGGAAGACAGGAGGCGGCAAACGGGAGGCAGGAGACAGGGACGGACATCGTTCTCTTTCTCGTAATCGTTCTCGTTCTCGTGTCTCACGGTGCCGCGCGGCCTCTGTGTCCTCTGCGCGCTCCAGTGACAAAGAGCTCGGATGGTTTGAACCACGGATTACACGGATGGCACGGATTCGAGCCGGTTTGAACAGGAGGAAACGGATCGAGGTCGATCCGCGCTGCGCGTGCCTTCGCGTCCTTTGCGACCTTCTGTGCGACGGATTGGTCGGGGTTGTGAGGCGAAACGCGCCGGACACCGTCGCAGCGACAACGGCACGCCCGGTGAGGGCACCGGGCCTACAGCTCGACCTACGAGCCAGGACCCCCTAGCCGGGGCGCGCGGCGCCCCTCAGACGCGAGAACGAGAACGATTACGAGAACGAGAACGAAGCGGTCAGTTTACCGCCCAGCCCTGAGCTTGTCGAACGGGCTCCTGACTCCCGTCTCCCGCCTTCCGCCTTCCGCCTTCATCCTTCCGCCTTCATCCTTCATCCTTCTGCCTCCCCCTCCCACGCTCACCTTCGCCAACAACTTCCTCTCGCGCCGCGCGCGTCCCTCGCCCATAACGCGAGCGCTGGACGCACCACGCGCCTAAATCATGTCGACCTATCAACGCATTGCCCCCGACGTCATCCTTGGCCGGGACGTCAAGATCTTCAGCTTCGTCAATCTCTACGGCTGTACCATCGGCGATGAGTCGAAAATCGGCACCTTTGTCGAAATTCAGAAGGGCGCGCAGATCGGCCGGCGCTGCAAGATCTCCAGCCACACCTTCATCTGCGAAGGTGTCACGATTGAGGACGAGGTCTTCATCGGCCATGGCGTGATGTTCACCAACGATCTGTTTCCCCGCGCCACCAACGCCGCCGGAGAACTCCAGGGCGCCGAGGACTGGAAGTGCATTCCCACAAGGGTCAAACGACGCGCTTCCATTGGCTCCGGCGCGACCATCCTCTGCGGTGTCACGATCGGCGAAGGTGCCCTCGTGGGGGCAGGTGCGATGGTCACGAAGGATGTACCTGCCGGTGCCACTGTCGTCGGCAACCCTGCCCGCGTGGTACCTCCCCGTCCCCAACGCGGCTAAGGGCAAGAGTTTGACGTTTTCCTGACCCGCCGCGTGCCGATGATCGCTCTTCCCGCGCTCGCATCCATCACACCATGAACGTCCCTTTCCTCGACCTGAAGGCGCACCACGATCCCCGCCGCGCCGAAATCATGGCGGCCATCGAAGCAGTCGTGGACGCCAATGCCTTCGCCGGCGGTTCCTTCGTCACCCGCTTTGAGGCCGCCTACGCCGAATTCTGCGGCACCCGCTTCTGCGTCGGCGTGGCCAACGGCACCGATGCCCTCTGGTTCGCCCTGCTCGCCCTCAACGTCGGACCCGGCGATGAGGTCATCACCGTGCCCATGACCTTCATGGCCACCGCCGAGGCGATCTCCTACACCGGTGCGAAACCGGTCTTCGTCGACATCGAACCGCGCACGTTCACCCTCGACGTCTCCCAGCTTGAGGCCGCAATCACCCCGCGCACAAAGGCCATCATTCCCGTTCACCTGTTCGGGCACTGCGCTGACATGGATCCGTTGCTGGCGATTGCGGCCAAGCACGGCATCCCCGTCGTCGAGGACGCTGCCCAGGCCCAGGGGGCCCGCTACAAGGGTCGGCCCGCCGGGTCGCTGGGCCGGATCGGTGCCTTCAGCTTCTACCCCGGTAAGAACCTCGGCGCCTGGGGCGAGGCCGGCGGTATCACGACGGACGATCCAGACCTGCGTGATCGCATGGCGATGTTCCGCGAGCACGGGCAGAAGAAGAAATACTACCACGACGTGATCGGCTGGAACGGCCGCATGGACGGCATCCAGGCCGCCGTGCTCTCCGTCAAACTCAAGTACCTCGCCGAGGCCAACGCGCGCCGCCGCCGAGTCGCCGCCCGGTACGACACCCTGCTCGCCGGCATCCCGGGGCTGACCCTGCCCGTGCCCGCCCCGTACGCCGAACCCATCTACCACATTTACGCCGTGCGGGTGGCCGGCCGCGACGCCCTGATTCCGCGCCTCGCCGCCCGCGGCATCAGCACGGGCATCCACTACCCGGTCCCGGTCCACCTTCAGCAGGCCTACGCTGCACTCGGCTACCACCGCGGCGACTTCCCGGTCAGCGAAGCCTGCGCCGACACCTTTCTGTCCCTTCCCATGTATCCAGAACTCAGTGACGACCAAATCGAAGCCGTAGCCACTGCGCTCCGTGCCGAACTAGGCTAAAGCACCGCGCGCTGCGCGACAGTAACCATCCTTCTCGTAATCGCTCTCTTTCTCGCTCTCGGTCGGTGGATCGGAAGCGCGACGCGACGGGTGACGGTCCCATGATCGCTTACCCTGCGCACGCCGCACGCCCCCGATCCGCCCAGCCCCCAAGCCCGAGAACGAGAATGATTACGAGAAAGAGAACGAAGGGATCACCGCCTCCCGGCTCCTACCCAGCCCTGAGCCTGTCACAGACCCTGAGCGTGTCACAGACCCTGAGCATGTCGAACGGGTCGAACGGGCCCTGCCCTGAGCCTGTCGAATGGGTCGAACGGGCTTCAGCTTCAACCTTCAGCTTCAACCGGCGATCCTCCGCCTTCCTCGTCTCCTATCTCCTGCCTCCAGTTTCCTTCCTCCTCCTCCTGAGGGCCGAGGATTGTCATCCGCCCTTTTTCGCCCCTTCGTTGAGCCGTGACCCCCAGCGTCCTCGTACCTTTTGAGCAACCCGATTGGGACGCGCAGCTCGCCTCCTTTGCCGGCGCCACGGCCTTCCACAGCGCCGGTTGGGCGCGGACCTTGCACGAGGCCTATGGCTACACCCCTTGCCACCTCGCCCTTCGCACGGGCGACCGGCTGACCGCGGTCTGGCCGTTCATGGGGGTGTCGAGCTGGCTGACCGGACGCCGGGGTCTATCCCTCCCCTTCACTGACGTCTGCGAACCGCTCGGCGAACCCAGACTCCTCACCGGGCTGCGTGCGGCGAGCCAGGACCTGGCCCGCGCCCAGGGCTGGAAGACGGTGGAGTGGCGCGGGGGTCGTGCCCAATTTCCGGATACACCCGCCTCCACGCAGTTCCACGTGCACACCCTCGATCTGACCCGCGGCCCCGAAGCCCTGCTGGCCGGTCTGGAGAGCGGCACGCGGCGCGCCGTGCGCAAGGCGGAACAGGTCGGGCTTACCCTTACCCGCTCCCGCAGTGCCGAGGATGTGCGGACCTTCTACGACTTGCTCGCCCTGACCCGGCGCAAACACGGCGTGCCGCCCCAGCCCTACGCGTTTTTCCGTGCCTTGCACCGGAATGTGATCGCCCCCGGACAGGGAGACGTGTTCCTCGCCCGCCACCAAGGTCGGCCGATCGCCGGAATTCTCTGCCTGCACTTCGGACGGCATGTGCTCTACAAGTACGGCGGATCGGACGAGGCCCACCAGCAGCTGCGGGCCAACAATCTCGTGATGTGGACCGCCATCCGGCATTATGCCGATGCCGGCTTCGCGACCTTCGACTTCGGCCGCACGTCCCTCGACAACGAGGGGCTCCGGCGCTTCAAGCTGGGATGGGGCGCGGCGGAGCACACTGCCGCGTACACCCGGTGGGACGTGGCGCGCGATCGCTTCGTCACCGCCGCCGACGCCTCCTCCGGTTCGCACACCCGCATTTTCCGCGCCCTGCCGCTCCCGGTTTCGCGCGCGATCGGCGCCCTGCTCTACCGACACATTCCGTAGGCAAGCGGCGCAGGAAAAAGGAGACAGGAGCCGGGAGGCCGGAAACTGACCGCGTCGTTCTCGTTCTCGCGTCTGAGGGGCGCCGCGCGCCCCGGTTACTGGTAGGCGGTACTGGGTCGTAGATCGGGTTGTAGGCCCGGTGCCCTCACCGGGCGTGCCGTTGTAGCCGCGACGGTGTCCGTCGCGTTTCACCCCGCAACCCCGACCAATCCGTCGCACAGAAGGTCGCGGAGGCGCGCGCAGCGCTTGGGATCGACCTCCGTTGCCTCCGTTTCCTCCTGTGAAAACGGATCGGGTGGATCTACCTGCTGCCCCCCTCAGCGACCTTCGCGTCCTTCTGTGAAAAGATCGGGGGCCTTGGAACGGAATCCTAATCAGTGCCATCCGTGTCATCCGTGGTTCAAACCATCCGAGCCCTTTTTCACAGGAGGAAACGGAGGCAAGGGAGTCGAACCTCGACCCGACGAACCGTGTCACAGAAGGACGCGAAGAGCGCAGAGGAAGGGCGCGCAGCGCTAGTCGGAAGTCCCTTCTCCCTCCTCCTTGACCCGTTCTCCTGCGCGCAGCGGCAACCTGTAGGCCGCGTGTCCCCACGCGGCGCGCCCGGTGAGGGCACCGGGCCTACAACTCGGCCCCTGACCAAAAACCAGGCGCGCGGCCCCTCAGACGCGAGAACGAGAACGATTAAGAGAACGAGAACGAAGCGGTCCGTTTCCCCCCCCTGTCTCCTGTCTCCTGTTCCCCCCCGCCTCCCGCCTTCGGTGCACGCTGCGCGCCCGCCTGAGGGCGCGCAGCGCCACTCTCCACCTTAAACGTTCGCCTTCAGCCGGCGCGCTGCGCCCACGCCGAGCAGACCCAGGGCCAGCAACACCACGGAGGCACCGGCATCAGGAACCTCCTGCGTCAGCGGGAAGGCCCCCCGCGACTGCCCGCTGCCGAAGGTCGCCGTGCCGCCACCCGGGTTCGAAAGGACAAAGGTCGAGCCATCCCACGCGAAGAAGAAGGCCGCGAACACGCGGTTGTCTGAGACGCGATCGATGTCGCCGGAGGCGATCGTCACCTGATCGCCCGACTGAAACACGCTCCAAGGCGTGCCTCCCGTCAATCCGCTCACCCATCCCGCCGCGCCGGTCAAACCGGGTGCGCCCACATAGACCGTGCCGTCATTGAACGAAAACGAGCCGGTCACGTAATCGTTGAGCGTGGTGTAAGACAGGATCGCGCCTGCCGGTGCATCGGCGAGGCCGATCGCAGCAATGTACTGGCCGGACCCGTAGGACCAGACGCCATCATTCACCAACCGCGCCGCATGGGCTTGGCTGGCAAATCCCAAGGCAAACACACCGCAAAGCACGGAGAATTTCGAAACAAGGTTCATGATATGAGGAAGGTTAGTGATATGCCCGAAGGCACCTACCCGTTAGCAACCCCCATACCTTCAATGTTTTTTCGGCCTTAAAATCTTTTAAAAATCACTCTACCAATATTTTATAGATTCCAAGTATTCTAGCCTTGGATCCTTACGCTCGACCGAAACGTCAGAGTAACTGACGTTTTCAGCCGCGCATTTACACCCATCTAAGCCCAACCCTGTACGGATGAACAGGGGGTGCGCTGCACGCACGGGAGCCCGGAGGCCGTCAGTCTCGTTCTCCTTCTCGTACTCGTTCTCTTTCGCGGGCTTAGACCCGACTCTCCCGGTTACCGGCCAGCCGACAAACCTCGGTCAGTTGTCACAGGCGGAAACAGGAACACTTGAGATTTAAAACATTGCCAAATAAAAGCTTAAAGAAGAATACTAAGGCGTTTCGTGCCAAAATGTAGGAGGCATATGCTTGCGGAGCTCGGACCAGGGACGCGCGAAGCGCGCCCATGTAGGCCCGGTCTCCTGACCGGGCGCGCCGGGCAAGGACACGACGTCTCTAGGGCAGCGCGCCGCGTCAAGTGAGAGGCGATGTACTCGGTTCGAACGCAATCCGTCTTGCACAGGAGGAAACAGAGGCAACACAGATTTATCCTTATATCCACCAATGTTTTATCGAACTATTCCGAGAACGCTCCGCACCCAGTGAGGGCCCATCGGTCCCGGATCCCATAACTCCCACCTCCTGCCCCTACCCTGAGCCTGTCACAGACCCTGAGCGTGTCGAACGGGTCGAACGGGCCTCCTGCCTCCTGTTTCCTGTCTCCCGTTTCCTGCCCAAGCCCTGAGCCTGTCGAACGGGTCTCCCGCCTTGGTTCCCCTGACCCAGTTCTCCGCGATTGAGTTCATCCTCCGTGTCCTCTGCGTCCTCCTGTTCAAACCGGTTCGAATCCGTGTCATCCGTGCCATCCGTGGTTCAAACCATCCGAGCCCGTTTTTAACAGGAGCTCGCAGAGAACACAGAGCGTGCGCCGCGCTGAATTCAGGAGACAGAAGGCAGGAGTCAGGAGACACAAACCAAGAAACCGGAACCGTATCGTTCTCAGGCTCGGAAAGACGGCTGGCCACAAAAAGGCACAAGAAGCTCAGAAAGCCGCACGTGTTGCTGTAGGCCCGGTGCCCTCACCGGGCGCGCCGGGTCAGGGCACCCGGCCTACAGTTGGCTCGGTTAACCATAAACTCCGGCCCCCCATCACCGATCACCAAGCGCGCACAGCGCCCCCCCTTCAATCTAAACTTTCGACTTAAACCGGCGCGAGGCGCCCTGACCCATGACCGAGGCGCGCAACGCGCCGACCCGCCTCCTGCCTCCTGCCCAGCCCTGAGCTTGTCGAACGGGCCAGCCCTGAGCCTGTCACAGACCCTGAGCTTGTCACAGACCCTGAGCTTGTCGAACGGGTCGAACGGTCTCCTGTCTCCTGCCCCCCCTCTGCAATCCTTTCGTAAATCTCCGCCCAGTCCGCCCGATAAGTAAACTTACCGTTGGCACTTTCTGCCGATCCCTTTCAAATCCCATCCTCATGGAGAGCACACCCAAGCCGTCGTCGTCGTATTCTGAGAACCCGCGGGTCATGCGCTCTGTGCAACCGGAGCCGCGTTTCGCCCCGCCGCCGCCGCCCCCCGCCGGCCCGTCCATCTCCGTCGGCGACATTTATTACACCCTGTTCCGCCACAAGTGGAAGATCCTCATCTGCGCCGTCGTGGGATTGGGTGCCGCAGCTGCGTTCTACAAACTGACCCCCGCCCCGTTCCGCTCCCAGGCCACGCTGATCATCAAGTATGTCGCGGAGAAACGAGACATCGACGCGATGGATGGCGAAGACGTGCGCGCCAAGAACGCTGACCAACCGGTGATCAACGCGGAGGTCCAGATCATCACCAGCTTCGACCTGATGAAGCTGGTCGCCGCCGATTTCGGCCCGGACAAGATTGTGCCCGGCGCCGAGGCGGGCGCTGCTGGCATCCAGCGGGCAGCCGGTGCCCTGTCCGCCGGCTTCAAGGCCACCGCCACCCCGCGCAACAATTACATTCTCCTCGAACTGGCTCATCCGGACCCAACCGTCGTCCAGCCGGCCTTGGCCGCGCTCATCGAGCGTTATCTCAAACGCCACCAGGAAATTCACCGGTCGACCGGCATGATCGGGACGCTCCTCGCCCAGGAAACGGATCAGGCCCGCGCCCGCCTCGCCCGCACCGACGAACAACTCCGCGCCGCCCGCAACCGGGCCGGCGTCATCTCCCTTGAGACCTCGAAGGAGAACCTGGCCACCCAGATCACCTCCCTGCGCAACCAGATCCTCGAGAGCGAAGCCCAGTTGGTCGAGCGCAAGACCGTACTTGAGTCGCAGCTCAAGGCCTCCACCGGTGCCAACGTCGACACCGTGCCCGAGCCCACGCCTGAACAGCTCCGCCAATACCAGGCCCTTCTCCGTCGCGAGGCCGGGTTGCAGAAGCAGGAGCAGGACCTGCTCGCCGTATTCACGGATGACAACGTCCGGGTGAAACAGGTGCGCGACCAGCTTTCGGCGGTCGAGAAGAGCCTGTCCGAGCTCGAGACGACCAACCCCAAACTTGCCCTGCGCGCCCGTCCGCCCGCCGGCGCCGACGGCACCCGCGGGGGTTACGACCCGCAGGCCGAGGCCGCCGCGATCGCCGCCCTCGAGGCCCGTATCCGAATTCTCACGACACAGCTCGAGGCGGTCCGGGCCGAGGCCACCAGCCTCGACCAGATGGAGCTGGAGATCCTCGCCCTCACCCGCCTGCGCGAGCAGCAGGAAGCCAGCTACCGCGACCTCGCCGCCAGCATGGACCGGATGCGCATCAACGATGCGCTCGGCTCCGGCAGCGTGACCAACATCAGCGTGGCCGAGACCCCGACGCCTCCTTCGCAGGACATGATCAAGACCAAGCAAGTCGCCGGCGGCATCGCCGTGGGCGGTCTCGCGCTCGGTCTCGCCTGGGCTTTCGTCATCGAGCTCTTCCTCGACCGCTCGGTGCGCCGTCCGGCCGACGTGAAGCGCAACCTCCGCCTGCCGCTCTTCCTCTCCATCCCCCGCCTGAGCAAAAAGCAGCTGCAGGTCCCCGCCGATCTCTCCCGCCCCGCCCTGCCCGGTCCGAAAGGCGGCAGCACCCCTCCCACTTCGGTGCTCGCCGCCGCCGGCCAGAAAGAAGGACAGCTTGCCCCGTGGGAAGCCGGCCATCCGCTGCATGCCTTCCATGAGACGCTGCGCGACCGTCTCATCAGCTACTTTGAGAGCGTCAATCTCACCCACAAGCCGAAGCTGGTGGCCGTCACCGGCCTTGGCGGCCATGCAGGCGTCACCACGACCGCCGCCGGCCTCGCCGCCTCGCTTTCCGAGACGGGCGACGGCAACGTGCTGCTTGTCGACATGACCGTCGGTCAAGGCTCCGCCCAACAGTTCTATCAGGGCAAGGCCGTGTGCGGCCTCGAAGAGATCCTTGATGCACGCGACAGCGCCCAGGTGGAGAGCAACCTCTACGTGGTCGGACAGGAGCCGGGCGGCGAACGTCTGTCGCGCATCCTGCCGCATCGCTTCAACAAGATCGTGCCCAAGCTCAAGGCGAGCAACTTTGACTACATCATCTTCGACATGCCGCCGGTGAGCCAGATCAGCATCACGCCGCGCTTGGCCGGCTTCATGGACATGACCCTGCTCGTGCTCGAGTCAGAGAAGACCGACAAGGAAGTCGCGGCCCACGCCGCCGACCTGCTGTCGCAGTCCAAGACCCACGTCGGCGTGGTGTTGAACAAGACCAAGTCTTACATTCCCGGCCTGCTGCACCAAGACCGCGAGTTCCTGCACGGCGTGTGACGCGGGTCAGGACGTAGAAGGCTGGCCCGTTCGACCCGTTCGACAAGCTCAGGGTCTGTGACAAGCTCAGGGCTGGTGCGGGAGGCAGGAGTCAGGAGTCAGGAGGCCGGAAACTGACCGCGTCGTTCTCGTGATCGTTCTCGTTCTCGCGTCTGAGGGGGCGCCGCGCGCCCCGGTTATGGGTAAGCGGTACTGGGTCGTAGATCGGGTTGTAGGCCCGGTGCCCTCACCGGGCGTGCCGTTGTAGCCACGACGGTGTAGGTCGCGTTTCGCCCCGCGACCCCGACCAATCCGTCGCACAGAAGGTCGCAAAGGGACGCGGAGGCGCGCGCAGCGCGGATCGACCTCGATCCGTTTTCACAGGAGGAAACCGAGGCAACAGAGATCAAGCCACCACCCAACAGACGGATTACAGGAAAACGCAGAGGCGCGGGGGCCCATGGATGGGTTATAGGTCATGGGCCCTGATTTACTGCCTCCGTTTCCTGTCTCCCGCCTCCTGCCCCCTGTCTTCTGCCTTCGTTCCCCCGACCGAGCGCGCCTCGCTTAGAATCGACCTCCGTGTCCTCTGCGCCCTCCTGTTCAAACGGGTTCGAATCCGTGCCATCCGTGCAATCCGTGGTTCAAACCATCCGATCCCTTTCTCACAGGAGGAAACGGAGGCAAGGGAGTCGAACCTCGACCCGACGAACCGTGTCACAGAAGGACGCGAAGAGCGCAGAGGAAGGGCGCGCAGCGCTAGTCGGAAGTCCCTTCTCCCTCCTCCTTGACCCGTTCTCCTGCGCGCAGCGGCAACCTGTAGGCCGCGTGTCCCCACGCGGCGCGCCCGGTGAGGGCACCGGGCCTACAACTCGGCCCCTGACCAATAACCAAGCGCACGGCCCCTCAGACGCGAGAACGAGAACGATTACGAGAAAGAGAACGAAGCGATCCCTTTCCCGCCTCCCGCTCCAGCCCTGAGCTTGTCGCAGACCCTGAGCTTGTCGAACGGGTCGACTGGGCCTCCTGTCTCCCGTCTCCTGCCTCCTGCTTCCTGTCTCCTTCGCAGCGCGCAGTGTTGCCAGCGGGCCAAGGCTTTAAGAGGAATTTGCATATCTCTGCCTTAGGTCGTGCACTCACGCGCCGATTAGGTCCATATGGGTTGTTTTCCCTAGCCGGAAGCGACGGGGCGAAGCCTACCCTAGTCACACGACTCGAACACGTAAGTAAATTCCACCCGAATGAGATCCTGACTTGATTCACCGTCTGCTGCTACCGTGCGTCGTCCTGTTTCCACCCCACTCCGGCTTCCCCTCCATGCTTCGCCGTCGCTTCTACTATCATCTCAAACCTTATCTTCCCTGGGGCCTGCGCATGGCCCTGCGTCGTTGGGTCGCGAATCGCAAACGCCGAGCGTGCGGTGATGTCTGGCCGATCGATCCGGGAACGTCCACCCCTCCCCCTGACTGGCCTGGCTGGCCGGAAGGAAAACGGTTCGCCTTCATCCTGACCCACGACGTGGAAGGTCCGGACGGATTGGATCGCTGCCGCGGCCTGGCCGAGCAGGAAATGGCCTCCGGCTTCCGCTCAAGTTTCAACTTCATCCCCGAAGGTCCGTATGTGGTCCCTCCGGACCTGCGCGGGTGGCTGCGAACGTCCGGGTTTGAGGTTGGTGTGCACGACCTGCATCACGACGGCCACCTCTTCTCGTCTGCCCAAGGCTTTTCGACCAAGGCAAAACGCATCAATCACTACCTCAAGTCCTGGGAGGCGGTTGGCTATCGGTCGGGCTTCATGCTGCGGAATCTGGATTGGCTCCACCAACTGGACGTAGTCTACGACGCGTCCACCTTCGACACCGACCCCTTCGAACCGCAACCCGACGGAGCACGGACCATCTTTCCATTCTGGGTCCCAAGGCCGCACGCCCTGCCCGGCGAGGTCGACCGGCAGCGGGACCCAGGAGGCGGGACCCGGGAGTCAGGAGTCAGGAGTCAGGAGTCAGGGCGTGACAGCAACGGCTCTTCGTTCGGTACTCCCGCCTCCCGTCTCCCGCCTCCCGCCTCTTCCCTGCTCCCGAACCCTGCCGTGGCGCGGCAGGGGTACGTCGAGCTGCCCTACACCCTCGCTCAGGACTCCACCTTGTTCATTCTGCTGCGCGAACGGTCGAATGAGATCTGGAAACGGAAACTTGCATGGATCGCGGAGCACCGGGGCATGGTCCTCTTGAATACACATCCGGACTATCTCGACTACGCCGAGCGAGGCGGTCCGTCCGTCCGCGAACAGTATTTCGATCTCTTGGAACACGTTAAAACTCAATACACCGGTGCATTCTGGCACACGTTGCCCGGCACGCTGTCCGCTTACGTGCATCACTGGCACCACCGCGCCGCAGCCTCGCGTCCGACATCATGATCCGGCTTCGCCATAAACTCTTCAGCCATCTCCTCCGCGTGTTTGACGTGGTGGTCCTCCTGGTCGCGCTCGCGGGCGTCATGCTCCTCGGCCAGGACGGCGTGGAGGGCGAACCGTTCCGCCGCTTCTTGCGCGGCTATTTCCGCACCACCGATTTGATCGGCCTCGTCGGCCTGAGCCTGGGTTGGTTTCTGCTCTTCAACGCGCTGGTCCACTATGAGACGAATCGCCTGAAGTCGCTCCACTCACAGATCATCGATGTGATCAAAGCGACGACGGCTGCCGCTTTCTTGCTCCTGATCATTGATGCCCTCGTGACCTATGAGCGGCTCACGCAGGAGGTGGTCGTCGCGTTCTGGGTCGTCACCACGCTGATCTGCATCGTAAGCCGGTTGGTGCTGCGTTGGCTGCTGATGGCCGTGCGCCGGTCGGGCTACAATTTCCGTCACGTCATGATTCTCGGCTTCAACGAGAATGCGATGGCCATGGCGCGCCGCATCGATGCGAATCAGGTGCTCGGCTACAAGATCGTCGGCTTCATCGCCGAGGAAGAGGGCGCTCATTCGAAATCGCCGCACGCCGTCAACAATCGGATACTCGGCACCCTGAAGGATCTCCGTACCATCCTTGAGCGCGGTCCGGTCGACGAACTCATCCTCTGCGTGCCCTTCCTCAACTATGTGGGCAAGGTCGCCGAGGCGGTACAGCTCGCGAGCGATCTCGGCATCGTCGTGCGCTTCTTCCCCGACCACACCGGATCCAAGCTGCTCTCCCAAGTCCACCTCGAGCGTTTCGAAGGTGACTACGTCGTCACGCTCTTCCGGGAAACGATGCTGGCTCAGCTTTTTTTCAAGCGCCTGATGGATATCACGCTCTCCCTCGTGGCGTTGATCGTGCTCAGTCCCCTGCTCATCGGCATCGCCCTGGCGATCAAGTTCACCAGTCCGGGCCCGGTGCTCTTCAAGCAGGTGCGCGTAGGCATGAACAAACGCCGGTTCAAGCTGCTCAAGTTCCGCTCGATGTACATCGATGCGGAAAAGCGAAAGGCCGAGCTGGCGCACCTCAACGAGATGGACGGTCCTGTCTTCAAGATCAAAAACGACCCGCGCGTCACCCCGATCGGCCGCTTCATCCGCAAGACGAGCATCGACGAACTGCCGCAGTTGTGGAACGTCTTCGTCGGCGAAATGAGCCTCGTCGGCCCGCGCCCGCCGCTCTTCGAGGAAGTCGACCAGTACGACTGGCTTTACCGCCGCCGCCTTTCGATCAAGCCCGGCATCACCTGCCTCTGGCAGATCAGCGGCCGCAACGAGATCACCTTCAAGCAGTGGATGGAGATGGACAAGGAGTACATCGACACCTGGACCCTCTGGTTGGACATCAAGATCCTCCTCAAGACGATCCCGGCCGTGCTGCTACGCAAAGGCGCGAGCTGACGGGGTGCGCTCCGCGCACTCCGCAGGGGTTAGCCACGAAAAGGCACAAGAAGCTCAGAAGGCCGCGCGTATTGCTGTAGGCCCGGTCTCCTGACCGGGCGGGCTCGAATCCGTGTCATCCGTGTCATCCGTGGTTTATGACTGCCTTGAAGATCGACGGCCTGTCCCAAGCAAGAACATGAATTGAACCACCGATTGCACAGATTACACGGATAGGATCCGAGCCCTGACAACGTCTGCCCTTGGAAACAGAAGCAGCAACCCTCTCGTTCCCGGGATCGGAAAGACGGTTGGCCACGAAAAGGCACAAGAAACTCAGAAGGCCGCGCGTGTCGCTGTAGGCCCGGTGCCCTCACCGGGCGGGCTCGAATCCGTGCCATCCGTGTCATCCGTGGTTCAAATCACCCGATCCTTTTCTCACAGGAGCTCGCAGAAAACACAGAGGCCACACCGTCAGACGCGAGAACGAGAACGATTACGAGAAAGAGAACGAAGCGATCCGTTTCCCGCCTCCCGCCCCTGCCCTGAGTCTGTCGAACGGGCCAGCCCTGAGCCTGTCGAAGGGCTCCCGCCTCCTGTCTCCCGCCACCTCCCGCGCCGCGCTACGCGCCCCCCCATGTCCCAACGAACTGTCCTCGCCCTTTCCTCCAGTGGTGGCCACTGGGTGCAACTGCTTCGCCTGCGTCCGGCGTTTGACGGCTGCGACGTCGCCTTTGCCACGACGCGCCCGTCCTATGCGCTCGAGGTGAAGGGGCATCGGTTTCATCTCATCACGGATTGCAACCGCACCCAGAAGCTCAAGGCACTGGCCAGCCTCTGGTCGATTTACCGGGTGATCCGCCGCGAGAATCCGGATGTGATCGTATCCACCGGGGCCTTACCGGGTCACCTTGCGCTGAGAATCGGCAAACTGCTCGGCAAGCGCACCGTCTGGGTCGACTCGGTGGCGAACGCGGAGGAGTTATCGATGTCCGGCCAAAAATCCGGACGTTATGCGGACCTTTGGCTAACCCAATGGGAACACCTCGCCAAACCCGAAGGCCCGCACTACCGCGGCAGCGTGCTGTGAGCGCCAGGGACGGGCGTCGGGAGACAGGAGGCGGTGGACAGTAGAATCGATAAAAACCGTGTAGCTCTTACGATGGGTTCGCCCAATGAAGGCAAAGGCGGGATAAACCGGCGCCCGTCCGTTGACGCACGGCGACCGTATGCCGCTTCGGTCGTAGACTTGGACGTTTACGACCTAGGCTATCGCCTCGCGATGGAAGTTTTTCGGGTAACGCGCACCTTTCCCCCGGACGAACGTTATGCGCTTACCGATCAAGTGAGGCGTTCCTCACGGTCGGTATGCGCCAATCTTCGCGAAGCCTGGGCGAAGCGACGATATCCGGCTCATTTCCTCTCCAAACTTACCGACTGTGACGGCGAGAATGGAGAGACAGCCACTTGGCTGAATTTTGCCCGCGATTGCGGATATCTCACCCAAGACACCTTTGAAACCATGATACAGATGAACCGCGAAGTCGGTGCCATGCTCGGCGCGATGATCAAGAATCCCGCCCCTTTCCTCCAAACGCCGCACGCCCCGTGATCGGGGGGCAGTGGTCGGTATTCTGCCTCCCACCTGCTGTCCCCCGTCCACTGCCTCCTGTCTCCTCCCTCCTCCCGAGCAGCCCCGCCTCCTTCAATTTTCTACTTCAACCGGCGCGCACCAGCGCCATCCGTCTCCTGCCTCCTGTCTCCTGTCTCCTGTCTCCCTCACCATGATCCTCGTTACCGTTGGAACCGATCTGCCGTTCGACCGCATGGTCAAGGTCGTGGACGCGTGGGCCGGTGAGACCGGGCGTAAGGACGTATTTGCCCAGATCGGCGAAACCCATTGGAAGCCGCAGCACCTTGCGTTTGCGCCGTTCATCGAACCCGCCGACTTCAACGTGCGCTTTGGCCAGGCCGACGTCATTGTCGCCCACGCGGGCATGGGCACCATCCTGAGCGCGCTGCAGTGGGGCAAGCCCCTCATCGTCATGCCGCGCCGCGCCTACCTCGGCGAACAGCGCAACGAACACCAGCTCGCCACCGCGAAACACCTGTCCGCCCTCGGCAAGATCACCGTCGCGTTCGACGAAGCCGAACTGCGCCACCACCTCGATCACCTCGACGCCCTCGCGGTCAAAGCCCGCGTCGGCCCTTACGCCAGCGAAAGCCTCACGCAGGCGATCCGAGAGTTCATTCTGACAGGGAACAGGTGACGGGAGGCAGGCGTCGGGAGGCAGGCGTCGCAATTTTTTTACAGGAGAACATAAAGAGCGCAGAGGTTCCCAACCAACGGAGTGAACCACGGATTGCGCGGATCACACGGATGGCTCAATCCTTCGATCCGCTTTCACAGGAGAAAACAGAGGCAACGGAGTCGAACATCGAACCGGCGAACCGTGTCACAGTGGGACGCGAAGAGCGCATAGGATTGGCGCGCAGCGCGCCGGTCATGGTTCAGGGGTGATCGGTAATGGGACGACCTGTAGGCCCGGTGCCCTCACCGGGCGCGCCGCGTGGGGACCTGCGGCCTGCAGATACGCTGCGCGCACCAGCCAAATTCGAGAACGATTAAGAGAACGAAAACGATCAGGCTCCTGTCTCCGGTCTCCTGCCTCCTGTTACCTGCCACCCGTCTCCTGACTCCCCTGTCCCGGCGCGCCGCGCCACTGATCATGCCTGCCACTTCTGGAAAATTACTCGGCTTTCTCGCGTCGATGCTCGATCCGAGGAACTACCTGCATGCGTTCCGCATCCTCCACTACTACGGCTACAGTCATGTGCGGGAGCGCCGGAAGATGATCATCGGCGCGGGCACCGGCTTGGCGCCTAATGTATCCCTGCGCAACGGCGAGCGCATTTCGGTGGGAACGAAAAGCCACATCGGCGAACGCTGCTATCTCTGGGCCGGGGAGGCGACCGGCCGGATCATCATCGGCAATCACGTGTCCCTCGCCCCCGAGGTCTTCATCACCGCTTCCGACTATCGCTTCGTCGCCGGCACGCCCTTTCGCGACCAACCCAAACGCGAACGCGATGTGGTCATCGGCAACGATGTATGGCTCGGCGCCCGTGTGGTCGTCACCGCCGGCGTCACCATCGGGGACGGGTGCATCGTCGGTGCCGGTGCCGTGGTGACCAAGGATCTTCCGCCCGGCTCGATCGCCGTCGGCGTGCCCGCCCGGGTCGTGAGCACCCGCCCCGCGGCGTAATCGATCTGAATGGCTCAGGAGATCACATCCAGCAACCCCTTCACCACAAAGATACCAAGATCGAACCACGGAGTTTAACCACGGATTGCACGGATTTCACGGATGCCGGAACTGCCTCCCGCCTCCAGTCTCCTGTTTCCTGCCTCCTGTCTCCCTTCTGCCTCCTGTCTCCTTTCTTCTGCTCATGTCCGCCGACGTCGCCATCCTGATTGTCACCTATAACTCCGAGGATCAGATCGAAGCCTGCCTTCGTAGCGTCCAGGCGCAGCGCCGCGCCGTGACCCAGCAGATCGTGGTCGTCGACAACGATTCCAAGGACGGCACGGTCGCCTTAATCCGCGCCAAATTCCCCGATGTGCTCCTGGTGACACCCGGGGCCAACCTGGGCTTTGCCAAGGGCGTCAATCTGGCCGCCCGCCATGCCGACGCCGAGTACCTTCTGCTGCTCAATCCTGACACCGAAGTCACTGACCACGCCATCGACGTGGTGGTGGAGTTTGCCCGCCGGCATCCGCAATATGGTCTCTATGGGGGCCGCACGCTCAAGCCCAACGGCTCGCTGGAGCCCTCCTCGTGCTGGGGGCTACCGAGTCTTTGGAGTATGGGGTTGTTCGCGTTCGGCATTACCACGCTAGCCCCCCGCAACCGCTGGCTCGATCCGGAATCCCTCGGGGGCTGGGCGCGCGACACGGTGCGGGAAGTGGGCGTGATCACCGGCTGCTTCCTCTTGGCGCATCGCGAGGTGTGGCAACGTCTCGGCGGACTCGACGAACGTTACTTCATGTACGGCGAGGACACCGATCTCTCGCTGCGGGCCTGGCAGGCCGGATACCGCCCGGTAATCTGCCCCGATGCCAAGGTCATCCACGAAGTCGGCCAGTCGTCGTCGACCCCTCTGCACAAGGCCTTCCTGCTCTATCGCGGAAAGGCCAGTTACGTGCGGGCGCGCTGGACAGGCCTATCGCGATGGATCGGATTGACCCTGCTCAAGACCGGCGTGGCCCTGCGCGCCGCCGCCGCCGTTCTATTCCGCGGGAAGAACCAGACCTGGCGGGAGCTCTGGCGCCAACGGAAATCCTGGCAGGGTGGCTACTCGTGATCACGCAGGAGGGGCCCATTGCACCCAGTAGGTAGTGGGAACGTATCACAACCGTGCGCTAGGCGCTCCAGCCTCGCGAACAAGAACGATTACGAGAAAGCGAACATGGTTTGTCCTAGAACTCATGATCCATCGCCCATGAGGCGGCGCGACGCGCGCTAAGCCCGACGCACCCTTCCTGGATCGTACTTCAAATCTTCGTGTCCTTGCGGTTACCTCCACTGCTAGGCGGCGGTCGTAACTTCATCGCCTCTCGCCTCCGGACTATGGCTTTCGGACTTCGGTTCTTAACCTTTCGACTCTTGAACTCCAACGGGCGTAAAGCGCCCTCCTGACCTCCAAGTCCCGAACATAGCGCCATGTCTGAATCGGTTCCAATCGTCTCTGTCGTCATACCCGCCTACAATCGCCGCGACAGCATTCTAAAATTGCTGGCCGACGTATACCGGCAGGAAGGGGCCAGCTTTGAGGTCATCGTGGTCGATGACTGCTCGCCAGACGACACCGTCGCGGCGATCGGTGAGGCTTATCCTCAAACCCGGGTGATAAGGAATGAGCGAAACGGGGGCCCCGCGGTTTCGCGCAACCGAGGCGTGCTTGCCGCTCGCGGCGAGTTCATCGTCGGGTTCGACAGCGACGTGACGGTACCAGACCGCCATGTCCTGAAACGCACCATAGAGATCTTCCGTCAGCGACCGGCTGTGACCGGGCTTGCCTTTCACCTTCTGCAACCCGACGGGAGAACCGAAGATGCGCCCCGCTGGTGGCACCCGGTCCCGATCCGCAAATTCGCCCAGTCATACTTCGAAACTCACTATTTCAGCGGCACCGGATATGCCTTTCGACGGACCGCCATGGTCGCGGCTGGTCTGTATCCCGAATGGCTTTACATGCATTATGAAGAGGTAGTGCTGGCCTACCGCATATTGGATCAAGGCGGAACCATTCTTTACTGCCCCGACCTTCCCGTCCTTCACCATGCATCGCCCATCGCAGCGCGCAGCAAGATCAAGACATTCTACAAACCCCGGAATCAGGTTCTCGTAGCTTACAACTGCTACCCTATGCTTAATGCTATCGTGTATATTCTTCCGCGCCTTTCTTATAACTTCCTTTCCTCAATCGCTAATCTACACCTCAATGTCTTTATCGATGCCATATCCTCAGCCAGGTCGACCATCGACAGGACAGAACTAAAAAGGAGCCCCTTGCGTCCAACCACCATGGATCGCATCCGCTTGTTGAAGAGCCAGCTACCTCAGCAGAGCAACTGATTTTTACATCACGTTCACCGATACGTCGAAGCATTCGTAAATCTCCCGGACCAAGGAATGCCTACCTTGACCGCTTATTTGGGTGAGACATCGTTAAGCACATGAATTCACTACTCACACTTTTACGATCAAAACTATTCGTACTTGCGATCCTCACCACACTTTTCGCGGGTCGCTATTCGGTTGCAGCAACTTCCGTTTCCCAATTCGGAATCACTTGGACGTTTGATGCCGATTACCCGGTTGGCCAATATGTGAATGGCGACTATTATGTTGTGGCGCCTTCTGGCGTGCGTATCACTTCGATTTCCCCCAAGTCGACCTACACACCCACGCGTCAGTCAATTGTCGTAATCACAGTCGGAAACCCCGCAACGATTGCTTGGCCTGCTCACGGCCTCAAGGCTGGTGCAGTCGTAAGATTTACCACCACCGGAACGCTCCCCGCCAACTTGGACGCAGACAAGCCGTACTTTGTCCTCAGTAGCGGATTAACGACGGATACCTTCCGCGTCTCCGACTCACCAAACGGCACTGCCATCTCGTTGAGTACTGTCGGCATTGGAGTGCACACCGCAGATATCGGAAGGGTGATGCACGGTAGCATGGTCAATCCGACGGCTCGTACGTTCGCACCGCTGGGCTTTGACTCTACTCTCAACAATTCGTATGACCCGCGACTCAACGCAGGCAGGCCAAACGGCCGCGACTGAATATAGCCGACCACAGCTTAACGATGCTGCTGTGCTGACAATTGTGGCGACTGCTCCACCCCAAGGATCATTCAGGCCTCCCTATTGCGGTAGCGATAAAACTCCACGCTGGAACCAGGCTAATCTAAACTACTCCATCCTCAAGAGACTACCTTCAGTAACCGGATCTCAACATCCTTCAGTAGTCGAAGCCTCATTTCTGAGGCCTTGGATCGAAATTGACACCCAGTACACAGGCCGCGAAAGCCACCCGAAGAACAATCAACCTATGTACGGACGCGATCTCGCAATTCTTCTTGGAACTGGGCTTCTGACCTTACACTTAGATTATAGTGAGGCGGATAAACGGACTCTCTACACCCGCATTGTACAGATTGGGATCGACATCTATGGCGCCGCAATGACAGGGGGTGTCTGGGAAGCCAATGGCGGTCATAACCTAGGACGCAAAATGCCCATGCTTTTGGCGGGCCTCGCTCTTAATGATCCCAACATCCTCAAGTTCGCAGATCGCGCTCAACATAATATTTTCCAAGAAGATCATCAAACGTGGTACGTCGAGGAATCTGATGTTGGCCGTGCCGTGAACGATCAGACGTCAATCGGCCGCCCCCGGGAACAGTATACTTCTGAAATGGTTGGCTTGCCGGAATGGGGAATTGAGCACTTCTTAAACAAGTGGAACGATGGCAGCAACTGGGGTGTAATTTACCGTGACGTATGCTATCCCGCCTTTACCATGCACGCACTTGCGGCACATCTTACCAGCGGTGCACGTGAAAGATGGAATTGGCAGGTATTTTTTGATTATGTTGATCGCGCTTATGCGATTTCCGATCCCGTGAACTACGGCACCTTCACCAAATCGATGTGGAATAGCTATAGGTCGATGGGTGGGCCGATCTGGTCGCGAAGTAACGCTATCCAGCCTTCAACAACTTCAGCACCGAACAATGCCCGAATTTTGATTAGCACACCAAACTAATCCCAATTTAATCAGGCAAGCAACTCCACCTGAGCTACCAAGCACACACCACCGTTAGGGACAATTCTATCGACGCCCTGAGGTTCCTTGCAGCTCTTGGGGTGATCTGGTTCCACATCCCGGGTCTGCCGGGAAGGTCAGTTGGATTCTCAGGGCTCATTCTTTTCCTATTGTTTACTGCTGGATTTACTAAACCTCGTACGCCATTCACAGAAGTTAGTAAATACTCCTTGGGAAGAGCCAAAGAGCTCCTAGTTCCTTGGATGTTTTGGTTCACGGCTTATGGGCTTTTCAACTTTCTTGCTGGAAAGCCAATTCTCCCACACGGAACTGGTGTTGTCGCAGGTATACTCAGCGGCCCGTGGATAGGGCTTTGGTACATCCCATTTGGAATCGTGTTTATTTTCCTTTCGGCTACAGCACTATCTATCACCAGCAGGGTTGACCGAAGGCAGGCTTCAATTGTTTGGATTACTCTTGGATTCGTATTGCTGGCAGCCGCTTACGAAATCCGGCGGGCGCATTATTTATCCGCACCTTACGCTCAATGGCTGCACGCTAGTCCAGCAATCTTCTTTGGCTTGGGCATAAATCGGGCACGGAGTGCAGGTTGGCGATTTTACTTCGTGACCCTGGCTGCGACCTCAGTAACCCTAATCTTCTTTCAATCTGCCCTACTCGTGCCTCCAGATCCAGGTTTGCTCGTTCCGTACGCAACTGCGTTCTTGTTGCTTACACTAACAACAGCTCATGCCCCGATATTGGAACGCATCCCGACACAAACAGTTGTACCTCTTTGTTTCGGCGCATATATCTCTCACGGAATCTTTGTGCCGTTCGCTCTTCGCCTTGCTCCTGAAGACCACCGCTACATAGCATTTCTTCTGGTAGCATTAGGAGCATTTGGCTCAACGTTTATCGCAAGGCGAACCAAGATTCTCCGGCGTGTTTTTTAGAATACTGCCATGCTGCATTTAGTTGCACTTTCTTTAGTCATTGCGCAGATCCTGCTTCCTCGCCGTATCGCATTCCTGCCACTTATTCTGGCTGCGTCCCACATCGGCAACGTAGAGATTCTTCCTGAGTTCACCACAGCAAGGCTACTGATTGCCGTTGGCC